>Ga0114972_10002698_pt1 | contig 13384 bp, 6 predicted proteins | sample M_140807_EF_Meta_FD_87354 | JGI IMG/M metagenome (GOLD analysis project Ga0114972, IMG submission 87354) | Freshwater microbial communities from Lake Montjoie, Canada to study carbon cycling - M_140807_EF_MetaG | ecosystem: Environmental > Aquatic > Freshwater > Lake | place: Lake Montjoie... | reverse complement strand
GGCGTGAAAGGTAAGCCTCGATTTGCGGAACTAGTGACCCAAAATGGAAAGAAGCTCACGAACCGCGATATGTATCAGGTGGTCGGCACTACCCTTGGCGACAAGCATGCGGCGATTGATATCGCCTTCGGTCGCACCGACGATCTGCGGGGCCTCACAAATCGGTGGGGTAAGGAGTGGAAATATGTGGGTGAAGCTACCGTAGGCGGGCGGAAGGGCTATCGAATTTCTAGCTCTATGCGGCCGTTTATCGAGGCGCAATATTGGGATGCGGTTGAGATGGTGATTGATGCCGATTTCAATCTGCTCGGGTACAAAACCAGTCAGCGAATTTTAGTGGACAAAGGCACGGAACCGGTCATCGTCGTAACCGATTCGGTCATCAACTTCACCGTGGACGGAGACATTTCCGACCAGATATTCGCGGCCGTCGGGTGAATTCGTCCCGAAATCGGGAATGACAAAATTTTGACGCGTCAAAACTTACATTTTTGGGTAGATTAAGGAAGGATGATCGCTTCGGTACCGAAAATAGGCCACATCGGTTTTGGTGAGCTGAAAATGGGAATGGTAGCCCGAGTTTGCGAGGTCGATGAGAACTGTCTAGAGAGTCGTCGCTTGCAGGAACTGGGCTTTACGCTGGGAACCGAGTTTTCGGTGGTTAAAGTTGCCCCGCTCGGCGACCCGATTGAGATTGACGTTCGTGGTTACCGCATCTGCCTCCGCCGGCAAGAGTGCGAGTGCATTGGCATCGAAATTGTCTAGCGGCCCTGTGATTCAGACCCGGCCCGTTGCCAACCGTACGCTGCGAGTCGCGGTGGTTGGTAACCCCAACGCCGGAAAAACCACTCTCTATAACGCACTCACCGGGTCGTCTCAGCATGTAGGAAACTACCCAGGCGTGACCGTGGAAAAAGTCACGGGCAAGCTGAAACTGGCGAGCCGCACCGTTGAATGCATCGATATCCCCGGCCTCTACTCGCTAAATGCCGTTTCCGCCGATGAGAAAGTGGCCACGGAAGTCATACGGCCGCGGTCGGACGAGGCTCCTGACCTCTTTGTTTACGTACTGGACGCCACCAACCTCGAGCGAAACCTGTTTCTGTACTCTCAAATCGCCGAGTTTGGATTTCCGGTAGTAATCGCCCTCACCATGAGCGACCGGCTCGGCCCGCAAGACCGATCGGTGAGTGCTAAGTTGTTGGCAAGCTCGCTGGGGGTGGATGTGGTGCCGGTGGTGGCATTTAAGGATAAAGGAATCGATGAGCTGAAGGCGGCAATCGAACGGAATCTTGATTCTCCGCGGATTCCCGTTATTGCGCTGGATGTACCAGCCGAGATTGCCGCGGAGATCAAGATTCTCGGCGATCGCCTTTCCCGGGCGGGCATCGATGCCTCGCTGGCCGAAATCCGGTCAGATCTGTTAGCGCCCGTCGAAGCCACCCGATTATTCGTTCCCGATTTCCCCGAAATGTGGGATGCCTTTCAGGAGTCGCGTCATCGGTTGCTGGATGCGAACCTTCTGCGGCCATCCATTGACACGCAAGCCCGATACCAGTGGGCTAGAGGAATTCAGGATGGGGCGGTAAAGAAACCGCTGACGATGTTGCCGCGGCCAAAGTCTCGGACCGACAAGATCGACCAGATACTCACGCACCGGGTATTCGGACTTCTCATCTTCACCGCCGTGATGTATTTGGTCTTCCAGTCCATTTACACCTTCGCGACCCCCGTCATGGATCTCATTGACGAGGGATTCACTCGTCTCAAGCAGGGCGTCGCAAATGTCGTCCCACCGGGGGATTTTCAGTCACTGCTGGTGGATGGCGTGATCAACGGCATTGGCTCGGCGCTCGTCTTTCTTCCGCAGATTCTAATACTGTTTTTCTTCATATCTGTCTTGGAAGGCACCGGATACTTGGCCCGCGCGGCATTCCTTATGGATCGTCTCCTCGGCTGGTGCGGCCTTAATGGGCGAGCGTTCATCCCGCTGCTGAGCAGCTTTGCATGTGCCATTCCCGGAGTAATGGCAGCCCGCGTAATGCCCGACCCTCGCAGTCGCTTGGCGACGATTCTTGTGGCCCCGCTCATGTCTTGTAGTGCGCGGTTGCCCGTATATTTGCTTCTCATCAGCACGTTTGTGGAGCCACAACTGGGTCCGGCTTGGGCCGGATTTGCATTATTCGCGATGCACCTACTGGGGTTGGTGATCGCAATTCCTATTTCGTGGATTCTCAATCGCCGGGTGATCAAGGGCAAGCGATTACCCTTTGCGCTGGAGCTACCGCCCTACCAATGGCCGAAATGGCGTGACGTTGTTTTAGCGATGTACGGCCGCGGTAAGACCTTTGTGATCACCGCCGGCACCATCATTGCCGTCATGTCCGTCATCATCTGGAGCCTCTCGTACTATCCACGAAGCGGAAATCACGCTGCTGACACGCCAGCGCAGCAAGAACATCAGCTTGAACAATCTTTCCTTGGCCGGGCTGGAAAGGCGATTGAACCGGTATTCCTGCCGGCTGGTTTCGACTGGCGAATTTCGACCGCGATTTTGAGCGCGTTTCCAGCCCGGGAAACCGTCGTGCCTTCACTCGGAATCATTTTCTCTCTGGGCTCAGATTCCGACGAGACTTCGGTCGATCTGCGACAAAAGCTTCGTGAAGCCACTTGGCCCGATGGTCGAAAATTGTTCAATCCGTGGGTGGCGGCAGGATTGATGGTGTTTTTTGCCTTGTGTGCTCAGTGCATGGCAACCCTAGCGGCAGTAAAGCGAGAAACGAACTCCTGGAAATGGCCCCTGTTTATGTTCGTGTATATGACCACGCTGGCCTACGTGGGAGCCGTGATCATTTACCAAACTGCTCGCTTGCTTGGCCAAGTGTAAACGACCGCCAGCCCGCGCAATTTGCCCCCGGTTCCGGTGTATATTCCGCGCCATGGCTATCCCAATTGGGCTCCAACTGTACTCGGTTCGTAAAGATGCGGAAGCAGATCTCCTCGGCACCATCAGCAAAGTCGCCGAACAAGGCTATGTCGGCGTCGAGTTTGCTGGCACCTTCGGCGTTTCTGCCGCCGATATTCAGCGACGTCTGGAGGAGTCCGGAATCACCTCGCCAAGCGCTCACGTTGGCTGGGATCGCCTGTCGGATGAAAACCTTAAGGAAACGACGGACTTTTACGGCGAATTCGGTTGCAAGGGAATGGTCATTCCTTGGATGCCAGAGTCGAAGCGCAACACCGACGCGGCCGCTCGCGAAACCGCGGCCGAACTCACCGAATTGGTAGCAAAAGTGGCCGAACTAGGATTCTGGACGGGTTTCCATGCTCACGATGGCGACATGAAGCCGCTGGACCAGGGCCGTTCAGCTTGGGACCTTTTTGGCTCGTACACGCCGTCCGAATTTGCTCTCCAGTACGACACCGGTAACGGAATGTCGGGCGGGGCCGACCCGGTTGCTCCGATTCTTGCGTTTCCGGGTCGAGGCCGCACGGTTCACCTAAAGGAGTATCCGTTCGAAGGTGCCCCGATTATTGGTGAGGGGGAAGTGCCGTGGGCGAAAGTCTTCGATGCCTGTGAGTCAGTGGGCGGAACCGAGTGGTACATCGTGGAATACGAGGCGGAAGGGCCATTTTCCGCACTGGATGCGGTTGCCAAGTGCCTTGAAAACCTTAGAGGCATGGGAAAATAGCCGTTGTCGCTAAATAATTGCGCCGTTTTACGGCGCGTTTTTCAAACATCGTTGGATGCCAGCATCATTTGCGGGTTGTCAACGCGTCTAAAGAAAGTCAACTTGGGGGATGGAAAACCGTGGCCGGTGTTCTATAATGCCGTCATGCCTGCGTACAGGTTCGGTTTATCATCCCATCTTGCTGGCAAAGTTCAAAAGGTCGTACTGATCGAGAGGTGTCTAATTTGTCATTAACCCAACGTAACGTCCGAGGCACACTTGTGCTCGGCCTTCTGGCGGCAACCGTAGCCGCAGCTTGGGCAGGAAGCGAGATGCCAACCGGAGCAAAAAGCTCGGTTGTCACCGCCGATGCCAAGGCTCGCTTAGCCACGAACTCCTTACGATTCGTCGAAAACGCCGGTCAATGGGATGCTCGCGGTAAATACTTGTTCCGAACGTCGAACCTGAACTATTGGGTTACCGGACGTGGCTTGGTGTTGGACTACACCGGAACCTCGAAGTCGAATTCCAAGATTGCTGGTCAGGCAATTCGAGTCGATTTCGTGGGCGGCAATCTGGCCGAGGTATCCGGCGTTTCGCCAAAATCGCTTCTCACCGACTACGTGACGGATGCGAAAAAAGTAACCAACGTCAAGAGCTACTCGGAAGTAGTAAGTAAAGGCCTTTACCCGGGCGTCGATCTTCGTAGCTACATTGATAATGCTTCTCCTCGATACGATCTTATCGTTGCGGCCGGAGCAAATCCTGCCGCGATTAAGATGAAATTCACCGGCGCTAACGGCGTGGCGATTTCACCGAAAGGCGAATTGACGCTGAAAACGGAACTTGGCGACAAAAAGCAAGTTGGACTGAAGGCGTTTCAAACTATTGATGGTAAGCAGGCTGAGGTCTCGGTCGCATTCACTAAATTGGCGGCGGACCAAGTCGGCTTCCGACTGGGCAAATATGATAAGTCCGTTGCCCTCACGATTGATCCTCTGATCTACGGCTCCTACTACGGTGGCGACGACGGTCCCGATGAAGTTCATGCCACCGCCAGTGATACCGATGGTGGCGTGTACATGACGGGGCGCACTCGCGCACCAAAGTTTCCCGCAATTGTTGGTCCTTACGGATTCAATTTGGCGGGTGAGTGGGACGCTTTCGTTACCAAGCTGCAAGGCGATGCTTACCTGCATGACTACGCGGCCTACGTAGGCGGCGCACTCAATGACTCGGGTGATCGAATCCAGCTCGACCCATTTGGCAACCTCTGGATCGCAGGAAAAACCGAATCCAGTAACTTCCCGGGCAATCCTCGCGAAAACGTTCAGTTCATCGCGATGACCACCAGCTTCCCGAATATTCCCAACAGCGGCACGTTTACGGTGAGCTACGGCGGAGTGACATCCGCCCGAATCCCGTACAATGCCACCCCGACCGAAGTTCAGGTGGCACTCGAGAACATCTCAACCATCGGGGTCGGAAAGGTTAAAGTCACGCTCGACTCAGGGGCGGGTGGAATCAATAACACCGCCGTCTATCGGGTCGCGTTGGCAAATGATCGTCCGTTGCGCCTCAGCATCAACAGCACTCGATTGGGTGCCATCTACCTAATCGCGCGCCGACCAGCTGGACAAGCTCAGCTGGTGACTAACGAGACGGGTACGCCGACGGCGGGCACGTTCCTACTTCAGTTTAACGGCGAAACAACTTTGCCGTTGCCCTTTAATGCGACGGCTGGAGCGATCGAAGCGGCACTGGCCCAATTGCCATCTATCCGACTCGATGGAACGACAGACAATATCGATGTGGTCTCTGCGGCAACGCCGACGGATCCCACGCGAGCTCCATATATCATCATCTTTAAGAATCGGCTTGGCACTGCTGCTCAGCCGACGGTTTTGGTTGACAACACGAACCTGACGGGCGGCGCCTTCGCCATTACTCCGACGACCCGATGGGCCGTCTCGTGGGATAAGACAACGTCTCGCCCGACCGGAGGATTCTTCCAGGTTGCGTTTGGTGGGCAGGTTGCAACCGTACCGTTCAACGCAAATGCCGCCCTTTATGAGGCGCGACTGCAGGCGCTGACCTCCATCGGTCAGGGCAACGTTAAAGTTCAGAGCGAACCTAACGGCTTCGCCACGCTTCCGGACGGCAATCTTGTTGCCACTTTCGTTGGAAATTTGGTTGCTACCAATGCGATCATGCAAATCAGCGATGCGTTGCTGATTCCTAAACCGATCTACACGCCGAGCAAGTTCTCGGACATTTTCGTAATCCGATTCAAGAAGTCTGGCAGCTCGCTCTCGCCGCTCCCTACCCGAACTCAGATGTTCGGTGGTGATCGAAATGAGACTCTCGCAGGTTTCTCCATCGTGCCTAAGGACAACCCGACGGCTTCGGATCCTGTACGAATTGCCCTCGCCGGTAACGCGGTGGGACGAGTACCGGACATTCCTGGTGCGGTGACCGGTTCGTCCTTCTATACTCGTTACACCTTCACCGAGACCGGACGCTTCAAGCGTGAAGACGCCAGTTCGAAATACTTTGCCGACACTGTTGACACAAACATCGGTGGATTGGTAACTGACTCGGAAGGAAGTATCTTCGTTACCGGAACCGTCTTCAATTCTGGGGTTGTGGATACGTCCTTGAATCCAGTTTTTGTCACGACGAACCGGGCATTCGAAGGTGGACGTCTACTGCGAAATAACGACCTGTTTGTGCGAAAGTACGATCAGGCTGGAAACTTGGTCTACTCGGTTCTGGTTGGCGGAAACAACAACGAGACCATCGGTGGATTGGATTACAGTCCAGAAGGGCTGGCTAATAGTTATGGTAGTGCGGTTGCGGTCGATAATATCGGCAATGCCTACATTACGGGAATGACTACGAGCTTCAACTACCCGAGAACCCGTGGTGTGTACGGCGAGGTATTCGACAACAACCGAAACGTTGTGGTCACCAAACTTAACAGTGATGGTAGCGAGATTGTCTACTCCACTAACCTAAGAACAGCTGGAGAAGTAACTCCGGCGGGTATCGCGGTTGACTTGGCAGGAAACGCCTACATCACTGGCAACATCCACCCGGTGGCGAACTTCCCCGACACGGCCGGAGCTAATCCGACCGATCCAAATGAGCCACGCTCAACGGCGACCGGTCGCATCAACGTGACCGGAGATGCCATAGACCCCACGTACGAAATGCCCGCTTCGCCCGAAATTCCGACTACGGAAGGATGGCTCAGCGTGCTCAACTCCACCGCCACTAGGCTCCTTTACGGAACCTATCTTGGCGGCATTCTGGATGACATGGTCTATGGTCCATTCGTGGATCGATTCGGCGACGTCTGGGTCAGTGGGTGGACTGACGCAAGTCGCTTCTACATCCTGTTCGGCGATGCGTCGTTTAAGGTCTACAGCACGTCGGCTTCACTCCCCAGCACGCTTATAACTCCGCTCGCCTTCAAGGCGCAAGGCGACGCGGCTGGTTCTTTCGGCCTGGTAAATCTATTCGGTCTGATGGATCCGAACAACAACTACGCCCTGGGTGGACCAAACCCTCAGGCGTCGCCGCTTCAGGGAGCTAAGCCTCGGTTTAGCGTCACCTTGCAGAGAGACGGCTTTGTTGTTCGCCAGCGGGTTGCATTCCCCGGCGTCCAAGAACTTACCGTCGATCCGTCGACGGCTCCTGGCGGACTCGGAACTGTCATCACTGGATCGTTGACGCTATCGTCGCCCGCTCCTAACGGCGGTGCCGAAATCACCTTTGAACTTAACAATTCGGGTGCTTCATTCGATTCCGTCAACTTTGTCAATAAGGTGACACGAGTCATCCCTGCGGGTGGAACGGCAGTAACGATCCAGGTCTTTACTCGGGCGGTATCGCTTAACACGTCAGTTCAGTTGCGCGCTGGCTACCTCGGTAGCTTCAAGATCGCTCAGTTCGTGGTCATTCCTTGGCTGTCTCAGCTCAGTCTCACGCCGACCGAAGTGGTCGGAGGAGGAAACGCGAATGGCACCATTACCCTGGCTGCTCCGGCACCAGCCGGTGGAGTTGTGGTAGACCTCCTTACGGACTCGCCCGACCTCATCTCGTTCCCGGATGGCGCACAAGCAACCATTCCGGCCGGTCAAACCACGGGTAACTTCGCCATCGCCACCAATGGCGTATCGGTAGCTAAATTCCCCAAGGTTACCGCTAGTCTGCTCGGCGTTGGCAAAACGCAGACGCTGACGGTATTACCGATTGCCCTCCAGGGACTCACGTTCGCACCTTCTCGAATCGCGGGTGGATCCACCACCGTCGGTACGGTTGCCTTCACGGGTAAGGCCGGTATCGACTTCAACCTGAAGGTCTCGTTGGATGCCGGCACGGCTGGATATACGTTCCAAGCAACGGCCGCCGGACCGAAGTCTAAGTCCATCATCCTTCCGGTTAAGAAGGGTGATACTCAGGCCACGTTCCTATTGAACTCGGTATTCGAGCCGATCAACACCAAGCGGGTTGCTACGGCTGTCCGCCTGGATGCGAACAATGTGGGCACGGGCCCGTCGGTGAACGGAACCTTGTTCATCGATGCCGTGCAGCTCACCACGTTCACCCTCGCTCCGACGACTGTCGAAGGTGGTGACGATGCATCCGGTGTCGTGAGCATCGGTAGCCCGGCTCCCGATGGCGGGGTTGTAATCAACCTGAAGAGTAGTAGCACCAAGGTCGCTACCGTGCCGGCTACGGTCACGGTTCCAGCCGGACAGACTTCGGCTTCGTTCACGGTTAGCACCTCCACGCTGGTCGGTCGGAATGCGACCGTGACGATCACGGCAAGCCGTGGTTCGGTATCCATTCCGCAGACGCTTAACGTCACGGGAACTTCCTTCAAGGTTGCCGTCGCTCCGGTCTCGGTCGTCGGCGGAAGCCAGAACTCGGTGGGAACGGTGACGTTGCAGAAGCCGGCTCCGGCAGGTGGTGTGAGCGTATCGCTCACCAGCTCGGCGACTTCCGCCGCAACGGTGCCGTCAACGGCTGTCATCGCTGAGGGCGAAACTTCCGTTACCTTCCCGATCACCAGCAAGGTTGTTCTCGACGAGGTAACGGTGACCATCACCAGCCGAATCGGAACCACCGATGCCACCGCCACTCTGATCGTCAAACCGATCAGCCTGGTTGGATTCACGATCACTCCCAACCAACTGCGGCCATTCAAGAATGCGGTTGGTGTGGTGACGCTGGAAGCTCCTGCACCCAAGGGTGGTACGAAGGTGACGTTGACCTTGGATACTTCGGTATTCGCGGTCTATCCGCAAACTCTGTCGCTCACCGTGTTGGAAGGACAGACCACCGCGCAGTTCACGTTGCAGAGCAAGCGATTCTCCATTCCTTTTCAGACCACGGTTTCGGCCACGGCTGGATCGGGAAGTAAGAGTGTCGTCGTAAGTATCCTGCGGTAAGTGGGGCGGCCCCAAAAGGGCCACCGCACGAACGGGTAAAACCCTGCTGATGCGATCAGCAGGGTTTTTTCTTTTTGGAGTTGCGGTCGGTGCTGTCGCCACCGTGCTGGTGCGAAGAATCCGAGAGGTGATCGACAACGATAACGTCGATCACGTGGTGGACCAACTCAGCCGCCAAGTACAGTTGCTCGATCGCCGGTTCGGTAGCGACTCTGCGTGAGTAAACAAGCCGTAGTTATTGGTGCTGGTCAGGGCGGGCTTTCGGCCGCTATTCGGCTGAGGTTGCACGGATTCGAAGTCACGGTCTTAGAGCAGCGAGAAGCGGTTGGAGGAAAGGCGTGTCAAATCTCGCAACACGGATTCCGTCTCGATCCCGGTCCCAGCATTATCATCATGCCGGAAATCTACCGGGACGTATTCCGCGCGGCCGGAAGAAATCCCGACGACTTTTTGCAGTTTCAGCGGCTGGATCCGATCACGCGGGTTTTTATGGAGGGCGAAGCGCCTATCGATTTTCCGGCCGATCGCCAAGCCGCGATTGGGACTCTCAAGGACCGCTCGCCAGCGGATGCCGCCAGTCTTGAAGCCATCTTCAAAGTCCTGGATAAAAACTGGGAAAAAGTACAGAGAACGGTTTTCAGTCGGCCCTTCGAGCACTGGTATCAACTTCTCAACCCCGATCTCATGGCATTTGGGATGGCATTCGATGTGCGAAAGCCGTACCGAGCATTCATCGATGAAAAGTTTCAGACGCCGCTGATGCGGGCATTTTTTTACGGCTTCCCCAGCTATTCGGGTCAAACCTATAACAAACCTTCTCCTGGCGCCCTGACGATCCCGTATCTCATGCTCACGCAGGGAGTCTGGTGGCCCGTCGGTGGCATTGGCGCCATCCCAACAGCTTTCGCGCGGCTTGCAGAAGATATCGGCATTCGCATTCATTTCGGAAAAAAGGTCAGTTCCATCAGGCAAAGCCAAAATCGCATCACCGCGGTCAGTACCACAGACGGAGACGAAATCAGTGCCGACGTCGTCGTTTCCAACCTAGATCGACTCACGACGGAGCAGATGCTCGGGCGGACAATTTCGTCGAAGCCGAGCTTCAGCTACTTCACCATCCATTGGGGGCTGCCTGCGGTGCCGAAATCTGTCCCGAGCCTCGCTCACCACACGCTACTCATCCCAAAGGAGTTCGCTGGGGGCTTTGAACATCTCTACAAGCAACGCCATTTTCCGAATCCCCCCATTGTGTACCTAAACGAAACCGCCGGAACGGACTCATCCACTGCCCCCGCCGGAGCAACGAATCTTTTCGCCGTCATTACCGTCCCGGCTGAAGAACCGGACATCAATTGGATGGATCAAACGCCGTTCATCGAATCCACACTTAACGTCATGCGGCGCTTTGAAATCAGCACGGAACGAGCGGTGTTCCAGCGCGTGCAAACCCCCATCACCTTCCGCGAGCGTGACGGAAACTATCGCGGCACGCTCTACGGGGTGGATGAGTCCGAGCGGATTTTAGGTGGAATGTTTCCTCTAAGCAACCGCGACCGAATCGCCAACCTCTTCTATTGCGGGGGATCGGTGCAGCCCGGCGCCGGGCTGCCCATGGTAACAATTAGCGGCCAATTCGCCGCTGATCTCGCTCATAGCTCAATCTAGAGAACCGACTTCCCGAGTACCTTCCCGTCCGTATCCAGCTCGTAGATGTACGGCACGGCCGTGCCCAGGTTCAGCTCTAAAACCTCTTCCTTGGTCAGTCCGTCCAGTTGCATCACGATGCTTCGGTTGGAGTTTCCGTGGGCGACCACCAGAACGTTCTTGCCCTGGGCAATGTCGCCCAGAATGCATCGCTCAAAAAAAGGAAGCGTACGTGCCGCCGTCATCTCCAACGATTCACCCGCGGGAGGCGGAATATCGTAAGACCGTCGCCAGATCTTCACTTGATCGGCCCCAAACTTTTCTGCTGTGCGGGCTTTGTTCAGTCCCTGAAGGTCACCGTAGTGCCGCTCATTTAGTGCCTCATCACGAATCGTCGGCAACGAGACCCCAAGTGATTCTTGAATCAAAGCCAGCGTGTTCTGCGCGCGTTGAAGGGTGCTAGTGTAGGCTACGTCAAAAGAGAAGGCACGGAGTTTCGTCCCAGAATCTCGAGCCTCTTGCTCGCCTTTAGCGGTCAAGGGAACGTCGACCCAGCCCGTAAATCGATCTTCTAAATTCCAAAGGGACTGTCCATGTCGAACAAGCGCGAGTACCGGCATCACCGAGATTTTACCGGCAGTCCCAGGTAAGGATCGGCGCTAACGTATGGCGTTAGATCGAGTGTCGCCTAGTAGCGAATCCAACCGCGACTGCAAGCAGCGGGAAGCCGAATCCGCACGTTCCAGAAGGGATCCGGCAGCTCTTTGCCCCGAAAACTTCTTAATAGCAACAATGGCGGCGACTACACCCAGTGCAGCCCCGGCAACGATGGCAGGTCTTGCATTCACGACAAATATGACGCTACCCTCGGTTCTTTAGTTTCCGGTGCATAGTACTACTTTTTTACGAATTTAGAACTTTCTGCTCGAATTTTATTCGCCGGTAGCGCGAGGAAATCGAACTTCCGCCACCGTCCAACCTAATACATTGCTCATCGTGTATCGCCCACCCAGCGCCCGCGCAAGATTGTCAACAATTTTCAGCCCCAATGAGTTGGTCACGGTCGGGTCGAAATCTTCTGGTAGTGGGTCGCCACTGTTGGAAACCCAGATTGAAACTTCGTCATCCTTTTCTTCAATCGTAATGTGAATTTCGCCCGACTTATTCACCTTGAATCCGTGCTCAACGGCGTTCAGCATGAGCTCATTCAGCACTAAAGCCAGTTGAGTGGCTTGCGTCATGTTTAGTTTCACGTCGGAACCGCGAACCTCCCACCGAATATGGGTATCTGGCAACGTAAACGAACTCTGCTGGTGGTGGACGAGAGACTCCGCGATGGAACGCACGCCAACGTGATCCAAATCTTCCCGCGACAGCAAGTCGTGCACCGACGAAATCGCCAAAATCCGGTTCAGACAGTCGTTCAAAGCCTCATCCAGAGACTTGAATTGGCTGTACCGCATCTGCAGGCGTAGCAGGGAAGCTACTTGTTGAAGGTTATTCTTCACCCGGTGATGCATCTCCTGCATTAAGGTCGTTCGAACCTGCATCTTGGCGTGCTCAATTGAGATTGCCGCCTGCTTCGCCAAAGTCTCCAGCGCCTTTATTTCGTCTGGAGTGAAGGTGCGCACTTCGCTGGTGTAACAGCTCAAAACCCCAATCGGCTTTTCTTGCACGGTCAACGGAACGCAAATCATTGACCGCAAACCCTGCTCCACCGCCAAATCGTGCCCAATATAGTCGTCGTCAACCTGAACGTCACGCACAATAACCGGCCGATTTTCGGCAATCGCTCGGCCCGCAATACTCTCGCCCAGCTTAATTGCCCGCTTGCGTTGATAGGCTTTCGCCGGAGCCTGAGTGGCGCGCAGCACCAGCTCATTCCGATTTTCATCCAAAAGTCGCACCGTGCAAACCCGGTAGTTGAATTGCTGGGCGGTTAGGTTCACCAACAGCTGCAGAATCTCTTCCAGATAGGGACTCTGGGCAATTGTCCGAGACACCTCGCTGAGCGCCCCCAGCCGGCTATTTCGACTCCCGGCGCTATAAGCCAAATCAAACCCGTGCAAAATCGCCGAGGTCGTTTCGCCCAGCACGTTCAGGTCTTCAATCACTTCGTCCGTAAACTCCCACGCCGTCAGCTTACGAATCAAGACCACTCCAAACGGCGGCTGGCCTTCCAACCGCAAAGGAATCACTGCCTCCGCTTCAAAATCATGCCCGGTTGTGTTCGGATAGCGAGCGAATCGCGGATCTTTTGAGGCCCCGTCGGAAATGAAGATTGGCTCGTTATTCAGGAGTGCCTGACCGCTGAGTCCCACCCCCTTTCCCAGTCGCACACGCCCAATCATCTCCGGAAAGATCGTGCTCGCCTGCAAAATCAAGCCTTCGCCGCCATCGCGATGTAGGATGTCGCAAGACTCGGCGGCGGTCGCCATCACCCACCCTTGGGCGAGCTCATTTGCCAAGTCTCCTGCCGATGAGGCGCGAGCCTGGGCCCTAATCAACGATAGTACGGCTTCGGTCAATTTTTGCTTGGGCCAATGGCCGTCGTGCTTACCAGGTCTCGTTGCAGCAATCGCTGCGCTAAGGCCTGAATATCGCGAATCG
>Ga0114972_10002696_pt1 | contig 13385 bp, 10 predicted proteins | sample M_140807_EF_Meta_FD_87354 | JGI IMG/M metagenome (GOLD analysis project Ga0114972, IMG submission 87354) | Freshwater microbial communities from Lake Montjoie, Canada to study carbon cycling - M_140807_EF_MetaG | ecosystem: Environmental > Aquatic > Freshwater > Lake | place: Lake Montjoie... | reverse complement strand
GGCGCGCGCTCGGTGCCATCGGCGGCAACGCCCCCGCGCCGCGGCACCTCGACAATCAAGTCAGACGCCGTGCCGCGCAGCGCGGGGTCAATGTGCGCGGCGTCGTGCAGTCGAATCCGCGCGGGGTCCAAGTCCAGCAGCGCCCTGAGGCGCTTCGGCAGAACGAGCTTTAGCAGGCCAGCGACGTGTCTCGGGCTACAGAACGCCTGCCGAAAGAAGGCGTCGTGCGGGTTGGGACGGCTCTGCATGGGGTCTCCGGTGCATGGGTATGCTCAGGAGACAAATCGGTCGCAGCACGAGACTGTCGCGCGTTTTTCGGAGATTTCTCCGTGAGCCCGACCGCGCCTACTCCTCCTGCGTGGCGTCTCGCACCACGAAGGCGGTCGTAGCCTCGAACTCCATGCCCATCGACATGAAGGTGCACTGGCCGTCGACCGGCACCATGTCGGCGTTGTTCTCGAAGAGCGGCTTCACGAGCCGCGTCTCGGCGGACGCGCCGGTGTTGAGCAGCGCGCCGATGACCTCGGGCACGTTGAGCGCCCCGCCCATGTACCCCGTGAACGTCCCATCGTCGGCGATGTCGAGGTGAACACGCCCGAAGTGGAGCTGCGCCACGATGTCCAAATCCAGAATGATAATCGGGATTTGCAGTATCGTTGGGCCCGCCTCGAGCACGCCGTCGACGATGCGCGCGCCCTCGACCATCGAGACCGGGCTGGCGTAGTCGAAGTCGAAGGTCTGGTCGGGCGTGATGAGCCCGCGCGTCCCGACCTCGGGCCGCAGGAGGCCGCGATAGACACGCAGCGTCACGTCGTCGTCGTTCTTGAGGTCGTCGACGCCCGCGAGCTCGAGCATGATGAGCACACGACCCTCGTTGATCGCGTTCTGCAGGAGCGCCTGCACCTGCGGGCCTACCAGCGGCGCCAAGCTCGACCAGATGTTCGCGAGCTGGTTGTCCACCCCGGCCCGGCCCTGCGGATCGGTCAGGTCGCCGTGACCGCAGCTCTCGCGCTCACCCATCGGGCTGGTGCGGCCATCCAGGTCGAAGCCCTTGGCGACCCCCGGGCTGTCGAGCGAGATGAACCCGAGGCGCCGCACCACGTTCGCGTGCGACCCCGCGAGCACGTAGCGCCCGCCCTCGAAATAGGGCGCTGCGTCGGGCGCGGGCGCCGCGTCTGGCTGCGTGTCCAAGGGCGCCGCAGACTCACCGCACCCCAGACTCAGCGCGGTGAGCGCGCCGCCGACGAGCCAGCGCCTCATGGCTCGAGCACCGAGAGGCCCGTGTCCACGAGCGCCGCGTCTACGCCGTAGTCCGCCGCGGGCAGATCGAGCGCGCGCAGGAGCGACAGGGCCACATGAGACGTGCTCTCCTTGGTCCGCGAGCGATAGTGAAAGCCGCTCCGCAATGCGCCACACGCTTTGCCCGCGAGCAAGATCGGGTATTCGTCGATCTGGTGCGTGCGGCCTTCAGACACGTCCGTGGTCGCGAGCAGCGCTACGCTGTCGAGCAGCGAGGCCTCGCCCTCGCGCGTCGCCTGGAGCGCGCCGACAAAGTACGCGAGCGAGGTCATCACCCCCTGAATGATCGCGTTGATCTGGGGCTGGTCGCCGGGCTCGTCATGCGTGAGTTGGTGGTGCCCCGCCGAGGCGTCGGGGTAGAGCACGTCGCTCAAGGGGTCGGAGTACCATACGCTCAGCACGCGGGTTTGGTCGCACGCGAGCGCCATCGTGCACAGGTCGGCCATGACGCGCGCACGCTCCGCCATCTGAGGGCGACCGTCGATGGGGTCGAGCGCTTGTGGCGGCTCCGGTCGGACGCACGCGTCTCGACGCACCGGGACGGACTGCAGGCGCGCGACCCGCAGCTCAAGATCCCGCACAGCGGTCAGGTGCTGGTCGAGCCGCGCGCGGTCCACGCTGCCTAAGCGTCGATCGAGCGCGCGCGCATCGGCCATGACCGAGTCCAACACGCTGCGCCGCAGCGCCAAGCGCGGGTCGGGCGGCGCGTCGTCGCCCGGGACTCGAAACGTCGGCCCAAAGAGGCGCTCGAAGAGCGCAGCGGGGTCGGACTCGGCGGGGTTCACGCTGTCGGGCCCATTGAACGAGAGGCCGCGCACGCCCGGCTGCACGCCGACCTCGAGCGAGCGAAAGAGCGTATCCCCGCCCACTGCCGCCGCGATGCGCTGATCGAGCGATGGGCCGCCCACGGTCTCGTCACCGCCCGGCTTGGTGAGCGGCGCCTGCCCCGTGAGGAAGCCCGCGGGCCCCGAGAAGTGGGCGCTCCCGTTGCCTGTCTTGACCTCGGTGCCGGTGATGAGCGTGAGCGCGCCTTGCACCGCCGCCAGGGGCGCGAGTTGCTCCGAGAGCGCCCAGTCCGCGCCCTCTGTCGCGGGCACCCAGCGCTGCGGCTGAATGCCGTTGCCCCAAAAGAACTGAACGTACCGCTTGGGCGCGCCCCCTGAGGACGCGCGGGCCTTGCGGCCGGCGAGCGACTCAAAGAGCGGCAGGGCGATGCTCACGGCGGCACCACCAAGAAGCCCGCGGAGGACAGCGCGGCGATGGAGGCTCATCGGGGCGCTCCGGCGTTGCGGAACATGGGGCTCATAATGACCTCGAGCAGCAGGGGCTGCAGGCGGTAGTCAAGGGCGGCGAAGCGCGCCGAGAGGTCGTCGAGCAGCACGTGCTCGCCCGGCGCCTCGACGCGTCCGGTGGCGTAGCGCGCGAGGGTCCGAACCACGCACGGCGCGAAGGCCTCATGGTCGCGAATGGCCTGCCCCAGCTCGATCGGTCCATCGAAGCGCACGCCGTCCAAGTCGCCGGTCGCGTCGATCGGTGCGTCGTTGTCGCGGTCTCGCCAGCGGCCCACCGCGTCATAGTTCTCGAGGCCCAAGCCGATGGGGTCGAGCAGGCTATGGCAGCTCGCGCACGCCGGCGACTCGAGGTGGACCTTCACCCGCTCCCGCAGCGTGCGCGCGGTCGCCGAGGGCTCGGGGATGGACGTATCCACGTTGACCGGCGGCGGCGGGATCGGCTGGCACAGGAGCACAGTCCGCACGAACTTGCCGCGCAGGGTGGCTGAGGACGAAGTCTGGTGCGCGTTCAGGTTGAGGACCGAGGCGTGCGAGAGCAGGCCCGCGCGCTCAGCAGAGGCCGGCAGGGCGACCTGCCGAAAGCCATCGAGGGTCGGCGCCGGCACAGCGTACAGCGAAGCCAAGCGCGGGTTCAGGAACGACTCGCGGGACGTCATCACGTCACGAAAGTCGGCGTCCGCATCGAACACCGTGTTGAGCAGGAACCGCAGCGTCTCCTCGCGGGCGTCCGGCCCCAGCTCCGTGTCGAAGTGCTCGAAGAGCGTCGGGTCCTTCGCCAGCGCGTCGAGCTTGTAGAGCGAGAGCTGCTCCGAGAAGTAGTTGCCCAGCCCCTCGCGCGCCCGGGGCGAGGCCAACAGACGCTCCGCCTGCACCCGCAGGCCCGCCTCGGTTGAGAGGTCCCCCGAGGCGGCCGCCTCGAGGAGCGCCTGGTCGGGCGCGGTGTTCCACACGAAGAACGAGAGCCGCGAGGCGAGCGCGAAGTCGTCGAAGCGCCGCTCGCTGACCGCGCCCGCCCCCAACTCGATGCGGAACACAAAGTGCGGCGACTGCAACAGCGCCGCGATCGCGTACTCGAAGCCTGCGAAGAAGTCGCCGAGCGCCTCCGCGGACTGAGCGGCGATGCCTGTGAGGCGGTCGAGCTCCTCGCCCGTGAGCGGCCGCCGCCACGCGCGCAAGCCGAGCGCCTCGAGCGCGGTTCGGGCGCACGCGGCGTCCGCGATACCCGCGGGGCGGCACGGCACGGTCGCCGCCCGCGCTTCGGGATCGGCCATCGCCTGCGCCGCGACGGCGTAGGCCGCGTCTTCGAGCGAGGCGACGCCGCGTGGGCTAAAGGTGGTGTCCGCTGCGCCCACTGAGAGTAGGCCGCCTTGCGCGACATCAGGCTCAGCGAGCGGCGGCACGACAACCGCGGGGCCGAAGAGGTCGGCGACGACGCGCTGGTACTGCACGCGCGTGAGGCGGCGCATCGAAACCGGCCCCGGCTCGACGTCTTCCGGCGCAGGCGTCGCGCCGGGCGCTGCAAATTGTTCGGTCGGGCGGCGCTCCTCGCACGCGGTCAGCGCGGCGCACAGAGACAGCGTGGTCAGCAGGCGGTGACGCATGCTGTGGAGCATACGCGGGTTCGGCGGCCCTGACTACCGGCGAGACATCAGCGGCGCCGCTCGAAGGTGGCCCGGCGCCAAGCCCCCGAGCTCGTGACCGAAGCGCCCCACGGCAGGTGGAAGTGCGCGTGCCGACTGCAGCGGACCAACTCCGCGATGATCTTCGCGAGGGGCTCGTCCTTGGAGAACATCCACGAGGGCGGTGTGTGCTCGACCGGCACGAGCACCGAATCCGCGCTCGGGCTGTCGAGGAGCAGCACGCCGAACGGCTCGAGCTTCACCCGCAGGCCGGTCAGGGTGTCCTCGAGCACCTCGTCCTCTTTCATCTGGCCGTCTTTGAGGATGATGTCTCGGGTCGTGTGGTCTTCGAGCTCGACGCTCAGGATCGCGCGCATCGGTACCTCTTGGGGCTCTGTTGATGGGGTCTATCCGCAGAGACGCCGCCGCGCCCCAAGATCGGACACCGGGATTGACCTCGACCCCTGCGGTGGGCGATGCACGCTGCACACCGTCGCAATGAGGCCCCGATGTCGACCGCTCTGCTGCTCGTCGCAGCCCTCCTCGCCGCCCCCGGTCCGGGGACACCCATGGCCCAGATTGGCCAGCGCACCATCAAGCTCGCTGAGGTCGATAAGGCCGCGGCGGACAGGCTCAAGTCGGCCCAGGCGACGTTTGACCAAGCGATCTACGAAGCGCGCAAGGCCACGCTCGACGCGCTGATCGACGACGCGCTGCTCGACGCCGAGGCGAAGCGCCGAGGGCTCAAGGACCGCGACGCCCTGCGCGCAGCGGTCTCGAGCGAGGTCGCGCAGCCGAGCGACGCGGACGTGAGCGGCTTCTTTCAAGCGAACCAGGCGCGGCTGCAGGGCGCTCCCCTCGAGGAGATCGGGCCGCAGATTCGGGAGCATCTGCACCAGCAGGCAGTCGAGGCGCGTCAGGCCGCGTTGGTCGCGTCACTGCGCGAGGCGGCGAAGGTCCGCGTGCTCTTCTCGCCGCCGCGGGTGCAGGTCGAGGCCAAGGGGCCGGCGCTCGGCGAGGCCAAGGCCGCCGTCACGGTCGTGATGTTCGGCGACTTTCAATGCCCGTACTGCGCGCGCGGCGCGGAGGCGCTCGAACAGGTTCGCAAGCGCCATCTCAAGGACGTGCGCGTGGTGCACCGCGACTATCCGCTGCCCTTCCACCAAGAGGCCGTGCCCGCCGCCTTAGCCGCCCGCTGCGCGGCCCGTCAGGGCAAGTATTGGGAGGCACACGACGCGCTCTATGCGCGCTACGACCAGCTCACCGCTCAGACCTATCCCGAGGTCGCGCAGACGCTCGGCCTAAACGTTGCGGCCTTCGACGCCTGCCGCCAAGACCCGGCTGTGCGCGCGGAGATCGACGCCGACGCCCAGGCGGGCGCGGCCGCGGGGGTTGACGGGACGCCCGCGTTCTTCATCAACGGCATCCGAATCGCCGGCGCCCTGCCCGCAGACCAGCTCGACGCGCTGGTCGTCGAGGAGCTCGGCCGTGTGCGAGGAGGCAAGGCCAAGTGATCGACCAGCTCTCACGCCCCCGCCGCAATCGCCGCAACGCCGTCGTGCGGGGCTTTCACCGCGAGACATGGCTCGGGCCTGAGCACTTCGTGTACCCGCTGTTCGTGCACGACCGCACAGACGTGGGCGACGTGCCGATTGTCTCGATGCCGGGGTGCAGCCGGCTGAGCTTCGACGGCCTGCTCACCGAGGTCGAGGGCGCCCGCGCGGACGGCATCGGCGCGGTGGTGCTCTTTCCGGCGGTGGCGGACGCGCTCAAGACGCGCGACGCCGCCGAAGCGTTCAACCCGCAGGGGCTCATCCCGCGGGCGGTCCGCGCCCTCAAGGCCAAGTTCCCAGGGCTCGTGGTCATCACGGATGTGGCGCTCGACCCGTACAACGCGGACGGCCACGACGGCCTAGTGGCCGACGACGGGCGCATCCTGAACGACGAGACCATCGCAGTGCTCTGCAAGCAGGCGGTCTGTCACGCCGAGGCGGGCGCGGACATCGTATCGCCGAGCGATATGATGGACGGCCGCGTGCAGGCACTGCGCGAGGCCCTCGACGCCCGGGGCCACACCGAGGTCGGTATCCTGAGCTACACCGCGAAGTACGCGAGCGGCTTCTATGGGCCGTTCCGTGAGGCGCTCGACTCCGCGCCGCGCTTCGGCGACAAGAAGACCTATCAGATGGACCCCGCGAACGCGCGTGAGGCCCTGCGCGAGGTCGAGCTCGACGAGGCCGAGGGCGCGGACATCGTGATGGTCAAGCCTGCGGGGCCGTTCTTGGACATCATCCGCCGGCTGCGCGAGCACACGACGCTGCCCATCGCGGCGTATCAAGTCAGCGGCGAGTACGCGATGCTCAAGGCAGCCAGTCAGAACGGCTGGCTCGACGAGCGCCGCGTGGTGCTCGAGAGCCTGTTGGGGATTCGGCGCGCCGGCGCGGACGTGATCTTCACCTACTATGCACGGCAGGCCGCGCGCTGGCTCGCTGAGGGCGTCAAACCATAGCTTTACTCTATGGATCGCATTCGGATTAGCGCCTTGTCGCGCGCACCGGCGTGCATATCCTTGAGGGGCATGAAGAACCAACTCAAGACGCTGCTCCTCCTCGGCATCCTGACCACCATCGTCGTCGCCATCGGCGGCAGCGTGAGCCAGGGCGGGCTGATGATCGCCCTCGGCTTCGCGGTGCTCATGAACGTGGGCGCGTACTGGTTCTCGGACAAGATCGTGCTCGCCATGAACGGCGCGAAGCCGATCGGCCCGGACCAGATGCCCGAGGTCTATGAGATCGTGCAGGAGCTCACGCAGCGCGCGGGCATGCCGATGCCCAAGGTCTACCTGATGGAGGACGCGCAGCCGAACGCCTTCGCCACAGGTCGCAGCCCGAGCCGCGCAGCGGTCGCCGTGACCGCGGGCATCCTGCAGATCCTCGACCGCCGGGAGCTGCGCGGCGTCATCGCCCACGAGCTCGCGCACGTGAAGAACCGCGACACGCTCGTCTCGTGCGTCGCCGCCGTGATGGCGGGCGTGGTCACGGCGCTCGCCAACATGCTGCAATGGGCGGCCATTTTCGGTGGCGGCCGCAGCGACGATGAAGACGGCGGGAGCCCGATCGGCGCGATCGCGCTGGCGATCATCGCGCCCATCGCGGCGTCGATGGTGCAGTTCGGGATCTCGCGCTCGCGCGAGTACCTGGCCGACCAGACGGGCGCGCAGATCTCCGGCGACCCCGAGGCGCTCGCCCGCGCGCTCGAGAAGCTGCAGCGCGGCGCGATGCGTATCGCCCCCGAGCACGCTCGCCCTGCCACCGCGAGCCTGTTCATCATCAACCCCTTCGCGGGCTTGTCCGGACGCCGCGTGATGTCGCTCTTCTCGACCCACCCCGACACGGACGAGCGCGTGCGCCGCCTGCGGGCGATGGCGAGCGAGGGCTTTCGCGACGCGGGCGGCGGGATCGTCTTCGGTCAGGCGCGGCGCGGCTGAGTGTCGAGCGACGACCCCGCCTCGGTCGCGTGGCACGCGCTCACCACCGAGGCGGCGGCGGCGCGGCTCGGGGCGAGCGCGCGCACGGGCCTGAGCGAGGCCGAGGTCGAATCAAGGCGAGCCCAGTGGGGCCCGAACGCGCTCCCTGAGCCGACGCAGCGCTCGCTCCTGTCCGTCTTCGCCGGGCAGTTCAAGAGCCCGCTCATCTACCTGCTCTTCGGCGCGGCCGCGCTCTCGTTCGTGTTCGGTCACGCCAGCGACGCCGTGGTGATCGGCGTTGTCGTGCTGCTCAACGCGGTCATCGGGGCCTTTCAGGAGGGCCGCGCGCAGCACTCGCTCGCCCAGCTTCGACGGCTCTCCACGATCAGCGCGCGGGTGGTGCGCGAGGGCGTTGAGGCGCGGGTCGAAGCGCGCGCGCTCGTGCCCGGCGACGTCGTCCTGCTCGAGGCGGGCGACGCCGTGCCCGCCGACGCCCGCTTGACCGAGGCCGCGGCGCTCATGGTCTCCGAGGCGGCGCTCACGGGGGAGTCGGTGCCGGTGCATAAGGTGGTCGAGCCGGTCGCGCCCGACGCCCCCCTGCCCGACCGACGCTGCATCCTCCACGCGGGGACGCACGTGGCTGCGGGGCGGGCGCGCGCGCTCGTGGTGGCGACGGGCACCCACACCGAGGTTGGGCACATCGCCGCGCTCACGTCGGGCGCCCGCGAGCCTCGCACGCCGCTTGAGCGCCGCATCGACGCCTTTGGGCGCGCCGTCCTCTGGGGCGCCGCGGGGCTCTTCGCGCTCGTCCTCGGGCTCGGCGTGCTCGAGGGTCGCCCGCTGGACGAGATGCTGCTCGTCGCGATCAGCCAAGTGGTGGGTCTAGTCCCCGAGGGCTTGCCCGTCGCGATGACGGTCGCGCTCTCCGTGGGCGTGCTGCGCATGGCCCGGCGCAAGGCGGTGGTGCGGCGGCTCGCAGCCGTGGAGACGCTGGGCTCGACGGCTGTGGTCTGCACAGACAAGACGGGCACGCTGACGCGCAACGAGATGACGGCCGTCGCGGTGGTGCTGCCCGGCGGTGAGCACGTGCGGGTCGACGGCGTGGGTTACGCCCCCGAGGGGCGGCTGCGGACCTCGACGGGCGACGCCGCCCTCGACGCGCTGCCCGGACTGGTGGCGCTCTTGCACGCCGCTGCGCTGTGCAACGACGCGCGGCTCATCGCGCCCGAAGCGCCGGGGGGTGCGTGGCGCACCACCGGCGACCCGACCGAGGCCGCGCTTGTCACGCTCGTCTCCAAGGCGGGCCTCGATGCAGACGCGCTCCGCGCCGCTCACCCCCGCGTGGGCGAGCTGCCGTTCGATCCGGCCCGCGCGTTGATGGCGACAGCCCACGCGCACCCCGCGCGATTCGTGGTCGTCAAGGGCGCGCCCGAGGCCGTGCTCACACTGTGCGACCTGACGATACCCGAGGCCGCGCAGGTGCGCGCGACGGTCGAAAGCTTGGCAGGTGAGGCGCTGCGGGTGCTCGCGTTCGCGCGCGTCAACGCCGCCGGCCTCGACGCAGAGGGCGGCTTCGACGCGCTCCGCGGGCGGGCGACGCTCTTGGGTCTCGTGGGGCAGATCGACCCGCCGCGCCTTGAGGTACGCGACGCCGTACAGGCGTGCTGGTCGGCCGGCGTGCGTCCCGTGATGCTCACCGGTGACCACAAGGCGACGGGCGAGGCGATCGGTCGCACGCTGGGGCTTCTGCGCCCAGGGGACATCGCCCTCGACGGCGTCGAGCTCGCGGCGCTCAGCGACGCGGCGCTCGCGGCGCAGATCGACCGCGTGGGCGTCTTCGCGCGCGTGCAGCCCGCTCAGAAGCTGCGGATCGTGCGCGCGCTCCAGACCCGCGGCCATGTGGTCGCGATGACGGGTGATGGCGTGAACGACGCGCCCGCGCTCGCGCAGGCGGACGTCGGTGTCGCGATGGGTCTGACCGGGACCGAGGTCGCCAAGGAGGCGTCGAAGATCATCCTCGCGGACGATAACTTCGCGACGATTGTCGCGGCCGTCGAGGAAGGGCGGGTTGTCTACCGGAACATCAAAAAGGCCGTGCTCCTGCTCTTCTCGACTGCGGTGGCTGAGGTCGTCGTTCTCGTCGGCGCGCTGCTGCTGGGGCACGCGCCGCCTTTTCCCGCTGTGCAAATCCTCTGGAATAACCTCGTGACCGAGGGGCTGATCACGGTCAACTTGGTCATGGAGCCGGCCGAGGGCGACGAGATGCAGCGGCCTCCGATTTCGCCGGACGAGCCTCTGCTCACGCGCCTGCTGTACGTCCGGATGGCGTTCATGGTGCCCGCCATCGCCGCGTCCGTGCTCGGCTGGTATGTGTGGCGCACGCAAGCGGGCGCGCCCGCGGACGTGGTGCGGACCGAGGCGTTCACACTGCTCGCGGTCTGCGAGTGGCTGAACGTGCTCAACTGCCGCTCGGAGCTCCGCTCAGGGCTCTCCCTGAGCCTCTTTCGCAATCGCTGGCTCTTGGGTGGGCTGCTGCTCGGCAACTTGCTCCAAGTCGCGGTGGTCTTCTGGCGGCCGCTCGGGGACGTTTTTCACACGGCGCCCATCGAGCTCTCCATGGTCGGGTGGCTCTTCGTGGCGGCGCTGCCGGTGCTGCTGGTTGAAGAGGCGCGCAAGTGGGCCACGCGCCGCGCGCTTCGGCTTCGCGTGTGAAACCCCAGATGCGGTAATGTCCTCCGCACCACGACGCGCCTGGGGGGATGGCCGTGCGGACCTTGATCTTGACCCTGTGTGGCGGCCTCGCCTCGAGCGCCTGTAGCGACCCGGCCCCCGCCGAGGCGGGCGACGCGGCGCCCGAGCTCGACGCCGTCCTCAAGCCGGCGCCGCACGCAGACGCCCGCGTCGACGCAGCCCCCGTCGCGGACGCCGCGTCTCCGCGAACCACCGCAGACGTCCCTGTATCTCCTCCGCCGCCCGCCGACGCGGCGGTGCCCGCGATGCCCGCAGTGCCCGCGCACTGTGTCAACGGCCCCCTCGACCGTCCGATCGCGGGCTGCCGGCCGCCCACGCCGCCGAGCACCGGTGACCGCGCGGCAGACTGCGTCGCGCGCATTAACCAGCTCCGCGCCGAGTGTCAGTGCCTGCCGCCGCTCGGGCGCTGGGTTGAAGGCGAGGCCTGCGCGGATACCCACGCCGAGTACGACAGCAGCCGCTCGCCGCACGCGGGCTTCAGCGAGCGCATCTGCGCCGAGAGCGGCTTTGGTCAGAATGAGTGCCCGCGCTGGCCCAACACAGGCGCGGTCATCGACGGCTGCTTGCAGGCGATGTGGGACGAAGGGCCCGGCGAGGACTTCCAGCGCCACGGTCACTACCTAAATATGTCGAGCGACCGCTTTTCACAGGTCGCGTGCGGTTTCTTCGATGGCCCCGCCGGCCAGTGGGCGGTGCAGAACTTTCGGTGACCCCGCTGTAAGACCCCGCGCGGCCAGGCGTCTGGTCGATATCCCCCGAGACGAGGAGTTCCCGATGCGCTCATTCTCCCGACTTCGTGCAACGACGCTCGCGCTCAGCGCGACGGCGCTCTTCGCAGCGGCGTGTGACCCCACTGACAACGACGCGACGCCGGACCCCGGCGGCTCACCCGCGGGCGGCGAGGCGGCCGGCGGACAAGACCAGCCCGACTCTGGCGCGGGCGGCGGCCCGAGCGGCGGCGTCGCTCCCCCCGTTGGCGGCGCACCGAGCGGTGGCGTAGAGCCCCCCGTTGGGGGCACGCCGAGCGGCGGCGCGATGCCGCCGGTGGTGGTGTGCGACCAGCCCGACGCGGTCTCGTGTCGGGCCGCTGGCTGCAACTGGAGCGATGCGTCGGGCTGCTCGTCAGACCCCCCGCCGCTCGCCTGCGACCAGCTGGGGATGGCGGCCTGCATCGCCCGCGCAGACTGCCAGTGGGATGGCGCGACGTGCGCGGTAGACCCCGGCCTGATGCCGTGCGCGTCGCTGGACATCTTCGCGTGCGCTGAGCGGGCGGACTGCGTGCTCGACTCCGCGACGAGCACCTGCGGACCCCGTCCCGACTTGGGCTGCGAGGCCCTCGACCCCGAGACCTGCCTGCAGCGCCCGGAGTGCCAGCTCCAAGAGGTCTTCGAGTGCGACCCCGCGGCCGATCCGGTCCCGCCGCCCGACAACGGCGGCCGCCCGATCGCGCCGCCGTGCCCGTCCATGCTCATCTGCACGCCGCTCGGCCAGCCGCTGCCGGGGGATTGCAACGCGTACGCCTCACCGGATGCGTGCAACGCGGACCCCGCGTGCCTCTGGAACGACGCAGGCGTCGTCGTCGGCGGCGGTGGAGCGCCCGAAGACTGCGCCTGCCCTGCGGACATGCCGGACTGCGGCTGCGCCGAGGCGCCGCCCGCGCCGCCGCCCCTCCCGCCTGAGCAGCTTCAGGGCTTCTGCGGCTATCGGGGGCAGGTCTTCGATCCGTGCGGTGGCCTCGACCAAGCGACGTGCGGCGCGACCCCCGGGTGCGCCGTATTGGAACAGCCGGCCTGCCCGCCGTGTGAGCCGGGCGTCCCCTGCGTCGACTGCTTGCCGTTTGAGTGCGTCACGGTCGACCTGCTCTGCGCGGGCTACGCAACAGCGGAGCTTTGCGAGGCGGACGCCCGATGCGACGGAGCGAGCATCGCCATCGGCGTGCCGCCGTGCCCCGACAATCAGCCCTGCCCGCCCATCGAAGGGGGTGAGATCTTCTTCTGTGCGCCCGCCCCCGGCCCCTGCGACGGCCTAGACGCGATGACCTGCGCCGCGACGGCCGGCTGCCATGTCGAACAGTTCGCGACGCCGGGCTTCTGCGAGTGCGCGGTCGACGCCAGCGGCAACGAGGTTTGCAACTGCGTCGACGGCGGCGTGGTCGACGTGTGTGTGCAGGACGGCGCCATCCCTGGGGGTGGAGGGGGCGCCATCCCCGGCGGCGCCCCCGATGCGCCGCCTCAGCCCTGAGGCGATCGCTCAGCCGTCTCCGTGGCGGTTGAACCCCGCGTCCCGGACAAAGCTAAAGAGGCGCACGTTCGCCGCCCGGGCCAGCGCGTCCGCGAGGCTTGTGGCCGCGCCGACTGTGACCACGACGGGCACCCGACCCGCCACGGCCTTCTGAACAATCTCGAAGCCGGCGCGGCTGCTGACGACCAGGGTCTCGTCGTCGTGCTCCGTGAGCGGCGCGCCGAGCCTCAGGCGCGCGCCGAGCACCTTGTCGACCGCGTTGTGGCGGCCGACGTCCTCGTGGGCCGCGAGCAGCGCGCCGTGGCGGTCGAAGAGCGCCGCGCCGTGAACACCGCCGGTCAGCTCAAAGAGCGACTGGGTGGCCCGGAGCGCTCGCGCGCGCGCCTGAACGGTTTCCGTTGCGGGCCAGGGCCGTGGGCTGAGCGGCCGCAGCCGAGCGAGCAGGTCGTCGATGGTCGCCCGCCCACACACGCCACACGCGCTCCCTGCGAGCAGGCGGCGCCGGCCAACGGCCTCTGAGACTGCCGCGCGGTCCACGCCCTCGGCGAGCCGCACGTTGAGCACGTTGCCCGGCTCGCGCTGCGCGGGTTCAGCGCAGTGCGCGAGGCCGCGGACGTCGTCGAGGCCGTCGATCAGCCCCTCGCTCAGCAGGAACCCCAGCGCCAAGACCTCGTCGTCCCCGGGCGTGCGCATGAGCGTGGCCAGCGGCTCGCCATC
>Ga0114972_10002695_pt1 | contig 13386 bp, 11 predicted proteins | sample M_140807_EF_Meta_FD_87354 | JGI IMG/M metagenome (GOLD analysis project Ga0114972, IMG submission 87354) | Freshwater microbial communities from Lake Montjoie, Canada to study carbon cycling - M_140807_EF_MetaG | ecosystem: Environmental > Aquatic > Freshwater > Lake | place: Lake Montjoie... | reverse complement strand
CTCCCGGAAGAAGAAGCTCTGGGCGAAGCAGAAGGAAGGCAAGAAGCGGATGAAGAGCATCGGCTCGGTGGACATCCCGCAAAAAGCCTTCATGGCGGTGCTCGACACCGGGGCCGACCGGCAGTGATTTTGTGTGTAGGTCAACGACACGACCGCCCGCGAAGCGGACAGGCACAGGTTGACAACCTGTGCTACGGAAGAACGATGCAGCGAGGGGCTGCCCGTGCCCCAGGAGCCGGCGTTGCTGACCAGCGGAGCCAGGGATGGCGGAGCGCAGTCAGCATCGAGTGAGCGGAGGGCAGGATGCCCGCAGCGAACGTCCGGCGACGGGGTATGGGCAGCCCCGAGCCCACGCGCGACGTCGGATCATTTTTTGAGCCCGTGAGATGAACACACCATCGACCGGCCCCGTGCGGGCGCCGAACCAGTTGCCCGCCACCGTGCGGGCACAAGCCGAGTTGCCCGCCACCGTGCGGGCACAAGCCGAGTTGCCCGCCACCGTGCGGGCACTTGGCTGGACGAGTTTTCTGACGGATCTCTCCAGTGAGGCGATTTATCCGCTCCTGCCCGCGTTTGTGAAGGGGCTCGGGGGCACAGGGGTGGATATCGGTCTGATCGACGGCCTCGCCAACGCCGTGGCGGCGGTCGTGCGGCTGTTCGCCGGCACGCTCTCCGACCGGCTCGGCCGCCGGCCGCTCGTGCTCCTGGGCTATGGACTCTCGGCGATCCTGCGTCCGCTCATGGGGCTCGTGGCCACGCCGCTCGGGGTGGTTGCCGTGCGAACGGCCGACCGGTTCGGCAAGGGGATCCGCTCCGCGCCTCGCGACGCTCTCGTGACCGACCTCGTCGAGCCGGGCATCCGCGGCCGGGCCTTCGGCCACATCCGCGCCATGGACCACGCCGGCGCCGCACTCGGGCCGCTCATCGCCATGCTCTTTCTCCTCGCCTTCCCGGGCCGCGAGCGGACGCTCTTCCTGCTCGCCATCCTGCCTGGGCTGGCGACGCTCGCCGTGATCTGGAAGTTCGTCCGCGACCCGCCGCGGCAGCCGGTGACCGCCCGGCCCGCGTCGGCTGCGCTGTCCGGGCCGCAGCTGCACCTGCTGGGCTGCGTTGCGATCTGGGCCCTCGGGGCCGCGAGCGAACTATTCCTGCTCCGGAGGGCCGAGGATCTCGGTGTCGCCGCCTATGCCATTCCGCTCGTCTGGTTCGCGATCGGCGCGGTGAAGAGCGTCACAGCTTCCCGTGCCGGGCCGCTCGTCGATCGGCTCACCCCGCGGCCGACGCTCGTGATCGGCTGGCTCGCCTTCGCGGCCGCCTACGCCGGACTTGCCGCCACGACGTCGCTCGTGGCTGCAGTTGCCTGCATGCTCGTCGTGGCGGTTGCCTATGGGATCGCGGAGCCGGCGGAGCGGGCGCTCGTCGCGGCCCTCTCCCCCGACGGCCGTCAGGGCACCTCCTTCGGCTGGTATGCGCTCGTGCAGGGACTGATGGCACTGCCCGCCGGCCTCCTCACGGGATGGCTCTGGGACCGCGGCGCCGACGGCGCCGGCACGGCGTTTGCCGCGACGGCGGCCCTCGCCGCGGTCGCGGCCGGCCTGCTCGCTGCCAGCGGCCGCTGGCGGACTCTGCCGTTGGCGTGAGCGTCGGTCAGCCCACGAGCAGCGACCGCCAGCCAGCGTTGGCCGCCGCCGTGACGTCGAGATCGGGATCGTCGCCCACGTAGAGGAGTTGGTCGGGGCGACGCTCGAGCCGCCGCTCGACGTGGCGGAAGAACTCCGCCGCCGGCTTTCGCCAGCCGATCTCCGACGAGGGAAACACGGCGGCGGCGCGGGCCAGCGGGTCGAGGTGCGGCGCGATGGCGAGCAGGCGTTCGTCGAAGTTGCTCGCAACCGCCACGACGAGCCCGGCGTCAATCGCCGCCTGGGCCAGGGTTGCACCTCGACGCACGGTCCGCCACGACGCCGGCAGGGCGAAGTGCGCCCAGAGGTCGGCGAAGATGGCCGCGGTCGCGCCGCCTGGGCCGAAGACATCGGTCACGATCTCCCGCCACCGCTCTCGTTCGCGATCGCGGGACGTGGCAAATGGGATCGCCGCCACCGCGTCGATCGATTCCTGACGCCGCCAAGCCGTGGCGAATCGTCGGGCGACCGTCGCCGGATCGAGGTCGACCCCCTGTCGCCTTCCCGCGGCCGCATAGGTGTCGGCCACGGTCACTGCCGGCTCGACGAGCGTGCCGACCACGTCGAAGACGATCGCCGTGACGCCCGCCGGTGGAAACGCGTCCGGCGCGGCGATCACCGCCGACCGCGGGCGAACGACCATGCGGTTACCGCCTCGGGATCAGGCCGAGATCCAGGCCGAACACGAAGAACATCAGCGAGAGAATCAGCGCGAGCCCCAGGTAGCTGAGCACCACCACCACGCCCTCGCTGGGCGGCTTGCCGCGGATCCACTCGTAGGCCAGGAACACCATGTGCCCGCCATCGAGCACCGGGATCGGCAGGAAGTTCACGACTGCCAGGTTCGCGCTGAGCATCGTCAGAAAGAGGAGCAACCGTCCGAAGCCTTCGTTGGCCGAGCGGCCCGCCTGCTTCGCGATCTCGATCGGACCTCCAAGGAGCCGCGGGCTGATCTGCTGCCGCGTGAGTTTGCCGAGAAAGCCGTAGACCATCGAGAGGTCTTCTTTGGTCTTGAGCAGGCCCCGCCGCAGCGCCCCGGCGATCGACCCCGCCTTCATGGTCTTGTAGATCGGCTCGAAGACCAGATCGCGATCCGCGACATACGCGCCGTTGGCCGGCTCGGGCTTCACCATCACCTCCCGCCGCCCGCCTGCCGCCGACTCGACGGTGAGAGCGAGCGTGGTGCCGGTCGGCAGATGCTGCAGCAACGCCGCCACGATCGGCCAGTTGGGCTCGGTGTCCGAGAAGTCGATGCCGGCCTTCGGGTCGGGTTGTTCATCCGGTTCGACGATGAAGGCCCGCACGATTCGGTCGCCGACGGCGATGCCCGCTGTGGCGGCGGGGCTGTCGGGGGCGACGGCTGCGACCGTCGCCTGCACGGGAATCGCGAGTCCCAGTGACGCGATCGACAGCGGGCTGCCGATTCCAGCTGTTTCATCGTCCCGCCAGGTGACGGCGCGGGGCTGGATATCGACGGTGCGGCTCGTGCCTTCGGGCGTGGCGAGTGTGAGCGCTACGGTCTTGCCGACACGTTCCTGAAGCCGGTCGTCGAGCGTGAATGGGTCGCCGACCGGATCGCCGTCAATGGCCACGAGCCGCTCGCCGGGGCGAACGCCGGCAGTCGCCGCAGGGGAATCGTCTTGCACGGCCTTGATGGCCAGGGGCGTCATGGCCATGCCAGTGACGAGCCGTGGCTGCGGTGGCAGTTCGATCGACACGGTCGACGTGGGGCCAGCCTTGCCGTCGGCAGCCTTGGTCCGGCGGTCGACCGTGAGCGTGACGGGGGCCGCCGGCTTCGCGGCAAGCAGGGCGAGCAGTTCGGCATAGGTTGAAACGGCCGTGCCGTCGACTGCGCGGATCGTATCGCCCCCCTCGAGCGCCGGCTTTGCGAGAGCCGCAGCCCCCGCGAGCCCCTTGGAGATGTCAGCTGGCAGTGTGAGCGAATAGGGACTCGTGACGCCGATCGTCGGAGCCCCGAGGTCGGTGTCTGGCTTGAGGACGATGGTCCGTTCCGATCCATCGCCCGGCCGGCGGATCGTAAACTCGATCCCCTTGGCGACGCTCCCGACGGTCACGCCGTGACGCAGGTCGTTGAAGATCGGATCCTTGCGGCCGGCGATCGCGACGATCTCGTCGCCCGTCCGCAGGCCGGCCCGCCAGGCCGCGCCTCCCGTGCGGACGCTCGAGAGCGCGCAGGTCATCTCGCGGACACCGATCCCGTAGGCCAGCGACGCCATCAGCACGGCGAAGATCACGTTCATGATCACGCCGGCCGAGATGATCGCCATCCGCTTGGGGACGCTCTGCGCGGGATAGCTGCGGGGATCCCAGGCGGGATGCGGTCCGGCGACCGGCTCGGCGGGCAGGTCTCCCGAGAGCTTGGCGCGCTGCGACTCGGAGGCCGCCGCGGCCGGGTTGTCATCCTGGCCAAGCATCTTCACGTAGCCACCGAGCGGGAGGATGCCGATGCCGTACTCCGTCTCGCCAGCTTTGAAGCTCGCGAGCTTGAGCCCCCCGACATCGAACCCGAGGAAGAACTTTTCGCACTTCACGCCGCAGGCCTTGGCGACCAGGAAGTGACCGAGTTCGTGCACGAAGATCACGAATCCCAGGCCGCCGGCGACCTGGAGCACGACCCACAGGTTCGCGGGCTGCGCGAACCATTCCAGCCACGTGCCACCGAGAAGCGGCACCACCTGCACCATCAGCAACCCGACCACGTCGCGACCTCCTGTCTGGCCCACGAGTCGAGCCTGAGAATCTCGTCCAGCGTGGGTTCCGCCTCGAACGGATGCTCATCCAGCACCCGGGCGCACGCCTCGGCAATGTCGGTGAATCGCAGCCCGCCCGCAAGGAATCGGCCCACGGCAGCCTCATTGGCCGCATTGAGCACCGCCCCGGCGGTGCCGCCCCTGGCGGCCGCCTCGTGGCCGAGCCGCACCGCCGGGAACCGCTCGACGTCCGGCGGCTCAAACTCCAGCGTCATCGGCCTCGTGAAATCGAACTTCCGCGCCGGGCCTTCAGTTCGCTCGGGATAGGTGAGGGCATACTGGATCGGGAGCCGCATGTCGGGCGGGCTGAGTTGGGCGATCACCGATCCGTCGACGAACTCGACCATGGAATGGACGATCGACTGCGGGTGGACGAGCACGGCGATCTTCTCGGCCGGCATGTCGAACAGCCACCGCGCCTCGATGATCTCGAGGGCCTTGTTCATCATGGTGGCGGAATCGATGGTGATCTTGGGCCCCATCGACCACGTGGGATGCGCGAGGGCCTCGGCCGGCGTGACCGTGGCGAGCGCCTCCCGTGGCTTCGTGCGGAACGGCCCGCCACTGGCGGTGAGCACGATTCGCTTGACGTCCGCGTGTTGGCCGGAGCAGAGGGCCTGATGCACGGCCGAGTGTTCGCTGTCGACGGGCAGGATCATGGCCCCGCAGCGTGCTGCAAGCGCCATCACGAGCGGGCCGGCCATCACGAGCGTTTCCTTGTTGGCCAGGGCCACCGCCTTGCCGGCCTCAACCGCCGCCCAGGTGCTCCGCAGGCCGGCGGCACCCACGATCGCCGAGACCACCCGGTCGATGGCCGGATCGCGAACGAGGTCGTCGAGTGCTTCCGGCCCGACGGCGAGCCGCGTGCCTGCCGGAAGCGACCGTGGATCGACGTCGGCGGCCGCCTGCTCGTCGACCACAACCACCCAAGCGGGCCGCATGCGACGGGCCTGTTCGAGCAAGGCCGAGGTGCTGCGGTGGGCTGCGAGCAGCCACGTGCTGAACCGACCGGCGGAGGCTTCGATCACGTCGAGCGTGCTGCGGCCGATGCTCCCCGTCGACCCCAGGATTGCCACGCCGAGCGGTCCGCCGCGTTCGCGGGGCTGGGCACGGGTTGCTGTCACCATGGGCGATCCCCCCGAGGAGGGGTCGTTCATGTGGGGAGGGAAGGCGGAAGTGGCAAAACGGCCGGTCATCACGATCAGGGAAGTCTATGGGGTGTCGCAGGGAACTTCCACCGCGATCTGAGAGGGGGGGTAGGCAGTTTCCGGCTATTTTTCCGCAGGTCACGTGACTGGGTGGGGGAGTTCGTTTGTCGCGGGCTATGCGTGCGCTTACCATTTCCGGATTCCCAATCGGTCAGCTGCGGCCGGTCGGTGCTCCATGGGCGGTCGAGCGGCATGGCCAAGAAACGCGACAATCCCAAACGTCCTGCGGATCGGAAGCCGGCCGTGGGTGGAAACCTCGTCTGGTCGCTGGTGGCCGCCGGCGTTGCCAGCCTGTTCGCCCTCAGTCTCGTCAGCGTCGCCCCGGATCTCGAGATCTCCTACAGCGATCTGCAGCGGCTGATTGCGGCCTCGGCGACCGATGGTCCGGATCGCTTCGTGACCCTGCAGAAGTCCGAGGGTGATGCGTCCGCGATCCGGTATGGCGACCTGCACGACGTGGTGATCGGCGCCTTCGAGGTGTCTGGAAAGGTTCGCGAGGCGCCGCGGGGCGTCGCCGACGCCCATCCCGCCGACGAGTCGAGCCAGCCCCGCCGGCCGCTGGTCGGCGGCCTGGCGCATGGGGAGCGGCGGTTTCGCGCGGCCAAACTCCCCAGCGAGAACTCCGAGTCGGAGTTGATGAAGACCCTCAAGGAGTACGGGGTTCCGTTTCGCTACGAGGATCCTCCGAGTCCTTGGCGGAACTGGCTACCGATGCTGTTTCTGACGGGCCTCTTCGGCGTGCTGTTCTTCGTGATGATGCGGCGGATCGGCGGTGCGGGCAGCCCGATGGCCTTCGGCCGCAGTCGCGGCAAGATGTATGCCCAGGAAGATCTCGGGATCACCTTCGACGACGTTGCCGGTATCGATGAGGCGGTGGATGAACTCCGCGAGGTCGTCGAGTTCCTCAGGAGCCCCGAGAAATACCAGGTCCTTGGCGGCCACATCCCCAAGGGCGTGCTCCTCGTCGGGCCGCCCGGCACCGGGAAGACGCTCTTGGCCAAGGCGATCGCCGGCGAGGCGGGCGTGCCCTTCTTTGGCCTGTCCGGCAGCGACTTCGTGGAGATGTTCGTGGGCGTCGGGGCGGCGCGGGTTCGCGACATGTTCCAACAGGCCGCCGCGAAGGCCCCCTGTATCATTTTCATCGACGAACTCGACGCGCTCGGCAAGACCCGCGGGACGAGCGTCGTCGGCGGCCACGACGAGCGCGAGCAGACGCTCAACGCGCTGCTCGTGGAGATGGACGGCTTCGGCAGCAACTCGGGCGTGATCGTGCTCGCCGCGACCAATCGTCCCGAGACGCTCGACCCAGCGCTTCTGCGGCCCGGACGGTTCGACCGCCACGTGCTCGTCGATCGCCCCGATGTCCGCGGCCGCGAGGCGATCCTCAAGGTGCACGTGTCGAAGGTGAAACTCGATCCGTCCATCGACATCGGGCAGATCGCCCGGATCACCTCGGGCTTCGTCGGCGCGGATCTGGCCAATCTTGTCAACGAGGCGGCCTTGCTCGCTGCCCGCAACAACAAGCCCGCCGTCGGCATGGAGGAGTTCAATGAGGGGGTGGAGCGGGTCACTGCCGGCCTCGAAAAGAAGAAGCGGGTGATCCACGAGGACGAAAAGAAACGGGTGGCCTACCACGAGGCGGCCCATGCTCTGGTCGCCTATTCGCTCCCCAACACCGATCCCGTGCACAAGGTGTCGATCATTCCCCGCGGCCTTGCGGCGCTCGGCTACACGATGCAGCGGCCGGAGGACGACCGTTACCTGCTCACGCAGAGCGAACTCGAGAGCCGGATCCAGGTGCTGCTCGCCGGCACGATCGCCGAGGAGGCGGTCTATGCCGATGTTTCCACCGGCGCCCAGAACGACCTCGAGCGTGCCAGCGAGATCGCCCGGTCGATGGTGATGGACTACGGCATGAGCCGGCTGGGGAGGGTGACCTACCGGGAGAGCCCACGGTCGCCATTCCTCGCTGCCGCCGGCGCCGACCTGCCCGCCGCCCGCAGCCACAGCGAGCAGACGGCCCGCGAGATCGACGAGGAAGTCCGCCGGATCATCGACGAGGGCATGGCCAAGGTGAGGCGGATCATCGAGACCAGGCGGTTGGCTCTCGAGGCGGTGACCGCTCGGCTGATGGAGTGCGAAGTGATCGACGGTGCTGAACTCAAGGAGATTGTGGAGGCCTCGACCGGGGCCCCGCAGCTTGTGCCCGGCACCGACACCGAACGCCGGCCAGTGCGGCCCCATGTCGCCGATCACGGCGACGCCGCCGCGGCTGCCGACGCCTGACACGGGTCACACCTGATCCTTGCGGGTCGCCGTGAATCCGCAGCCGGCCGGTGACATGCTCGAAGCCGGCGGCATGTGCGAGTTCACGGCTCGTACGGAATACCCGCGCCCGGCGTCCGCGCATGTCACCGTCTTCTGCGCGTGCCTCCGATCCGGCTGCTCCCCCTTCCGTAATCACACTCGAGCCCAAGTCGAACTGGGAAGACACACACAGGTTGCCAACCTGTGCTACGAGAGGCCGCGAGGGGCTGCCCGTGCCCGGGAGCCGGGCTATGGGAGCCAGCGTAGCCAGGATGGCGAAGCGCAGCGGACATGCAGAGAGCGTCGGGCAGGATGCCCGACGCGAACGTCCGGCGACGGGGCATGGGCAGCCCCGAGCCTCGTGAACGCGTGAGGATCACGCGTGAACCGTATCGCAGCGGCATCGGCCGCACCCGGCACGGCCGGCATGACCGTTCCACCCTGCCCGAGTCGCCCGGCTGTTCACGCGGCAGGCGGTTGTGTGTCGATGCAAGCAGCACGGTCCGTCGGGTGGTCGACGGTACGGTGAGGAGATGCGGCCCAGCCGCGGCAGGCAACGATGACGAAGAGCGTGCTTCTGGCGGCCGGAATCTTCGCCTGCGTCTTGGGCGTCGAGATGCTCCTGGTCGATTCCGCCGTGGTGGTGCCGATCGATGGCAGCGGTCCGGCAAGGACGATGACCGCACCTGATTGGGCTCCGTGGACGCTACTCTCGATCGGAGCGGGGACGATTCTCCACTTCGGCAACCTGAGCCTGCGGCCGTCGGCGGGGCCAATAGGCCGCGGAAGCGTCGGCCATCTCTAAACGGGAAACCACGCCCGCGTTGGCGGCGGCACCGCCGAGCGGTTAGGAGCATGGAGTCTGCTCACAGCCACCGGGGCGCCACCATGGCCCAGGCCCAAACACCGTCCGCCCCGCCATCTCCGCCGCCACGCGACACCGTGCTCTACGACGGCAACTGTCGCTTCTGCCGCGGCCAGATCTCGATCCTTCGCCAACTCGACCTCACCGGCCGGCTGGAGTTCACCTCTCTCCACGACCCCCGTGTTTCGGAGGCCTTTCCGGGTTTGTCGCGGGAGGAGATGATGGAGGAGATGGTGGTGGTGGACACCCGCGGTCGGGAATGGCGGGGCGCGGCGGCCGTCCGCTACCTCTCCCGACGACTGGTGGCCCTGTGGCCGCTTGCCCTGCCGCTCCACGTGCCAGGCAGCATGCCGCTCTGGGCCGCTCTGTATCGCCTTGTTGCCCGCAACCGCTACCGCATCTCGGGTGGCTGTGCCGATGGATCCTGCCGGCTGCCCTGACCAGCAGCACACAGATGGCCGGCCGACAGCCAATGGGGCGGGCTTGGCCGGGACAAACTAGGCGGCCGACTCGTCATCGGTGGCAGCCTCGCCGCCCTCGATTTCCTTGAGCAGCCGCGTCATCGTGTTGGCGTGGACACCAAGAAGCTTGGCGGCATTCGCCTTGTGACCGCGGGTCATCTGGAGAGCCTCGCGGATCGCCTGCTCGCGGAGTTTGGCAAGGTCGAGGCACGGCAGGCGTCCAGGTGCGGTGATCGCCGCTGCACCGCCTTCGGCCGTCTTTCGAGCCGGAATCTTCGGCTCCATCTGCAGGACGTAGGCCTGCTCGATCACGTGCTCGAGTTGCCGGACATTGCCCGGCCACTCGAACGAGCAGAACTCGGCGAGCGCCTCGGCGGTCGGGCTCCACTTCGGCAGCCGGTAGCGATCGGAGAACTTCGTCGAGAAGAACTCGATGTAGGCCGGGATGTCCTCGGCTCGCTCGCGGAGCGATGGCACCCGCAGTTCGATCATGTTCAGGCGGTAGTAGAGATCCTCGCGGAACGTCCCCTTCTCGACCTCTTTTTCGAGATCGCGGTTGGTGGCCGCGACAATCTGAACATCGATGGGCTCTGGCTCGTTGGCGCCAACAGGGAGCACCTCGCGCTGCTGCAGGACGCGGAGCAGTTTGGCCTGCAGTTCAGCAGGCATCTCGCCGATCTCGTCGAGAAACACCATGCCACCCTCGGCGGCCCGGAAGATACCGAGCGAACGGCCATTGGCGCCGGTGAACGAACCCTTCTCGTGGCCGAAGAGTTGGCTCTCGGCAAGCGATGGCGTGAGCGCCGCGCAGTTGACCGGGATGAAGGCTTTGTTGCGGCGGGGACCGCTGCGGTGGAGCAGCCGCGCCCAGAGTTCTTTGCCGGTGCCGGTTTCGCCGCAGACGAGCACCGTGCACTCGACCTCGGCAGCCCGCTCGATCGACTTCGCGATCCGGCGCATCGCCGCACTGTTGCCGAGCACCCAGTTGGTCGACTCGCCTGCAGTCGAGAGTCGCGTCCCACCCGACGCATCGACGATGACCGCGGGATCAAGCGACCCACCGCGCGGATCGCGTACGGCAGAGTCTGCCGACGAAAAACTCGATGGGCGAATCGCCATGGGACACCAGCAGGGGGGGCAGCGGGACCCAATCCGGTCCGGGGCTGACAACGTGCATCAGTATCCGCCTGCCCGAAGGCGAATGCAACCTGGCGCCACCGGAATAATCGGAACCCGGCCCGTGGGGGGGCCGAAACCCGGAAATTCACGGTGTTTCTCGGCCAGCGGCCCGTTCGACCGGCCGCTGTGCCCCGAGGAACACCAGGTGCTGCCAGGGGAGGCGGTCGAACTCGCCGACCACCCGGAAACCGGCTGGTTGGAGTTCCGAGCGGATCTGGGCCTTGGTCATCTTGTGCAGGGGCTTGATCGGAACGGCCGGATCCTCGCCGCGAAACTCGACCAGCGCGAGCCGACCTCCGTCGGCGAGACTCTCGCGGACGTGGGCAAGCATCGCGTCAGGATGGGAGAACTCGTGATACACGTCGACGCACAGGCAGAGGTCGATCGCGGCGGCCGGCAGCCGCGGATCGATCGCAGTGCCGAGCACCGGACGGATGTTCGTCAGCCCCTCCCGGCCGGCCGCTTCCGCAAGCATCCGGAGCATCTCGGGCTGGATGTCGACCGCGTACACGAGACCTTTGGGGCCGACGCGCCGCGCGAGTTCAAGCGTGTAGAAGCCGTTGCCGCATCCCATGTCGCAGATGGTCTGGCCGGGCCGCACGTCGAGCGCATCGAGCATCAGCCGGCAGTCCTCCTCACGTTGTCGGCTTTCGCGGACGAGCCACGGGGCGCCGGTGAAGTGCATCGTCTGGGCGATCTCGCGGCCGCAATGGTGCGTCGCAGCCGGCGGGATTGGGATCGACGCATCGACTGCGGTGTCGATCGGCAGCGGCCGCCCAGCCGTCCCGTCAGCGGCGTTGCCGTGGGTGGCCATCGCCGCGAGGCAGAGCCAGGTGACGAGCGAGCGGCGGAAGACTCGGGCGAGCATACGCCGTGAGTATAGGGTCCACCGGCCGGTGGTTGGGTTCACGCCGCGGCCGTCAGTCCCTCGACGAGCGGAACACCGCCGGCATCGTGGCACGAGACCACCGAGAGGCCCAGCCGACTGGCGGCGGCGGCGACTTCGGGTTCGTCGATGAGGATCGTCTGGCCCGCTTCGATCGCGAGCACGACCGCGCCGGCAGCCGCCAGTGACTCCAGCGTGCCCACGCCGATCGTCGGCATGTCGAACCGCAGATCCTGTTGGGGCTTCGCCACCTTCACCACGGTCATGCCGCCGGTCGGACAGAGCCGGCCGGCGCGGCGGATGCACTCGTCGGTGCCTTCGATCGCCTCGAGCGCCAGCGGGGCGCGGTTCTTGACCACGACCGTCTGGCCGATGTCGAGTCGGCCGAGTTCCTTGGCGAGCCGCCAGCCGAACACGACGTCGGCAAGCTGCTGGTGGGTGGGGGTGGGGCCGGCAATCACGCCGTCGCCAGCGAGCAGGTCGGGGGCGAAGTCGGTAGCGGGGCAGATCGTTACGCCCGCCGCGTCGAACGTGGCGGCGATCGCCCCGAGCAGCGAGTCATCGCGATTGTCGCGGCAGCGGCTGACGAAGTGGGGCCAGAACGTCGCGAGGCCGGTCCAGTCGGGCAGGTGGCGGGTCCACGCCCCACGGGCGAAAATCTTCGACTTGTGGATCTTGCCGGCCATCGTCGCCCTGCGGGCGCCGGCGTGGCGAAAAAAGTCCACTGCCGCGCCGATCTCCGCGACCCCAACATGGCCATGCACGTCGGCGAGCGGCTCGAGAGCGGCATCGGCGTGGTCGCGGATCGCGAGGATCGCGGTGCGGCCGCCGCGGCGACGGATCTCTTCGGCGACGACGACCGGGTAGCGTCCCCAGCCGGCGAGAATGCCGACGAGCTCTCCTTCAAGAGGACGGTCGCTGGCGAGGATGCGAGGCTCGGGCATGGCGTTCCTCGTCACGCAGCCTCGGCGGTTCCCCGACCGCCTGATCCTTCGAGGCCGGCGACGCGGGCGGTGAGTTGCTTGAGCTCGCGACGCATTTCGGGAAGCTTCGAGATCGTGGCGAGCTGCAGCTTGCGATCGCGGAGGTCGATCGCCGGTTCACCGAGCACGGTCTTCCCGGGCTCGACGTCGTTCGATACTCCCGAGCGGGCGCCGAGCACCGCCTTGTCGCCAATGTGCACGTGGTCACGGACGCCCACCTGGCCAGCCATCACCACCCAGTCGCCGGTCGTCGTGCTGCCCGCCACGCCGACCTGCGAACAGATCATGTTGTGGCGGCCAAGGCGGCAGTTGTGGGCGATCATCACCAGATTGTCGATCTTGGTGCCAGCGCCGATCACCGTCGGTCCGTAGGTCCCGCGGTCGATCGTGGTGGCGGCGCCGATCTCGACGTCGTCGGCGAGTTCGACCCAGCCGAGCTGGGCGGAAATCGTGTAGCCCTCGGGGCCCGGCTTGTAGCCGAAGCCGTATGCGCCGAGCACCGCGTTGGCGTGAACGATGCATCGCGCACCCACGACGGTGTTCTCGTAGAGCACCGCGTTGGGGAAGACGATGCTCCCCGCGCCGATTCGGCAGCCGGCCATGATCCTCGAACCGGAGTGGATCGTGGCCCCGGCCGAGATTTCGACGTCGGCCCCGATGGTCGCAAAAGGATGCACGTCGACGTCGGCGGCGAGCCTCGCGGTGGGATCAACGACGGCCTGGGGGCTCACTCCGGTCCGCGGCTCGCACCGCGACGGCCGGAAGGTGGTGATCGCAGCGGCGAACGCCGCGTGGACGTCGGCGACCTCGATCGAGGGCCTGTCGAGCGGGCCGGTGCCGGCAGGGACGATCGCGGCGCCGGCTCGACTCTTGGCAAGGAGGTGGAGCTTGTCGCCTGCGTCAACCAGCGTGATGTCGCCGGCTGCGGCGGTCTCAAGCGTGGCGGCACCAAGCACGGGGTGCGTTGGCGCACCGCCGACGAGGGTGCCGCCAACCTTCGTTGCCAGTTTTGCGAGCGTGATCGCCATGCTCCAATCCTCCCGTGGG
>Ga0114972_10002693_pt1 | contig 13387 bp, 11 predicted proteins | sample M_140807_EF_Meta_FD_87354 | JGI IMG/M metagenome (GOLD analysis project Ga0114972, IMG submission 87354) | Freshwater microbial communities from Lake Montjoie, Canada to study carbon cycling - M_140807_EF_MetaG | ecosystem: Environmental > Aquatic > Freshwater > Lake | place: Lake Montjoie... | reverse complement strand
GGCGGCGCTTGCCTCCGGCCAGACCGAGCGTGGCCAGAAGGTGACGGTGGTCTCGCTCTCTGCCCCCGCTGACGACGTCCTCGCCTCACGGATCGTGGCGCGGGGGGCGAGCGTGACGTGGCTGCCCAAAAAGCCCGGCATCGACCCCACGCTGTTGGTTCGGCTTCGGCGCCTTTTCCGAGAGCTTGCGCCTGACGTCGTCCATACGCACAACCCGCTACCGCTCGTGTACGGCGCGCCGGTAGCTTCGCTGCTCGGAGTCCCGACGCTACATACAAAACATGGCCCCCACCCGGACGCGCCGCATCGCCTTGCATTGCGGCGACTCGCTGCGCGCTCGGTCGACATCTTCGTGGCCGTCTCGTCCGATACCGCCCAGGCCGCGAGGCGTTTCGGGGAAGCCGAAGGGGCGCGCCTGCGCGTCGTACCCAACGGTTTGGACCTCGACGCCTTTGCCTCCTCCAGCGCCCTGCGGCGTGAAATCCGCGAAGGGTGGGGCGTCGACGACGACGTTCAGGTGATTGGAACCGTCGGCCGGCTCGAGCCGGTGAAAGACCACGAGGGCCTCGTACGCGCGCTCGCTCCCGTGCTTGGGCCGGCACGCCGACTCGTCATCGCAGGGGGCGGCTCGCGCGACCGAGCCATTGGAGCCGCTGCGGAGGCACTCGGCGTTGCCCCATGGGTTCGCTTGCTCGGCGAGCGCTCCGACGTTGCGCGCGTGCTCCAAGGGTTCGACGCGTTCGTGCTGGCGTCGCGAACCGAGGGGCAACCGCTCGCCGTCATCGAGGCCATGGCGGCCAACCTTCCCGTCGTGAGCACCCGCGTAGGCGGCATCGCCGAAGCGTTCGGCACCGCGGCGTTGCTCGTTCCGCCGGGCGACCCCTCCGCACTCGCCAAAGCAATCTCGTCGATGCTCGACGCCCCCGAAGAGCGGAGGGCGCTCGCGGCACGCGGGCACACCCTCGTGCACCGCCGCCACTCGGTGACGGCGATGCTCGATGCGTACGACGCCCTCTACGCCGAAGCGCGTTCGTACGCGCGGGCGTGAGGGCGGCCCAAGGTCAGCGCAAGCCCCGCCTCGAGCGAGGTCGCCGGAGCAAAGCCGAGCAGCGCTTTTGCAAGGCATGGGTCCGCCCGTGAGTGGGGCACGTCCCCGTCGCGCGCAGGCTCGAACCGCACGCTGGCACCGCGCCCCATCAAAAGACCGATCTGCCGCGCCAGCGCGGAAACGGACACCGCCGTACCACCCCCCACGTTCACCGCGTGCGCTCCCTCGATCGGCGCCGCCGCGGCGCAGAGGTTGGCGGCGACAACGTCATCTACGAACGTAAAGTCGCGACTCTGACTTCCGTCGCCGTAGATCACGGGAGACTCCCCGCGCCGGCAGGCGTCCACAAACCGTGGCACGACGGCCGCATAAGGTCCGTCCGGTCGCTGCCGCGGCCCATAGACGTTGAAGTAGCGCAGGCCCACGATGGACATTCCGTAACAACGCGCGAACACGGTCGCGAGTTCCTCGTTCATGCGCTTCGACAGGCCGTAAGGTGAGATGGGCTCGCCTTCTTCGCCCTCGCGCTTTGGCGTGCGGAGGCTGTCGCCGTACACCGCCGACGACGAAGCGTAGACGACCCGTTGTACGCCGGCGTCACGCGCCGCCGCGAAGACGTTCGCGGTGCCGCGCACGTTGACATCGAGCGTGAGGGCCGGCTCGCGCATCGAGCGGGGCACGGAACCGAGCGCGGCTTGGTGAAACACGTACTGCACGCCCTCGCACACGCGGCGGCAGAGTTCCGGACTGCGAATGTCGCCGCTCCGAAGCTCCACCGCCTTGCTCGCCTTCGGCAAGTTGCTGCGCAAGCCCGTGGTGAAGTTGTCCACGACCCGAACATGCGCGCCGCGCGCCGCAAGCGCGTCCACGAGGTGTGACCCGATGAAGCCGGCTCCACCCGTCACCAACACCGTCGTCCCCATCAGCGATTGACCGAACATCATGCTGGGGGCACGTGCAAGAGCTACGCCTTGACGACGTTTGGCAACGGCTCGCGATAAACGCCGCGCGTGTCGATGATGAGCGGAGCCAGCCGAGCGAGGCGCGCGTAATCGATCGTGCGGTGGTCGGTGGCGATCAGCACCGCATCCTGCGCGAGCAACGTCTGCTCATCGAGCGGCGTCGAATCGAGGGTCGGCAAGCGCGGCCACGAGCGCATCGCCGGCATGCGTGGCACGTACGGGTCGTGGTAGCTCACCTGGGCCCCACGCTCGGTGAGCAGCTCGAGCAACTCGAACGCAGGGCTCTCGCGCGGGTCGTCCACGTCGCGCTTGTACGCGAGACCAAGCACCATCACCTGGCTTCCGGAGAGCGCGCGACCACGGTCGTTCAACGCCTGTTGGAGCTTGTCGACGACCCAACGCGGCATCGCCACGTTCACCTCGCCTGCAAGCTCGATGAAGCGCGTGGTCACCTTGTGCTCGCGGGCCTTCCACGCAAGGTAAAAGGGGTCGAGCGGGATGCAGTGACCGCCGAGACCTGGACCTGGCTCAAATCGCATGAAGCCGAAGGGCTTCGTCGCGGCGGCGTCGAGGACCTCCCAGACGTCGATCCCCATGCGGTCGTAAACGACCTTGAGTTCGTTCACGAGCGCGATGTTGACGGCACGAAAAACGTTCTCGGTGAGCTTGGTCGCTTCGGCGACGCGCGCCGACGACACCCGAACCACCTCCGCAACGGCTTTGGAATAGAGCGCCACGGCGAGGTCCCCGGCGACGTCATCGACGCCACCCACGATCTTTGGAATCGTGCGCGTATCGAAACGGCGGTTGCCAGGGTCCTCCCGCTCAGGCGAATACGCGAGAAAGAAGTGCCGCCCACACGTGAGCCCCGTGGCCTCGAGGATCGGCTTGACGAGCTCCTCGCTCGTTCCGGGGTACGTCGTCGACTCAAGCACGACGAGCTGGCCGGGACGTAGCTCGCTCGCAATCGCCTCAGTTGTGGCGCGCACGTGGCTCATGTCCGGCTCTCGCTGAGGCGTGAGCGGCGTTGGCACCGCGACCAAGATCGCATCGGCGTCGGCGAGCCGGCGAAACTCATCCGTTGGCAAAAGGGCGCCCGACTCGATTGCGTGCGCAACACGCTCAGGACCGAGATGTTGAACGTAGGTTTCGCTGCGCTGAAGCTGCTCGATCTTTCTGCGATCCAAGTCGAGCCCAATGGTTCTGAATCCCGCCTCGGCAAAGGCGAGCGCGAGCGGTAGCCCGACGTAGCCGAGGCCGATCACCGCGACGGTCGCGGTGCGGGACTCGATTTTTTCGTGAAGGTTTCGCGCGAGTCCGAGACTCGGCCCCTGTTCGTACGCTTTTACTTGCATCCGTGGTCTCTCCGTTCGCGAGCCCACTCGCAACACGTGTGCCGTGGCACGCGAAGTGCCTGGACTTGGGCTCCATATGACCAAGGTGTCGAGTGACCTTGCAGCTTCGGAGATCGACGCGTCCCAGAACGAGGACGTGGTGGCGCGCGGCGTCGAAGCCCCGCAGCGCTCGCTGCCACTCGCCAAGGCGCGCGTCAGCATTCTCATCCCTTGTCTGAACGAAGAGGCGCACATCGAACGGGTCGTCCGGCAGGCACTCGGCCAGAGCCACCCGAAGGAATTGGTCGAGGTCCTCGTGGCCGACGGCGGAAGCAGCGATGCAACACGAGCGATTCTTGCGCGACTCCGTCGGCTCGACGAGCGGCTCCTTCTCATGAGCAATCCGGCGCGCATTCAAGCGGCCGCCCTCAACGCCATGATCCGCCGGTCGACGGGCGAGGTGCTCGTGCGCATGGATGCTCATGCGGACTACCCGAGCGACTACGTCGAGCGATGCCTCAGGGCGCTCGGCTCGAGCGGCGCGGCCGTGGTCGGTGGCGCACAGCGCTTTTCCGCACGGAGCGCGTTTCAGCAGGCCATCGGCGACGCAATGACGAGCCCACTCGGCATGGGGGCGGCGGCCTACCGCGACCCAAGCCGTCGGGGCTGGGTGGACACGGTGTACCTCGGCGCGTTCCGACGAGCCGTCTTCGAGCAGGCGGGCCTCTACGACGCGAGCGCCGCCACCAACGAAGATGCCGAATTGAACCAGCGCATTTTGGCGAACGGTGGGCGCATCTGGCTCTGCTCGGACATCGTCGTTCACTACCGCCCGCGGGAGTCGTGGCGCGCGCTTCTGCGGCAATACCTTTGGTACGGCTTTGGACGCGCGCGCACGCTGCTGAAGCATCGGCGACTTCCGACCCCACGGCCGCTCGCACCGTTCTTCGCGCTGCTCGTGTTCGCGGTCTTGTTCGCCGTCCACCGACCGGCACTCGTTCCCCTTGTCTTGACTTACGTCACCCTCACGACCGTCGAGGCGTTCCGCGTCGCGGGGCGAGGAGGCGCGGCACACGCGCTGCGAACGTGGGCCCTTTTCCCGCTGATTCACGCGGCACACGGCGCCGGATTCGCAGCGGGCCTCGTTCGATTCGGCTTCGCTCCCAACTTCAGTCCCGACGAATTTTTACCCCGAAGAAAGGCCGCACCGTGAAGACCGTCCTTGTTGGCTGCGGAAAAATCGCGGACGCCCACGTTCAGGCGCTCGGTCGGTTGTCGCACCTCACCTCCATCGTTGCCGTATGCGACCGCGAGCCCCTCATGGCGGAGCAACTCGCGCGGCGTTTTTCGATAGCGCGTCACTACACCGATTTTCAATCGATGCTGGCGCGAGAACGACCGGATGCCGTCCACATCACGGCGCCGCCTGCCGCGCACCTGGCGCTGGGACGGCAGGCCCTTTCGGAAGGGTGTCACCTGTACGTCGAGAAGCCACTGACCACGAGCCGCGTCGATGACGAGGCGCTGCTCGAGGCCGCTCGCGCATCGTCCAAAAAGCTCGCGATCGGCTACACCTACGCGTTCGACCCTGTTGCAGACGCCCTCCGTGATGCGGTGGCTTCCGGCCGGTTGGGGACGGTCGTGCATGCGCAGAGCGTGTACGGCTACGACCTCGGGGGGGATTACGGCACCGCGGCGTCAAAAGACGGCGCCCACTGGGTGCGCCACCTGCGGGGCGGACTGCTGCGCAATTCCATCGACCACTTGCTGCACGAACTCGCCGAGTGGCTTCCCGACCCCTCTCCGAGGGTGATGGTCCTCGGGGCGATGACGCCCGACCGTGCGTTGGGCAGCTACGACGTTCACCTCTTGGTGGGCGGACGGGAGCGCTCTGGCTCCGGCATGTTTTCCTGCAGCGCGCGGCCGGCGCTTCATCGCGTGACGCTTTTCGGAACGAAAGACACCGCGACCGCCGACTTTCACAATCGCACCCTCACGCTCGCCTCGAGCGGCGTGCTTCGCTCGGCGCTCGGGCGCGCCGTCTCGCCGTTCGTACAATCGTTGGAACTTGCGCGAGGCGGCGCTCGCAACCTCGCCAAGTTCGCCATGGCGGAGTTCGGCTTCTTCGAAGGCATGGTCAACCTCATGCGGCGCTTCTACGAAGCGATCGCGAACGGCACGGCGCCGCCCATTCCGTACGACCGAATTGCGTGGATCTCGCGGGTGACGGAGACCGTCCTCGGAGAGCTCGAGAGCCAAGGCACCTGGAGCCACGAACCGTGAAGGCGCTCGTTACCGGCGCGAGCGGATTCATTGGGCAACGGCTCGTCCGTGCGCTCGTTTCGGCGAACTGGCGGGAGGTCCGGGCGCAGGTGCGCTCCGAGACCCGGACCCGGCCGCCTTGGCTTCATCGGGACGCCGAACCGGTGTGCGCGGCGCTGGAAGATCCACGCAGCTTCAAGGATGCCGCCTGCGGGGTTGACGTCGTCTACCATCTTGCGGCGCGACTGCGCGGCGCCCCCGCGGACGTGGTCGCAAACGCCGCCGTCGCCACCGAGCGGATGCTCTCGACCCTCGCGACCATGACGTCACCACCTCGCGTGGTGCTCTTGAGCTCGTTTGGGGTCTATCAGACATCGACGAGCGCCGAGGACGTGCCTCTCGATGAGCACTTCCCGGTTGAGACGAGGCCCGAGGCCCGCGACCCGTACAGCTTTGCAAAATGGCTGCAAGAGCGTACGGCCTGGGCCCACGCGCACGCGCACGGTCTGCCGCTGGTCGTGGTGCGTGCCGGGAGCGTGTGGGGAGACGGCGTCCATCCGATCTCCTCGCGCGTCGGATTCCGCATCGGTCCGCATGTCCTCCACCTTGGTGGCGACTGCGCCGTTCCCCTCTGTCACGTCTCCAACGTGGTACAGGCACTTGAGCTCGTGGGTCGGCGCGCCCCACCCGGTGCGCTCCTGAACCTGGTCGATGACGCACCGCCAAGCGCCCGCACGCTCGCCCGCGCGGCTGCACGCGCGTGGTCGGCAACGCTGCTGTCGGTGCCGCCCCCCATGACGTACGCCGCGTGCCGTGCACTCGAGCGTTACACCAAAGCCTCTCACGGCCAGTTGCCCTTCCCTCTCACGGAGTACCGCGCTCGAAGCCTCTTCACGCCGCACCGCTACGACAACGCACGCCTCAAGACGCTTGGCTGGTCGCCGCGGGAGCTGCTCGCGACCGAACTCGGTAGAACGCTCACGCCGTGAACCCACTTCGCAGGCTCAGCAAAAGCCTTGGGTACGCAGCCCTCGACGTCGCCTTGCCCAGCACCGCATGGCTGCGCGGCCCCTGCCGCTCGACGGGCTCGGTCCATCTGACCTTCGACGACGGGCCTCACCCGACGCACACGAAGGACGTGCTCTCGGCACTTGCACGACACGGTGCACGCGCAACGTTCTTCGTTGTCGGCGAGCGCGTCGCAGCCTACCCCGACCTCGCTCGACAGATCCTCGAGGAAGGGCACGCGCTCGGACACCACTCGTACGCCCACCTGCCGCCTGACAGCGTCACAGCGGCCGCCTTGCGGGACGAACTGGCGCGAACGGCCGCTCTTTTCGAGCACGCGCTGCACCATCGCGCCCGGCTCTTCCGGCCGCCGCACGGCAAGCTCACGCTGGGGAAACTCGGCGCCGTGCTCCACCGTGGCGAGCGCATCGTGCTTTGGAGTTCGGATCCGAAGGATTTTGCGGCACGCCGAACCCAAGACACGCTCGATTACTTCACGCGAACGCCGCCGCGACCGGGAGAAATCGTGCTCCTGCACGACGTCAATCCGCGCACCGCCGAGGTCGTGGATGCCCTGGTGCCGGGGCTTCTCCGGCGCGGCCTTCGTTGCGCGGCACTCTCGGTGACGAGCCGCTGAAGCCCTCTCCGCCGTTAGCGCTCGCCTGCGGACTTGTCGTTTCCGTCCACGCGGCGCCTCACGCCCATCGGTGTCAGCGTCCAAGCGGAGGGAGGCGGAAACATAAACTCTACCCCGAGACTCACAACCGATCGGTCGAAGCTCGGCAGCAGCAGCTGCCCGGCGGCGGGACCGACCTGATGCGTCCACTGGTAGCTAAGAAGCAGCTGCGGCCAACGCGGACGGGCGAACGCGAGCCCCGCATCCAGCACGAAGGTCGTGACAGCCCCGCTGTCGAGTCCTCGGACGGTGTCGAGCATGCGGCTGCGCGAAAGGCCCGTGCCCGAGAGCACATCGAGGAAGTACTCGCGGCTCACGGGGACGCGCCCTCGAAGGGAAAACGTGTCGCTAAAAAAGAGCTGAGCCGACAGGGAGCTCGGAACGTAGGCGCGGGCGTATCCTACGGTGGCCGCGTAGCCCTGGTGGTCGTAGCCAACGTAGGCCGTGGCCACGGGCCGGGTCGTCACTTCGCTGAGGCCCACGACCGGCGCCACGACACCGAGGGTCGCCTGCGTCGAGAAGCGCGTCGTCACGTCCCACGTCCACCGGAGTTCCGGGCCAAGGAGCAGCTGCGACGAGTCCACCCGCGTCGTAGTCGCGCGCGCCCCCCCAACCACGCGGCCATAAAGCGCCGTCGCCGCGAGGTCGAAGGCGTGGCGCGCGTGAAGCACCCGCGCGGCCAGCGCGCCCGAGAGCGTGAAGAGGCCCGCCCCATCGTCGAGCGGCATCGCAAGGATCATCCGTAAATCGGCGAGCGACTGCCACCGCTCCGACCACTCGTGCCGATGGCGCACCGCCGAGCTTGCGCGAACAAGATTCGCGGCCGCGCTTCGAACGGGCCCCACGATGCGTTCGGCCGTCGGTTCGACGAGCGAGTTCAAGGTCGACGTGGAGCGCACGAGGCTCGCCTCGACGTCCACCCCATCGAGCGGCGTCGCGACGAAGCTGCCCGCGAACGTGAGCGCATCACCGCTTGAATGGGCAAGCGGGTGACGGACGTAGAGGAGCATCGGATGGCTGTAGCCAAGCACCCAACGAGCGCGGCCTCCCAGGTAGACGAGCGCACCGCCAGGAGTGAACTCGAAACCGAGATCCGCAACTGGCCTCGGCGCGTTCTCCGGAACGTTCGGCCCAGGCTTCGGTGCGCCGAGGATGTTGTCGCTCCACCGAACACTCGCCCGCCAGGTGACATGCGCCGTCGGCTCGGTTGCGCTCACCGAGGGTGCAACAACGAGCACCGCCAACGCAACGCATGCGGCAAGGAGCCTCGAGCGCAGGTTCAACGCCAAGGCGTGCGCGGGTTCCGGACGAACGTGCACCGCGGGCGATCGAAAGCACGGCGCGTGCCGCCGCCTGCTCGAAGACGGTAGGCACGGCGCGTGCCTGTTGGGGGCGGTCCCACCGAACCAGCGTGCATGAAGACTACGCCGTTCTTAAAAAGTTCCGCGCTGCTCCAGCGCCTTCGCGACAAGCACGTGTCCACCTGGCTACCAGGGTACGTGACCAAGCGCGTCGGGGACGCGATGGCCCGCGTCCTGCGGCCTGCCCAGGGGACTCGCCACCTCATCGTTGCGGTATGCGATCACTTCGAGCCGAACTGGCGCACCCGGGACCGCGCCGTCGCCGACGCGCGCTCGATGCGCTGGCGGCAGGAGTACCCCGCGCTCGCGCACCGGTACCGCGACTCGACGGGGCGCCATCCGCGCCACACCTTCTTCGTTCCATGCGAGGAGATCGAGGAATCCGCGTTGAGCGACCTCGAGGTTCTCTGCCGAGCGGGCTTGGCCGAGGTCGAAGTGCACCTGCATCACGAGGACGACGACGCGGCGTCGCTGCGGGCTCAACTCGAGCGCGGCGTAACGATGTTGGCGGATCGGGGGCACCTATCGCGGGCCGAGGATGGTCGTCCACGGTACGGCTTCATTCACGGAAATTGGGCGCTCGCAAACGCGCTGCCGGACGGTCGGCACTGCGGTGTGGACGACGAACTCCGCGTGCTCTTCGCGACCGGATGTTATGCGGACTTCACGTTTCCAGCGTTTCCAGATGCCTCGCAACCATCCATCGTGAACCGACTTTACTGGCCCGCCCCAGGCGAGGCCGCACGACGCAGCGCCGATCGAGGCACCCCTGCTCGGGTGGGCGCGTTCCCGCTCGATCGACCCCTCTTGGTGCAGGGCCCGTTGGTCCCCACATGGACGGGAAAACGGGGCGGCGTTCGCGTGGACTACGGCGCGCTTACGGCACACGATCCGGCGACCCCCTCGCGACTTCGCAGCTGGCTTGACGCTGCCATCACCGTCGAGGGAAAGCCGGAGTGGACGTTTGTGAAACTCCACACGCACGGCGCGCCGGAGGCTCAGGCCACGAGCCTTCTAGGCGCCGGCGGAAGAGCGCTCCACGATGCGCTCGCCGAGCGTGTCCGGGACGGCGGGTGGCAACTTCATTACGTCACGGCTCGAGAGCTCTACAACATTGCCGCGGCCGCGATGCTCGGTCGCGGCGGCAACCCAAGCGATCACCGCAATGCGCGCCTCACGCCCCCGCCTGTCGCGCGTCAGGGCACGTAAAGACGATCGCCACGAAGGAGCACGAGGTTTTCCTCGAGTCGCTGCCCCGCGGTAATGCGCTCGTAATCGACAGGGATCCGCCTCAAGCGCCCGTCCGACGTTCGTCGCAAGAGAAGGGTCTCCGCGGCGGTCGCGAAGCGGTTCGGGCCACCGGCGAGTGCGATGGCATCCGCGACGGTCAAATACGTGCGCGCAGCAATCCGCCCCGGTGCGACGACATTGCCAGCCACCGTTACGAAATAGCTGTTTACCCCGACAACCGCGACGGTCACGGCGGCGTCCCGGTCACGAACGAACGCGGCGAGGCGGTCGCCTATCGTTCGACGCAACTCGGAGGGCGTTTTTCCGGCAGCGAGCACGTCGCCTACCAGCGGAAGGGTGATGTTGCCGTCGGGCCGGACCGCGAGCTTCGCGTCGAGCTCGCGATTTTTCCAGACGCTCACCGCCAGTTCATCGGACACCCCGATGACGTACTCGGTCCCTCGCGGATCGGGCTCCTTGTCGTACGGGTAACGAACGACCGCACCTGTGCATCCGACGAGCCCCAGCAACATGCCGCAGAGCGCGTAGCGGACGCGGTTCACGCGCTCGGTGTGCCCCTTGCACTCGGCGGCGAACGACGTGTTTTCGCAATTCGCTCTCGTATCCCTCGTGGTTTTCATCCTCGTGAGACCTCTCGAGCTCTTTCCGGCTTGGCAGGGCATCCCCATTCTCCCGTCGCTGATGGCCGCGGCCTTTGTCGGCTTCTGGCTCACAGCGTCATCGAGCGTCATCAAGGCGCGTGCCAGTCGATGCGCCACGTGGGTAGGAGCGTGGTTCGCATGGACGAGCCTGTCGGCCCTTTTCTCCCCGACGGCCAAACTGGGGGAAGTCCTCGGCCACGTTGTCGTCTCGTGTTCCATTTTTCTTCTCGTGTACCTGAGCGCGGCCGTAACCCCGGCGCTCGAGGCCATCGCCGCCGCAATCGTTACTTCTGCCGTATGGATTGGGCTTGTCTGCCTTCAGCTCGCGATGAGCCCGGAGCAGTGCATTGCCTTTCCCGAGGATGCGCCCCTCGGCGCCCTTGGCGCGGCGGACGGGCGCCCGTGCGAGGCTCCGGAGACCTGTTACCGAGACGCCCCCGACCCTGACGCCCTCTACCGCTGCGAGCAGGCCGGCTGGTTCGGAACGACGACCGTCGACGAAGGCCGCACGCGCTACGTCGGCGTGTTTCACGATCCAAACGAAACCTCGCTCGCCGTCGCACTGGCGATCCCCCTTGCGGTGGCGCTCTGGCGCAGACGGCGCACGTTCGCGACCTTCGCACTCGCGGCAGCCAGCGCGTCCACGGCGACGGCCGCCGTCGTGACGACGCGTTCGCGCGGCGGCTTGCTCGTTCTTGGAACCTTGCCCATCGCGTACGCGTGGCTTTCCGGTCGGCGAAAGCTCGCGCTCGGAAGCGTCCTTCTGGTGGGGACCCTCGCCACGTTCGCTGCACGGACGGGAGAGCGCGCCGCAGCCTCCACCGCCGAGCGGCTCGAGATCCTCCAAGAGGGCCTCGCGATGCTACGCGCCTACCCGTTGACGGGAGTCGGAGCGGGACAGTTCACAGAACATCACGCGCTGACGGCCCACAACTCGTTCTTGCTTGCCGCATCGGAAGGCGGCCTCCTCGGGCTTTTTCTCTGGACGGCCGTGGCGTCGAGAGCCGTCGGGGCCTTCCCACCCCCGCTCTCCACGACCGACGACCACGTACCCTCCGACGAGGCAAACTGGCGCCTTGCGGTGCGCGTCTCCACCTGTGCACTCATCACCGGCTCGCTTTTTCTCAGCATGAACCATCATGTGCTCACCTGGCTCTACGTTGGCCTCGCCTCGGCGGTGAGCGCGCGTCACGAGCGCCGCACGGTGGCGGCGGGGCTGCCCTTTACGACGCTCGAGATCGTACGAATCGGCGCCCTGGCGATGCTCGCTCTTCTCGGCATCGTCGTCGCCGCAAGATCCTGAGGCCGTTCGCGACATCCCTTGCTTTGGAGCGCCTCGCGCTCACTTCGCGACCAGGAGTGACCATGAGCCGCGAGCCGACCGTCGAGCGAATCACCACCGTTGGCGACGCCTGGCGTGCCGTAGAACTGCAACGCCTTGCCGACGGGACAGCGCTCCCGTTGCACCACCGCGCGAGTTGGGCGGAGCGAATGGGCGAGCACTGGCTGCTCGTCGCCCGCGACGAGGCAGGGCACCCTCGCGGCTCGATCGCTCTCGAGGTACGGCGACCTCGCGCCTTGCCCGGACACAAATTCTTGCGGGTTCACCGGCTTCGCGCGAACGCGCCCCCGGACGCTATCGCCGCACTGCTCGCCTCGCTGCGTGAGCTGGTCGCGGCCGACCCCGGGATCCTCGGCGTCGCCGTCGCGAGCCAATCGGTCGAGCCCGCGGAGAACGTCTTTCTCGCCCCGCTGCTCGCGGCGCTCGGATTCACCGAAAGTGCCGAACCCGAAGGCTACCTTCGGACGATCCTCCTCGATCTGCGGCGTGACGACGATGCCCTGCTCCGTTCCATGACGAGCATGGGGCGACGGAACGTCCGCAAAGTGCTGGCGTGCGACGTCGACGTCGAGACACTCACCCAGCGCGAGTGGCTCCCCGCCATGGAGGCGCTCTTGCGCGAGACGCGCTCCCGTACCCATGGCGCGCTTCCGCGCCGGTCGCTCGCAGGGCTCCTCGCGCTCGCCAACGAGCGCCCCGACCTCGTGCAAATTTCAGGGCTCGTGTCGCGCGGCGAGCGAAAGCTTCTCGCCTTCGCCACCGGGCTTCATCACGGCGATCATGCGAGCTACGGGGATGGCGCATCGACGCGGTCTCACGCGTCCCGCCTCCCGCTCGGCTACGGACCCATCTGGAGCCTGCTCGGATGGGCGCGTGCAAACGGGGCACGCTGGTTCGACCTCGGGGGGATCGCCACCGCGCAGCCGGGTGGCGGCCCCGACCCTCTCGCAGGGATCACGGCGTTCAAAAGGCAATTTGGCGGCATGGAGCGAACCGTCGGAGCCGAGTGGAACTACACACCGCGACCGCGTCGCGCGGCCATGGCGCAGGGTCTCGGAGCCGCGCTGCGCCAGCTCTGGCCGTTTGACTGATCGGGAAGCGAATCTCCCACGACAGCGTGGCGCGCCCCTTGCTGAAGCCCGGGTCCGGCCGCCGTTTCCGATCCCGCCAGGCGGGGTGCACGGGTGGCACGCAAGGAAGACCATGCGACGCAACGAAGTCTCGAGTTCAAGGCCCGAAGTCAATTGTCCCCGTATTTCGCTGCGTCCGGCGCCGGTGGAGCATGGGCGGCACATCACCCGCGACGCTCGCCCGGCGGGCGCGCAAGGAGGCCACACCCGCGACGTTTGCGAGCGAGAGCCTGACGCCCTGCACCCTAACCTCCTCGTGTACGTGGAAGGAGAGCCGGCGGGCTACCTGCGCGCCTCACCGCCTGACGCGGCGGGGACGGTCGCGCTTCACACCCTCGAGCTTCGGCAGCCGCACGCCAACGTGGGAACCTT
>Ga0114972_10002690_pt1 | contig 13392 bp, 11 predicted proteins | sample M_140807_EF_Meta_FD_87354 | JGI IMG/M metagenome (GOLD analysis project Ga0114972, IMG submission 87354) | Freshwater microbial communities from Lake Montjoie, Canada to study carbon cycling - M_140807_EF_MetaG | ecosystem: Environmental > Aquatic > Freshwater > Lake | place: Lake Montjoie... | reverse complement strand
TAAGTAATTAATCTTTTAATTTTCACAGGCAAATCGTATGGATTTAAAAAGAGTTGTAGTAACCGGACTTGGAGCACTTACCCCATTGGGAAAGACTGTTGATGAATATTGGCAGAACTTGAAGAATGGAGTGAGCGGCTGTGATTTCATTCAGCAATTCGATGTTTCTAAATTCAAAACAAGATTTGCCTGTGAGGTTAAAAACTTTGATGCTACCGATTATCTTGATCGAAAAGAAGCACGCAAAATGGATCGTTATTGTCAGTTTGCATTAATTGCCAGCGACGAAGCCGTTAAAGATTCAGGCATTACAAATGAAAACGTAAACCCTGATCGTGTAGGTGTAATTTTTGCAAGTGGTATTGGAGGTCTAATTACTTTCCAAGAAGAAGTAATGAATTTTGCAGCAGGAGATGGAACACCTCGTTTCAATCCTTTCTTTATCCCAAAAATGATTTTGGATATCGCAGCAGGTCAAATTTCAATGCGCCATGGATTTCGTGGTCCAAATTATGCCGTTGTAAGTGCTTGCGCTTCATCTACCAATGCTATTATTGATGCTTTCGATAACATTAGATTAAATAAAGCAGATGTAATTATTACCGGTGGAAGTGAAGCTGTTATTAGCGCAGCAGGTTTGGGTGGTTTCAACGCCATGAAAGCTTTAAGCGAAAGAAATGACGATCCAAAAACAGCAAGTCGCCCATTTGATAAAGACCGTGATGGTTTTGTAATGGGAGAAGGTGCTGGTGTTTTGGTGCTCGAAAGTCTAGAACATGCTTTGGCTAGAGGTGCAAAAATTTATTGCGAAATTGCTGGCGGAGGCGCTACTGCAGATGCTCACCACATTACTGCCCCACATCCAGAAGGATTAGGTGCAAATAATGTAATGCGCGTTGCTTTAAAAGATGCCGGTATGAACCCAGAAGATATTGATTACATCAATGTTCATGGTACATCTACACCTTTAGGTGATATCGCCGAAACTAAAGCCATTCTAAATGTTTTTGGTCCTCATGCGTATAACTTAAACATCAGCTCTACCAAAAGTATGACTGGTCATTGTCTTGGTGCCGCAGGTGCGCTTGAAGCACTGGCTTGTATCATGGCGGTTACTCAAGATATCGTTCCACCAACCATCAATCATTTTACAGATGATCCTGATTTAGACCCCAATCTAAATTTTACATTTCATACGCCTCAACAAAAAACAATACGTGCTGCATTGAGCAATACTTTTGGATTTGGAGGGCACAACGCTTCCGTAATTGTAAAAAAATATTCGGCATAATTTATTCTTAAATGCAGTTTACTTTGAATTATTCAAACTTTTTAAAAAAGAAAAGTATAATTTCGATTTACATCAAGAATTTTTATTTTGCAATTTCTAACTCATTTTTTCTCCTCAAATAAAGAACAAAGCACGTTTAAAAAACAGCTTAAAAATATCTTGGGATTCGTTCCTGGAAATATAGATTTATACAAAATTGCACTTAGTCATAGATCTATTAAAGAAACTTCAGAAGAAAATAATGAAAGATTGGAGTTTTTGGGTGATGCTGTACTCAGTTCTATAATCGCTCATTATCTGTTTAAAAAATATCCCTATAAAGATGAAGGCTTTCTTACTGAGATGAGAAGCAAAATGGTTAACAGACAAAAGCTCAATGAAATTGCTTTAAAAATGGGACTCAAAAAAATTTCATTGTATAATAAAAATGATCATGCGCTTAAAATTTCGCAGATTTTTGGAAATACGTTAGAAGCATTGATTGGAGCGGTTTTCTTAGATAAAGGATACAATAAAACGCAGAAATGGGTGGAGAATTATATCATCTTGCCTCATTTATTTATCAATGATCTGGAAAATATTGAAATCAACATCAAAAATAAACTGTACGGCTGGGCAAGTAAAAATGGCAAATCTGTTGAGTTTGCAACTTTAAATGAATCAGTAGATAAAGGCCGCCGACTTTTTACTATTGCCGCTACGGTTGATGGACAAATCATCGCTCAGGCAAAAGGGTTTAATAAAAAAGATGCAAGTCATTTAGCAGCTCAAATGGCAGTAGAAAAACTTGGACTTACCTAAGTAAATAGATGTATATTTCAGAAAAATCTTGGTTCTATACATTGCTTTATTCATTGGTTTTTAAAATTTATTTATTCAATACATGACTTTTGGTATAATAGGAAGCGGAAGCTGGGGAACTGCTCTAGCGAAAATTCTCACCGATAATGGCCAGCACATTTATTGGTGGAATAGAAGCGAGCATGCAATTGCACAATTTAAAGCAAGAAGCCACAACCCGCAATACCTTACTTCTGCGAAGTTCGACATGAAGCAACTTAGCTTGTCTGCTGATATCAATGAAGTTATTGAGCAATCTGATGTACTGGTTATCGCCGTTCCTTCAGCGTATATTGTTGACCTATTTTCAACCATTTCAAAAACGGCTTTATCGGGTAAAAAAATCATTTCCGCAGTTAAAGGGATCTTACCGGATATTGATATTTTACTAAATGAATTTTTACATAAAAATTTCGACTTTCCTATTTCAAATTATTTTTCGGTGATGGGGCCTTGCCATGCAGAAGAAGTGGCCGCAGAAAAACTATCCTATCTTACTTTTTCAGGAATTGACATTAGTACTACAAATCAAATTTCAACATATTTTAAAACCGATTATCTCAAAACAGTGACCAATACTGATATTTACGGCGTACAATATGCTGCAGTATTAAAAAATATTTATGCATTAGGTGCGGGGATAGCCCATGGGCTTGACTATGGAGATAATTTCTTGAGTGTATTAATTGCAAATTGTGCTGATGAAATGGCGCGTTTTATAACAACTTCTGGAAAAATAAATGTAGAATTGAATAGTATTTCTCAAGCAGAAAACAATGCTCATAATCACACTGCTTCTGTTTACTTAGGTGATTTACTTGTGACCTGTTATTCCTTATTCAGCCGCAACAGAACCTTTGGAAATATGATTGGAAAAGGCTATTCCGTAAAATCTACCCAACTCGAAATGAATATGGTTGCAGAAGGGTACAACGCCAGTAGATGTATTTACAACATCAACAAAAATATTAACGCAAACATGCCCATCGCAGAAACAATCTACAATATCTTATGGCATAAAATCCCCGCTGATGAAGGATTTAAAATGATTGAAGAAAAATTGGTTTAACTCTACGTAATTAAAAATGATACCCCACTTTTATACCTAAGTTGAAATTAAAAGTCGTTTGTTTATAATCGGCGAATCCTTCTATTGGTGTTATTTGAGGATTACCATAATCTTCTATCGCATAAAAGTATTTTACACCACGTACATTTCTTATACCCATTCCAATAGAATAATCAATGCTTAAATGGTCGTAAACATCATGGTATCCAAAAGTTGCCATTAAGTCTGAAATGTTTTCATGTTCTTTCAGCAGTTTTCCACCACGTTGAGTATAGTTAAAACTATAATTAGAATCATACCTCATTTGAGGTGTATTGAAATTATACCTATAAAAATCGTATGAAATACCTAAATATGCTCCATCTGGAGCATCGCTTTCAAAGTAAAGTCTTGGTTGTATGGTAAACATATAACCGGGGGCAGCGGATCTGTATTCAAAAAAATAAGAATCTTCAGTTAGATCAGTTATAGGCGCGTTTACATCCCAAGGATAATTGAATTTAATGCCATCATTTTCTGATGCTTGCTGAATAATAGATCTCAGGTAATTTCTATTTGTAAAACCCACCCCAGTTTGTACGGTAAAAAAATCATTCACAACACGTTCATAGTATATTGGGAATGCACCAGTTAAAAACCCAATTGGAGAGAACTTAATTATGTTTTGTTCAGTGCTTGCTTTTTTCTTGTGTTTATCATATTTGCTATGATCCAACTGAATACGAATCACCGTGTCTTTTGAACTGCTTTGTGCAATAGCAAAAACAGGAATTGTAATCAACAACATTAAAATAACTTTTCTCATCTGATTTTTGATTTAAAATATAAAATTTTAGTTAGCAAATGTACTGCTTAATCTTTTTAGAAAAATAATTCAGCAGTAATTCCATCTGCATACAACTTGCCCAATGGCGACAATACAATTTGATTTTCATCTATTTGTTGAAAATAATTGGTAATCTTTAAATCTTTAATTTTTACTTCAATTTGTTTTGCTACATCATCACCAAATTTGAAACGTAATTCATGAATCGTAAATCCTTCCGCCGTTCGAATAGATGTCATTATAAATTCATTGATTAGCTGCGTTTCCGTTAATGTTTCTACTTCAAAACTGATTTCATGTTTTAAGATGCGCTGAATGTATAAATTGTTGTCTGGGATATTCCACTTTCTAATATTTTTTCCATCAAACCCATGTGCAGATGGTCCAAATCCATAATAAGGCTTTCCTTTCCAATAACTGCTATTGTGTTTACTTCGTTTTCCAGGCTTCGCATAATTGCTGATTTCATAATGCTCATAGCCCAATTGCGTTAGTTTTTCAGAACAAATTAAAAACTGTTCCGCTTGTTTTTCACTTTTTATTTCTGGTGATTTTTTCTTTTTTATCGAATGATGTAATGCTGTTTTTTCTTCCACCGTTAAAGCATAACAAGAAATATGTGGCACATTTAAATTTGATAAAATTTCAATGCTTTTTTCAAGTGTTTCATTAGATAAAAACGGACTGCCAAAAATCAAATCAACTGAAAAATTATCAAATCCAGCTTGTATAATTTGATTGATGCTTTCAATAGATTGGTTGGCATTATGCGCACGATTCATCCAAATCAGTTCATCATCAGAAAATGATTGTACCCCCAAACTCAGCCGGTTAATCCCCAATGATAACCAGGTTTTTAAAATAGTTGGGTTGATATCATCAGGGTTTGCTTCTAAGGTGATTTCAGCATTATTGGCAATCTTAAAATTATCATGCAATAAAGAAATGATATTTTGCAATTCTGCTTCATTCAATAGGCTAGGGGTACCCCCTCCAAAATAAATGGTTTCAATACATTCATCTTTAGAAATAAAATCAGTTTGTTGACAAATCTCTTTTGACAAAGCATCTAAAAATTCGGCCTTTCTGCTCAAATTTGTAGAAAAATGAAAATTGCAATACGTGCATGCTTGTTTGCAAAATGGAATATGAAGATAAATACCCGCCAAAGATTGTAGTTTTACAATAAAAACAATTAAGAAACCGCATGCAATTTAAACCTAATCCCATAAAGTTAACGACGTTGTTTTTTATCGGATTTATTTTTATTGCTTTTTCAACAATTGCACAGGAAAATAAATCATTCAGAGTTTTTTTTAAAAACATAGATAGCACCACAATTAATCATAATTTCCAAACTAGTTTTTCATCACCAATTCTAGCAAAAAAATACATACAAACCATTCCTTCAATCTTAATCAATAAAGGGTTTTCAGCCGCTTCAATTGATAGTGTTCTGTACAATGACTCATCAGCTACTGTTTTTTTATTTACAGGATTAAAATATCAATTAATCAATCTTCAAACCACAAATATTGATCAGGCAGCCAATGAATTTATTGGATTCGATCGTTTAATTAAAAAAAGAAAATCAATTAATTTATCTCAATTGCAACAACTAGAACAAAAATTATTGCAGTTTTATATGAGCATGGGCTATCCATTTGCTGTTGTTGAAATTGATAGCGTTTCAATTGTTAACGAAAAAGTTAGCGCACGATTATTTGTAGAAAAAGGGATACGATATTCTATTGATAGCATTCGTGTATTTGGAGAACCTAATGTAAAAAATTATTTTTTCAACAAACATCTTCAAATTGAGAATGGGAGCAATTATAATAAAATAAAACTTCAAAAAGTAGATAAACGCTTATCTGAGTTGAGTTTTATCCAAGTTGTTCAGCCGTCAGATTTAACGATGTTGGGATCAGGGTCAATTTTAAATTTATACCTAAAGAAAAAAAAATCAAGTCAAATCAATTTTTTAATTGGCTTACAACCTGCAACATCTAACAATCAAAAATTCCAATTAACCGGAGATTTAAATTTGGATTTAAAAAACAATTTTTCAACAGGAGAAAACATTGTTTTAAAATGGCAACAATTGCAGCCTGCTTCTCCACGTTTAATTTTGAACTACAATCAACCTTATGTATTTCGGTCTTCAATAGGAACGGATTGTTTATTTGAGCTGTTTAAAAAAGATTCAAATTTCATTTTGATAAATGCGCAATTGGGATTTCAGTTTTTACAAACAGCCAGTCAAAAAGGAAAAATATTTTTACAATGGCAAAATAATAAATTGCTATCCGGCGCTATTGATACCTCAAAAATAAAATTGCAAAAATCACTACCCATTAATTTGGATATAAAAAATACAAATCTTGGGTTGAGTATGGAATGGAACACTACGAACTATAAAATGAACCCACAAACAGGAACAGAAATAGATATTACCGCCCAAGCAGGAACGAAAACCATTTTAAAAAACAATAAAATTTTAGAAATAAAAGATAGCCGTTATCCATATACCTCATTATACGATTCTTTGAAATTAAAAACATACCAAATAAAACTTAAAGCATCATATGCCCATTATTTTAAATTAAGCAAGTTTACTGTTTTAAAAACTGCATTTAAAGGAGGATTTATGAACAGCCCCAATTTATTTAGAAATGAATTGTTTCAAATTGGTGGATTTAAAACATTAAGGGGATTTAATGAAGAAAGTATTTATGCTAAAAACTATGCTGTATTTACATCAGAATATCGAATAATCTTTGGGTTAAACGCTTATTTATCATTTTTTGGTGATTGGGGTTTTGTGAAATCGGTGTACTCAAAAATAAAAGCCAATGAACAATACAAATCCCTAGGGGTTGGAATGGTGTTTGAAACAAAAAACGGTTTATTGAATTTGAGTTATTCATTAGGGATGAAGAAAAACGAATCATTTAATTTTAGGGAGTCATCAAAATTGCATTTTGGTTACGTGAATTACTTTTAGAAGTTTAGAAAAACCCAATTAAATTTACAAAATAAAAAAATCAAATTGAATATTAGGCATCTATTTTGGGTTTTTATCTTTTTTACAAACATAAATAACTTGATGAGTCAAACCTCAGCAGTTAATATTTTTGCTAAACAAGAATTGCCACAAAATATTTTAGTATTGCCAATTTCGAATACAATACAAAATAAGAATTCGCAAATTGGGTGGGATTCTATTCTAACTCCATTCAACGCAGCTTTTACAACAACAACAAATTCAAAAGAATCAAATAATACGAATCCTTTTCCCGTTATAATAAAACAAGCTGAATCAAAAGACTTTGTATTCTATTTTATATTGAGTTTGTTTTTATTTTTAGGCATTTTAAATGCAGTGTTTAAAAATTATTTCAATACAATGATTCGGGTGTTTTTCAAAACCTCTTTAAGACAAAGTCAGCTAACAGATCAGCTGATGCAAGCAAAATTGCCTTCTTTATGTTTAAATATATTTTCGGTTTTGGTTACAGGGTTCTACATTTTTACTTTATTAAACTATAAAAAAATCATAGGCGTTAATCAATTGGAAGTTTTGATTTTTTCTTGTTTGGCGGTATTTGTTATCTATGTTGGAAAGTATTTTATCATTCAAATTGCAGGTTGGATTACAGGGTTTAAACATGAAGCGGTTTCGTACACATTTCTAATATTTTTAGTGAATAAATTATTGGCAATAACATTGCTGCCCGCAACTTGTATAATTATTTTTTCCAGTAGTAATATTGGATTATTTACGTATAAAATTTCATTATTGGCGATTGGTATTTTCTATTTATTGAGATGTTTTAGGTCTTATGGTATTTTTGAAAATAAATTAAGCCTGGGGAAATTTCATTTTTTACTCTACATTCTAGCAGTAGAATTTATTCCAGTTTTGTTGGTCCTTAAAATAGGCTTGAATATTATTGATAAAAATTTGTAATTTTGTTTTTCTTATCAGATTATAAGTATGATTAAAAAAACGGCTAAAAAAGTTACTTTAGAAAAATTATCAGTAAAAAAAATACTTATAACACAGCCCAAACCCGAAGGAACTAAATCTCCTTATTTTGATTTGGCTGCGAAATATGGACTTGTACTGGATTTTCAACCTTTTATAAAAGTTGAAGGTATTCCTTCAAAAGATTTTCGAAAACAAAAAATTGACATCTCTTTATTTTCAGCAGTTATTTTTACAAGCAGAAATGCAATAGATCATTTTTTCCGGATTTGCGAAGAAATGAAAGTTAGTGTTTCCCAAGACACAAAATATTTTTGTATAACAGAATCTGTAGCATTGTATCTACAAAAATTTATTTTATACAGAAAACGTAAGGTTTTCTACGGAGCAGATGGGTTAAACAAAAGTTTATTTGATGTAATCAACAAACACAAAGACAATGAAAAGTTTTTGTACCCTTGTTCTGAATCATTCGATAGTGAAATTACCAATTGGCTAAAAAGTCATCATTGCGAATTTGCAACGCCAGTTCTCTATAAGATTGTTAGCAATGATATCAAAGAAGTAGTTGCAAAAAATTACGACATCATTTGTTTTTTTACCCCAGGAGGCATTAAAAGTTTAATAGAAAATTTTCCCAAATACAAACAAAATTCAACTAAGATTGCAGCTTTTGGAGAAAACACCATCAAGGCAGTTGAAGAAGTAGGCTTGGTTTTAGACATTAAAGCTCCTTTGCCTCAAAGTCCAAGTATGGTTACTGCACTTGAAAATTACCTTAAAGCGAAGAAGAAATAAGGGGTATCTTTTTATCATTCATTTTAATTTTTTATGGCACATCAGTTTACCAATGATTTGATTCATGAATCAAGCCCGTATTTACTACAACATGCGCACAATCCAGTGAATTGGATGCCATGGAGTGAAAATGCTCTAGACCTTGCACGAGAAATGGATAAGCCAATTTTAGTGAGTATAGGTTATGCCGCTTGTCATTGGTGCCATGTAATGGAAAGAGAAAGTTTTGAAGATGAAAATGTAGCCAAGTTCATGAACGAAAATTTTGTAAATATCAAGATTGATCGAGAGGAACGACCAGATTTAGACCATATTTATATGGAAGCGGTTCAAGTTATTTCTGGTTCAGGAGGTTGGCCTTTAAATGTATTTTTAAATTCGAATGGAAAGCCGTTTTATGGAGGTACCTATTTTCCACCAATTAAAGCATACAATCGATCATCATGGATGGAGGTTTTAAACTTTATTCATAACATTTGGAACGACAATCGGAGTTTGGTAGAAAACCAAGTTAATCAATTAATGAACCATTTAAACGGATTAAGCATTCCGTACAAATCTTCGTTTATTTTAAATGAGCCTTCCGAAATATTTACTCGAGAATCATGCATAAATATTAAAGAAAAGTTGATGAAAAACGCTGATATTGAAAACGGGGGATTTGGCAGAGCGCCCAAATTTCCACAAACTTTTTCAATTGCATATTTACTGGGTTTTGGATATTTTTTAAAAGATGAAGCTTCTACAAATCATGCTTTAAAATCTTTAGATGCCTTGTTAGATGGCGGTATTTATGATCATGTAAACGGAGGTTTGGCGAGATATAGTACCGATGATAAATGGCTAGCGCCCCATTTTGAAAAAATGCTCTATGACAATGCCTTGTTGATTGACGTGTTGTGCGATGCTTTTAAAATTACGAAAAATAAAAAATATCAAATCGCAATAGAAAAAACGATAGATTTTTGTTTGAAAGAATTGGGTAACGAAAAGGGCGGGTTTTATGCAGCAATTGACGCCGATAGCGAAGGAGAGGAGGGCAAATTTTATGTTTGGACGCAATTGGAGATAGAAACCATACTAGGGCAAGATGCCGAATTGGTTTGTAAATATTACGGCGTATTAAAAGAAGGCAATTGGGAAGGGAAAAATATCTTACACATCAACATGTCTTCTGAAGTATTTGCTGAAGAAAACGGGTTGACTTTGGAAATGTGGACTGAAATACTAGAAAAGTCCAATGGGAAATTGCTAATTGAAAGAAATAAAAGGATAAATCCAGCGATAGATGATAAAATAATTTTGAGTTGGAACGCGCTGATGTTAAAAGCAATAACAAAAGCATCAGCAACTTTAAAACATGAAGGGTATAAAAAAATCGCCATTAATTTGTTTGATTTTTTAAAAAATACCTTCTCCCAAAATGGAATAATTTGTCATCATACGTATAAAAATGAGGTAGCTAAATTTCCTGCATTTTTAGATGATTATGCTTATTTTATTAGTGCTTGCATACAATTGCAAGAATTAACCGGAGATGAAAAATATATCATAGAAGCAGAAACCAATACATCATTGGTATTGGATAATTTCAAATCGGAAGATGGGTTTTTATTCTATTATACAAATGCCGTACAAACAGATGTAGTTTTGAGAAAATTAGAAGTTTTTGATGGCGCTTTACCGTCGGGGAATAGCGTAATGGCTGAAAACCTATATTATCTCTCAGTGCTTTTGAATAAAAAAGATTGGAAATCAATATCAATTAATATGTTTACGAGTGTATTTACTCAAGTTGAAAAATTTCCTCAATCGTTTTCGTGCTGGTCTTCGTCTATTCTTTGGCGATTTCTTGGTGAAAAAGAAGTTGCTATTACAGGCACAAATATTGAAAAATGTGTAGAATATCACCTTTCAAACTACGAACCAAACAGAATTTTACAAACAAGTGTTGTTGAAAAAAACTACCCACTTTTATCAGGTAAAAACTATTCAAATGTAGCATTGGTATATGTTTGCAAAGAGTATTCTTGCTCAGAACCAGCACTTTATTTTGAAAAATAGGTTTAAAAAATATTAATTAGATAGTTTTTAACATTTTCATTTGCAATATTTATATAATTTACACGTTCTAGAAATCGATTTGTTTTGGGGAATAAAAAAAAATTACCAAGACTTATTGAAATTTAATTTTGAATTAAATTTATCATTACATTTGCCAATACTCACAAAGTAAAAAAAATGACTAATCGTAATTTACTATCAACAGCCTTCGTAGCTGTTTCTATTTTTGCAAGCAGTTGTAGCATGCTCGGAGGAAAAAATAAATCTGGAAATGCATTACCTAATGATGGTCAACTTCATGGCGTATCAACCTTAGCTAAATGGATCCCAACCCGTCCTATCGGAATGGTTTATGTACCACCAGGAACTTTTCACATGGGCCCAAGTGATGAGGATATGAACTATTCATTTACTGCTAGAAACAAATCTGTTTCAATAAGTGGTTTTTGGATGGATGCAACCGAAATCACAAATAATGAATATCGTCAGTTTACAAACTGGGTTCGTGATTCAATAGCAGCAAAATTGATGGGATACGTAAAAACTAATACTGAAGGCAATGAGACTGTGGATTGGACAAGAGCTAAAACTATTAAATGGTCAGATAATAAAATTCTTGATCAAATTGCAGCCATTATAGTTACGCCAGACAATAGAATCTTTGGCAAAAAAGAAATCGATGCAACAAAAATCATATTCAAATCTGAAGTATTTGATTATAAAGCAGCAGCACAAAACAAAGATCAAACCATTCCAAGATCTGCATTTATTCTTAAAAAGGAAATCATGGTTTATCCCGATACATTATGTTGGGTGAGAGATTTTGCATACTCTTATAACGAACCAATGTCAAAAAAATATTACAGTCACTCTGCATTTGGCAACTATCCTGTAGTTGGGGTGAATTGGAAACAAGCTACAGCATTTTGTGAATGGCGTACCATTTATTTAAATTCATTTTTGGAATCTAAAAGCAGAATGACAGAATCTGATTTTAGATTACCAACAGAAGCTCAATGGGAATACGCTGCAAGAGGTGGTAGATCTCAAGTACAATTCCCATGGGGTGGGCCATATTTAAGAAACAAAAAAGGTTGTTTACTTGCAAACTTCAAACCTGGACGTGGAAATTATCCTGAAGATGGCGGTTTTTACACCGTTAGAGCTGATGCTTACTGGCCAAATGATTATGGTTTATATAATATGGCGGGCAATGTTGCAGAATGGACTTCATCTTTATACTATGAAGGTGGATATAATTTCCAACATGATATGAATCCAGATATTCGTTGGAATGCAAAAGACTCGGATCCTCCAAGAATGAAGCGTAAAGTTTTACGTGGAGGTAGCTGGAAAGATGTTGGTCATTATTTGGAAACTAGCACAAGATGTTATGAATATCAAGACACTGCAAAATCTTATATAGGATTCCGTTGTGTGATTGATTTACCAACTCAACCCATCAGACGTAGATAATATTTATTCAAAAATTTAATTTACAAAAATCTTAACTTGATATAACTCAAGCTGAGCGTATATTACACAAAAGATTCAATTTTTTTTCAAACATAAAATCTAAAATCAAAACAAATGTCATCAGTTAAAATTAACCCGAAAACAAGTAAATGGTTAGATGTTGCAGTATCATTAGCAGCTGCTGTAGTTATCTTTGGAGCTTTACAAAAAATTCTTCACACACCAATTGCAGATTTATTTCTACAAATTGGACTGTACGCTGAAGCAGCAATCTTTGCTATCTATGGTATTATTTACATTGTTTCGGAAATTGATTATTCTGGACATAAACCATCTGAAAAAGATGCTTCAAAATCAGCAAATGCTTTAGAATCAATGGATAAAATGATGAAAGATGCTGACATCACTCCAGCTAATCTTAAAAAATTAAGCGAAGGTTTCCAAAAACTAGGAACTTCAGTTGCAGGTATCGCTGATGTAAGCGATGTTGTAAAATCAACAAGTGATTTTGGAGCAAAAACAAAAGAAGCTACTACTGCAATTGGTTCAATGTCGGCTGCATTTACAGCTAGTGCAACTACAATGGGCACATTTAACAATGCTGCAGAAAGCGCTAAAGGTTTCCATGAGCAAGTACAGGTATTAACTAAAAATTTAGGTTCTTTAAATACAATTTATGAATTGGAATTAAAAGAAAGCAATAATCACTTAAAAGCATTAAATACTTTCTACGGTAAATTGGCTGAAGCAAGTAGCGCAATGACAAGTAGCGTAGACGATGCAAATAAAGTGAAAGATCAAATTTCAAACTTAGCAGTAAACTTAAGCAAATTGAATTCAGTTTATGGTAATATGCTTACTGCAATGCAAGTAAAATAAATTATCGTTTTACTTAAATAATTTAGTTCCAAACAATATTTTTTAAAAAATTTAATATAACAAGTTATGGCTTTACCCGCAGAGCCCCGGCAGAAGATGATCAACCTCATGTACTTGGTGTTAACAGCGCTATTGGCATTGAACGTATCATCAGAAAT
>Ga0114972_10002689_pt1 | contig 13393 bp, 12 predicted proteins | sample M_140807_EF_Meta_FD_87354 | JGI IMG/M metagenome (GOLD analysis project Ga0114972, IMG submission 87354) | Freshwater microbial communities from Lake Montjoie, Canada to study carbon cycling - M_140807_EF_MetaG | ecosystem: Environmental > Aquatic > Freshwater > Lake | place: Lake Montjoie... | reverse complement strand
GCGCCCGCCGCCTCCGCCCCGATCCAGTCCAGATCGGTCGAGTACACGACACGCATCGCGAGCCCGCCCGCCGGCAGGACCTCGCGGGCGAGCGCGAGCCCCTCGGGCGTGAAGTCCACGTCGTGCAAGCCCATCAGCCGTGCCTCGCCCTGGGCTGGGCGAGACGGCGGAGCCCCCGTCGGGCCCGAGATGGGGTCGGCAGGCAGGTCAGAAGGCACAGCCTCGGCGTCGGCGGCGAGCGTGAGGGCGTCCGGCGACGACGCGTCGGCGTCTGGGGCGTCGTCTGCGGTCAGGACCAGCGGCGCCGCGGTGGCGTCGCGGCGCGCGGGCGAGTTCGCGGGCTCGGGGAGGTCCCCGCGGGCGCACCCCAGGCAGGTCAGCGCGAGCGCGAGCGCGATGGCCGCGACGAGGACAGGGGGAGACGTTCGAGTTGCCATGGCGGCCTCCGGTTGAGACCGGGGCAACCTATTCGAACGCGTCCTCGGCGGCGTTCACGGCCGCGCCAAGGGGTGGTCCCCGCGCGCCAGCCGAATCGCCGAGGGTGAGCGCCCGGTCGCCGCCCGTACGGCGCGTCCCATGTGCTGCACCGAGGCGTACCCCGCGTCCAGGGCGACGCGGGTCAGGCTCGCGTCCGTGGCCGCGATCTGCGCCAGGGCCGTCTCCAGGCGCACCGCTGCCTGCTCTGCCCGGAGCGACGTGCCCGCCGCCTGCAGTGAGCGTTGCAGCGTGCGCAGCGAGCAACCGAGGGCCGCCGCCATGCTCGCCGCCTCCGCTTCGGGCGACCGGCGGAGCAGAACCCGGACGCGAACCGACAACGAGACCGGCTCGTCGAGGGCCTGCACCGCCACCGCCAGCGAGGCCTCGAAGGTCGCCTCGGACAGCCCCAGGAAACGCAGCCCTGCGGGCACGTCCTCGACCACGGACACCGGGAAGGGCGCACGCATGACCCCGAAGAAGCCGGCCACCGCCGCGCCGGCGAGCCCGGGCGCGCAGACTACCGCGAGCCGCGTCACGCGCTCGGCCAGGCGGGTCCGGTGCGTCCGCACGTAGTTCTCGAAGTGCGCGAAGGCCTCCGGCTCGACGGCGTCGAGGCCGCGGACGTCCACGAGGGAGGCGTGCGGCGCCACCCCCGGCCCCAGCTCGGTGGCGAGCGCAGCCACGAGCTGCTCGACCGCGTCAGCGCGCGGCGCGCCCGCGAGCGCGAATCCCCACAGCGCGGGCGAGTGGCAGTAGGCCAGCCAGCCCGCGCCCGCCAGGAACCGCCCCGTGGGCGCGCGCGCGTAATCCGGAAGCGCAGCCGCTCGCTCCATGCGCGGAGCTTACCACGGTCCGGGCTGGCCAGAGCGTGCTGGCTTACGGCGGGTCGAAGTAGACACCGCGGACCCAGCGCGGGCCGGTGAACGACGTGCGGGCGTGCAGCATCCGAGGGTTGTCGTAGAGCACAAAGTCGCCGGGGCCAAGCAAGAACCTCAGGTGGTGCGCGGGGTCGTGGACGATCCGTTGGAAGCGCTGATAGGCGCGGTAGAAGGCCTCCATCTCGTCGAACGGACGTCGGTGCGGCGCGAACGTGAAGTCGCTGTGCCTCACCTGCGCAAGCGCGCCCTCGGCGTCGAGCCGGAAGAGCGGCGCCTCAACCCGGCTCTCGAAGCGCTGCTGGCGACGGTGAAAGACCACGGGGGTGGTCGTGAGCCGCTCGTAAGACGGCCGGTCGACGGCGCGCAGCCAAGCCCAGGCTGCGGCCGCGTCGGCGATCAGGTTCTCCCCGCTCGTGGTCGCCGCGCGCATCGCGTGCAACAGTGGGTAGCGCGGCGGGGCGTCGATGAAGGGCTGGTCGGTGTGGAGCTCGACGGGCGCGTCGGTGTAGCCGAGCTGGTCCGTGTTCTGGTTCGTCGTATTGTCGGTCCTCAGGTCTTCGATGCGCCCGAAGTGGGTCGAGCGCACGCTCAGACCCTCTGCAGCGAGCGCGTCGATCAGCGCCTCGGTGTCCAGGCCCGCGTCGCGCACGACCACGACGCCGTGCGCGCTGCGGAGAGGATCACAGGCTCAAGATCGCTGCTCGGCGGTGCCACATCTGCGCCCGCTTTCGCCCCACTCGATGTGCACCGTACCCGCGTCGAGGCGCACCGAGCGCGGCACAACCTCGAGCGGCACCCGCCGCGCGTCCAGGGTGCGCTCCCGGGTCAACGGGTGGACCTCGCGCGGGCAGTTGTGACGCAACCAGAACCAGTGAAATCGAACCCCGCGGTCGGACGCGCTCGGCCGCAGTCGCAGGTGGTCCGCAAAGACTTCGATGGTCGCCACTTCGCTCATCTCTTGTGCCTATTGCACAGTGCGCCGCAAGAACTGCAGCAGGTCCATGCGGGTGATCAGGCCGAGGAAGCGTCGCTCGTCGACGACCAACGCCACATGACCCGCGTCGAAGACCGGGAACAGCGCCTCGAGCGGCGCGTCCGGCGCCAGCGTCTTGAGCGCTGTCGTCATCACGCGCGCCACGGGCGCGGCGAAGACCGTGCGGTCGCGCGCCGCCGCCACGAGCAGGTCGGACTCGTCCAGAAGGCCCACGATCTCTTCGCCCTCGAGCACCGGGAGCTGTGAGACATCGTGCAGCTTCATCAGCCGCCACGCCCGCTCGAGCGTATCGCCGGGCGCCACCGAGACCAAGCCCGCGCGCCCTGCGCCCGCTTGAATGTGCGGCCGACCGATCACGTCGCGCAGGTCACCGAGCGAGGCGCCTCGCAGGAAGCCTTGGTCGCGCATCCAATGGTCGTCGAAGACCTTGCTCAGGTACTTGTTGCCGCTGTCGCACGCGAAGGTCACGACCCGCTTCGGGGTCGTCTGCGCACGGCAGTAGCGCAGGGCCGCGGTGAGCAGCACGCCCGTGGACGAGCCCGCGAGCACCCCCTCCTCACGCAGGAGCGTGCGCACCGTCTCAAAGGCCTCGGCGTCCGAGACCGTATAGCTCGCCCGCACGCGGGATACGTCGAGCAGCGGGGGAATGAAGTCCTCCCCCACCCCCTCGACGAGCCAGCTCCCCGCCTGGCCGTGTTGGCCTGTCTGCACGTACTCCGCGACGATCGAGCCCTCTGGGTCAGCCAAGACCATCTCGAGGTCGGGCTGGACCCGCGCGAAGAACCGGGAGAGCCCAGTCAGGGTGCCACCGGACCCCACACCGACGACGACGGCATCGAGGCGGCCGTCGAGCTGGGCCCAGAGCTCGGGCCCCGTCCCGCGCTCGTGGGCGAGCGGGTTGGCGGGGTTCTCGAACTGGTTGACGTAGTAGCCGCCGCGCTCCTGCGCGAGGCGCTCGGCCAGGTCCTGATAGTACTCAGGGTGCCCCTTGCCGACGTCGGACCGTGTGACGACCACCTCAGCGCCGAGCGCGCGGAGGTGCAAGACCTTCTCGCGGCTCATCTTGTCGGGCACGACGAGCAAGAGGCCGTAGCCCTTGCGTGCGGCCACCTGCGCCAAGCCGAGCCCGGTATTCCCGGCCGTCGCCTCGACGATCAGCGCCCCCGGCGTGAGGCGGCCGTCTCGCTCGGCGGCCTCGATCATCGAGAGACCGATGCGGTCCTTGATGGACCCGCCGGGGTTCTGGCTCTCCAGCTTCAAGAAGAGCGAACACGGCCCCGTATCGAAGCGCGTGAGCTGCAGAACAGGCGTAGCGCCGATGAGGGCCACAGAGGAGTTCGGGGGCGTCAGGCTCATATCGTCCATAATAGCGGACGCTTGTTAACCAATCAAGGCAGCGCGGAGCGCAACGCCTCGACGATCTCGGCCCCATCGCACCCGTCGTTACAGGCCGCGTTGACGCTGTCGCGCGCCATGTACAGGCGCGCGCGGAAGTGCTCGTTCACGTCACTCGTCCAGGCGCGCTCATGGTTCGCCTGACACTGCGCGGCCCAAGCGTCGGTGTGGCCCGCGTCGCCCACGCGGGCGAGACACGCCTGCTCCGTCTCGCGCCCCATCGCGTCTTGATAGCGGCAATACTCGGTGCGATGGAGTGAGTTGATGCGGCAGTAGCACCCGGCTCCGCAGGGGTCCGAGACCCCTTGGTTGAACGGGTAGTCGATCCAGCCGTCCCCCATGTTCTCGATGATCCCGCCGGTCAGCGGAAAGATGCGCGAAGACTGCGTCATCACCTGGCGAGCGATGATCCGTAAGCCCGCGATCCATGCGGCGTGGTCTGTCGTCTGGAGGCGGTCGAACGGGGGCACGACCCACGCAGCGTCGAGAATCCATCGGGCGACGCGCGCCGGCGATGGGTTTGCCACGACGACACGCGTGGTCAAGGGGCCCGCGGTGTACCGACATCGCTGCGCGCGGTAAGGCCATCCAGGGTGCTCGACGTCAACGCAGTCGCCTTCGACGTAAGGGGGCGCATCCAGGGCGTCGATGAGCTCAGCCGGGATCTCATCGATGGCCCGCGTGCATCGGTCCGGCACACCCACAGGGAGCGCGTCGCAGCCCATCACGCACCGCTCGACCGGCACGCGCTGCCCATCACGGCACGTGTAGAGGACCATGGGGTCGCCTCCGACCCCATTGCCTCCGCACACTCGACCGCCTTCACGACCACACGCGCCGATGGGCGCGGCATCCGCCGCTACCGCAGCATCCGTCGGCGGCGCCATATCGGCAGACTGCGGAATATCGGCCTGCGGCGCAGCGTCGGTCTGCGGCGCAGCGTCGGTCTGCGGCGCAGCGTCGGTCTGCGGCGCAGCGTCGGTCTGCGGCGCGGTGTCGACCGACCCGGCCGCGTCGCGCGCTGTATCGCTCGGCTTCACGCTCGCTTCGAACGTGTCACTGCGACCGCAGGCGGTCGTCAACGCCGAGAGGACAATTGCCCAACACAGCGAATCACATCGAACAGGGCGGCGGACCATGCGTCGAGCATAGCCGCACTGAGCATCACCTTGAAATCGGCAGCGCTCCACGCGCGGCGAGCCGCTGGTTCAGGCGTTCGAGAGCGTACAGGGAGTCGAACGAGACATCAGAGGGGGGCACGAGCCCCATGCTCTCCGCGTGACTCGCGGCCGTGCGCAGGGTCGCTGCCAGCGGGTCCGCGGTAAAGGTCAGGCTCGGCCACGCGGCTTCGATGAGCGCCGGCGCGACGGACTGACCGGTGAGCTTACCGATGCGCGCGACGACGGCCGCGCGCGCGGCCGCAGGGTCACGCTCAATCGAGGCCAAGGCGTCCAGGTGCGCGTCGAGCAGCCTGTCCGCGAGCGTTGGGTTGGCCTCGAGCCAGGCGCGCCGCGCGACCAGGTGGGTCGTGACGAAGCGACCTTCGGGCCAGAGCGTGCGCTCATCGACGAGCACCCGCGCGCCGCCCTCGCGAACCAGGCGGCTCACCCACGGCTCGGGCACCCACGCGCCCGCGATCCTGCCGGTCCGAAAGGTCTCAAGCGTCTGCGCGTTCTCCTGAGGCAACACCTGCACGTCGCCGCCCTGCAGAGTCACGTTCAGACCGGCGTTCTTGAGCCAGATGCGGAGCGCGACGTCCTGCGTCCCGCCGAGTTGCGGCGACGCGACCACCTTGCCGCGCAGGTCTTCGGCCTTCTCGATGCCCGCGGCGACGACGAGCGCCGCCCCGCCAGACGAGGCCCCCGCAATCACCCGAACCGCGTCGCCTTTCGACCGGACATGCGCGTTGATCGTCGGGTTAGGGCCGATGTAGGTCACGTCCAACGACCCGGACATCAGGGCCTCGACGGCGCTGGGGCCCGCGTTAAGGACCCGCGCGTCGAGCGTCGCTGCGTCGCCCAGGGCGCGCTCAAAGAGCCCCTGCTCGATGGCGACGAGCGCGGGTGCGTGCGTCAAGTTGGGAAAGTAGCCCAAGCGCACCGCGGGCCGCGCAGCCTCGGGCTGAGAGGGCGAACCCGCTGGGCCAGACGGCCCCGACGTGCAGCCTGTGAGCGTGACGAACAGGATGAAGAGGGTCACCAAGTTCCGCATATCGGCATCTCTTATTTCAAACAAACGTCCCCCATCATAGACACGCAGCACGCCTGAGCGCGAGGAGTTTCCCGCGTTGCGCTCCGCTTCGCCTGAGCGCACAGTGAGCCCATGACCTCGGAGACGGAGCGACGAGACGCTCAGGGCGCTGCGGCCGTGGCGTTCGACGACCCGCCTTTCGACCAGCGGCTCGCAGTCTTTCTCGCCGCCCTGCGCCCACTCATAGGTGCGCACGGCGCGGCCCTTGTCGAAGTGGACGCGCTCGACGGGCACCTGGCACCGCGGGTCCGCGCGTCGAGCGGCCTCGAGGCGACGCTCGATGCAGCCGTCCCAGAGGACGTCTTCGCGCGCTGGCTCGCGGCGGGCTCGGCGACTGTGAGCCTCGACGCGCTCGGAGGCGGCTTTGTCGGCGCCCAGGGGCGTGTTGTGGGCCTGAGCGTTGCCCCGCGATGGTGGGCGGGGCGCGACGCCGCCCTCTGCCTGACGGGCCCAGAGTCTGTGCCCGAGGCGCTCATCGAGCGGCTGGAGGCAGCCCTCTCTCAAGACCGTGACCGGAGGACGTCTGCGTTGCTGCGCGCCGCGCTTGAGAGTGCGGCGGACACCGTCGAGCTCACGGACGTCAGCGTCCGCGTCGTGCACGTCAACAACGCGTTCGAACGGCTTTTTGGCTACACCCGGGCCGAGGTCGTCGGCGATGACTTGGTCCGCCTGCGCGACCCGTCCGCACCGAAGCACGACCCGCTCTTCTACCGTTTTGCCGAGGAGACGGTGAACGCACGCGGCGTCTGGCTGTCGACGATCGGGAGCCGACGCAAGGACGGCCAGTCGGTGATGGCCGAGATCGCCGTGACGTTCGTGGACGCGCCCGCGCTGCGCTTCAAGGGCAACTTGGGTATTCGGCGGGACGCCCAGCAGCGCGCCGCGCGCGACTCGGCGTTGTCGATGGCGCACCTAGAGTTCCGCACGGTCTTAGGCGCGCTCCCGCAGGCGGTCGCCGTCATCCGAGACGAGCGCGTCTACTTCGGGAACGCGCCCTTCTTCGAGATCCTTGGGGTGCGGCCCGAGACGGCGATGTCGGCGTCGTTCGAGAGCTTCATGCACCCGGACGAGCGACCTCGACTGGAGGCGGTCCTGCGGGACGGCGCGGGCGGCCTGCGCATCGTCCGACCGGACGCCACGGTGCGCATCGTCGACGTCAACGGTGTCGGCGAGATCTCCTTCGAGGGGGCGCCGAGCCGCATCCTGCTCCTTGAGGACACCACCGACCAACGCTTCGAGCAGGCGCGCGACGAGCACGCGCAGCGCCTGGCAGCGCTCGGCGCGCTCGCGGCCAGCGTGGCCCACGAGATCAACAACCCACTCGCGGTTCTGACCTCGAACTTAGAGTGGCTGATGGAGTGCGCCGCGCTCCCCGATGAGCACAGCGCGCTCGAAGACGCCCTCGAGGGCGCGCGCCGGATTCGGCAGATTATCTCGGACTTGCGCGCGTTCTCGCGAGACGACGCCGCCTCGCACACTGCTGAGAGCGTCGACGTCTCTCGCGCGCTCAGCGCGGCGCTCAACATCGCGGCCAACGAGCTCCGGCACCTGGCGCGCGTCGAGGTCAAGTGCCCGCCACACGTGATGGCGCGCGGCAAGGACGGGCCGCTCGTCCAAGTGCTGGTGAACCTGCTCGTCAACGCGTCCCAGGCGATGCGCACGGTGAAAGACCGCCCGCACCTGCTCACAGTGAGCGTGGCCGAAGCCCAAGGCTTCATCGACATCGACGTGGTCGACACGGGCCCGGGTATCTCCGCGGACCTCATGTCGCGCCTCTTCGCGCCGTTCGTTTCGACGCGCGCGTCGTCGGGCGGCACAGGGCTTGGCCTGTGGATCTCTCGCCGGATCATCGAGAGCTTCGGCGGCGAGCTCACGGTGACGAGCACGCCGGGGACTGGCTCAACATTCCGCGTGCACCTCTCCGCAGGGGCCACGACGGCCCCCCCGCCCAGGAGCCCGCCAAGCGCCTCTGCGCGGGGCGCGACCGTCTTGGTCATCGACGACGAGGTCGCCGTCGCGCGGGCCCTCGATCGCCTGCTCTCCGCGGAGCACAGCGTCGAGGTCATCAGCGACAGCCCCGCCGCGCTGCGCCGACTCGTGTCCGAGCCCGCGCCGCAGGTGGTGCTCTGCGACCTGATGATGCCGACGCTCAATGGCGTCGAGCTCTACGAGCGGGCGTGCGCGGCTCGGCCCGAGCTCCGCGAGCGGTTCGTCTTCGTGACGGGCGGCGCGTTCACGGACGACACCAGCGCCTTCTTGGCGCAGACCCGCGCGCCAGTCGTCGGCAAGCCCTTCGACGCCGCAGAACTGCGGCGCGCGGTCGCGTCACGGCTCGCCCCGGGCTGACGCCTCGGGACGAGCTCTGCTAAGGTATCCGGCCGGAGGACTCTATGCCGACGCGAAGCTTCGCATCCCGCCTTTCGCTGCTCGCGCTCGCCGCGCTCACGACCCTGAGCGCGTGCGGCGGCGCCGAGAGCGACTCGGTCCAAGACTCGAACGATCCGGGGGACGCGGGACGTCGGCGCCGCAGCGACGCCGCCCAGCCCGCGGTGGACGGCCAGGTCGGTGGCGCGCCCGGCGCCGATGCGGCCTCGCCGGACGCGGCGTCCCCATCGCCCGACGCCCTCGCCGGGGATGGCGGCCCCGCGGACGTGTCCACGCCCGACCCGAGCGACGCCGCTGCGGACGCAGCGCCGCCGGTGGATGCGGCCGCGCCCGTCGAGTGCAACGGCCAGGCTGTCATCGACCTGCGGGCCGCGCTCGCGGGAACGAACAGCGTTCTGGGGAACACGGCGGGTGCAGCCGCGCGTCTCGCAGCGAGCTGTGGCGGCGCCGCGGGGGGTGAGGTCGTCTATGCCTACGACCTCGACACCCCCCTCGATCGCCTGACGCTGTCGACGGTCGCGGAGGAGACGACGTCCCCCACGGTGCTCTACGTCCGACGCGACTGTGACGTCGCGAACGACCTCGTGTGCAACCGCGGCTCAGTCGCGCAGCCCGGCACCGCGGCGCAGCTCGGCCCGGTGGACCCAGGCCGACTCTATATCGTGGTGGACCAGGGCGCGCGCGACGGCGGCGGTCCATTCCGTCTGACTGTCGACGCCGAGCCGGCGTCTGCCTGTCGCAACCGCGTGGACGATGACCTCGACGGCCGCCTCGACTTGGCCGATCCCGGCTGCGAGGTCGGCGATGACGACAGCGAGGCCGACCCCGGCCGGCCGCCCCAGTGCGCGGACGGGATCGACAACGACAACGACATGCGCGTCGACTACCCCAGCGATCCTGAGTGCCTCGCGGCCGGCATCGACCGCGAGGCGCCCAACTGCGAGCTCGACGTGCCGCTCACCGACCTCGGCGAGGGCGGCGGCAGCTTCATGGTGCAGCTCGACGCGAACCGACCGAGCCAAATCGAGCCCACCTGCGGGTTCGGCACCGCGAGCGAGGTGCTCTACCAGCTCCGCGTGACGCGCCCTGTCAGCGTGCGCGTGTCGGCGGGCGCGGACTTCTTTGGGCGTGAGGGCGGGCCCTTCGCGCTGTATGTGCGCGAAGTCTGCGACCAAGGCCCGGACGCAGGCTGCGTGACGGGCGGGTTCAACGGTCGCCTCGAGATCCCGATGCTCGACCGCGGCACCTACTTCATCGTGGTCGACGTCTCGAACGAGTGGCAGAACTTCGGCGTGCCGCAGTTCACGGCCAACCTCGACATTCAGGTCACGCCGCTCCGCCCCGGGTGCGCGGACGAGCTCGACAATGACTTCGACGGTGAGACCGACGGCTCGGACTTGGGGTGCGCGAGCGCCGTCGACGACGACGAGAGCGACGACCCCGCGATTCGGCCGTTCTGCGCGGACGGGCGCGACAACGACGGCGACGGCGCTTCGGACTTCCCCGCAGACGACGGCTGCGACGCCCTCGGCGACCCCTGCGAAGAGCCGGGGTACGCGCTGTGCGGCGGCGTGTGCCGTGACATCAACACGGACGCCGCGAACTGCGGCCGCTGCGGCGTGCAGTGCGATCCGGGCGTGGAGTGCATCAACGCGTACTGCGGCGGCGCCGTCGCGGTCTTCCCGAACGACGCCTTCGGACACCACGGCTCATGCGACGCGTGGAACAGCTGCGGCGACGCCCAAGGCTGCGCCGACGCTGCATGTCGCGTCGAGGGCTTCGGTCGCGCCGTCGAGTTCGAGGTCGGCAGTTGTCAGGGCCTGCCCGCGCAGGGGATTCGCTGCAACCTCTTCTTCGGGCTCCCTGGGCTCGAGTACGACGCCGACTATCGGGGCTGCGAGCTCCCGGTGGCCTACAACATCCGGTGCCTGCCGTGAGACGGGCCGCGGTTGCGGCCTGGGCCCTAGCCCTCGCCGCCTGCGCGAGCGGCGCCGCGCCAGATGCCCCCCCCAGTCAGGGAGGGACGCGGCCGCAAGCTGACGCGACTTGGATCGTTCCGCCGGAGGGTGAGCGGCTCGACGGCGGGCGATGGCGGCCCGACACCGCCCCCGATGCGGTGTCCCCGCCGGTTGAGCCGCCCACGGAGCCTCCGGTTGAGCCGCCCACGGCCGTACCCACGGAGCCGCCCACAGCAGCACCGACCGACCCGCCTACGGCCGCTCCGACTGGTCCGCCGACAAACCCGCCCACGGCCGCACCGACCGACCCGCCGACCACTCCGCCAACCGACCCGCCAACCGACCCACCGACCGCCGCCCCGCCCCCTGTGGACATCGACGAGGCCGTGTGGGTTGCCGGTGACTTTAGCGCGGGCGTCCCCGGCGTTCGCGCGTGCGGGGCCCTCCCGGGTGGCGGCGAGGGGCCGCCGATGATCGTGAGCAATAACCCCGAGGCCTTCGACGGCCCCGGTCTGCTCATGGGCACGGCGCGCCCGACCGTGGCCCGAGGCGGTCGCGAATACCGGCTGCGCGGCGAGTTTGGGCTCTATTTTCATCACCTTTATCGCGGACAAGGTCAGGTCTACGTCCAAGTCGTCGTCACGAACCCCAGCGCCGGCCCGGTCACACTCTCGGCGTGGGGCGACGCTTGGACCCAAGGAGAAGCGGGCGGCCTCGCGCTCGGCGCCAGCCCGGACTACCGCGTCTCCCGAAGCTGGATCAGCGATACGCCCCGAACCCGCGTCGATGTCGAAATCCCGGTCCAGCGGCCCGTGCGCGTCTGGTCGGGCGCGCTCAGCACGAACCGCGAGGTCGACGGCCGCTTTGGCTTCTCGGCGAGCGACGATGTCTATGTGTACGTCGTCGCGACGCCCAATAACGACCTGAACGAGGCCGTCAACCTGAGCCGGCAAGACGCGCCCGGTGACTACCGCATCTCGGGCACGCCGCCGCCGCCCTTCGGCCGCGAGGCGGGGGTCTACCAGAACGACACGTGGCGCGCCGACTTCTCGGTCGGGGTCCCCGCTGCGGGGCAGCGGCACGCGCTCATCGTGAACACGGCGATGGGCGGCGGCCACCCTCAGGTGCAGGCCTTCCCCGCGCTCATGACCCTCGAGGGCAGCGCTCAAGAGGCGGTCGGCATGTACGGCAACGTCTACGACCTGACCGTTCGCCTGACCAACCGGGACCCCGCGGCCGCGCGCCGCGTGCGACTCCAGTTCGCCAGCTTGGCGCAGGGCAACCTGTCGCGTTACTGGGACGGCGCGGCGCTCCTCGACGAGCGGGTGGTCGACGTGCGGCACACCACGGACGACCGCACAACGGACCTCGCGGACATCCGTCTCGCCCCGGGTGAGGCGCGGGCTGTGCGCCTGCGCGCGATGGTCCCGGGGCTCACTTCGATTCCTCAGGCGCTGCTCTTCGAGAGCCTGCCCCCCTGAGCACACCCCACCAGCGAGGATGCCCATGCGCGTGAGCTTGCGGCTTGAAGGCGAGGCCTTCCACTTTGTCGGCGAGAACGAGCTCGGTCGGCGCGTCGACTTCGACGCCAGCCCGGACATCGGCGGCCAAGACGCGGGCGTGCGCCCGATGCAGGCCATGTTGATGAGCATGGGCGCGTGCAGCGCGATCGACGCGGTGATGATCCTGCGCAAGCAGCGACAGCGCATCGACCGCTTCGCGATGACGCTCGACGCCGACCGCAAGGTGGGGGGTGAGCCCGCGCCGTTCACGCGGATTCACTTCACGTTCCATCTGACGGGCGACATCACGCTCGACAAGGCCACGCGCGCGGCGGAGCTCGCGATGACGAAGTACTGCTCTGCGCTCGCGTCGCTCCACCCCGACATCCCGGTGACGTTCGACATCGACCTGACGCCCGCCTGAGTTGACGCCGCCCCGCGAGGCGCGCTCACATAGGGCCATGCAGAGCGGCGGCAAGGCGTTCACCCACGAGAGCGAGCGCGCGACGCGGGCCCAGCCGTCGCGGTCAGCCGCCGACGAGCCTGCGACTTCACCCGAGGCCGAAGCGGCTGTCCGCCGCGCGCGCGCGGCCTTCGCAGCCTACGTGCGCGAAGTCACGGCCGACGCAGGCGAGGGGGCAGTCGACCCGCGCGAGGCGGACCTGTGACGGCCGCCGTCGTCGCCCTCATCGCCGCGCTCTTGAGCCCGCCCGCCGAGACCGCGACGGACGCCCGGCCGCTGCCGGTCAAGCCTGTTTCGGACCCTGCGCAGCCGCACCTGCGCGCCGATGGCGCCTTGGTCGTCGGCAGCCGCGTGGTGGATACAGCCGCCCTGCCGCCCCTGGTTGCGGGGCTCGACGGCGCGCTCTACTACGCACGCTCCGAGCGGGCCGCTGAGACCGATGTGTGGCGCTGGACCCCCGAAAAGGGGCCGGAGCGGCTGACGTTCGACGGGCGGAGCGACCGGCCCTACCCGCTGCGCGACGGCGGCCTTCTGTGGGTGTCCTCGCGCGACGGGCGCGCGGTTTGGGTGCGCGACGGCGCGGTGATCGCCCGCTGGCCCAGCGTGCCGGTCCCCGCGCGCCCCGAGGCCACGCGCGCGCTCTGGGACGCCGCGCTCGGCCGCGAGGTGGTCATGTTTGACGCGGGCGAGGCGCTGTGGGCGCTCGACGCCACGACGGGGCGGGCGCGGCGGTGGCGCTGACGCGCGCGGCACACGCCTCGGGGGTGTACGCGGCCCTCGCGTGGGCCTCCGCGGCGCATGCGGCGCCGTTTCGGCAGCCCGTGAACGGCGCCGTAGTCGTATCGGCGTACTTCGACCACGGTGGCCGCGACTGGCACTGCGGCGACAACACCTATGGCGGCCATAAGGGCACTGATCTGGCCATCATCGGCCGGTTCGCCGCGCAAGACGAAGGCCGCGACGTCGCGGCGGCGCAGGGCGGGCGCGTGACGCGTGCGCACGACGGCGAGTTCGACCGCTGCACGACGGCGGACTGCGGCGGCGGCGGTGGCTACGGCAACTATGTCTTCGTCGAGCACCCGGACGGCCAG
>Ga0114972_10002686_pt1 | contig 13397 bp, 12 predicted proteins | sample M_140807_EF_Meta_FD_87354 | JGI IMG/M metagenome (GOLD analysis project Ga0114972, IMG submission 87354) | Freshwater microbial communities from Lake Montjoie, Canada to study carbon cycling - M_140807_EF_MetaG | ecosystem: Environmental > Aquatic > Freshwater > Lake | place: Lake Montjoie... | reverse complement strand
GTTGTTATCGCGGAAAGCCCCTCCGTTTTGCGGCGAGTCCTCGAGGCGCGCGCTTCGCTCCCCAAGGTCCGGCAGATCATTCTCATGCAGGGAGAGCCGCCAGCCGGGGAGGGGGTTTTGCTCTTTTCGGACCTGCTTGAACGCGGGCGTCACCTGCGCGCGGCGGGCGACCGGGTGCTCGAGGAGCGGATCGCGCAGGTGAGGGGGGGGGACCTTTTGACCCTGATTTACACGTCGGGAACGACCGGCACGCCGAAGGGTGTGATGCTCACGCATGACAACATGCTTTCGCAAGTGCGCTATCTGCCTTTCGACCTGGATCCGGGCGATCGCGTGCTTTCCGTCCTGCCTATCTGGCACAGCTACGAGCGCGTGTTCGAAATGGTAACGGTCAGCCGAGGGGCCTGCACGTATTACACGAGCATCCGCGCGGTCGCCGACGACTTGCGCAAAGCGAAACCGACCTGGATGGCCTCAGCGCCGCGTCTGTGGGAGGGACTTTACAACCGGATCCTGCAGAACGTGGCCTCGCAACCGCCGGTCAAACGCTGGCTTTTCCGGGCGGCCTATCATTGCTCTCGCGCGTTCCAGCGGGCGCATTTTTTCCTCACCGGGCGACTGATCGATGTGAAGGGCCGTTCGTGGACCGAGTCGATCTCGCTCGGAGTGAGGAGCCTCGCGCAGATGGCAGTCTATTTTCTCCCCTACAAACTGCTCGACGGCCTCGTGCTGAAAAAGCTGCGAGGCGTGGTCGGGGGCGAGTTCAAGGGCACGGTTTCTGGTGGTGGGGCGCTGCCACCGCACGTCGATGAATTTTTCAACTACATCGGCATTCCGGTGCTCGAAGGCTATGGCATGACGGAAACATCGCCCGTGCTGGCCGTCCGCACTTGGCGCAAACTTGTCATCGGCACGGTCGGCCCGTTCTGGCCGCGCACGGAGATCCGCATCGTCGATCCGGCGGACGGCAGGGTGATTTATCCCTCGGGAATGCTCGGCAAGGGCGGGCGGGGTATCAAGGGCGAGATCCACGCGCGCGGGCCGCAAGTCATGAGGGGTTACTACAAAAACCCCGAGGCCACGGAGAAGGTTTTGCGCGACGGATGGATGAACACCGGCGATCTCGGCATGGTGACGTTCAATGACTGCCTCAAGATTCTCGGACGCTCCAAAGAGACCATTGTCCTCTTGAATGGTGAAAACATCGAACCCGTCCCGATCGAGGCGCAGTTGCTCGAGTCGCGCTTCATCGAACAGTGCTTGGTCGTCGGTCAGGACGAAAAGCATCTCGGTGCACTCATTGTGCCGTCGATGGAAGCGCTCAAGGCGCAGGGATTCACTTTCACCTCGCTGGCCGAGGCCGAGGGGGATCCCCGCGTGACGGAAATCATCAGCGGCGAAGTCAAACGCCTGGTCAGCCGCGAGGCCGGGTTCAAGCCGTTTGAGTTCATCCTCGGATGGCGCCTCGCGCTCAAGCCCTTCGAAGTGGGCGACGAACTGACCCCCACATTCAAGCCCCGCCGCCACGTGATTTCGGAGAAATACGCAACGCTGATCGACGACATTTTCCGGAAATCGCGCGCGATCCGCAAAATGTAGCTCCGGCGGCCTCGCCGAAGGCGCCGTCGCTACGGGGCCTGCTTGGGCGGGAGATGCTCGGCGCAGAATTCCTCACCGGAACCGGTCACGCGGAATTCGAGTTCCGGGTTGCTCGATTCGGTGCGACCGCAAGCTGCACAGCGGTGCAGAGTTGCCTCGGTCTCGACGCGGAATCGGCGCAAACGTTGCGCATTGCGCTTTCCGACCCAGCGATTGCGGACGAAGCCGGGCCCGAAGAAGAGCAGGTAGTTGGCCAAAGATGCCGCCATGGCCATTTTGGCGGAGACGGGCAGCACGAGAAACTGCAAGCCGAACATGCCGGCCATGACCCAGGCGATGTATTTGATCTTCACGCGGGCGATGAAAAAAAGGAAGACCTCGTAGTCGGGCGCGATGGTGGCGAATGCAAAGAAAAGGGAGAGGTTCAAAAAGGTGTTCGAAGGGCCGCCTCCGAAAAAGAACGCGGCGACGGTGCAACCGGCCATGCCGAGAAGATAAAAAACATTGAGCCGCAACGGGCCCCACATGTCCTCGAGCGTGGTGGAGAGAAACCAGAGGAAAAGCAGGGCGAAAAAAATCCAGAAAACGCTGCGGGTTTCCGGCACGAAGATGTAAGTGACGAGACGCCACGCTTCGCCTTGCATGATCTTCGCCGGATCGAGCGCGAGGACCTCCGCGTAGGCCGGATTCGCCGTGATGAGCAGGAAAGTGAGGGCATTGAGCAGCACCACAGCTTTGAGCAGGCCGGGCGTGCCGAGCCACGGAAGCCGGCGTGCGAGGAAGCCCCAGAATGCGCCGTCGACGGAGGGATTCATGATCCGGACGATCTGGCTTGCCAGGGCCAGCGCCCGTTGATTTCCAATTCGAGCGAAAAGCTGAGGAAAGTTCGGATAACAACGATGGCGCCGAGAACGGCCATGTTCTGCATGGTCGGCGCGACTGCCACGGTTTTGATGATGTCGCCGGCCACAAGCAGTTCGAGTCCGAGAAGGATGGCCCGCCCGAGGTTCTGCCGGTAAGCCATGTAGCGGTCGAGCCCGGGTGGAGGTGGAGCCAAAAAAGCGCGGACAGTGGCGGCGAGGATACCGACGACAATCACGGCAACGCCGGATACGTCGACAAACATGCCGATTTGCTCGACGGATAGCTGGAAATGGCTCATGCGCGTGCAGGGTGAACCGCCGTCGACGCCGGCACAAGCGCGCAGGCGGGCCGTCGCTCCGCACTGGCCACAAGCGAAGCATCCGGCCATTGTTCGGGCTCATGGGCGTGGAGACCGAGCGAAAGTTCCTCTTGAACGGAGACGGATGGCGCGCCGCGGTTCTCGACAGCCGGACTTTGCGGCAAGGCTACCTGGCCATCGACAAGGGAAGCACGGTGCGGGTCCGGACCGATGGCAAACAAGGGTGGCTTACCATCAAGGGTCGTGCCGAAGGGCTTTCGCGTCCGGAGTTCGAATACGCTGTGCCCGCCGGGGACGCACGCGAGTTGTTGGCAATGTGCCACCGGCGGTTGGTCGAAAAGGTGCGCCACCGGGTCCGTGTCGGAAGCCATGTCTGGGAGGTCGACGAATTCGACGGGGCAAACCGCGGCTTGGTGGTCGCGGAATTGGAATTGGCCTCGCCGGAAGAGGAATTCGGCCGACCTGAGTGGCTTGGCCATGAGGTCTCCGACGATCCTCGATATCTCAACGCGAACCTCAGTATCCGGCCCTATGGACAATGGGCGGAAAAAGCAGATGCGAGCGCTTCAAGCTAGCCCCGACAGATATGTCCACTATACATGACATATATTGTATGTAGTTATTGAAATGGGCTGAAAACTAGCCCCGTAGCCTCAGCGTGCGGGGCCATACCGCGTTCCGACATAGTCGGCAACCGCTTCTTGCCAGGGCCTGAGTGAATGACCGAGCAGCGCCTCGATCCTGCGACAAGTCATGCTGGTGTGCACCGGCCGCCGGGCAATCATCATTGAGATGTCGGACAGCCGCAACGGTTCGACTGGGACGTCGTTCGGGAGCAATCCAAGCCGGTGGGCCGCCGCGATTGCCTCTGCCGCCCAATCGCGCCACGTGCATATCCCGGAGTTGCAGGCGTGGTAAATGCCTCCGGGATTTTCGGGAAGAAACAAGACCCGGAGGGCTTGGCCGATATCCTTGGTCGAGGACGGCGAAGACCATTTGTCGGCCACGGCCTTGACCGGCTCCCCGCGCATCGCGGTCTGGACAGCCTTGTCGACAAAGCTGTCGCGATCTGGTCCGAAGACCCATGAGACACGGATTACGGCGTGGTTGGCGTCTGCGTCCATGACGGCCTTTTCGCCTGCCAGTTTCGTTTCTCCGTACCACGAGATCGGGCCGGGCGCATCCTCTTCGCTGTAGGGTTCGGTTTTATCGCCGGAAAAGACGTAGTCGGTGCCGATATGAAGCAACCGTGCTCCGACCTCACTCGCGGCGCGTGCGATCGCGCCCGCCGCGTCCGCATTAGCCAACCGGGCGCGATGCCTCTCCTGCTCGCATGCATCGACATTGGTCATGGCCGCACAGTTGATGACGACCTCAGGCGCTTCTTTCCGCACCATCTCCGCGACGCGATCCGGTTCCGAGAGATCGGCCACTTGCCGCCCCCATGCGGTGACGTCGTGGTCGACCGCGTAATCACGGGCCAGTGCGGCGCCGAGGCGTCCACCGGCACCAAGGACAAGAATTTTCGCCATGGATTCCCTTCGCCCCGCCGATTATTTGAGCGGCGGGCCCAAGCCCCCGACCATGAATGCTGTCATTTCCTCTTCGAGAAGGTCGAATTGTTTGCTCTCGGACCGGGTGCGCAGGAACCAGTCCATGCTGTCGTGCATCAATCGGATGCCGAGCACTGTGGCGAAGGCGCAGAAAAACCGCGCGTAAACCTGCTGCGAGGAAAGCCCGGGAAAGGTCCGTTGCAACTCGTCGTGGTAGACATCGATGACGTTCTGATAAAAAACCTTGTGGATGTGGGAAAAGCGGTGCGGGTCGTCGATGAGCATCTGGGCAACGAGGCGCACCATGATGGCGCGATTGCCCTTGCCGTGGCGCAGCGCCTTGAACATCGGATCGATAAGGGCAAAGACGAGTTCCGCCACCGGGCTGGGACTCTTGCCGTGCCTGCTCTTTAAAGTTTTCAGGCGTTCGATGCGTTCCGCGTTGATCGGCGTGAGGCGCCGGTCGGCCATGGCGTGAATGAGTTTGTCCTTCGATCCGAAGTGGTAGTTCACCGCGGCAAGATTGACGCCGGCCAGCAGGGTGACCTCGCGCAGCGACATGCCGTGGAATCCGCTGGCGGCGTAAATACGCTCGGCGGCCTTGAGGATTCTTTCGCGCGTGCTGTCGAGGGCGGCTTTTTTCGGCATACGTTTAAAACGGACAATTGAAACCCTGACGGGCCCGGCGTCAACTCCGGTTTGCGGGCGGGATACGAAAGGGACTGACGTATTCCTGCGGGCGCCTTAAATACATTGTTGTGTCTAACGCCCCACATCCCGATGTGTCCGCTCTGCGCCGCGAGTATACGCGGGAAGGGCTGCGCCGCGGAGATGTGGACCCCGATCCCGTCGGTCAGTTCCGGAAGTGGTTCGGTGAGGCAACATCGGCCGGGCTGATTGAGCCGAATGCCATGGTGCTCGCGACGACGGATGGCAATCGCCCCAGTTCGCGCTCTGTCCTCCTGAAGGCCTACGACGAGCGCGGATTCGTTTTTTTTACCAACTACGAGAGCCGCAAGGCGCGCGATATCGCGGCGGACCCGAATGTCAGCCTGCTTTTCCCGTGGTATCCGCTGGAGCGCCAGATCGGCATTCTCGGGCGGGCGGAGAGGATCAGTGCCGGGGAATCGTTGGCTTATTTCGCCTCGCGCCCGCACGGGAGCCGGTTGGGTGCCTGGGTCTCTCAACAGAGCTCGGTCGTCACCTCACGCCGGCTTCTCGAGATGAAGTGGGAGGAAATGAAGCAAAAATTCGCCGAGGGGGAGGTTCCCCTGCCCTCCTTTTGGGGAGGTTTCCGGGTGGTGCCGTCGGAGTTTGAGTTCTGGCAAGGGCGCGAAAACCGCCTGCACGACAGGTTCCGCTACGCGCGCAGCAGCGAGGGATGGACCATCGAGCGCTTGGCCCCCTGATCGCAGTTCTGGACGCTGCGCGGCGGGTTCGCTATTTTTTCGCCCGAATTTATGGCTAAAAACATAGCTCCTATCGGCAACATGGTCATCGCCCAAAGCGGCGGGCCGACCATGGTGATCAACCAAAGCCTCGTCGGTGCCGTCCTCGAGGCGAAAAAGCACAAACAGATCAAAAACATCTACGGTTCTCTTCACGGCATCGCAGGAATTCTCGGGGAGAACTTTATCGATCTGCGCAAGGAGAGCGCCGCCACTCTCGAATCGGTGGCCAGGACCCCGTCATCCGGCCTTGGTTCGGTCCGCAAGAAGCCGACCAAGGACGACTGCCTGACCATCTTCAGAGTCCTGCAGAAGTATGACGTCCGTTACTTTTTCTATATCGGCGGCAACGACACGGCCGAGACGACACACATCATCAACGAGGAGGCCAAGGCGAATAATTATCCGCTGCAGTGCTTTCATATCCCGAAGACGATCGACAACGACCTGCGTGAGAACGATCACACGCCGGGTTTCGCCAGCGGGGCGCGCTTCGTGGCCGAGGCGTTCATGGGCGACAATCTCGACAACCGCGCGCTCCCCGGCGTGAAGATCAATATCATCATGGGGCGCCATGCCGGTTTTCTCACCGCGGCGGCCGCGCTGGCGCGCGTTTATCCCGACGACGGCCCGCACCTCGTCTACTTGCCCGAGAGGCCGTTCGACGAAGACAAATTCGCGAAAGATGTGGAGAAAGTTTACAACAAGCTCGGACGATGCGTCGTCGGGGTTTCGGAAGGTATTTGCGACAAAAACGGCACGGCCATCGCGGCCAAGCTGAGCAAGGAGGTCGATTCGCACGGCAATGTGCAGTTGAGCGGTTCCGGTGCGCTTGGCGATTTGCTCGCGGGCATGGTCAAAAGCAAAACCAAGATTTCCCGCGTCCGCGCCGACACCTTCGGCTATTTACAGCGGTCGTTCCCGGACATTGCTTCATCGGTCGATTCCGCCGAGGCGCGCGAGGTGGGCAAGCTGGCCGTGAGGAACGCGGTGGGCGGAAAGAGCCAAAGCGGTTCGGTTACGATCAACCGCAAAGCTGGCAAGAAATACGCACCTTCCTACGGACTGGTCGAACTGCGCAAGGTTTCGAAAGAAACCCGTCACATGCCGGACAAGTTCATCAACAAGGACGCGAATGACGTCACGCCGGCTTTCATTGCTTACGCCAAACCGCTCGTCGGGAAATTGCCGGAGATCGGCAGGTTCAAGGGCTTGAAGGTAAAAAAACTTCGTTCGTAAAGGAACCCGCAGAGAAGAAGAAGGGCCGCCATGCGTTCTTCCGGCAACTCCGCGTTCTCTGCCTCCTCTTCGGCTTACAATGCGTGCTCTTGGAGCGCGTTGAGCGGAACGATGGCGAGAGCGGACTCGTTGGTTGCCTCGAGGTTTACCTGCGGGGCGTGGCCGGCGGCGTAGGCCTCGAACCAACGTCCGGCGCAGAGACACCAGTGGTCGCCCGGTTTCAGTCCCGGGAAATCGTATTGCGGCATCGGGGTGGTCAGGTCGTTGCCGCAGCTTTTTGAGAAAGCGAGGAATTCGGCGGTCATGACGGCGCAGACCGTGTGCGAGCCGTGATCCTGAGCGCAGGTATGGCAGTGGCCATCGCGGAAAAAACCGGTAGCCGGATCAAAGCTGCACGGTTGGAGAGGTCCCCCAAGGACGTTGCGCGCCGCCTCGCTCCCCTCGCCTTGCTCGATATCGCGAATCATTTCACCAGCCGAGAATGAGGGCGAACATGAGCGGCACGACGATGGTCGCATCCGACTCGATGATGAATTTCGGCGTGTGTGCCTCGAGTTTCCCCCAGGTGATCTTCTCGTTCGGGACCGCGCCGGAGTAAGAACCGTAGCTCGTGGTCGAATCGCTGATCTGGCAGAAGTAGGCCCAGACGGGAATGTTCTCCAACTGCAGGTCCTGGTGGAGCATGGGAACAACGCAGATCGGGAAATCGCCGGCGATACCGCCGCCGATCTGGAAAAAGCCGACCGGTGTGGGCGAGGCCTTTTGATACCAGCCGGCGAGGAAGGTCATGTATTCGATGCCGGTGCGGACGGTGTGGACGTCTTTGATTTCGCCGGTGATGACGTGCGAGGCATACATGTTGCCCATCGTGGAGTCCTCCCATCCGGGAACAATGATCGGAATATTTTTCTCCATCGCGGCGATCACCCAGGAATTCTTCGGGTCGATCTGGTAATACTGTCGGAGCTTGCCGGACTTGATCGTGCGCCACATGAACTCATGCGGGAAATAGCGCTCTCCGGCGGCATCGGCCGCCATCCATTCCTCCAGCACGGCTTTTTCGAGTCGCCGCATGGCTTCCATCTCGGGAATGCAAGTATCGGTGACGCGGTTCATGTGCCGGTCGAGCAACGCCTGCTCGTCCGCCGGCGTGAGATCGCGATAGTGCGGAACTCGCTCGTAGTAATCGTGCGCCACCAAATTGAAGATGTCTTCCTCGAGATTCGCCCCGGTGCAGGAAATGATACTGACCTTGTCGCTGCGGATCATTTCGGCGAGCGAGAGTCCGAGTTCGCCCGTGCTCATCGCCCCGGCCAACGAGACGAGCATCTTGCCGCCGCTGTCGATCAGTTTGCTGTAGCCGTCGGCGCCGTCAACAAGGGCGGCGGCATTGAAGTGACGGTAATGGTGACGGATAAATTCGGAGACGGATTTGCTCATAGATCAGAGTTTGACGTGGAAAGATTCGCCCGGTTTGACCGAGCGGCAGAAGGCGGCGAGCAGTTTGGCCATCGCGGCCAGATCCCCAAGGTCGACCACTTCGACCGGCGAGTGCATGTAGCGGTTGGGCAGACCTAGCGACGCGGTCGGGATGCCGCCGCGCTGGAGGAAGAAAGCATCGGCATCGGTCCCGGTGCGGCGCGGGTTGGCCTCACGCTGGACCGGAATCTTTTCCTTTGCGGCGACATCGAGGAGGCGCTGGACGACCAAGGGATGGTTCGAGCTGCCGAAGGAAATCACCGGGCCTTTGCCCAGGCGAACATCCCCGTGCTTCGGCCTGGAGCAATTTGGGATGTCGGTTCCGTGAGTCACATCAACGACGAGGGCGATGTCCGGATTGAGAGAGTAGGCCGCCATGGTCGCCCCGTAGGTGCCGTTCTCCTCCTGCACGGTGGAGACGGCGGTGACGCAAACGCCGGACTTGTTACCCGCGAGCTGGCGCAGGGCTTCGCCCGCCGACCAGACGCCGATGCGGTTGTCGCATCCGCGGGCGGACACGCGGTTGTTTTGCAAACGCTCGAAGCCGTCGGCGTAAGTGATGGAATCCCCCACCCGCACAAGCGTTTCTGCCTCGGACTTCGAACCTGCGCCGATGTCGATATACATCTCGTGGAGTTCGGGAACCTTTTTGCGGTCCTCGGGTTCCTGCATGTGGATTGCCAGCGATCCGGTCACACCCGGGATGGTGCCTTTCGGTCCATGGACATGGACGCGTTGCCCGCGGAACAATGCGCGGTCAATGCCCCCGATGCCTTGAACGAAAAGGAATCCGTCCTCGTTGATATGCGACACCATGAAGCCGAGTTCGTCGATGTGCCCCGCCAGGACAATGTGGGGCTTTTTTGCCGGACTCCCCAACCGCGCGAAGGCGTTGCCGTAGGCGTCGGTGGAGAACTCGTCGCAATGCGGTTTGACGTATTCCGCAAAAACGCGCTGGGCCCCGACTTCGAAGCCGGATGGCGACGGCGTGGCGATCAGATTTTCAAAAAACTTGAGAGGTCCCTTTTCCACCAACGCACTATGCAAACCTGCGTGCCGCAGGGCAAGACCTCGACGGATGAAAAGCGTTCGGGCAGCATGGCCAACCCTGCATGAGCAGTTTCGCCCGCACCACCCTCCGCGAATTGCCCGCGACGCTGCGTTTGGCCGCTCCGATCACGGCGGGCCAAGTCGGACAGATGCTCCTCGGGGTGGCAGATACGATCATGGTTGGCCAAATCGGCACGCTGCCGCTCGCCGCTTGCTCCTTTGCCAACAGCGTGATCATGGTCGTGGCCATCGCGGGCTATGGTGTCTTCACGGCGGTGTCCGTCCGTGTGTCTCACGCACATGGTGCCGGCATCGCCGGCTCGATGTCCCGTGCGCTTTATGCGGGCCTGGGCTTGGCGGTTTTTCTCGGCGTGGCCGGTGCGCTTTTTTTCCACGCGGCCTATCCGTTATTCCATTATTTCGGCCAGGCGCCGGGCGTAATCGAGGAAGCCCGGGCCTACACGCTCATTGTGGCCTGGTCTTTGCTGCCGTCCTTTGCCATATCGGTTTTCCGAAACTACCTCGACTCGCAATCGCGTCCTTGGCCGGCACTTTGGGTCATGGTGGCCGGCGTCCTGCTCAACGTCGCGCTGAACTGGGTGCTCATTTACGGCAAACTCGGGGCACCCGCGATGGGCTTGACCGGCGCAGGTTGGGCCACACTGGTCAGCCGCATTTTGACCATGGGGGGGCTGGTGTGGCTGGTCTGGGGTGGCTCTTTGCGCCCCTTGCAGCGCCTCTCGTTCGACCGGCCGCTGTTTGCGGAGCACGTGGCGATGCTGCGCCTCGGGATTCCTGCCGGGTTGACGCTCCTCAGCGAGGTCGGTGCCTTTAGTGTGGCAGCGATCCTCATCGGGAAACTGGGCGCGGTGCCGCTGGCCGCCCACCAGATCGCGATCACCTGTGCCTCGACCACTTTCATGTTTCCCCTCGGTGTCGCCATGGCGTCGACCGTGCGCATCGCGCAGGCCAGCGGTGCCGGGCGCCACAATATGCTGCGCCCGATCGCCGCGGGGTCGTGGGCTGTTGGCCTCGTTGTCATGGCGGCCTTTGCCGTGATCCTGCTGCTGGCCAATCGTCCGATTGCCGCGGCGTTCGTGAGGGATCCGGCGGTGATTTCCATGGCCGCCTCACTGCTTGTTGTGGCGGGGATTTTCCAATTGGTCGATGGCGTACAAGTCGTCGGGTCCGGCTTGTTGCGCGGGTTGCGCGACACGACCGGCCCCATGGTGATTACGGTGGCAGCCTATTGGGTGGTGGCTCTTCCGCTCGGGACTTGGCTCGCCTTCAAGGGCGGAATGGGAGCGCAGGGAATGTGGACAGGACTGGCGCTCGGGCTGGGCGTTGCCGCGGTGCTACTCGTGCGACGGTTCCTGACGCGGACCGCTCAGTGGGTCAGCGCGTAAGCAAGGTGCGGCGTGTAGAGCTTCGGCTCGAGCAGGAACGAGTCGTGGCCCTTCTCCGAATGCACGGTGAGCCGAATGTACGGAACACCCGCGCGTTTGAGCTCCGCGCAGATTTCCGTTTGATAGTCCGGATAAAAGCAGCAATCACTGTCGATGGTGAAGACAAGGTATCGCTGGTCCTTGCAATCCTCGAATACGGACGTCTTCCCCCGCACCTTGGCGTCGGCGTAGAGGTCGAACTGCTGCCAGGCATCGATGATCCGAAGATAGGAATTCGCGTCGAAACGCTTCACGAATTTCTGCCCCTGGTAGAGCATGTAACTCTCGAGCGATCGGGAGATTTTGTACCACGGCAAATCGAGTTCCGGTTGCACGACGTCCACGCGGGCGCGCTCCTCGATGACATCGGCCCAGAGGAACGTCTTGTGGCTAATCATGCGGGCGAGCGCCAAGCCGTGCAATGGCCCCGGGGTGCCGTAGTAGTCGCCTCCGAGGAAATCCGGATCGCGCGTGATGGCGATGATTTGCTCGAGGTTGTGCATCTGTTGCAGACCATGCGAACGCAGCCCGGTTCCGATGGTGATGACATTGGCCACGCGACCGGGTTCATGGATGGCGAGGTCGAGAGCCATCATGCCGCCGAGGGAGGTCCCGACAACCGCGTGGAGTTTGGCGATGCCGAGATGTTCGAGCAGCGGAAGTTGAGAGCGCACGATGTCACGCACGGTGACGCGCGGGAAGGCGGCGGCCCACGGCTTTCCTGTGGCCGGATTGACAGCGGCCGGCCCGGTCGTGCCGTAGCAGCCGCCGAGGTAATTCGCGCAAATGACGAAATACTTGTTGGTATCCAAGGCGCGGCCGGGACCAATGAAACCGTCCCACCAGCCTGCGTGCATTTCCTCGGTCCATCGTCCGTCGAGCCCGGGCACCTCCTTGTTCGTACCCGCCGCATGCTGACTGCCGCTCAGTGCGTGGAAAAGGAGGATGGCATTGCTCTGGTCGGCGTTGAGTTCCCCATAGGTTTCGTAGGCCAGGGTGACGCCGGGCAGAGCTGAGCCATCCGCGGTGACGAAGGGTTCGTTCGCGCTGCCGAAGGTCAGAAACCGGGTTTCGACCGTGCCGACTCCTGGGGCCATGGTGTGTTTACTTTGCCGCAGCCAGAGCCTGGTCGATGTCCTCGATCAGATCAGCCGGGTCTTCTATGCCGATGGAGAGGCGCACCAGTTCCGGAGTGATCCCCGCGCCGCGTTGTTGTTCCTCGTTGAGTTGCGAGTGCGTTGTTGTCGCCGGATGGATGGCCAAGCTCTTCGCGTCACCCACGTTGGCCAGGTGCGAGAAGATCGCGAGCGACTCGATGAATTTCTTGCCGCCCGCAGCACCGCCCTTGATGCCGAAAACGACCATGGAACCGCCTTTGCCGTGGAGATACTTTTTGTTCAGGTCGAAATACGGGTCATCCGAAAGTCCGGGAAAGCGGACCCACTCGACGGCCTTGTGCGCCTTGAGGTGCTTGGCGATGGCATTGGCGTTCGCGCAATGCTTCTCCATGCGCAGAGGCAGTGTCTCGATGCCCTGCAGAAAAAACCACGAGTTGTCCGGCGCGATGCAGGCGCCGAGGTTGCGCAGCGGGACAGTGCGCATGCGCAGGATGAAGGCGAGAGGCGCCAGCGGCGCCGGGAGGTCGTGGCCCCAACGCAGGCCGTGATAGCTCGCATCCGGGTTGTCGTAGAGCGGATGCTTGCCCGCGCCCCACTTGAATCGTCCGCTGTCGACCACCACCCCGCCGATGCCCGTGCCGTGGCCGCCGAACCATTTGGTCAGCGAATGAACGACGATGTCGGCGCCGAATTCTAGCGGCTTGGTCAGATAGGGTGTGGAAAATGTCGCATCCACGATCAGGGGAATACCGTGATCGCGCGCGACTTTTGCAACTTTTTCCAAGTCCACAACTTCGAGTGCGGGGTTCGAGACAGTCTCGACGAACAGCGCGCGCGTTTTGTCATCGATGGCGTCGGCGAAATTCTGCGGATTGTTCGAGTCGACGAATTTCACCTTGATGCCGAGGGACGGCAGGATGTCGTTGAACTGCGTGTATGTTCCGCCGTAGAGGTTGCGGGCGCTCACGATGTTGTCCCCGGCTGAAGCGAGGTTGATGACCGAGTAGAAAACGCCGGCCGTTCCTGAAGCCACGCCGAGCCCGCCCATTTCGGGGGCGCCCTCCAGCAATGCGACGCGCTTTTCCAGCACGTCGGTCGTGGGGTTCATCAGACGCGTGTAAATGTTGCCCAATTCGCGCAGGGCGAAAAGGTTGGCCGCGTGCTCGGTGCTTTTGAAAACGAACGAGCTGGTGCGGTAGACAGGCAGGGCACGTGAGAGCGTTGTCGGGTCGGGCTGTTGTCCTCCGTGGAGGCAAAGGGTGTCGAATCTCATGGCTGTTGGT
>Ga0114972_10002685_pt1 | contig 13398 bp, 19 predicted proteins | sample M_140807_EF_Meta_FD_87354 | JGI IMG/M metagenome (GOLD analysis project Ga0114972, IMG submission 87354) | Freshwater microbial communities from Lake Montjoie, Canada to study carbon cycling - M_140807_EF_MetaG | ecosystem: Environmental > Aquatic > Freshwater > Lake | place: Lake Montjoie... | reverse complement strand
GTGAAATGTCTATCAGGGATATCGGTGAAAAAATTGAAAAAGCTACTGTATATTTAGATTGTTGGATGACAGCAGATAAAATTCAAGAATTAAAAAGCAAAAGAGTATTTTTTGAAGAATAATTAATTATGCAAGTTTTTTTTACTTTATTAATATTATGGGTAAAGATTCTTGCCCGTTCTTAACCGAAAGATTAATGACCAGAACCTTTATTGAAATAAAATGAAAAAGATTATTTTGGGTTTAGCTTTATTATTTTTAAGTCAGAATATTGTTTATTCACAAAATAATTTATCAGCCAAATGGTATTTAGTTTATAAAGTTCAGGGAGGAACAATTCAAAAAGTTATAGGACCTTTCAATACTCAATTTGAGTGTGAAGCAGCAAGATATACCAAGTTACCTTTTGGCGCTGAATATATTGGTTGTTATCAGTAAAAATGAAAAAAATAATTTTAATTACTTTATTATCTTTTTTTATTTCATCAGTATCACACTCACAAAACAAAGATTTATTCAAACTAAAATGTACTGCTGAAGAAAATAGTAAATATAGTACAGCACTTTTTTATTATGAATTAGATTTTAAGAAATCTAAACATAAAATAATAGGACATATTTATGATAAAAAAGTAACAAGAACTAATGTAAATTTATTAGAAAATAAAAAATTCTCAAAAGACAAATTACTTCATTTAGATGAGAAGATCTTCAGTACAGAAGATGAGGACGGTAAGTATGACCTTGCTTTGAGTCATCTAATTTCTTTTCAAAAAATTAATGTTTCAATAAGCGTGATAAGCATGGCATTCGTAAAAGGAAACGATAAACCTGTAGACATGCAATTTTTGAAACTATCTTGTATAGAAATTAGTTCATTTCCAAAATTTGTTTTAGGAGAGCAATTAAAGTAATGAGGATATAGAATGAAGAAAACATTGTTAATATTTTCAATATTGTTTTTTATAGTTCAGTTTTCTTTTTTGTTTTTAGCTTATTTTATTATTCCTGGAAAAATTGGATATTATTTAGGCGCTGCAAGAGCTTTATTATTTGATCCTATAACTCTATTTGTAAGTCTAATTAATGGATTTCTATTTGGATATTTGAAACCAAGTTATAAACTTTTTATTTTAACTACTATTACACTTATAAGTCTTGTAACTTTATTAATCATTAATCCTTATCGTATAAAATTAAATCTATCAGTTGATTTTTTTGATTTTGCGCTATTTGTAAGAGCTAACGTTTCTTTATTTTGGTCAGCTTCAGCAATTATATTAATAAATTTATTAGCTAAAATTTCTAAATGAAACACCTAATACTCTTTCTCGTATCTGGAATGTTGCTGCTTGCTGGAGGAGCGAATGCAGAAAATATTACTCTTAATAAATGCTATTTAAATAAACAAACTGACTCTTACGATTTCCTCATAGATAAAAATCTTTTAGAAAAAGATACTAATTTTAAAGATAGTAGTTGGAGTTCTAAATCTTGGGAAAAAACAAGAATTCAAGAAGGAACTAAAGTAGGAAATTACTTATGGGCAAAAGAGATTTTGCCAGAGTCAATGAGTTATGATGATTTTATGTCGTATACTTATAAAATAATGCGTAATGATGATAGAAATCATGATAAAATTGTAGATGCCTTTGCAAAAAAATACAAACTTAACTATTCAATACTTCGTATTGATGATGCGGGTGTCATAATAAATACTAAAAATAGTATAGCCACTTTTTATCTAAATTTTTCGGATGAGTACGTAGCTTTTAATTTAAAAACATATGAAACAATAAAAAAATGGTGGAAATTTCATAAAGATAAAGGGATAGAGTTAAAATATGGTGGTACTGTCGAGCAATACGGTCCAGATAAGCCATTTGTTGAAAAAAATTACACACATAATGTAAAAGTTACAAATTTAGCAGGCAGCAGTATATTGACGCTAGCTGAAGAAAAACAACCACGAATGTGGCACCCCGAACTCTTCAAATTTCAATTTTTTTTGACACCTGCACAACTTAAAGAACGAGGAGTTACAATTGAGGTAAGTAGAAGTATAGATCTAAAAAAAAAATCGTATGAAGAAACAATAACTACAAATAATCTACAAGCTAATGAAAAGTTTCGCAACCGAACTGAAATAAACCAATATCTCTGTACTACACCAGGATCTAAATCAGGAATTAATAGCTACTTGGATTATTGGTGGGCTTTAGTTTTGATCGCAGGAATTATCTTCTTCATTTATACTCAAACAGGAAAAGAATTTAATATTCAAAATCAATTTAAAATAGAAAAAATATTAAAATTATTTACTTACCTAAAATTTAAAAAGACCGAAAAAAAAAATAAAACTAATAAGAAAGATTTATCTAAAAAAGAAGACTTTAAAGATTATTTAGGATAAGTGGAAACATTATTTTTTACATTATTACCAGCAATTGTAGTTGTAAGTTTTATTTATTTTTCAAATAAATTTGCTGAACTAAAATTAAATCTTATAAAAGCTTTTTTACTTGGAATTTTTATTTGTTTTCCTGCAGGAATTTTAAATTCAGCTGCAATTAAGACTTTTGGAAATGATAATGACATAAACAATGCTTTGCTAATGGGGTTTATGGCGGGTGGTTTAGTTGAAGAGCTGCTAAAATTTACTGTCTTGTATTTATATTTTCCATCAAAAACATCATTTAAAAGATATGACGTAGTCATATTTGCTCTTTTTATTTCTTTAGGTTTTGCGGTTTATGAAAACTTTGGTTATGTTTTTGCAAAGAAATACTCCGAAATAAGTTTTGAAGTTGCTTTTGCAAGAGCTTTTACCGCTGTTCCAATGCACATTTTTAATGGAATTATAATGGGTTATTTCTTTGAATTTTACTTATTAAAGAAAAACAGAAAGTTTTTAGGCTATGCTGTGTTGTTGCCTATATTTTTGCACGGATGTTATAACTTCTTTTGTTCAGAAAATATTTTAATATCTAAAGCAATAATACTAATGATGATATTCTTGGCTTATCGATTAAATATTATGTCAAAAGTAGCTTATAAATGAAAAAGGTTTTATTAGTTATAATTCTTTTATTTTCAATCCAAAATTACTCTTACGCAAAGCTCATTGAACTTGAAAAGTGTTATAGTGCAAAAAATATTTTTAATAGTAGTGAGACTGATTATGAAAAACCTGAAGATATAAAATGGTCTGAAGATTATTATAAAATAAGATATACAGAATTATATCATATATATAATCCTAAAGATTTTAATAAGATTATAAAAGCTGAAGATCGTACTAAAAAATTAGGTGAAGATTTAAATTATGTTAAATATTATTACGAAGAGGATATTGGTCCTAAACAGATAAAAAAAATTTTAAATGAGATAAAACAATATGAAAAACAAGGATTTCAAAAAGTATTTCCCACCGAGGAATTATACTACTCAATTAATACAACTAACGGAGTTATAACCAGAACTCGAATTTATACCGAAGATGCAATGATATCTTTGAGACATCAGGGATCTTGGTATAGTGATCAAAGAAAAAAAGAAGGTCGTGACGATTATTCATGGAATACCAATAAAATTACAAACTTTAAATATAAAATCGATAATTATAGTGGAAGCATAATTCAAGCAACTGAAATTGGATCAAGCAAACCTCAAAAAATTGCAATTAATTTAAAAAATAATCTAATAATCCTTTCAACAGATATGGTGGGCTTTGGAAATCGCAACTTTACGCAAACCTCCTATGCTATTTGTAAATCTACTGGATCTAAAAGTACTGATAGTTATACAAAATACTGGTGGGCGGTAGTTTTGATCGCAGCAGTTATATTTTTTATATATACCCAAACCAAAAGTGAGATTGGTGATAGTAATAAAAAAGAAAAAAGTAATTTATTAAAATCTTTTTTTGTTTTCTTTAAAAAAAAAATCGTACGTAAAAATAAAATTATTATAAAAGAAAAAAAAATAGAACAGAAGAAACCCCTTAAAAGTGAGAATTTATTAATTAAATTTTTAGAAGGAAAAGAGAGTTTAGCTTATTCTTTTTGGTTTATGTATTCGGTCTTAACAACTCTTAATGAAATAATTAGATATATTTTAAGAGCAAATGACTTGCTATTCGCAGCTGGCTTATATTTTGTGTTTCAATGGTGTTATTTTATTTTTGCAACTATTGGAACTTGGAAGAGCGCCACAAACTATAAAATAAATAAAGTGTCAAAAAATGAAGGAGCTGGCTGGGCTACAGCAGTATATGTTTATTTGGCAATCTCTCTTGCATCAAGCATATTTAGAACTATTAAAAGTCTTGGTTAATTTGAATAAATGATCTATCTGATTATCGTTTTTTTGAAACTCGTATCTAGTGTAAGAAATTAAATTATGCTCTTTATAAGCCCATGGTTGGGAGAGTCTCTAGCTTTCGTAACTGGAGTAGTGACCATTTTCTTTTTAGTTAGAAGCAAGGAATTGAGACAAAATATTTGGCAATTTTTAAACGCACCATTTAGTAAAAAAATAACAAAAGATAAGTATTGGACAGTGTATTTACTCTTTGTATTGCTGGTTATACTCGTGTCGATTTTCTATACTTTGAAAACTCTTGTTTACTTAACTAAATGAAAAAAAAAGAAAAAATATGTTCTATTTGCCAAAAGAAATTTATTCAAACTTATAGATCACAAAAACTTTGTTCAAAATCTTGTTATAGTGATCAACAAAAGATAAATCACAAGCATCATTATTTAAAAAATAAAGATAAAATTATTGAAGACCGAAAAAAAAATCCTGAAAAATGGAAAGAAATATGGAAAAAAGACCGTGAGAAAAGACGTAATCAAAGATTGTCTTATGCAAAAAAATATAATTTAGAAAATAAAGAAAAATTAGCGATACAAAAAAAAGATAAACGTTTACAAAATCTAGAAAAAGCCAGAGAAGTCGATAAAAAAAGTAATGATCAAAGAAAAGAAAAAGACTATTTTAATAATTACTATCTTAAAAATAAAACTAAAAGAGATAAATACCGAAAAGATTATGAAGTTAAAAATAAAGAGAGATTAAGTAGATGGCGCAGAGAAACTAGACCTGAATATATTAAAAATAGACTTCAAACAGATCCAGTTTTTAAAATATTAAATAATGTTAGAACAAGATTAAAAAAATACTTACAGATTAATAATTTATCCAAATTCAATAAAACAATGGAGTTAGTGGGCTGTACACCACAACAACTTAAATTGCATATAGAAAAACAGTTTTTACCTGGAATGAACTGGAGTAATTATAATTTTAAAACTTGGCATATTGATCACATCAGACCTATATCTTTAGCCAAAACAATGGATGATATTGTTTCATTAAAGTTAATGCATTACACTAACCTTCAGCCATTGTGGGCAAAAGACAACATTAAAAAATCAAATAAATATGACGAAAAAATTTGAATATAAAGTTTTCGATATTGATGAGCTTGAACAGCATGAATAAGAGTTTCTTAATAAGATGGGCTCAGAAGGATGGGAGTTAATTCAAATTCATAATGAGCCAGTAGATAAATCTTCTCTAATTTTAGTGAAGTTATATTTTAAAAGAGAAATAAATTAGTTAATCCAGTCGCCGTAACCTCTAAAGGAAATGATTGTGGGTCAATCTAATTTCTAATTACAGCGACCAGATCGTATTACTAATGAATGTTTAGATTCTATTTCTTTTTAGTTAGTCTGTAAATTTCTTCTTCGATTTTATTCTTAAATTTTGGTGGATTGTGGTGCCGGTTGGGGACTACTTCAATTGTTTCTTCAGGATGTAATGAGTAGGGGTTACCTTTAAACGCATGAAACGAATTAGATGATCTTGATCTAAATCTTTCATACTCCATTTGTTTAAATCTTTCTTTTCTTTGTTGCTCTACTTTTTCTTGAGCCAATTTTATGGTTTCCTCATTGATCGCTTTTAATTCTGGATTAGATAATCTTTTACTCCTCGCTGCTTCGGCTCTCGCATCATTTATCTGCTGCAGTCGTGTTGGATATCTGTATCTATAGCTTTTATTACGTTTCTTAACTTCTTTAGTTACGTCAAAACCTTTACTTAATAATGATTGTTTTACTGGGTCCTTTCGGCGGTTCGTGCGCAATGCATCTGCAATGGCTTTCAACTGATCTTGAATAGAAGGAGCGTGGCCGGAGGCGACAGAAACGAGCAACGGGGCTTTGGGCTCTTTGGGTTTATCGCTCATAAGTGTAAATGGGTGTAGTGGTACTATGAAAACACGGACTCTTTGAGGTTACTCTAAAACTTAATTCATAAGCTAATAACCTAACTTTAAACTTATTGAATATTATACATTGGAATATAGAGAGAGCAGTTTTCAAAAGTTTAAAAGTTTGCATATTAGGTTATTAGGTTATTAAAGATCCTTTTCAGTATCTGGGTGAAATAACGGTGTATATAAAGCACCTAATTGATTTACAGGTACATTTTCATATTTCTCGTGGTTTCGTATGGAATACAATGTTGGGTACCATACTCTAGTTTGCAAACTAACTTTAGATTGTCCTAGTTTTTTGGCACCTACTTCTAGCAGTGCATTATGAATTTCATTAGCTCTAACTTTGCCTATGCCAACATTCTTATAGTGAATTCGGACATCAACTATAGAAACAATGTCATTTATAAATGGCATTAGGTTTTGATCAAAGTCTTCAATTGCTCTTTGAATAAATGGGTGTTTACCTTCATTGGACATTTGGTTAGACCAGACAGTTCTTGGAGCATGTCCATCAAAATCAAAAGTTTCTGAAATTTCTCTATTTTTATAATGCCATAACAAATGTTGAGCTGCTTCTGGTTTCTTTAACCACTCACTAAAATGTTTATAAAAAATTTGTTGTTTGGGACTTACATCACAGCGTACCACCCAATATCGTTCATCATTTTTATTTATAGATAGGGCATTAGTATGATTTGAAAATAAAATATAATTAGTACAAGAATAAACATCCTTAAAGTCTTGGTATAGAAATCTACTCCCATGCCATTCCTCTGTAATATTTCTCTTTAAAGTATTTAAAAGTTTTTGAGCTTCTGCCCAATTACTCTCACTTTTTAACTCGTCAATTAAGACTAATTGTTTGTTAGTCAAGTAATCCTTACTTTGGTTGAGTGCTCTAGTTAAATCTATTTCTGCTGTATTATCCTCTCCTAGTATCTTTCTAATGGCAGCAAACATTCTGCCTTTACCAATCCTTTGATGAGGACTAACTATCAGCGGGGCATGTCTAATTTTCTTACCGGCATGTTGCACATGTGCCGATATAAAATCTTCCATATGCGTTCTTGTTTCAAGATCTGGAAATAAGTAATCAAGCAATTCTTCCCATAATTCCAGATTTCCTTTACTTGGCTCAATAGTGATGGGCTTATATGTGTTAATATATTTTTTGCCTCCAATTTCAAAAACAATGTCATTACGATTATATAATTCAGGTCTGTATTGAAAATTCTCAACAATTATTTTCTTTGGGTGATCTGTAAAGTAAGAAGCCGCTTTAATCTTCTTCGGCATTAAATGACTGTACTCAATATTTATAGCTTCTTTTCCATAAACGTCGTTTAGCTCTTTATTAAAATAGACCTCTAATTTTCTAATAAAGATAACGTTTTTTATAAAACTGGCTCGAGCTTCATCAGGACTTGGTTTATTCCACTTTTTTCTAGCACGAGAAATCTTATCATTAATCCATTTAAGATTTTCATCAGGACTTTTTGTACAATGCTCTGAACAATTCTCTAAAATTTCTTTATCGGTATTTCCAGCTGCTATTAATTTAGCAACTAGTAATGTCATCCAATTGTCATACAGACTTCCATTAAGAGGTTCCTTACCTATTTTCTCTTTAATTTCATTAATTGTATAAGAATGATCAGTTTCTGTTCTCTCTTCTTTATTAATTGAATAATTTAACCAGTGTTTAAACTCATCCAGATCCATAATTTTATTTTCAATTTCATTAATAAAATCCTGAAGAGATCCTGTAATAATATTGTTTTTCTCATCTACATGACTAATAAAAACATTTGATTGTCCTTTCATGAAGGGCAACATAATTCCATTTCCAACAGCAGTAGTAGCGCCATCCTGCTTTGGAAAAATTTCTGTATTTTTTGGGAGTTCAAATAATATTCTTAAATTATCTAACGCTTTTATAAGATCTTTAGCTGGAACACTTTCCTTTAAAAATAAATATAAATGTAATCCTCCGCTTTTAGAAAAGCACGGGACTAATGGATAATTTAAATTTCTTATTGGATCATTTATATAATTTAATATCTTTATCTTCTCCTCTAAATTTTTATATACTGCACCATCAACATCTATAGCTCCAAAAAAACATTTGTTTTCTGGTTTTATAAGAGGGGAAAGAACAATCCCTTTATCAATTGTTCCTAATATATATCTTTCTAAATCTTTTTCTAAATTACCATGAGCTAAAGAAGTACTCCAACGTATACCACCATTATCTTTCTTTTCAGTTTTTTTAGGATCTGAATAATAATGTCCTCCTCCTTTAAAGAAGCTTTTATATTTTGCTATTAATTCATTAGTACTAATCTGCATTTTAATCGGTTTTAACTAGAGACCTTTCTGCTAACTTTAAAATTTCAGCCAAGTCGTAGAAGATTCTGTTTCCAATTTTGATAAATGGAAAAAGAGGTTTGTTACCTTTGCTTCTTTGCTTTCTCAAAGCGTCTGTGGATTTATAACCAAACAACTTTGATAATTGTCTAGTTGTTAAGAATGGTTTCTTATTCATTAGCATTTCTATGTCTGCATCGTTTGCTTTTTTCATATATTTTAGAATTGTTAGTGTTTGTGTTCATTAGGTAATTTCATCATCATCAAGTCCTCTTAAATAATTAAGTCCTGTGGATTTAGGCCGATCTATTTGAAATTCGGATTCTCTAAAGTTAAGTGATCCAATTCCGGAATATCTAGTTCTTATTGCTGCTCTATTTTTAATTATTTGTTCAACACTTGGTTGAGGCAATGACTCAACATAACTTTTAATTTGTTCTGATCTGCTTATTGGATATATTTTTTCATTAGATTTAACTTCATTTCTTATTGGTGCTTCTAGTTTTTTAATCTGTGCTAAAGCTTTTTTAGCTTTCTGTTTTTTCTCCTCCTGCTTTTCATTTTTATCTGGTGTCAAACCTGTAGCCCAATCTACTTGAGTTTCATTAATGGGATCTTGCTTCCAATCTCTGGATTTGGACCACATAAATTTATTTACGTAATTAGGTGTTTTAATTTTATTCTCATTTAAGATAACTACGGCTTTAGCTCGAACTAAATTATTTTTATCGTTTACTTCTTTTCCATGATAAATATTTCCAAAATCATCTGTGAAAGCTCCTTTGTCTTTATTAAAAAATACTTGCTCTCTCTTAAGTGATCTTAATTCAGTATCCGCAATGTCTAATCTTTCTTGATCAGTTTCGGCTGCTTTTTTCATAAGTCTCCATCGTTCACCTAGTTCACCTCGCTTATAAACAATAGTTCTTCCAGTTAGAGATCCCTCACTACCTATTTCGGGTATATGGTAAACTTCGTCTTTTGCGTCTTCTTTTATAGGTAGTTCAACTTTTTTTTCTTCAGTCATTATAATTTTTTTTAATTATTCTTAACCCAGTTGTTTCATTGAAAGATCCTCCAACTAATTCACTACGATTGATCCACTCAAATTGAATGTCGGTATGTTGTTCAATGAAATTAAGTAAATCAATAGTGCGATCACTATCTTCGCTAAAATTGAAACCACTTCTAAAAAGATGCTCATTTTCAGCAACACCTCTAAATTGAGTAATAATTTTTACATCAGTCATTTAAAATATTTTAGTTGGTTTAATTAATTCTGATAATCGACCTTGGCCTCTTGCAATTACTGTTCCACCTTTACGGAGCTTTTTTCTGCTTTCTTTTTTATCTAGCTGCTCTTCTTCATCTTGTCTTTTTAATCTTCTCTCAAGTTCTAGCTGCTCTTTGAATTGCCTAACTAATAACTTATCAATATCAATATACTTATCGTCCATATTTATTTTTTTCCAAATGTTGTTTGATTTCCAAATCATTATAGCGAACGGTGCCTCCAAATTTATAAAAGGGCAGACCTTTTTTTCGTTGACGTTGTTTCTTTAACGTCTCATGATTTAAATTATATTTACTGGCCACATCTTTTGTTGTGAGCCATATTTTTTCATTAGCTTGTGTCATGTGTAGATAATAACAAATCTACACTTAACTATACAACATTACACGATTACACGGTTATTTCGTGTAATAAATAATTTGACTATTCAAAATACTTATTTGATTTTCTTATATTGTCTCCAGCCCAAAGCGGTTGAAGATTAGTATAGTGCATTAACTTCAATCTAATTATATCGTCCATATTTTTAGCCAGTGATAAAGGCTTTATATGGTCTATATGCCAAGTATTACGATTATAGTTTTCCCAAGTCATACCAGGTAAAAATTTTTTTTCTAAATATATTTTTAATTCTTCTGCAGAACAACCTACCAACTCAAAAGTTCTATTTGTTTTTCTTATATTTGTTGCTTTTAAAAATGTTCTAAATCTTGCTCTGACATTATCTAATATTAAAAATACATAATCTGTCTTACGTCGATGCAAAACATATTTATTTTTGTAAATTCTGAGCTTAATTTTAATATCAGGCCTAGATTTATATTCTTTAAAATATTTTTGAATTCCTTCTTTATTTTTTAAGGCCCATTCTTTTACCTTATTTTTATTTTTATTACGTTTTGTTTTTATATTCTCTGAATTTTTTAATCGATATTCCTTTGCATACTGAAGAATTTTTTCTTTATTTTTGCTACTATATATTTTCCTACTTTTTAGTATTTCATCTCTATTTTGTGTATATTTTTCTTTAATCTTTTTTTTTCTTTTTTCATAAGTTTTTTTAAAAATCTCTGGATTTTTTAGACGATATTGCTTTTGATAATCATTATATTTTTCTCTATTTTGTTGACGACGCTTTTTAGTATTTTCTAATATTTTATCTTTATTCTTTAAGTAATAATTCTTCAATTTATCAGTATTTTTTAAACGATATTCTTTTGCTTTTTCTGAAAATTTAGTTAAATTTTTTAAACGATATTGCTTAAAATATTCCTTTCTATCTCTTTTTTTTTCTACCATAATGAATTAACTATTTTTTTCTTAAATTATCGATTCTATTGCCACTATATTTTGGCATATGAGAGGTTATTTCGTCAAAGATACCAAATCTTTTTGCAGCTTCATATGCTCCAACCGATTTTTTTCTAAATTCAGTTTTAGTTTTGTATTTTTTTACCTCTTCTTTAATTCTTACCTCATTCCAGTAAGGAAATTTTTTGTCTCTTGGTAAAATTTTATCTATTTCCTCTATTAACTTCATATCTATAGCAGCAGCATATGCCCCTGATTCATTTTTAGCCCAATCTTTGTAAGTAGAGTATTTTTTTATATTTTCTAAAATTGTTTTTGTTACCCATTTTGTTTGCCCTCCACCTAGACCTCCACCAACAATTTTGTTTAATATTTTCCATCCAATTCCTTCCATTGATTTTATAAGAACTTTCTCATATTTCGCTGCTTCTTCTTTATCTATGTAGTCTGTTAATTTTTGAATTAGCAATGATTTTCGGCCATATAGATTTATTAAATTTTTAAATCTCTCCGTCTTCAAATGAGCAGTAATTCTTTCTTTAAAATTATATGTCAAACCAATGTACACTATTTTTTGACTTGGAATTTTTATGCAATACAGACATCTCTTATAAATACTACCTAAACGTTCCATATGTTTAGAGGCCTCATCTGTTAATTTTAACTTAAGTGCAGTTGAATAAGAACTTGATGATTTTTCTCTCCATTCTTTTCTTGTTTGAAATTTTTTAGCTTCTAGAAGAATTTTTTTTTCACTCCATTTTTTTTCTTTATATCTTTCATAGATTTGTCCTTTTTTCCGAAACCCCTTTTTTAAATGGCCAATTATCTCATTGTCTTTAAGCAATCCTAATTTGTGTGCTGCACCATAAGACGCAGGATGTTTTTCAATCCATTCTTTGAAAGAATTAAATTTAATAACTATTTCTTTAATTAAATTTTTTGTCCAATATCCTTTCGGCTTTATTTGTCTTTCCATATGAAAGGTTACTTTTTCTATTAAACCTCTTTGGTGAGCTATACTGTAAAGAGAAGGGGACTTTGAGTACCATTCTTTCGGAGTCTTATATTTAGATGCATCTAATGCAATATCGTGATTTGAATATTTTTTTATTCCCATTTAGGTGGACCATCAAATTGTAATCCTAATTTTACTGTATCTAGCAAAGGTTTAGTTAATTCATAATAACTTAACCAATTTTTATATGCTTTATTATCAACTCTTTTTATTCTTGAAGTGATAACTTTAATTCTACTTTCATATACTTTAGCTGTTCTTGTTTTATTTGCCTTATCTACAATTTTTATCCATTCTTTTCCTGTAATATTATTTTTTTTGTCAAATACTATATCTTCAAACATAGGTAACATTTGAAATTTTATTTGATTGTCACTTAAACTTTTATTCTCTTTCATTGCCCTTAAAGTTTCCCAAGTCCAGCGGAGTATAAAATTTCTGTGATCTGACCCCTTATGTAATCTTGAAAATTCTTTATTTAAAACTTCATCCGCATATTCTGCAGTCATGCCATACCCAAATGCAATAGTTTCAAAAGGAGTAATACTCCCAATACCTTTAAATTTGTTTGATTGACCCATACTCAATATTTAATTGAACATAGGCCAAAAAGCTACACGAGTTAGTTAAGCTACATGTAAGTATTTATTTAACTCTTCAATTCCTCTTTGTGTATGTGCTTTACCTATGTAGTCTGCATATATTTCAGCAACCTTTAGAGACTTCCAATTCATTATTTTTGCTACCAATTTTATGTCGGATGTAGCTTCTAATAATAAACATGCATATGTATGCCTCAACATGTGTAAGCATTTATAGCCAATCTCTTGATCTTTAATTTTAGCAATGTGAATTATTTTTTTCCATGTTGAAATAGGGGAGTTTAGCCATGCTTTTCTACTCATTCGTGTCGATGGAAAAACATAGTTTCGTTTTGTTGTACTTTTAAGTTTAGTTCTAATTATTCTCATTCGTTTAAGAACAGCTGAAGCGGCAGGCAATAACGATATTGTAAACGCAGTATCATTTTTGGTGTCGGAACTTCTAAAAGTAAGTTCTTTGTTATTTAAGCTTACTTGATCCCAACGTAATTTAAGGATTTCCATTTTACGACGT
>Ga0114972_10002681_pt1 | contig 13406 bp, 9 predicted proteins | sample M_140807_EF_Meta_FD_87354 | JGI IMG/M metagenome (GOLD analysis project Ga0114972, IMG submission 87354) | Freshwater microbial communities from Lake Montjoie, Canada to study carbon cycling - M_140807_EF_MetaG | ecosystem: Environmental > Aquatic > Freshwater > Lake | place: Lake Montjoie... | reverse complement strand
TGATCTATGAGGAGGCGGATTCTGCGGTGAGAGCCGCTGGGCCTGTATGCAGGTCCAGTGGACGTTGCTGCAGGTTTCGGGAATGGGGGCACACCCTCTATTTAAGCAGGCCTGAGGCGGAATACCTTCTTTCGGGTGGGCCAACTTTTACAGGTCCTATCGACGATTCTTTCTGTCCATTTCAGGTAGAAAATTTGTGTATGGCGCGGGAACATCGCCCATTGGGGTGTCGAGTCTATTTTTGTGATCCACAATATCAGGATAAAATGCAGGATATTATGGAGCTGGGCATTACCCGGCTAAAAGTTCTTTCTAATTCCCATTATGAAGGCTGGGATTACGGCCCTTTACATCGATTTTTGAACGAACATCTGGTTGGTTTGCAACCTACAACCCAAAGGAATTCCTGACATGAAATCACTTCCCGAAGTTTGGTTTGTTCTCTTTGCCGCTTTTGGGTTTTTTGAGGGCAGTAGCTGCCGGGGAAGCGATTGGCCGGGTTGGCTCGGGCCTAACCGAGACAACAGCTCCAACGAGATTGTTGTACCCTGGAAGGGTGATCTAAGGCCATTATGGAATGCTGAGGTGGGTGAAGGACATTCCAGTCCTGTGGTAAATCAGGGCAAGGTCTTCCTTCATTTTAAAACGCCCGGAAAAGAGGCTGAAACGCTTCTTTGCTTGTCAATCCAGGACGGAAAAAAGATCTGGGAGACATCGCTTGATCGCCCTCCTTTTTCGAATACTTTTGGAAACGGGCCAAGGTCGACCCCAATCATCCATCAGGGAAACATCATTACCCACGGTGCGTCAGGGCAGGTTGCTTGTCTTTCCATTTCCGATGGAAAGGTGATTTGGAAAAGGGACCTCCTAAAGGATATGGAGGGAAAAAATCTCTATTTTGGTGCGTCAGCTTCCCCTTTGATTTGGGGGGGGCAGCTTCTGATCCCGGTTGGTGGAAAGGATGCCGGAATCGTGGCATTGAAATTATCCGATGGGTCAACGGCTTGGAAAAGCCTTGATGATCGGGCAACCTATTCCAGCCCGGTAATTATGGGAAAAAATGTGTTATTTCTGTCTCAAAAGGGTCTTCAGGCGGTTGGTCCCAATCAAGGTGATATTCAGGGCCATTTTCCGTTGGTCGACAAACTGAACGAAAGTGCCACAACACCGGTTGTCACCCCCCATGGTATTTTCGTTTCATCAGTCACCTATGGGGGAGCTTTTGTCAACAGGGAAGAGGGGCCTGATTTTCTCAAGCCAATTTGGAAAAACACTTCACTCTCCTGTTATTTTTCTACCCCTGTTGTCAGCTCTTCAGGTGATGAAATTTATATGGTCACCGGATCTATTTTTCCCCCTCCCAGTTCAACTTTGAAATGTGTCGACACCAAGACTGGAAAGATCCTGTGGAGTAGGCCAAAATCCGGGAAATACCATGCCGCCCTTTTGCGTCTGGGCGATGGAAATATGCTTCTTGTGGACGATTTTGGAAAAGTGCGCTTATTCCGCCCGAACCGGGAAAAATTTGATGAATTGGCGTCTTCGCAACTCTGTGGGGCAACCTGGGCCCACCCTGCTTTGGCGGATGGAATCTTGGTGATTCGCGATGAAAAGGAACTTTTGGCGGTAAAGTTGCCCGTTAAATGAATCGGCCCGAAAGAAATTACTTCCTTCCGGGCCGTTCTTGGAGCTCAATTTGTTAGAGGGGCCTACGCGTTGTAGGTGCTGCTGGCTGTGTTGCCTCCCTTACCGGTCCAGTTGGTGTGGAAGAACTCTCCACGGGGTTTATCCAACCGTTCATAAGTATGAGCACCAAAATAGTCACGCTGAGCCTGTAGCAGGTTTGCGGGCAGCCTTGCACTCCGATATCCGTCAAAAAAGGCCAAAGCTGTGGAAAAAGCCGGAACCGGGATTCCTGCATTTACGGCGGCAGCAACAACCTTCCGCCAACCGGCTTGACACCGGTCAATTTCCCCCTTGAAGTAGGGATCCATAAGCAGGTTTTGAAGGTGGGCATTGGTGTCGAAAGCGTCCTTGATTTTGCCAAGGAAGCGACTTCGAATGATGCAGCCACCCCGCCACATCAGGGCGATACCTCCATAATTTAGGTTCCAATTGTTTTCCTTTGCCGCGGCCTTCATTAACATGTAGCCTTGGGCATAGCTAACAATTTTGGAGGCGTAAAGCGCATCCCGAATGGCGTCTACAAATTCTTTGCGGTCCCCGGGATTTTGAATTTTCCCATTTGGTCCATCAATAACTTTGGCAGCCTCTACCCGTTCATTCTTAAGGGCAGAGACGCAACGACTAAATACAGCTTCGGCAATGAGGGTAATCGGGATTCCGCAGTCCAGGGCGCTGTTGACGGTCCATTTTCCGGTACCTTTTTGTCCGGCGGTGTCAACAATCTTGTCCACCAAGGGGGTACCATCCGTGTCTTTATAAGCAAGAATGTCTCGCGTAATCTCGATTAGGTAACTGTCAAGAACGCCTGTATTCCATTCCTTGAATACTTCGTGCATTTCATCATTGGAAAGACCCAAGCCTTGATGCATAAGCTGGTATGCTTCGCAAATGAGCTGCATATCGCCATATTCGATGCCATTGTGGACCATTTTTACAAAATGGCCAGAACCCCCTTCTCCCACCCAGTCGCAACAGGGGGTTCCGCCCTCAACTTTGGCTGAAACGCTTTGAAAAATTTCTTTAACAAACGGCCATGCTTCAGGCGAGCCACCTGGCATTATGCTTGGACCATGCCGAGCGCCTTCTTCACCACCGGAAACACCTGTTCCAATAAACAGCAAACCCTTGGCCTCAAGTTCTTTGGCCCGGCGGGCTGAGTCGGTGTAAAGTGAGTTTCCACCGTCGATAATGATGTCCCCCTTTTCGAGGTGGGGAACAATTTGGGCAATGAAATCGTCAACCGCAGAACCGGCTTTCACAAGCATCATGACACGGCGAGGGCGTTTGAGCTTGGAAACCATATCCGCAATGGAATGGGCACCAATAATTTGGGTACCTTTGGCTTCATTGGCAAGGAATTCATCAACCTTGGCAACGGTACGGTTGAAAGCAACAACCTTGAACCCGTGGTCATTCATGTTGAGGATGAGATTTTGTCCCATAACCGCCAACCCAATCAGCGCCAAGTCACCTTGAGGTTCCATCTGTCCAGCTTTCCTTTCGTTGAATCGTTCAAGAAGTTGTTATAGGGCGCCCACTGTTTCAAGTCCCGATCATTGGGGGTAGATTAACCGTTTTTTGGCATAATTTGATGAAATATCGCTGAGAATTTGGAAAGCAGGGCTTTTCTTGTGGCGGGATCGGAGTTAATCAAGGAACCATTGAGTAGAATAGATTGAGAGAAAATGAAAAGGAGCCTGTTATGAGTGTTATGGATTATTTTTTGGTAGCCTCTTTAATAAGTTTTGGGGTATTCGCCTACTTTCAAAGGCGCGCGTTGCAGGCTCGAATTGAAGATCTCGAAAGCCAGTTGCGTAAAAGCGCAAGGGCGGCAAATGCGGTGCAGGAAATTTTGGAAAAAGGCATGAGGTCAAAGAATCTTTGGAAGTCGGTAACAGACAGTGGAAGCGATCTGTGGAAGACGGCATAGTGGGCGTAACTAAAGAAAAAGTGCCCCGAGTAGGACTCGAACCTACAACCCGCTGATTAAGAGTCAGCTGCTCTGCCAGTTGAGCTATCGGGGCCGCATGTGGACCATTCATAAGAAGTATACCCCAAGTTTTGCCCAGTGTCCGAAAAATCTTCTTGGAAAGCCGTAAGTTTCATTCCAAAAATAGGTTGTGCTTCAACCTATCTGCCGTCTGATCCTCGTCTTTCCAGTTTAGTCCGCCCCTCCGCTTGTCCTACCCATTGTGACATCAAACTCAGACAGCAATGGAACCAGCATCGACGCTACCCCAAAGCCAAAGGCAATGGCAATAACCAGAGCTGGCATTGTGGGATCCGCAGATTGACCTGTTCCTGGTTTTGCAACCACCAAGCTGGCCGCAGTATAAAAAACCGCCAAGGGTGCAAGCCAGGATGCAAGACTGAGGGCTCCGGATGGCCGTTCTCCATTAAGTACCCACCAAAGTCCTCCGATTCCTGCTGCAAGGAAGAACAAAAAACTTGCCCATTGGTATTCAAATTTGCCGTTAATCAGGATTAGGGCCATTGTGATGAGGGTTCCCACGGTAAGGAAAAATACCGTACCCAGTGTATGAAGGATTGCCTGTCGCGAATTAGCAGTTCTAAGAGCCACATGAATTCCAAGCATCATTACAAACGCTACCACTACCCCGCCCGAAATTATGATGCAGAGCAGTGCGGTCGCATTCATCGAGCGGGTTAATTGCGGTTCCTCGGCAGGGGGGGAAGCCAGTAACCCCAATAATGCGTATCCAATGGCAAAAAGTAGGGGAGGAATCAGGAATTCCTTCACATTGTAAAGCACACCACCCAATTTGCCGAAAACAAACTCCCTTGGCTCAATGTCCGTCACCAAAAGGAGATCCAACGCGCCCAAATCCCGTTCCGATGTAATGGAAGTTGCGGATTGAGTCGCTATCAGCAAAAGGGCTAAAACCGATACAGGAAGCAGACCATAGGCGGCCACAAATGCGACACGGGTGTTTGCTTGGTCCAAAACAAGTGGTGAAAACACCCCATAGGCCATTAAGGTCGTTACAAAAAACCAAGCGAGTTTGATAAGTAATGGCCGCCGACCATAGGCGCGGGTATGGGTTTCACGCCAAAGTATTGGGTTGCCAACGACTCGCCGAACCTTTCCTGGAGCGGCGTGGGCGCTCGCTCGATCCGCCTCCTCCTCGGGAGCGGTTTGGGAAGCTTCGCGTTGCATAATTGGTTCACCACTAGGGTTCCATCGTCGAACCATGACAATGCCCCAGCCAAGGAAGAAAATCGCCAATCCCATAAGAACTAACGGGCAGGCATAGGCGCCATTAAACCCCGTTGACTGGGAGCCGAGGATTTCTCCCAAAGCCTGAAACGGGTCAAATGCAGCCCGAATCCCTTTTAAAAGTGTTGCATACTGGGGAAGGAAATAATCCAGGGCGGCGGTAAGTCGAACGACCGTTAGCCCTAGGACAAGATAAAGGGCCGTCATTGCCAAAGATTGAAAAGTGCGCTCCCTGGAAAGAGCGACAAGCCCGCCCAAGGCGCCCCCGGCAAAAATGGTAGCCAATAAAATCGCATGAACCCAGGCCACCTGGGCGTAACCCACACCACCAAGAACCGTCAGGAGAAGAGAAATAGGAATCCCTGACAAGAAAAGCATCAAAATACCAAGAAGGCTGCCTAGAATTTTCCCTCCAACAAGTTCCCGATTATTCAGGTCTGTAATTAGCAAAAGAATAAATGTTCGACGATCTTTTTCCAGGGCCACAGCGCTGGCGGTGGCAAGTGCCGCAAAGAACAGGAAAAGGGACAGTTGGAGGAAACTGAAAATCGAAAAAAGTAGCAAACCAAGTCTTGAAAGGTCGGAGATCAGGGTTGGCCTGTTCCAATCCGACCCGGAAAGCCATGCTGTGACCGCAAGGACCCAGAGGGTACCGCCATAAACTACACGGGCCATGTGGTTCTTGCCGCCACGCGGAACGGTCATCCATTCGCGCCAAAATAGAGGTCCCATGTTGTTTTTCCCCAGAATTATTTAGGCTATGTTGATTATTTAGGCCGGGTTGGTGGCGGTTCGGATGGATTTGAAATGGTTGATCAGCCCGTTGGTCGAGCTGTCGTGTGACCAAACCGCCCCTGGGGCGCGAAGTTCCGGAAGGATAGCGGTTGCCAATTGCTTGCCCAACTCTACTCCCCATTGATCAAAGGAATTGATTCCCCAAAGGATTCCCTGGGTAAAGATTTTGTGTTCATACATCGCAATGAGCATCCCCAATGATCGTGGGGTAAGTCGTTCAACAACAATACTGTTGGTTGGGCGATTTCCGGGAAAAACCTTTTGTGGTATCAGTGCCTCAAGTTCTTCCGGAGCCATGTTTTTATTTACAAGTTCCTTGCGGACGGCCTCCGCCGATTTTCCAACCATCAGGGCTTCGGTTTGGGCGAAAAAATTCGCCAAAAGGAGCGTGTGATGCTCTCCAAGGGGATTGTGGGAAAAGACAGGCGCAATAAAGTCACAAGGGATCATTTTTGTCCCCTGATGGATAAGCTGGTAAAAGGCATGTTGGCCGTTTGTTCCGGGCTCACCCCATAAAACTGGCCCTGTTTGCCATTTACAGGTCGTTCCGTCCTTTGTTACACGCTTCCCATTCGATTCCATGTCGGCTTGTTGGAGGTATGCCGCAAACCGGTGGAGGTATTGATCGTACGGGAGGACAGCAATTGTTGCGGCCCCGTAAAAGTTGTTGTACCAAAATCCCAAAAGCCCCAAAGTTGCCGGAATATTCTGCTCAATGGGAGCGGTTCGGAAGTGTTCGTCCATGGCAAAAGCGCCTTTGAGAAACTCTTCGAAATGATCCATTCCCACGGAGATCGCAATCGAAAGACCAATTGCAGACCAAAGGGAATATCTTCCCCCCACCCAGTCCCAAAAGACAAACATATTGTCGATATTGATTCCAAACCTTGCTACTTCGGTGGAGTTCGTCGAAAGGGCAACAAAGTGCTTTGCAACCTGGGAAGGATCCTTTGCCTGGTTTAAAAACCAATCCCGTGCGGTGTGCGCATTGGCCATAGTTTCCTGGGTTGTAAAGGTTTTGCTGGCAATCAGGAACAAGGTGGTTTCCGGATCGCAGGCCTTGAGTGCTTCCGCAATGTGGGTTCCATCGACATTGGACACAAAATGGAATTTTAGGCCGGGGTGGGAATAAGGTTTCAGTGCCTCGCAGGCCATATGTGGCCCCAAGTCCGAACCGCCAATCCCGATGTTGACCACGCTCGCAATTGGTTTTCCGGTGTAGCCCTTCCATTCTCCCGAGCGGATTTTGTCACTGAAGGCCCGCATTTTGGCTCTGACCGCGCGGATTTCGGGCATTACATCTGTGCCATCCAATTCAACTGGGGTGTCCGAATAATTTCTTAATGCCGTATGAAGCACGGCACGACCTTCCGTTGTGTTGATCTTTTTCCCGGTAAACATCGCCTCGATATTTCCGGAGAGGTTTGCCTCGCGGGCAAGATCGCGCAAAAGGGCTAAAGTCTCATTGCTCACACGATTTTTTGAGAAGTCGACCAGTAGGTCCTCAAAACGAAGCGAAAAATTGGCAAACCGATCAGGATCCTTTCGGAAAAGGTCAGCCATCACCATTTCGCCCTCTTTTTGAAAATGTGATTCAAGGGCTGACCAGGATTTGAGTGCGGTGGGGTTAGACATCTGAGAGGACTTCCTTGGTCGGGGCATCATGGAATTACCAACAATTGTTGGGTTTAGGAAACGGTGGTTTTTTGCCCAGCAGGAATACGCCCTGGGTGCCTTTTTCCCGATTTGGGGTATTCTTTCGTGGCGAGGGCCTGTTTGTGGTACTTGTAACCAGGCAGAAAAAAGCAGAAAGCGGCTACTGCACCAAAAATCAACTGGTTATAAGCTGGAAAAAGGGCCATCGGGATGACGCTGGCAGATAGGAGAAACGCGTAAATATAAAACTCTCCACTTAGCATTCCCGCTTTGACCACGAAAACCATACCAGCCACCACAGCCAACAAGGGTGAAAGGCTAAGTACCGGAAGCTGGAGTAAAACCTCAACTGCAAAAATCCCGACGGCCCCCAAAACGGCTGCCGCCCAAACATGTGCTACCTGGCGTTCAATGAACAGAATCGGACCGCCTCTGGTCCGCAAACGCCAAAGGATTGCGCCCCAAAGGATCCAACCTACTGTCCATAAAACCAAATAAATAACGGGATTTGTTATCCCGTACATTCGTATTCCCCAAGTAAAAATGCAGATCACAAGCACCATGCCACTATGAACCATCCAGAGCTTTCCCCAATTTTCCAGAACCCCTGCATGATGGGTTTCGCGGAAAAGTCGTCCGGCCAATTCCATTAAGCCGCCGAGCCCCGTCCTTCTCAGGGACACTGGATTTCCTGAAAGCCATGCTTCCAAGTCTGTAACAAGGATATCCATGGTTTTGTAACGCAGCTCCGGTTCTTTCTGGAGGGCCTTGAGGCAAACCATCTCCAGGTCCGGATCAACCTGTCGGTTGAGCATTCGGGGAGCAACCGGTTCCTGATCAAGAATTAGGAGCAGAGTTCCCAAAGGCGTTGCAGCCCGAAATGGGGGCCGACCGGTAAGCATCTCGTACAGAATTACTCCAAGAGAGTAGATGTCGCTATGTGGCCCCACTTCGCCAAAAAAACGAAAAGCCTGCTCAGGTGCCATATATGCCGGGGTTCCCAATATGGCACCGGTGTTTGTTATGGAGTTTTCATGGCCAAATCCGGAGGAGGATGAATCGTTTCCATTGTGATGGGACTTTGCCAAGCCAAAATCCGTGACAAGGGGTTTGCCACTCCGGTCGAGCAAAATGTTGGATGGCTTGAGGTCCCTGTGTACCACCCCGGTCTGGTGAGCATGGTGGATTGCGCTTGCGACATCAAGGAGAATCTTTGCTGCTTCACGGGGCTTAAGTGGACCCCGAGTAAGCCGTTGTGCCAAAGTCTCCCCTTCAATAAGTGGCATACAAAGGAAAGGCTGGCCCTCTTGTTCACCTGCCTCAAAAAGTGGTACAAGATTTGGGTGCGAAAGCTTGGCAATTGCCATCGTTTCGCTTTGAAACCTGGCCAAATCGGAGGAATTGGCTTCGGTCCCTTTGCGCATAACTTTCAGGGCGACGGTTCTGCCAAGGGACATTTGGCGCGCCTTGTAGACCACTCCCATGCCACCCTCACCTAGAATGGCCGAAAGACGATAGTCCCCAAAAATCCTGGGAAGTGGACCAGCGGTCTGAGAGGGGAGGGGGGAGGGTGTAATTTGTGAATTTTCCAGGCAGGTTCGGGTCATTGAAATCGTGCCAAGGAGCTCTCGAAGCTCCCCTGCCAATTCCATTTCTTCAGGATTTAGTTTGCTTAGGTCAAATCCGGCAGGGTTATCAACCTGTTTGGATAGCCTCTCAAGGAGGTCCGCCAGGAGCTCATCCCTTGTTCCTTGAGGGGGATTCATTCCAGGATTCCTCCGGTTGCCCCTGTAAGCCCAGTTTTTAATTTCCTGATGGCACGCAAATAACGCATGGAAGCGGCGGCTTCCGAGATTTTTAGAATGACCGCAACCTCCTGATTGGAAAGTTGGTCCTTGTGGCGAAGCCGCAAAATCAACCGGTCCTCTTCCGGCATGGCTTCGATCGATTCTTCAATTCTGGTTCGAATCTCCGATTGAATGGCGGCTGAGGCAGGCGTCATGGCACGATCGACAAAGGGATCTCCCAAATCGGCCTCGGAATCATCCTTGCCCAAAGGAGAATGAATCGATTGCTCGCGGTCGAGGCTGCGCCTTTGGGCTTGGCGATGTCGGCGATGTGCCTCAATGATGTGGTCCATTGCAATGTGCCTAAGCCACAATGGAAACGGCATCGTTGGGTGTTTTAAATATTCACCCAGTCGGCGATGTGCCTCAATCATTACATTTTGGACGATATCGCTAGCATCCTCCCTGGATGAAATTGCGGGATCTAGCCGTAGACCAATCATTCTCCTTAGGGATTCCCTTTGAGCAAAAAGGAGTGCATCCGCTTCCGGAGAGGGCGGGGATAAATCGTTTTTGTCTGGTTCCACCTTCGCCTCACTAAAGGACTCAAACTTTATTTTAGCAGGTTAGCGAATTTTCCATGCGGATTTGCGAAGAAATGATCAGGAAACCTTGCCCCCAAAGGAAACAAACTGCTTTATCATAATACAAATTTAATTAAATTATATTTTATTACAAATAGAATATAATATTGCGGAAAAGTTCCGCTCAATCTGATTGCGGTTTGGATGCCTCTTCCGTGACGCCAACGGTTACCATATCACAGAGGGTAAGAGGAGTGATGCATTGCTTTTCCCCTTTTAAAGTCGGAACCCAATGGTTGCCAAACATCCTATCCTTTGCCTTTTATGGGTGGTGTCGCTTGGGGCCTTGTTGTTTACTGGCCTTAACCAGCCAGTGCCAATTCGGACCGAAGGTTTGCGCATCGCAATCGCTGAAGAAATGACCCAATCAGGGAATTGGGTGGTGCCTCATTTGTGGGGCGAACCGATTCTAACAAAACCCCCAGGGTTTTATTGGGCTTTGTCAATAGCCCAAAGTATCGGTGGTGCTCATTCTTTGGCGGTTATGCGGATGGTTTCCGTTTTGGGGCTGATTGGCATTGCGATTTCCGCGAATTGGTATCTGGGCTTTGGGGGAGAAAGGCGGATTTCCGGGTACGCCGTTTATTTGACCTCGCTTGCCGCGACCATGGCATCTATTGGGCAGGTTCCCTCGGCTGAAATGGATATACCATTTTCCTTTTGGATTCTCTGGTTTTGGATGTTGGCAATTGATTTGGGGACAAAAGGAATCGCGGATTCGACGGAAAAATTTTTGATCAGGGTTTTGGGTTTGGGGCTTTTGGGTGGGGTGTCGGTATTGTTCAAATGGACGGCCCCAGCCTTTTTCCTTCCCGCCTGGCTTTGGCTGATGTTGTTTTCACCAATGTCCCGGAAAAGAAAGTTTCTGGGTTCAATCCTTTGCGCACTGGTTATCTGTGTGGTGCCAGGCCTCTGGATGGGGGCCGTTGTCTGGCAGGTGGAATGGCGTGTATTGCAGGACGCCATCATGTCGGAAGCCCTGCCACACCTTTCCCCTGTCCACCACACAAGGTCATACCCTTTTGCTGAATGGATTACATTTCCCATTCAGATTGTAGCCATGAGTCTTCCTGCCGCACTACCCTTGGTTTTACCGTTATTTTCGAAAGGCGCTGAAACGATAAAATTGATGATCAAACCATGGCCATTTGTTCTGGCGGGTTCGCTTTTGATTTGGACTCTTATTCCAGGTCACAGGCCACGTCACGCGCTGCCGATCCCCCTTGGTTTGGCGATTTTATCTGTTCCGATGTTGCGTAAATTCCTGGAAGTTGGAAGCACAAGGTTGGTTGGAGTTGGAGTGATTTTGTTGGTATTGGGTATTATCAAGGGAATTCTTTCATTTGGAACAGCCAACCAGCGAACACAGCTAAATCAGTTGGTGGAATCGGCTCATGAAATGGAAGTTGCGGTTGGTGAGGAAACATTGGGCCTCGACCGGATTAAGGAAGATGGGTTTGTATGGCTGACACGGATTCCGAATGTGACCAGGATATCCGATGATAAATTTTTCAATTGGATCCTTTGTGACCAAAATCAGAAAGATAAGTGGATCTCCAAAGGTTTTGAAGTTCATAATCGCGCGGAATTCTCCCGCCATTCCATCCTTACCCTTCTGTTCAGGGAACAAAAACCATGATCGCCAAAACTCCCGCGCAACTGGCACGCGAATCCATCAGAAAGCGTGAACATACAAGCCACACCGCGAATCTTGCACCCGGTTATGTACAAGCCAATTTGGTAATCCTGCCCAATTCAATTGCCGAGGATTTTTTGATTTTTTGCAGGAAAAATCCAAAACCTTGCCCCCTTCTTGCGGTACTACCCGCAGGCGTAACAGAAATACAAAGTCTTGCTCCGGGTTCTGATATTCGAACGGATCTTCCGGCTTACCGAATATGGAAAAAAGGAACTTTAATTGAAGAATTGGGTGACCTAAACAAGATTTGGAATGCCGACCTGGTTTCCTTTTTGATTGGATGCAGTTTCAGTTTCGACAATCTCTTGTCTGGAGCGCAAATTCCTGTTCGCCACAAAGATTCCGGGAGGAATGTGCCAATGTTTCGTACCAATATTCCATGTGTTCCCTGGGGACCATTTCAGGGAAATATGGTCGTAAGTATGAGGCCAATTCATCCGAGATATTCCGATTCCGTAAAGGAGATTTCGGGTAAACTTCCGCTTTGCCACGGTGATCCGGTCCATTGGGGAAAACCGGAAGATATCGGAATCAACGATATCAAAAGTCCTGATTTTGGTGAATCTGTCAACTTTTTTTCGGAGGAGGAACCAGTTTTTTGGGCTTGTGGGGTTACCCCGCAGGTCATCCTGGAACAAGCGAACCTGGATTTCGCGATTACCCACAAGCCCGGGCATATGTTTATAAGCGATTTGAAAGATTATCAGCTTTTTGAAAAATTTGATCTTCTTGGATAATTTACCATTTGAGTAAACCAAGGATTGAGTGGTGATCGTCAGTCCAAATGACCGGATCAAGAGTGTCGGGTATATTTTGCCAACTTCCACTCTTATGAATAAGCTGTTGAAGATTTCTGTCTTTGGTAAAAATCACCCACTGGGATGGGCTAAAACCCTGAGCAATTTTTTCAGGCATGAGGTCCCTATTATCAAAAAGGTGACCAGCTATTCCGATGCTTTTTTCCCAGCCTTTCATTATTCGTAACAGATCAAAATGACGGTTGGAAACATGGCAAAGCAGGGTGCCATTTGGCTCCAGATGTTTCCAATACCCTTCCAATGCCTCCAGGGTTAGAAGGTGTATAGGCACCGTATCCGAACTAAACGCATCCAGTATAAGGAGATTATACTTGTCAGAATTTGCGGTAAGCATGCGTCTGCCATCACCGAAGTGAATTCGGTAGGGAGACGCGCATTGGCTTAGAAATTGAAATTGCTTTGGATTTTCGGCGATCTCGCCAACCGCCGGGTCGAGTTCAAAAAAATCAATTTGATCCTGGGGTCTTCCAAACCAAGCCATTGATCCTGCACCAAGACCAATAATCGCGATATTGACTCCATGGGAATGTACCTTTTGTAGTTTTGAAAAAGCATCCCCTGCGGGACCATCAGAACCATAATAGGAGAGGGGGATAAATCGACCCTCCGAATCCTTTAGCGCTTCCGATTGGATTCCATGGATTGTGCTTCCATGGTAAAGCAATGTTTGATTCGATCCATTTTTTTGCGTTTTGGAAATTTTTAAAACGCCAAATGTATTGCGACGAATTTCGGTTTCGGCTTCCGGAGTGAATAAAAAAAGAATTAAACACAAAAAACTAATAATTAGACTTGTTCCAAGAATGCGGCCATCTTTTGCCAAAGCAAGACAACCGAAAAAAAGAATACCAGAAATGGTAGAGGTTAGAGTCGGATATTGTGTCGTGTCCAGTGGTCCAACCACCATTCGAAGGCCAATAAGGACAAATGGTATAGTTGCCGGAATGGCCCATTCAATTAGAACCGGAATTTTTGGGTTTTTGGAACACCCAAGAAGAAATATCCCGGCCGCCATTGCCAGTGGATATTCCCAGACTCCCAGGCGGGCAAAAACCACAGGAAATGCTATTGCCTGAAGAAGGG
>Ga0114972_10002679_pt1 | contig 13410 bp, 11 predicted proteins | sample M_140807_EF_Meta_FD_87354 | JGI IMG/M metagenome (GOLD analysis project Ga0114972, IMG submission 87354) | Freshwater microbial communities from Lake Montjoie, Canada to study carbon cycling - M_140807_EF_MetaG | ecosystem: Environmental > Aquatic > Freshwater > Lake | place: Lake Montjoie... | reverse complement strand
TGGTCATCGGGGCGGCTTTTTAGAGCGGGTTAAAGAAGGAACCTACATGGGCCATATTATTGAACACATTGCCCTAGAACTTCAAGAAATGGCGGGAATGACCGCAGGTTTTGGTCGTACCCGTGAGACGGCGACCCCTGGCGTTTATAACGTTGTTTATGTTTATGTAGAAGAGCAAGCAGGACGCTACGCAGGCAGATCCGCCGTCCGATTATGTCAGTCCATTGTGGATACGGGAACCTATCCCCTAGAAGAATTAGAAAGAGATTTAGCCGATTTACGAGATTTACACGCCAGTTCTTCCCTCGGCCCCAGCACGGAAACCATTGTCACCGAAGCTGATGCCCGTAAGATTCCCTGGATGCTATTGAGTGCGCGGTCAATGGTGCAACTGGGTCATGGGGTTTACCAACAACGAATTCAAGCAACCCTGAGTTCTAATTCGGGGATTTTAGGCGTTGAGCTTGCCTGTGATAAGGAAGGAACCAAAACCATTCTCAGGGATTCGGGGATTCCCGTTCCTCGTGGCACAACGATTCAATATTTTGATGACCTCGAAGATGCGATCGCCGATGTGGGCGGTTATCCCATTGTCATTAAACCCCTAGACGGCAATCATGGTCGGGGCATTACCATTGATATCAACGATTGGGATCATGCCGTTGAAGCCTACGATTTCGCCGCCAAAGAATCTAAAAGTCGTTCCATTATCGTTGAAAGATTCTATCGAGGTAGCGATCACCGTATCTTGGTGATTAACGGTAAACTCGTCGCCGTTGCCGAAAGAATTCCCGCCCATGTCATTGGAGACGGCCAGAACACCATTGAAGAACTGATTAAAATTACTAACCAAGACCCTAAACGGGGAGACGGACACGCCAATGTCTTGACCAAGATCACCCTAGATAAGACTGCCCTAGATGTCTTAGCTCGTCAAGGTTACAAACTGGATAGCGTGCTAGAGGTCGGAAAAATTGCCTATCTCAGAGCAACAGCCAATCTCAGTACGGGAGGCGTTGCCGTCGATCGCACCGATGACATTCATCCCGAAAATATTTGGTTAATGGAACGGGTCGCTAAGGTGATTGGATTAGACATTGCGGGGATTGATGTCGTCTCGCCCGATATTACCAAACCTCTCAGAGAAGTCGATGGCGTAATTGTAGAAGTCAATGCCGCCCCTGGCTTTCGGATGCACGTTGCCCCTAGCCGAGGTTTGCCACGCAACGTAGCCGCCCCCGTATTGGATATGCTGTTTCCCCCTGGAAAGCCTTCGCGGATTCCCATTTTAGCCGTGACGGGAACCAACGGAAAAACAACAACAACTCGTTTATTAGCCCATATCTACCGACAAACAGGGAAAAATGTTGGTTACACCACCACCGATGCTATTTATATCAATGAATACTTAGTCGAAAAAGGCGATAATACAGGCCCCTACAGTGCCAGCGTTATTTTAAAAGATCCTACCGTTGAAGTAGCTGTCCTAGAAACGGCAAGAGGAGGGATTTTACGTTCTGGATTAGCTTTTGATAGCTGTGATGTGGGCGTGGTTTTAAATGTCGCCGCCGATCACTTAGGTTTAGGAGATATCAACACCATTGAGCAGATGGCCAAGGTTAAAGCTGTCGTCGCAGAAGTCGTCAGTGCCCAGGGTTATGCGATCCTTAATGCCGATGATCCATTGGTGGCGGCGATGGCGGAGAACGTTAAAGCAAAAGTTGCTTATTTTTCCATGAATCCTGAAAATCCGATTATTCTCAACCAGATGCGTCGGGATGGTCTGGCGGCAGTTTATGAGGATGGTTATCTTTCAATCCTAGAGGGCAAGTGGACATTGCGGATTGAACAGGCGATTAATGTGCCAGGGACGATGGGAGGAATGGCTCCCTTTATGATTGCTAATGCGTTGGCGGCTTCCTTGGCGGCTTTTGTGAACGGGGTTGATATTGAGTTAATTCGTCAGGGACTCAGAACGTTTGTCTTATCAGCAGATCAAACCCCAGGACGGATGAATTTGTTTAATTTGGGGACTCATCATGCCCTGGTAGATTATGCCCATAATCCTGCGAGTTATGAGGCGATCGGGGGTTTTGTCGGTAATTGGAAGGGTCAACGCCTGGGAGTCATCGGTGGGCCTGGCGATCGCCGAGATGAGGATTTAATGGAATTGGGACAAATTGCCGCTCGCGTTTTTGACCGCATTATTATCAAGGAAGATGATGATAAACGGGGTCGGGAATCGGGAAGTGCCGCAGATTTTATCCTGAAAGGGGTTCTGCAAGCCAATTCCAATGTTCCAACCGAGATTATTTTAAATGAAACGGACGCTCTAGAAACAGCTTTAACCCAAGTGGAAGCAGGCGGATTAGTGGTGATTTTTCCTGAAAGTGTCAGCCGTGCGATCGCCCATATTCAAAAGCATAATCCTGTGGGCTAAACTGTTTTAAGGTAGTCAAAGGGCTGGAACATCTGCCGAAACACCTATTGAGCCTTAACTTCTGATGCAATCCCTCATTTTTTCCGATATTCTCGCGATCGCCAATTACCCCGACCAATTAGCCTGGCAATCCTTTCGTCCAGGCGTTGATATTTATCGACTTTACCAAAATCCTGACACGGGCCTAGAAACGGCTTTGTTACGCTACGAACCTGGAGCTAAAATTCCCGAACATGATCATGTCGGTACTGAGTTAGTCCTGGTTTTATCCGGTTCCCAACGCGATCGCAATGGAGAGCATCCCGCAGGAACTTTAGTCATTAATCCGACCGACAGTCATCACAATTTAATCAGTGATCAAGGCTGTATTGTTTTGATTATCTGGGAAAAACCCGTTGCCCTTCGTAATCCTGACTAGAAACGACCTCTTGCTATTTCTTTTCAATTTAACCGTTTTTCCCGCTCTACTTCTTTTCTTTACAGACAGTTGGACTAATTCTGAGAATTAAGTTAAATTTGATTAAGATATGTTTCCTGTTAGACTGAAGTTATGCTAACAACCTTGACAAACCCACCTCGTTGTCTTAGCAAAATTTCTTAAAATTGGGAAAACAGCCTCCGTGCCGTCAACCCAAGCTATACAAGCTACTTAATCCTTATTCGACCTAACATTTAGATAAAATCATGAAACTTTCTTGGAAAACAGTTGCCCTCTGGTTGTTACCTGCCCTAGTTGTCGGTTTCTTCCTGTGGCAAGGAACAATGGGGAATGCCGCTAATAATGCGGGCAGTAACACGGCTAATACTCGCATGACCTACGGGCGGTTTTTAGAATATCTCAACGCCGATCGCATTGTTAGCGTGGATTTATATGACGGTGGTAGAACCGCGATCGTACAGGTCAGTGACGCAGATTTAGAAAATCGCCTCATTCGTTCACGGGTCGATTTACCTTCCAATGCTCCCGATTTGATTACTCAATTGCGGAATTCCAACGTTATTCTCGATTCTCATCCCGTCCGTAATGATGGCATGGTCTGGGGTTTCTTAGGAAATCTGATTTTTCCTGTTTTATTAATCGGTTCCCTATTCTTTTTATTCCGTCGCTCCAACAACTTGCCAGGTGGCCCAGGTCAAGCAATGAACTTCGGCAAATCCAAAGCCCGTTTCCAAATGGAAGCCAAAACCGATATTATGTTTGATGATGTGGCAGGCATTGACGAAGCGAAGGAAGAACTTCAAGAAGTCGTCACTTTCCTCAAACAGCCTGAACGTTTTACCGCAGTTGGCGCGAAAATTCCTAAAGGTGTTTTATTAGTCGGCGCACCTGGAACAGGAAAAACCCTTTTAGCTAAGGCGATCGCGGGTGAAGCGGGTGTACCTTTCTTCAGTATTTCGGGTTCAGAATTTGTAGAAATGTTTGTCGGGGTTGGTGCGTCTCGTGTACGAGATTTATTTAAAAAAGCCAAAGAAAACGCGCCTTGCTTGATCTTTATTGATGAAATCGATGCTGTCGGTCGTCAACGGGGAGCAGGGATCGGTGGCGGAAATGATGAACGGGAACAGACCTTAAACCAATTACTCACAGAAATGGATGGTTTTGAAGGAAATACGGGGATTATTATTATCGCCGCCACTAACCGTCCTGATGTCTTGGATTCTGCTCTCATGCGTCCAGGTCGTTTTGACCGCCAGGTAATGGTAGATGCCCCTGATTTCAAAGGTCGTCAAGAAATTCTCAATGTTCATGCCCGCAATAAAAAGTTATCTCCTACGGTTTCCCTCGAAGCGATCGCCCGTCGGACTCCTGGTTTTAGTGGAGCAGATTTAGCCAACCTCTTAAATGAAGCCGCTATTCTCACCGCCCGTCGTCGCAAAGAAGCCATTACCCTGTTGGAAATTGATGATGCCGTTGATCGGGTTGTCGCAGGGATGGAAGGAACGCCCCTCGTTGATAGCAAGAGCAAACGATTAATTGCTTACCATGAAGTGGGTCACGCGATCGTGGGGACTTTACTCAAAGATCATGATCCCGTGCAAAAAGTCACTCTCATTCCACGTGGTCAAGCCCAGGGTTTAACCTGGTTCACCCCTGATGAAGAGCAGGGATTAACCACCAAAGCCCAACTCATGGCCCGTATTGCGGGAGCGATGGGGGGACGAGCGGCAGAAGAAGAAGTTTTTGGTTATGACGAAGTAACCACAGGCGCGGGTGGGGATTTACAGCAAGTCACGGAAATGGCCCGTCAGATGGTAACTCGTTTTGGCATGAGTGATCTCGGCCCCCTTTCTCTCGAAAGCTCTGGCGGTGAGGTCTTCCTCGGTGGCGGTTTGATGAATCGCTCTGAGTATTCGGAAACCGTTGCCGCTCGGATTGATGGGCAGGTGCGATCGCTGGCGGAACAAGGTCATCAGATTGCGCGACAAATCGTCCGTGAACAACGGGAAGTCGTCGATCGCCTAGTGGATCTTTTGATTGAAAAGGAAACCATCGACGGTGAAGAATTCCGAGGAATTGTGGCTGAATATGCCGAAGTTCCCGAAAAAGAACGGTTTATTCCCCAATTGCAAGACTAGGTTAAAGACCGCAAACTCACTCTAAATATTTCAAATTTTGGCTAGGTTGATAATAATTCAGTTTATCGAACCTAGCTTTTTTGTTGGCTAGTTTTTAACTGATAAAAAAGTCAATTCCCTTAGACCTCAATTTAGGAATTAGAGAAGAAACTAAGTTTTACAGCGGCGGCCACAATGGCAGTAATAACGGATGAAATTAAACCAATCAATGTCCATATCTGAGCGGTAGCCCGTCCCTTAAGATCTTTAACATCTTCTTTGAGTTGAGATACTTCGGTTTCTATCCTGGGTAGTGCCTCTAACTTTTGCTCAATACGATCAAGTCGATTGTCTAGTTTGCTCAGAACGTCTTTTAAATCGGTTTCTATGATGACGGGATTAGCCATGAGTTATCATTCCTTTAGATCTTTGTTTGATGGATTAGGGGAAACTGTGAACTTCCCTTTTTCTATGTTTAGATAGTTTAATTCAATTGAGCGATCGCAAACTGTCCTATTTCAATCGCGATCGCTACTTTTCATTGTCAGAAAATCAACTGCGATAAATTCAGATTATGCTATAATCTATTTGAAATTTCTATTTTGACTATTATAACGCCACGCCCAGAAAAAGATATTTTAATTACTAATTAATATTAACTATTAATATTATATGGCTACTATTTCAATTTCTTTACCTGACGAATTAGTTCATTTTCACGTTCACACAGGGCGTAATTTCTTTTAGTTGTTATGATGGAAATAATTTCTTTATGAGTAGCGGCTATGACTCAAACCTTTCGACAACAAGCTCTTGTTAAATCCCAGGGTGGAATTGAAATTCAAGACGACCGTTTACCAGAAGGAAAAACGGTTGAGGTGATTATTGTTCTAGACGAGCAATCTAATCCTTTATCTGCTGAGGCATTGGCGATCGCTCGATTACCATTGTTGAAAGATTCGAGCAAGTGGCTCACTGTAATGGAACCTGGGCAAGAAATTGATGAAACGGCATTAAAAGAATGGATTGCCCATGAGCAAGGATAAAGGGAAGTATTTAATACAAATTCGTCCAGATGTGAAATTAGACATTGCCCATTTACCACTAGAATTACAGAAAAAATGCCTCCAATATCAAAATATTCTGTCTTTAGACCCACACAAAACGTTGGGTTTTCCGAGTCATAGCTTGATTGGTAAGCTTAAAGGATTTCGCGCTTTAGAGATTGACTGGAATCAGATTGCTTATCGTTTGGTTTATCGTATTTATGAGAAACCCTCACCTCAACGGGTCGTTATTGTGAGCTTTGCAGAACATGATGATGCCGACTCTTTGGCTAAACAACGTAAATACGCGAAATGATCACAATCCTTAAAGAACTGCTGGGGGGAATCGCGGTACAATGATAAACGCGACGTAAACTTCCCTCCGTCACCGCCTAAATCATAACGTTCGACTCGTAATCCTAATGGTAACAACCCTCACAGCCTCCCCTGATAAAGTTTCTAAGGTAGAAAAAATCAAAGAGCGGAGTAACTACCTCCGAGAACCCCTCGCCACAGAGCTATTAGCAGATACCACCCATTTCACAGACGATGCGGTGCAGATCCTTAAATTTCATGGTTCCTATCAGCAAGATAACCGCGATAACCGCGTTAAAGGACAGGAAAAAGATTATCAGTTCATGCTTCGGACTCGGAACCCAGGGGGATTCATTCCACCTCAGCTTTATATTGCCCTGGATAATTTGGCCAATGAATACGGGAATCAGACCCTACGGGCTACCACTCGCCAGGGATTTCAAGTGCATGGCATTCTCAAAAAGAATCTCAAAACGGTCATCTCAACCATTGTGGCCAATATGGGATCAACGCTCGGAGCCTGTGGAGATATTAACCGTAACGTCATGGCTCCTCCCGCTCCTTTCCGCGATCGCCCCGAATACGGTTACGCCTGGGACTATGCCCATAAAGTGGCTGATCTGTTAACGCCGCAAACGGGAGCTTATTACGAAATTTGGCTAGATGGAGAAAAAGCCATTAGTGCAGAAGAAGCCCCAGAGGTTAAAGCCGCTAGACAAAAGAATTTAAACGGCAGTAACTTGCCCGACCCGATAGAGCCGATCTACGGGGAACAGTATATGCCCCGTAAGTTCAAAATTAGTGTCACCGTACCAGGCGATAACTCCATTGATGTCTATACCCACGATATTAGTCTGATCGTTATTACCAATAGTGAGGGCGAGCTAGAAGGCTTTAATATCCTGGCAGGTGGCGGTTTAGGTCGTACTCATAATAAGGAAGAAACCTTTCCCCGTGCGGCTGATCCCATTGGTTATGTGGATAAAGCAGATGTCTATGATCTCGTTAAAGCGATTGTGGCAACCCAACGAGACTACAGCGATCGCAACAACCGTCGTCATGCACGGATGAAATATTTGGTAGAAGATTGGGGCGTAGAAAAATTTCGCGCCAAAGTTGAGGAATATTTAGGGAAAGCCCTTCAGCCTTTTAAACCATTACCTGAATGGAAATACGAAGACTATCTCGGTTGGCATGAACAGGGAGACGGTAAACTCTTTTTCGGGCTATCGGTGGAAAATGGTCGCGTCAAAGATGACGGTGAATTTCAACTGAAAACTGCTCTACGGAAAGTTATTGAACAATTCCAACTGCCCATCCGTTTGACGGCCAACCATAATATCCTGATCTACGAAATTGCCCCTGCCCAAAAAGCCAAAATTGAAGCGATTTTCAAAGAACATCACGTTATTACCAATCCCGATAAGATTGATGATTTGGTGCGCTATTCAATGGCCTGCCCTGCTTGGCCGACCTGTGGTTTAGCCGTGACGGAATCAGAGCGAATTTTACCGAGTATCAATGAGCGGATTCGGGCTATTTTGAAAAAAGTCGGTTTAGCGAAACAATCTCTCGTGGTGCGGATGACGGGTTGCCCCAACGGTTGCGCTCGTCCCTACATGGCGGAGTTGGGTTTTGTGGGCAGTGCGCCCGATACCTACCAGATTTGGCTGGGTGGAACTCCTAATCAAACCCGTTTAGCCCAAGCCTATACCGATAAGTTGGCGATCGCTGATCTAGAAAGTTTCCTAGAACCACTCTTTGTTTATTTCAAACAGGAACGACAAGAGAACGAAAGTTTTGGAGAATTTTGTTATCGCTTAGGTTTTGAGGCATTACGTCAATTTTCCGACAGTTATCAAGCAAAAGCATTGGGAGCCTCCCTTGTCCGCAAAAATAAAAATCGAGTCAGCGTTGACGATGAATTATTTGCCCAACTCAAAGACGCTTCTGTTAATGAAAATCGTCCCATGAATCAAATTATTGGTGACGCATTAACGGCTTATTTTGAACAGAAACAAAAGTAGTCGTTCTCGTTAGGATAATAGGCGATCGCATTTTTCTGGATTAACATGGGCGATCGCTTAAAAAGAATCAAAAATAGAAGAAATTTTATTATCTTTCTAATTTTTATACTTAAACTAATGGAAATCCACGAACTCGTTATTGAAATGAAACTTCTAGAGCGTCGCCTGACTCTTTACGAAGAAAAATACGGTGTTCTTAGCGAAGACTTTTATAAAGCTCTTTTTTCGGGAAGTCTCGCCCATTTTGATGAATATGATGAAACCCGTACCGACTTTAGCCGATGGAAAGGAATTTATGAAACCTGGCTTCGTCGTAAACAATCCTATACAGAGAAAATGAATCAACACGAATTAGTAGAAACGCTTCGGTTTCAGCCAACTTACTAAGTTATGAGTTCTAATTCTCTGGAATCCTTAGCAGAATATACCCGTTTTGTATCGCAACTTCTGAGCCATTCCGATATTGAACGCTCAACGGTAATCCTATAGCCGAACAGTCGCTATACAGGAACAGCCGAAGGAGAAGTGTGGTTCAAAAATAATTTTAGACTTCGCATGAGAGAAGAACTCGATTTTGATGCCGCGTTGATTACTTCCTATGGCTATGAAGTTTATCAAGGTACGGAAAAACTCTACTGGTACGATGATTTCCCTCATCCTCAAGATCCCTCTCTTTCCTCCACATTCCCCCATCACAAACACATCCCACCCGATATAAGACGAAACCGTATTCCCGCCCCTAACCTCAGTTTTATCTCTCCTAATCTACCAATATTGATTCAGGAAATAATTGATTTGATGTCACTGTTGTAAAAGCGATCGCATTTTTCTGGATTAACATGGGCGATCGCTTAAAAAGAATCAAAAATAGAAGAAATTTTATTATTTTTCTAATTGTCCTATGAACGGCTTAAAGCATGAGCAGAAGGACAAATATGCGCTAAATCACAGGCAGAACAAATCGGTTTACGGGCATTACATATTGCTCGACCGTGATAAATAATACTAATCGAAAAATTTTCCCAATCAGGTTGGGGTAACAATTTCATCAATTCTCGTTCAATTTTGACGGGATCGGTCGCCTGGGTTAAACCTAGTCGCTGACTCAAACGTTTAACATGGGTATCGACTGTTACCCCTTGAATAATGCCAAAGGCGTGGGCTAAAACTACATTGGCAGTTTTGCGAGCAACCCCCGAAAGACTCAGTAGTTGTTCCATTTGTTGGGGAACTTCACCGCCAAATTCTTCCATAATTTTTTGACAGGCTCCCTGGATATTTTTAGCTTTATTACGATAAAACCCTGTTGAGTGAACTAATTTTTCCAATTCTTCGCGATCGCAGTAGGCTAGAGCTTTAGCATCGGGATAACGGGTAAACAACGCAGGAGTAACTTTATTGACCCGTTCATCAGTACATTGAGCCGAAAGAATGGTGGCAACCAATAATTGCACAGGCGTTTCATAATTTAAACTACAGGTCGCATCGGGATAAAGGCGTTTAAGAACCACTAAAATTTCTAAAGCCCGTTGTTTTTTACTGGCTAATTTACGAGTAAGGCTGGGCATATCCGCTAATTAAGTAGCTAGTTACAATTAAACTGAGGCGGTTTATCTTCCTCAAAGGTGACATCCTTGATCCAGTGTAACTGATTTTCAATGTCCAATTCCCTTGAAAAGTGGCAAATTTAACAACTAACAATCGAATAAAAAGTAATTTTTTTTTATTTTCAAATAATTAATCGATGTAATTTTAAATTTTTATAAACTAAAAGTCAACAACACAAAAAATTGCGTTATGGTAATACAGCAATTGTTATTATCAAAAATAAAATTTTCCTCTCCTATGAGTAATCAGGCAAAAAATCATTATCAAATTGTCGTTATTGGCGGTGGGGCGGCAGGAATCACCGTAACGGCTCAATTGTTAAAGCAAGAAAGTAATCTTGATATTGCGATTGTCGAACCTTCTGATAAGCATTATTACCAACCCGCTTGGACATTGGTAGGAGGAGGAGCCTATAAACTAGAAGATACCATCAAAGAAGAACAGGATTGTATTCCTATTGGAGCCAGTTGGATTAAAGCCGCAATTGCTGAACTGAATCCTGAACAAAATACGGTAATTACTCAAGACGGTCGCTCGATTACCTACGATTATTTAATTGTTTGTCCTGGCATTCAAATTGATTGGCACTTAATTAAGGGTTTACCCGAAGCCCTCGGCAAAAATGGGGTGACGAGTAATTATGATGTTCGTTACGCGCCCTATACCTGGAATTAATTAAAAATTTTAGGGGCGGAAATGCAGTTTTTACTTTTCCTGCTACTCCCATTAAATGTGCAGGTGCGCCGCAAAAAATTATGTATCTAGCCGATGAAACTTTTCGCAAAAATGGGGTTAGAAATCAAACTAAAATTACCTACGAAGTTGCCGTTGCTAAAATTTTTGGCGTTCCTGGCTATTGTGAAGCGTTAGAAAAAGTTGCGGCAAAAAAAGAGATTTTAGTACAGTACAAACATAATCTTAAAGAAATTAAAGCCGATCGCAAGGAAGCCATTTTTGATGTGACAACAGAGGCAGGAGTTGAGGAAATTAGCGTAAATTATGACATGATTCATGTTGCGCCCCCCATGAGTCCCCCTGATTTTATTAAAACCAGTCCCCTCGCAGGAAAGGAAGGGGCGAGTAAGGGTTGGGTGGATGTGAATAAATTCACGTTGCAACATAATATTTTTCCCAATGTTTTTAGTCTGGGAGATGCGTCTTCTTTACCTACTTCTCGGACGGCGGCGGCCATTCGTAAACAAGCTCCTGTATTGGCTCACAATTTATTAGCTTTAATTGGAACGCGATCGCTAGATAGTCAATACGGTGGCTATAGTTGTTGTCCCTTGGTTACGGGTTACGGAAAAACCATTATGGCGGAATTTGATTATGAAGGTAAACCCAAATCTAGCTTTCCCTTTGATCCGACCCAGGAACGATGGAGTATGTGGATGGTCAAACGTTATATTCTACCCTATTTATATTGGAATCGTATGCTAAAAGGTGAATCCTTTGAACCCGATAAATGGAAGTTTTTGTTAAATCGTTAATCAGGAAATATAGAAACGCGATCGCCAGCCCATCAAGCTAAAATATTGTTATGAAAATTTTTGTGGAAACGGGTAGTTATGATTTCGGCAATGTGGGTGATGTAGCGATGTTACAAGTCACAGTTTCAAGATTACAAAGTCTTTGGCCTGATGCTGTGATTGAGATTCTGACCAATGCACCAGAGAAGCTTGCTGAGATATGTCTCAAGACATTTCCTGTATCACCGAATGGTCGTCAACTATGGTTTTCGCCCCTCGTTAGTCCTGACGATAAATACTCAAAAGATCTTAAAAAGTTATCCAGTAAAAAACATATTTTTCTACTAGAAATAGAAGATAAATTTTGTTATTATTTTCCATTTTTAGCTAATGCTTTACTTAAATTCAAATTACGAGAAAATCCAAAAGAAATTAGGGAAATTAAAGCCTTTGTAGAGGCAATTTCAACTTCAGATTTAGTCGTCGCATCTGGTGGTGGATATATCACTGATTTATGGGGAGAATGGTCGCATGAAGTTCTCAATACTTTAGCTTTTGCGACGAAACTGGGTAAATCAACAGCGATTCTTGGGCATGGTTTAGGCCCCATAGAAAATCCAAGATTTTATCGGAAAGCAAAGTTTGTTTTACCCTCCTTAAACTTAATTTCTATTCGAGAAAAAAAAGCTAGTTTACCATTACTTAATTCAATGGGGGTTTCGTCTAACCGTGTCATAACGACAGGCGATGATGCGATCGAATTAGCCTACAATGCTCGTAATCCGAAATTAGGAAATGGTATTGGTATAAATCTTCGGGTTGCTAATTATTCCAGTATTAGTAAGGAGTTTCTTGAAATCGTTCGTTCGACTTTACATAATATTGCAAAAAAGAAGAATTCACCCTTAGTTCCCATCCCGATTTTACGTTATCACATAGATCCTAATGCGGAATCCGACATAATAACTATTCAACAAATTCTAGCGGGTTTTAATAATGTTTCTGATCAAGGAAATAATCTTGATACACCGCTTAAAGTCATTAAACAAGTGGGCCATTGTCGTATTGTGATTACAGGAAGTTATCATGCAGGGGTTTTTGCCCTGGCTCAAGGCATTCCTGTTGTGAGCTTGGCAAAATCTCAATATTATATTGATAAATTTCAAGGATTAGCAGATCAATTTGGTGTTGGTTGTGATGTCATTTTGTTAGGGGATCAAGAATTTGCTCAAACACTAGCATCTAGTATTCATCAATTATGGGAATCTGCCGAAATACTAAGACCACAATTATTAGAAGCAGCACAACAACAAATAGAGTTAGGGCAGACTGCTTATCAGCGATTATATGAAATTGTTCAAAAAAATAAAAATACCAACTCTCCATGATTGGTGATCGCCCCCTAAATCCCCCAATTCTGGGGGACTTTCTATTCATCTCCCAAAAGTTGAGTAGGGGGGAAATATACCTCAAATCAGCAACGTCAATGATCTATATTTTTAAATGATTTTAATCTTTAAGTCTTGATAAAATTCATCCTGAGATAATTCAACTTTAGATTGGGAAGATAATAATAATAATGCCCAAAAAATTCCCACCTTATCCTGTTTTTCTTCTGCTAATAACGGGGCTTGATGTTGATGCCAAATATTTAATAAATCTCCTAATTCAATCCAACTTTCATTTCCGCATAGGTCAGCTAATTGGGATTGCAAAAATTGTTCTAATTGATTGGCGAGTTCCGTTAAATTTTCATGGTGAGCCAGTTCCGTAATAATTTGCAGAGCCTTACGACGAGATTGGGAACGCGATCGCTTAGGGGTTTTCGTGGATTCAGTTTTCTCAATTTCTACCGCAATCTCTTGGATTTGGTTAATAAGTTCCTGTAGCGTGACCCGACGACGACGCATGGGGGGAGAAGCCGTCCGACGACGTAAATGTTGCTCCAG
>Ga0114972_10002678_pt1 | contig 13411 bp, 15 predicted proteins | sample M_140807_EF_Meta_FD_87354 | JGI IMG/M metagenome (GOLD analysis project Ga0114972, IMG submission 87354) | Freshwater microbial communities from Lake Montjoie, Canada to study carbon cycling - M_140807_EF_MetaG | ecosystem: Environmental > Aquatic > Freshwater > Lake | place: Lake Montjoie... | reverse complement strand
GGCCGAGCACGCCGATCTTCACCGTGGGCAGGAAGGAGAGCGTGATGCCTTTGAACACCTCGCGGCCGCCGGGGTAGGACTTGGTGAGGTCCTTCATCACGTAGACATATTGGTAGGCGGCCATGCGGGGTGCTCCTGAGTATGCGGCCTTGTAGCGAGCGCGCCCGGCGCGGTGAACCCCTCGGCGATGGGGCGGCAAAAAGCCCCGGCGGTTTCCCGCCGGGGCCCTGTCTTGCCGCGCTGAGGCTTACGCCGCCGCCTGCTCGACCAATTGTGGCCGGCTGGCGGGTGCGGCGTTGATGGCGATGCGGCGAGGTTTGAGCGCCTCGGGCACCTCGCGCTGGAGGGACACGTGCAGCAGGCCATTGGCCAATTCGGCGCCCTTCACGACCAGATGATCGGCGAGGACGAATCGGCGCTCGAAGGCGCGGCCGGCGATGCCGCGGTGCAGGTAGCTGCGCTGCGTCTCGGCCTGGATAGGCTTGCCGGTGATGGTGAGCGTATCGGCGCGGACTTCAAGCTCGATTTCGGCATCGGAGAAGCCGGCAACGGCCATGGTCAGGACATATTGGTCCTCACCCACGCGCTCAATATTATAAGGCGGGTAGGCCTGGGGTTCGACCCCACGGGAGCCCTCGACGAGCCGAGCCAGCCGATCAAAGCCGATGGCGGTGCGGAAGAGCGGGGAAAAATCAGTGGCGTTCATGGTATGACCTTCTCGAAAGCAAGGTTGGCGTGAACGGCGCCTGGAATCATCTTTGGCCCAGTCGCATCCCCAAACGGGCAATGCGGGCCGAGGAAAACCCCGGGTAGCCGTGCCGCGGCCCCGAATGGGCACCGCTTGCCGACCACAAATAGGAAAGGGCCACCCCCCTCTTCAAGGGGATGGCCCTCATGACCGCCTGAGAAAAAATCAGGTGCCCTTGCGCAGGCCGATACCAGCGAATTTCCGGTTGAACTTGGCGACCTGGCCGCCGGTGTCGAGAATGCGCTGCACGCCGGTCCAGGCCGGATGGCTCTTGGGGTCGATATCCAGGCGCAGCGTGTCGCCTTCCTTGCCCATGCAGGAGCGGGTGGTGAAGGCGGTGCCGTCGGTCATCACGATGTTGATCGTGTGGTAGGCGGGGTGGGTATCGGGCTTCATCGGGACATCTCGGGCAAAACAGGATGGCGCGGCTTGGTGCGCGGAAAGGCGGCGTATAAGGCGCGGCGGGCCGCGGTGCAAGACATGTTGCGCTGCCAGGGTGACAGCGGCGCGGGGCTGACGCACAAATTGGTTATGTCCGATTGCCGCCTCTACCTCATCACCCCCCCCAGCCTGCCGCCTGGCTTTGCCAAGACCCTGGCGCTGGCGCTTGATGCCGGCGATGTCGCCTGCCTGCAATTGCGGCTGAAGGACGCGCCGGCCGATGTTGTGGCCCGCGCGGTGGAGGAGTTGATGCCCATCGCCCAGGCGCGCGATGTGGCTTTCATCCTCAATGATGATGCGCAAACCGCCGCCCGGCTGGGTTGTGACGGCGCGCATCTGGGCCAGGGTGATGGCGACCATGCCGGGGCGCGGATGCTGCTGGACGGCAAGATTCTGGGCATCACCTGCCACGCCTCGCGCCATTTGGCGATGAATGCCGGCGAGATGGGCGCGGATTACGTGGCCTTTGGTGCCTTCTTCCCGACCGCGACCAAGGAGACCCAGCATGTGGCCGAGCTGGAATTGCTGGCCTGGTGGCGGGATGTGATGGAGATTCCCTCAGTGGCGATTGGCGGTATCACGCCGGGCAATTGCGGCCCGCTGGTGCAGGCGGGTGCTGATTTTCTGGCGGTGGTGGGGGCGGTGTGGAACCACCCCGAGGGTGCGGCGGCGGGGGTGAAGGCGATGAACCGGGCGATTGCTGCGGCCTGAGAAAAACTGCTTATTTTTCAAAAACGTCGTATTCGGACAAATTGCCCCCTGGGTTGGGTGACGGGTGGCTATGGCTGTGGCGTTGATGGGCGGAGGGTAGCGTTTTGAGGGTTGGAGCGCAAGGAATATTGGCCTAATTCTACCAGGATAGCTCTGGGGCCGCTAGCAGGGGTTTTGTCGCTTCGAGGCATCTCTCAAAGTGAGGCACTGCTCGAAAAATCTGTGTTTTTTTGATTTTCGCGAAATGTCTCGAAATCTGCTAGGCGGTAACGCTCCGAGCAAAGTCGGCAATCTCCCCCGGCCGGGTTACCCAGCACGCCGCCCGCCGGGCCCCGATATGCGCCAGCACCCGGCGCAAATGCCGCAGCCGAAAGGGCCAACCCACCAGAAACGGGTGCAGCGAGAGGTTGAACACCAGGGGCCAGCGGGCGGAGAGGCGCAGCATCTCGTCGAATTGGTCGATCATGGTGTCGGCCCATTCGGCTGGCGTCCATTTCGCCCCGTGCAGGCCCGGCAGATCGTTGTTCGGCCTTGCATAGGGGATGGTCACCAGGCTGCGGCCGGAGCGGGTGGCCAGCAGGCCCGGCTGGTCGTCATGCGGCCAATCCATCACGCAATCATAGCCGGCCTCGGCCAGGAGGTCGGGGGTGAGCGGGCTTTCGGCCACCCAGGGGCCCATCCAGCCGCGGGGTGCTGCGCCTTCCTCCAGCGCTATACGCTCGCGGCGGGCGCGCAGCATCGCCGCTTCCACTGGCTCGGACATGTCGGATTGGCGCTCGGCATTGCTCCAGCCATGGCCCACCACCTCATCGCCGCGGGCGCGAAACGCGGCCACGACCCGGGGGCATTCATCATACATCGCGGCATTCACCAGGGCGGCGGCGGGCATGGCTGCCTCATCGAGGGCATCGAGGAGGTTCCATACCCCCACGCGGTTGCCCCAGTCCCGCCAGCCGAAATTGACGATATCGGGCTCGGGCTGGGGATTGGCCATGGGCACGCCCATGCCCTCGCCAAAGGGGAATACTTCGAGATTGACAGCGATGTAGACCGCCAGGCGGGCGCCGTTTGGCCAGGAAAAGGCAGGGCGATCGATGATGGCCGAATAGGGGTAACGGCCATGGCTGCGCATCATGGCGTGATGGCGATGGGGATGGGCAATGGCGCCGTGTGGTGGTCGGTTTCGTTGGTGTTGGTCAGTTCCAGGTTCAGGAAGTCGCAGGAATCGCCCTCGAAATAGGGGCCGGCGTGCCAGGTGCCGATGTGCAGGGCCAGCGCCACGTCGCCGGTGATGCGGAAGCAGCGGATGGTGGCGGGGTCTGGGGCTTCGGCGTCAGGGCTGGGGGGGGCGAGGCAGATGAACCAGTCGCGCCCGCCGGTGGCGGCGAGGCATTGGGTGACGCGGCTGTGGCGGGTGATGCCTTTCACCAGCAGCGGCCGGGCGGGAAGGCGCATGATGTAGAGGCGCGGGGTGCCCTGGGCGAGGTCGAGCGTGGCATCGGCGGGGCCGAAGGGGGTGCCGTCGATGCCCGGGGTGATGAGGGTGCCGAAGGGGGTGATGTTATCTGGCGTGGCGGTTTGCGGGGTCATGGGCTGGCTGGTCATGCGGCGGCGGCTTCTTTCGGGATTTCGGCGTGGATATCGGCGGTGAAGCGTGCCCAGTCGGCCTCCTGCTGGTCAAGGAAGAGCTGGCGTTTCACCCCGGCCAGCACCAGCGGCACCAGGTATTTCATGCCCGAGACCGAGGTGGCGACGGGGCCGAGTGACAGGCCGCCGCCGCCCATCACGCTCATGATGCGGCCGAGCCAGGGCGCGGTGCAGGGTATGCGCTCTTCGAAGGCGGCGTAGCGGTTGAGGTAGGGGTTGCGGCCCATGCCGGGGGCTTCGAGGGCGCGGGGCGGGGTGTAGCGGTCTTCCCAGCGGGCGGCGTGTTCGGCGATGGCAGAGAAGGCTGGCACGTCTTCGAGGGCGGTGCGCATGCCGGTGGCATAGACCACACGGTCAAAATACTGGGTGCGGCCGCCGCCGCGGACCACCACCTCGCTGCCATTCCAACGCACCTCCTCCCATGGGGATGCGGTGCGGATGGCAAAGCCGGGCGTGCTCATGGCCAAATCATAGGTGGGTTTGGGCGGGGATTGGCCGATCCTGTTGAGGCGGAGGCTATAAGCCCATTTGGTGGCGTCCGGCAGGTCCATGTAATGCGCCAGGAAGCCGGCATTTTCCATCCAGCGGCGTGGATTGGCGTAGGGCAGGCTCTGCCGGCGTAGGCAGAGGGTGGCGCTGGCGGCGCCGGCTTGCAGGGCGGCGATGCCCAGGTCGAAGGCGGTGGCGGAGCCGCCCAATATGCCCAGCCTCTCGCCCTTGAAGGCGGTGCAATCGAGCGCGTCATAGGCGCTGAGCGCGCGGCCCTCGGGCAGGGCATGTGCCGCCTCGGGCAGGGGGATGCTGCGGCCGGCGGCGGCGCCGGTGGCGAGGACGACGCTGCGGGCGAAGATCACCCGCTCGCCGGCGGGGGTCGCAAAGCGCAGTTCCAGCATCGCCCGGCTGGGTTTGAGGCTGATGAGGCGCCAGAGATTGCGCACCGGCAGCGCCAGCACGGTGCGGTACCAGTTCAGGTAATCCATCCAGGCGGTGCGGGGCACACGGTGCATCTCATCCCAGCCTTCCGTGCCATGCTGCGCCTGCCAGAAGGCGCGGAAGGAGAGGCTGGGGAGGCCGAGATCGGGGCCGGTGAGGTCTTTGGGCGTGCGCAGCATGGCCATGCGGGCATAGGTGACCCAGGGGCCCTCGGCGCCTTCGGCGGCGGCGTCGAAGCAGGTGACACGGGTGACCTGCTCGCGCCTGAGGCCGGCGGCGATGGTCAGGCCGAATTGGCCGGCGCCGATGATGGCGCAATCCAGTGCTTCCGAGCCATCGGGGGCGGTGACGCCATCAACCCAAGGGGCGGCCGGATAGGCCAGGATGTCGAGTTCGCGCCGCGCCTGGGCGGCGAGGTCGTGCAGGGCTTCGGTCATGCTCATCCCAATGTCACTCCGGCCTGCTGAATCACCCGGGCATAGGTGCGGAAATCCGTCTGCATGGCGGTGCCGAAGGTCTCGGCCGGTTCGGCCAGGATGGTGAAGCCAGCTTCCTCCAGGCGGCGGCGGTTATCGGCCTCCTGCACGGCGGCGAGGAGGGCGGCTTCGAGCCGGGCGGCCACCGGCTGGGGCAGGCCGGAGGGGGCGATGACGCCGGTCCAGGTGTTGGACAGCACCTCGGGCTGGCCGATCTCGGCCATGGTGGGGGCATCGAGCCTGGGCAGGCGGGCGGCGGCGGTGACGGCGATGGCGCGCATCCGCCCGGCTTCCACCGGCTGGAAGGCGCCGGGCAGGTTCATGAACATGGCGTCGATCCGCCCGGCCATGAGGTCGGCATAGGCGGCGGGGCCGGCGCGATAGGGCACATGGGTGGCGGGGAAATCGGCCAGCAGCCGCAAATGCTCGAAACCCAGATGGTTGGAGGTGCCCTGACCATAGGAGCCGAAGGAGACACCGCCTGGCTTGGCCCGGGCAAAGCGCACCAGGCCGGCGAAATCGGTGGCCACCGCGGGGTGGCAGACGAGCACATGCGGCACGAGGCCCAGCCGCGCCACCGGCTGGAAATCGCGGAACACATTATAGGGCAATGCACTGTGCAGGCCCTGGTTGATCAGGGTGGAATTGGCGGCGAGGCAGAGGGTGAGGCCATCGGGTGCGGCGCGGGCCGCAGCCTCGGTGCCTATGACGGTGCCGCCGCCGGGCTTGTAGTCAATGACGAAGGGCTGGGCCAGCCGGGTGGCCAAGCTGGCCTGCAGGGTGCGGAACATCAAGTCGGAGGCGCCGCCCGGGCCGATGGGCAGGATGATGCGCACGGCTTGGCCTGGCGCCAGATCACTGGCGCGTGCGCTGCCCAGAGTGAGGGCGGCAATGGCGAGGCTGTGCTGCAACAGCAGGCGGCGTGGGCGCGGCATGGGGGTTCTCTTTCCGGTCCAGACCATATGAGCAAGGCTTGTGCCACGCGCCGGCCGGGGCTTCATGGCGGGATGGACAACCCAGGTTGGAGCGCAGGGCCGGATGGCATTCAGCTTTGGGTGCGGCTGACGCCGCGCGCGCATCGCAATGGTCTGGACGGGCTGCGGGTGGGCGCCGATGGCAGGGCTGTGCTGCAATTGCGCGTGGCGGCCCCGCCGGTGGAGGGGGCTGCCAATGACGCGCTGATCCGCTTTTTGGCCGAAGCCCTGGCGATGCGGCGGGGCGATATTGCCATTGTGGCGGGGGAGACATCGCGACAGAAGCGCCTGGCGTTGCGCGGTGATCCGGTGCGGCTGGAGGCGCGGTTGCGGGCCTGGATTGGCGGGTCGGCATCATAAGCGGCATCAGCCATGACGACATCGGCGGATAGGCCTTCGATCAGACCGTAGGCTCACGGGCAATCGCCGCATTGGCCGCCGGTCAGATATTCGAAGTCGGGATCGTTCGACATGGCCTCGAAGATACGCCGCCACACGTCCTTCTCACCCCAGCGACTGAGGCGGCGGAACACACTGTTCCAATCACCGAACACATCGGGAAGATCGCGCCACGGCGAGCCCGTACGAACGATCCCCAACATGCCCTCGACGAACATTCGGATGTGGCGGCCAGTTGAGCGCTTCTGGTCAGGGCGCCTCATGATCAGCGGCGCCATCCGCTTCCATGCCGCGTCGCTCCGCACCAAGCGGCCCAACACGCCCAAGGCCACCTCCCGGAAGGCAGCCTTGAATCACATCAGGGCAGATCCGGGAATCCCAAGGTTCCAGACTACGTAGCGCATTTTCAAGCCTTGCGGCTGCGCTAGGCGGCTCGGAAAATGCGCAAAAACAGAAAATTAGAGCCATCCCACCGTCTTCGCTTTCGGTGAAATGGCACTAGGGCGAGAAACTCAGCAGCAGGAAGGTGCCGAAAATCATCAAATGAACCGCGCCTTGCAGCACGGTGGAGCGACCGGTGGCGAGGGTGAGGGTGCTGACCATGAAGGTGAGCAGCAACAGCACCATCCCCGAGGGGTCCAGCCCCAGTTGCAAAGGGGCACCGGAGAGCAGCGAGAAGCCGGCCACCGCCGGGATGGTGAGGCCAATGCAGGCCAACACCGAGCCGAGCGAGAGGTTGAGCGACATTTGCAACTCGTTTCGTGCCGCCGCGCGCAAGGCTGAGAGGCCTTCGGGCATCAGCACCAGGGCGGCGATGACCACGCCTGAGAGGCTTTTGGGTGCCTCAAGCCAGGAGACCCCGGCCTCCAGCGCCGGCGCCAGCTTCTTGGCCAGCAGCACCACCGCGGTCAGCGCCAGCAGCATCAGTGCAAAGGCCAGCCAGGCCCGCTGGGCGGAGGGCTTGGCACCATGCGGGTCAATGCCATGGCCATGGAGGAAGTCATCGCGGTGGCGCACCGTCATGACGAAGAGGAACACACCGTAGGTGATCAAGGCCATCACCGCCACGAAGATGAGTTGGCGGGTCGAGAAATACGGCCCAGGCATGGTGGTGGTGTAATTCGGCAGCACCAGGCAGAGCACGGCGATGGTGATGACCACGGTGAGGAAGGCCGAGGCACCGCGGGCGGCGAAGCCTTGCTCGAGATGCCGGGCACCGCCCAGGACCAGGGAGAGGCCGACAATGCCGTTCAGCGCGATCATGATCGAGGCGAAGACCGAATCGCGGGCGAGTTCGGGGTGCTCGCCATCGGCCATGAGCGAGATGATCAGCGCAGTCTCGATCACCGTGACGGCGAGGGCCAGGATCAGCGTGCCATAGGGCTCGCCCAGCCGGGCGGCCACCACCTCGGCATGAAGAACGGCGGCGAAGACCGAGATGGTGAGCATGGCCGCCAGCAGCAGGCCGGCCGGGGAGAGCGCGGGCAGGCCGGCCAGCACCAGCCCCAGGCCGAGCGCGGGGAAGAGCCAGGCCCACCAGGGCGTCTTGTCATGCGCGGCTGTGGCCATGCGTCACCTTCGGGGTTTCAGGGTTGCGAATCGCGCCGGATTGGCTGCACGAAGAGGGAACGGTCTTGTGGTCCATCCTGTGATGGAGACACAAGCTGTAGTTGGTGATGGCTGCCTTTTTGCGTCAGCGATTCGTTCTTGCGACTCGGAACAGGCTGTTGATTCTGGCTGAATTGCCATGGGTGGTTCAGCGTGTTTGTTCTCGCCTTGTTCCCGGCCCTGTCACGCTCAGCCACCAGCCCAGTGCCAGCAGCGCCAGCGCCACCCAGATGAAGGCCAGGGTGGAGCCCAGCAGCGCCAGCGCCACGCCCATCAGCGCCGGCCCCGCCGTTTGTCCGATGAAGAAGGAAAAGGAGTGCATCGCCAGGCCCGAGGCCCGGGCGGTGGGCGAGATTTCCGAGGCGCGGACCTGGATGGTGTTGTGGATCATAAAAAATCCGGTGCCCAGCAACAGCGCGCAGCCGATGAAAATGGCCGCGGTCCAGGCGAAGGCCATGCCCAGCAGGGCCGCGCCGGCCAGAAACCCGCCGAGGCGGACCATATTGCCCTGCCCCATCAGCCGCAGCACCTGCGCCACGATGGCCGCATAGATGAAACCGCCGCAGCCGAAGGCGGCGAGGGAGAGCCCCGCCTCGGTCGTGCCGCCCAGGCCGCGCTCGGCCAGCAGCGGTGCGAAATGCGGGAATGCGCCGAAGACCAGCCCGCCCTCTATAGCCACCGCCGCGTAGAGCACCCGCGCCGCTGGCAGGCGGAAGAGCCCGACATAGCGTTGCAAGGCCATCACCGGCTGGAAGCTTTGGGTGGGGGCGGGTGGCGCGCGAAGCTGCGACCAGAGCAGCACGCAGGAGGCCATGGCCGAGAAGCCGGCGCAAATCCACAACACGCCGCGCCAGCCGAAAAGCGGTTCCACCACCGCCGCCAAGGCGCCGCCGGCCACGCCGCCAATGATGGTGAAGACAAGAAAGCGGCCAATGGCCACCTGGCGCCGGGCGAGCGGCACCTCATCGCCGAACACCGCGAGGGTGAGCGGCATGGTGCCGCCCGCCGCCGCCCCGGACAGGGCACGAAAGATCATCAGCGTGGTGAAATCGGGCGCCATCGCCGCGGCGGCGACCAACAGTGTCAGCAGGACCTGGCAGACCAGGATCACCCGGCGCTTGCCAAGTGCGTCGCCCACCGGGCCCAAAAGCGGCTGGATGAGCGCGAAGGGCAGCGCGAAGGAGGAGGCCAGCAGGGCGACGGTGCCGACCGGCGTGGTCAGATCATCGGCGATCACCGCCACCAGCGGATCGGTGACCCTGATAATCAGCGAGGTGGCGAAACCGGTGAGCGCGAACATCGCGATCAAACGACGGATGGATTGTGCCTCGGGGTCCGTCAGGGTCATGCAAATTTATTGTGCGCTGCCGCAAGGAATGGGGCAATGCCACCGGTTGCGCAGCCCGGCCAAAGCGGGCACCACGCGGGCATGAGCCAGTCCATTTCCACCGATGTTGCCATCATTGGTGCCGGCCCTGCCGGCCTTTTCGCGGTCTTTGAATGCGGCATGCTGAAAATGCGCTGCGTGCTGATCGACACGCTGGAGGCGACGGGGGGGCAATGCTCGGCGCTCTACCCGGAAAAGCCGATTTATGACGTGCCGGCCTACCCCTCCATTCTGGCCGGTGACCTGATCGAGCGGCTGGAGGCGCAGGCGGCGCCCTTCGCGCCGGACAAGCTGTTGGGCCAGCGGGTGGATGGGTTGCAGCGCGAGGGGGATGGCTTTGTGCTGACCACCAGTGCCGGCCATCAGGTGCGGGCGAAGGCGGTGCTGATCGCCGCTGGTGCCGGTGCCTTTGGCCCCAATCGCCCGCCGCTGGCGGGGCTGGAGGGTTTCGAGGCGAGTGGCGCGGTGCGCTATATGGTTACCAAACGCGAGGCGTTTCGCGGCAAGCGCGTGGTGATCGCCGGCGGCGGCGATAGTGCGGTGGATTGGGCGCTGTCGCTGAAGGATATCGCCCAGGTCACCATGGTGCATCGGCGGGCGAAATTCCGCGCGGCGCCGGAGAGTGCGGCGCAGTTGGAAGCCGCCGCCGCGCGCGGTGAGATCGAGATGGCCATTCCCTATCAGTTGCATGGGCTGGAGGGGGCGGATGGCGCGCTGGAGGCGGTGATTTTGGCCACGCTGAAGGGCGAGGAAAAGCGCGTACCGGCGGATCATTTGCTGGCGTTTTTTGGCCTTTCGATGGAGTTGGGGCCGATTGCGGAATGGGGGTTGGGACTGGAGCACCACCATATTGTGGTCAATCCGGCCACGCTGGAGAGCAATATTCCGGGTGTGCATGCCATTGGTGACATCGCGACTTATCCGGGCAAACTGAAGTTGATCCTGCAGGGGTTTTCTGAGGCGGCGATGGCGGCGCATGCGATTCACCCGCGGGTGTTTCCGGGTGAGGCGCTGCATTTCGAATATTCCACCAGCAAGGGTGTTGCCACGGCGTGATTCTGGCCCTGCTGATCAGGGCTTCGATCAGCGCCGGCATTGTGGCGGCCGCGGCGGTGGCGGCGCAGCGCCTGGGGCCGCTTTGGGGTGGTTTGCTGGCGGCGCTGCCGGTCTCGGCCGGGCCGGCCTATGCCATGTTGGGAATGAGCCATTCCGCGGCTTTTGTCGGCCAGGCGGCGACCAATGGGCTGGGCGCCAATGCGGCGACGGCGGTTTTTCTGTTTATCCTGATCCATGCGGTGCCCAGGCTGGGCATGCTGCCGGCGCTGGGTTTGGCGAGCCTGGGTTGGATGGGGATGACGGTGGCGGTGCTGGCCTGGGGGCCGGGATTTTGGCCGGCCACGGCGTTGAATTTGGTGTGTTATGGCCTGGCCATTCTGGGCACGCGGGGGGCTGTGGATGCGGGGCCGCCCGCCATTGCCCGGGCGGCGCGTTGGTGGGAATTGCCGCTGCGCTCCATCGTGCTGGGGCTGCTGGTGGCCAGCCTGGTGTCGTTCAGCAGCGCGCTGGGGCCGGTCTGGACCGGGGCGGGGGCGGTGTATCCGGTGGGGCTGACGACGCTGACCCTGGTGGCGGTGCCCCGGCTGGGGCGGGCGGGGGCGGCGGCGCTGCTGGCGGGTGCGCTGCGCGGCATGCCGGGTTTTGTGCTCTTCGTGATGGTGGTGGCGATGGGGGCTGAGGCCCTGGGCGTGGCGGGGGCGTTGGCGCTGGGGGTGGCGGCGACGTTGGGTTGGGGCGGGGTGGTGCTGGCGCTTAGGCGGCGGCCAGCGCCTGCGCGAATACCGCAGGATCGGCATTCCCGCCGCTGACCACCACGCCGATGGCGCTGCCCTTCACCTTGCCCGCCAGCACGGCGGCGAGGGCGACGGCGCCGCCCGGTTCCACCACGATTTTGAGGTGTTCGAAGGCGAAGCGCATGGCGGCGAAAACCTCGGCGCGGGTGACCGAGACGCCGCCGGCCACGCGCGGCGCATTGACGGCGAAGGTCATTTCGCCTGGGCCCTTGGAGAGCAGCGCATCGCAGAGGCCGTCGCCCTGGCCGTCATTTTCCAGGCGATGGCCAGCGCGCAGCGAGCGGCCGTAATCATCCCAGCCCTCGGGCTCGACAGCCCAGACCAGGGCATTGGGGGCCAATTCGGCCATCACCAAGGCGCAGCCGCCCAGCAGGCCACCGCCGCCGGTACAGACGGCCAAGGCATCCAGTTGCTGGCCGGCATCCTCGAGCAATTCCAGCGCCAGGGTGCCTTGGCCGGCAATGACATCGGCATGGTCGAAGGGCGGCACATGGGTGGCGCCGCGCTGCTCGGCCAGGCTGGCGGCGAGGGCATGGCGGTCGGTGTTGTGGCGGTCGAAGAAGGTGATTTCGGCGCCCCAGCGGCGGGTCGCGGCGACTTTTACCGCGGGGGCATCGGCTGGCATGGCGATGAGGGCCGGCATGCCCAGGGCCGCGGCGGCGCAGGCGGTGGCCTGGCCGTGATTGCCGGAGGAATGGGTGACCACACCGCGCGGGCGCAAGGCTGGGTCGATGCGCATCAGCGCATTGGTGGCGCCGCGCAGCTTGAAGCTGCCGGTGCGCTGCAAGGGTTCGGGCTTGATGAAGACGGCGGCGCCCACGGCGGCGTCCAGCGCGGGGTGGCGCAGCACCGGGGTGCGGTGGATATGCGGGGCGATGCGGGTGGCGGCGGCCAGGACATCGGCGAAGTTGGGGGTCATGCTGCGAACCTTAAGGGGCTGACCATGGGGATGGCGGCGGCCATGGCATCGGGCACGGGCAGGCCGCGGATTTGTGCGGCTAGGAAGACGCCCGCGCCCGGCGCGGTTTGAATACCGTAGCCGCCCTGGCCGCACATCCAGAAGAAGCCGGGCGATTGGCCGGGGCCGATGACCAGTGAACGGTCAGGCGCGAAGCTGCGCAGGCCGGCCCAGGAATGCTCGACGCGGCGCACCTCGATCTCCAGCGCCTGTTGCATGCGGTCCACGGCCACGGCCACGTCAAATTCATCGGGCTGGGCGTCGAGCGGCGGGCTGTCGGTCTCATCGGCGGGGCTGAGCATGAGTTTGGTGCGGGCCTCGGGCCGAGCGTACCAGCTATGGCCGACATCGCCGACGAGGGGCCAGTCGCGCACGGTAAACGGCGCGGGGTCGATGATGACGCCGGTGCGGCGCTTGGGTTGCAGGCCGATTTTGGGCTCGCCGGCCAATTCGGCCACCACATCGCCCCAGGCGCCGGCGGCATTGACCAGGATGGGGGCGGCGAAGGCGTCGCCAGCGCTGGTTTCGCAATGCCAGGCGCCACCCTCGTGCCAGATTTTGCCGGCGCGGTGGCGCAGCGCCAATTGGCCGCCGAGGCGGCGGAGCATCCGCAGGTAGCCATTATGCAGGGCGGCGACCTCGATATCGAAGCAATCGGTCTCCAGCGCTGCATCGACGGCGAAGTTTTCCCGTAGGGCGGGCACCATTTGCTTGGCCCGGGCAGCGCCGATGCGTTCGATCATCGCCCCGCCAGCCAGCAGGGCTTCGAGGGCTGGCATTTGCTCGGGCGGGGCGAGGTGCAGCACCGGGCGGTCATGCGCCAGCGGGGTTTCGGAAAAACCCTCGGGCGGGTGCTGGAAGAATTCCTTGGAGGCGGCGGTGAGGATGCGCACATCGGCGGCGCCGTAATTGCGAATCCAGATGGCGGCGCTGCGGCCGGTGGCGTGGAAGCCCGCACTCTCCTCCGCCTCGAGCAGCACCACGCGGTGGGTATTGGCGAGGTTGGCGGCGACGGTGGCGCCCGCCATGCCCGCGCCGATGATAATGGCATCTGTCGACGTGATCTGCATTCGCGAACTCTGGCATAAATGCGCTGTTGCGCAATCCGCCACACGGCGTTTAAGCTGCCAGTAGCGGCGCAAGACCGCGCGGAAAACGACGGAGAGGGTTTAAGATGCCTGAGAATGTCAACGCGACATCGTGCAACGATGTCAGCCTGCCCCGGCGCGCGGCATTGCTGGGCGGCGCCGCCACCGCGCTGACCGCGCCGGCCGTCTTC
>Ga0114972_10002677_pt1 | contig 13412 bp, 11 predicted proteins | sample M_140807_EF_Meta_FD_87354 | JGI IMG/M metagenome (GOLD analysis project Ga0114972, IMG submission 87354) | Freshwater microbial communities from Lake Montjoie, Canada to study carbon cycling - M_140807_EF_MetaG | ecosystem: Environmental > Aquatic > Freshwater > Lake | place: Lake Montjoie... | reverse complement strand
GTGGGCGAAGTGGTTAAGATCAAGCAAGGCAAGAGTGCGACCTAGTCGCTCGGCAGTTGATACGTCGGCAATAGATACAACGGATACGAGGTTGAAAAGTGGACATTCGCAGAGTAGTCGATGGACAAAGAGAGCGTCGGGCCTATCGAGTTCGCAAGAAGGTGCGGGGCACCCCAGAGCGACCGAGGTTGTGCGTATACCGATCGCTACAAAACTTTGGTTGCCAAGTGATCGACGACGTCACAGGCAAGACCCTCTGCTCGGTTTCGTCGGCGGAAAAGGGGTTGCGTGGCCAAGTCGGTTACGGTGGCAACTGCGACGCGGCAGCGAAGCTGGGGAAGATCCTGGCCGAGCGAGCTTCGGCAATGGGGATCAAGGCGGTTGCTTTCGATCGGGGAGCTTACAAGTATCACGGGAGAGTAGCGGCGTTTGCCGATGCAGCCCGTGAGGCGGGATTGGACTTCTAATTCCAGTGAAATTCGAACAAGTCAGCGAGTAAAACATGTCAAACGAATCCATGCAAGGCGATGCCCAGATCGACCGAGTTCTGAAGATCAAGCGATGCGCTGCGGTGGTCAAGGGAGGCCGACGATTCAGCTTCGCAGCCCTCGTGGTCGTCGGTGATGGCCGTGGAAAAGCTGGTTATGGCTATGGCAAAGCCAATGAGGTTCCTCCTAGCGTCGCGAAGGCACAAAAAGCCGCCGGTCGCACGATGATCCGAGTTCCTATCGTTAACGGAACCATTCCTCATGAAGTCAGTGGTCATTACGGTGCTGCTCACGTGCTCTTGATGCCTGCGAGTCCTGGTACCGGGATCATCGCTGGCCAAGCAGTTCGGTCTGTATGCGAAGCCTTGGGCATTCAAGATATCCTTACAAAAAGCTTCCGCTCCAACAATCCAACGGTGTTGATCAAGGCCACTTTCGACGCGCTGTCGAAATTGAGAACCCGTGAAGATGTCGAGCGACTCAGGGGGGTTAACCTGTCATGAATTTAGAAGAAGTCAACGATGGTATCGTAGGCAACCGACCGCGGAAGCGAATCGGACGCGGGGTTGGTAGCAAGACTGGAAAGACCTCCGGGCGTGGTCGTGACGGCCACAAGTCCCGTAGCGGGTACAGCCGCCATCCCATGTTCAACGGTGGCGATACACCGATTTACATGCGGACTCCCAAGCGGGGATTCCACAACAGGTTTGCCACGGACGTCGTAGGAGTCAACATCGGAGCAATCTGCGCTGCATTTGATGACGGTGCTGAGGTTACTCCAAGTGATATTCGGCATCGCGGCGTGGTCAAGGTTCGTTTCGACGAACTAAAGATTCTCGGTGACGGTGGAGTCACCAAAAAGCTGAACTTGATCGTTACACGCATCAGCCAATCGGCCAAAGACAAGGTCGAAGCGGCGGGTGGGACGGTGAAGATTGTCGCAGCCAAGAGAACACCCAAGCAACGGGTGGCGGAGTCCAAGGCCAAGGCTTAGCCTGACGTCTTGGGCATTATGCCCCACCCAGATGAGTCCATTGGCTGACGTCGCTTAAGTGCCGTCAGCCTTTGTTTTTGTTATATTCTGTCCCGTCGCTTCCAGTTGTCGTTCTCGATTCAGGAACATAGAAGACATGTTTGAAAAACTGCGGGTCGTGTTTTCCATCCCGGAACTCCGTCAAAAGATCCTTTTGACACTTTTCCTGCTTGCCGTGTATCGCATCGGATACCACGTCCGCTTGCCAGTCCTCAAGTCCGACCTAGCGGTCACCGGCGAGCTTAAAAACTTCATGGATAAGGTTGCCGTCTTCTCGGCGACTGACTTGAGAAGCCTAACGATTTTCGGGCTTGGACTCGCTCCATACATTTCCGCATCGATCATTTTTCAACTGCTCGGAACACTTTGGAAGCCGATTGAGGATCTTAGGAAGGAAGGTGCCGCGGGTCGCAAAAAGATCAACGAGTACACACGCTACCTGACGGTTTTGATCTGCGTCTTGCAAAGCTGGGTGTATCTGCGTTTCACGGTTGGTCCCCAGGATTCGCCAGCCTCCTCGCAGTTTTTCAGCAACAACGTCAACAGCCTTTCGCTCGGTTGGCAGATCACTTCGGTGGCCATCATGACAGCCGGTTCGCTGTTCTTGATGTGGCTAGGTGAACAGATCGATGAGTATGGAATTGGCAATGGCATATCGCTGTTGATCATGGCTGGTATTTTGGCTCAGATGCCCCGAGCTCTTTGGGACTTGCGTCAGAATGTGTCCAGTACGCTTACGGGCAACGCCGGAACAACGATCGGTCCGGACGTTTTGGTCGTGTTAGCAGCGCTGTTCATTGCGGTTGTGTTTGGGGTCGTGTTCATCACGATGGCCCAACGTCGTATTGAGATGCAGAGTGCCAAGCACGTGCGGGGACGCCGCATGATGGGAGGGACCAAGCAATTCCTACCGCTGAAGATCAACCAATCAGGTGTCATGCCCATCATCTTCGCGAGCAGCTTTCTGATGATTCCAGGGATGCTGTTCGGTTTGCTCGCGACCTCCTTTGCGTCCGGCGAGGGGTTTTGGCAAACCTTGGCTAGTTTCTGTCAGCAAGCATCTTCGATGTTCAACTCAGGATCATCGTTCACCTACAACGTCCTCTATGTCTTGTTGATTTTCTTCTTCTGCTTCTTTTGGACTTCGATCATGTTCAATCCAAAGGAAATGTCCCAGAACCTGCAGGACTCAGGCGCGTTTATTCCTGGTTATCGTCCAGGCAAGAGGACAGCGGATTACCTGGAAAAGGTCATGCTCCGGATCACCTATGTCGGGGCTGCGTTCTTGGCGATCATTGCGATCGTTCCCACGATCATCACCTCGCAGTTCGGTGTCTCCTTTACGGTCGCGTCGTTCTACGGTGGCACCGGGTTGCTAATCGCCGTGAGCGTTGCGTTCGATTTAATTCAAAAGATCGACAGCCACCTTCTGATGAGAAACTACAAGGGGCTTTTGGAGTCGTAGTACAACACTCCGCAGTCTCAAAGGGAAACGAAAGGGAAGAAAGGAGGGTTAGATTGAATGCTGATTGTGTTTATCGGCCCTCCTGGCGCTGGCAAAGGGACACAGTGTAGACGTTTGGTCGACCTGCTGAACATTCCCCACCTATCGACCGGTGAGATGCTCCGCTCGGTCATGGAGCAAGACACTGCACTCTCCCGCTACGTCGCCTCGTACATCAACGCCGGTAAGCTCGCACCAGACCACTTGGTCATGCGGATCGTTTCTCAGAAGGTCAAGAGTCCAGATTGTGCTAACGGTGCACTCTTCGACGGGTTCCCGAGGACGATGGTCCAAGCACAGATGCTCGACGATCTGCTCGCGGAGCTCAAACGGCCGTTGGATGTCGTGCTGGAGTTAAAAGTACCCGACGAAGTGCTGATCTCGCGGTTGCTCAAGCGGGCCAAGATCGATGGTCGGGCAGACGACAACGATGCGACGATCCGTGAACGCCTGCGGGTATTCCACGACCAAACCGAGCCTCTGGTTCAGTACTACTCAGCCCAGGGCAAGTTGCGATCGGTCGATGGAACGCAATCCGAAGAGGAGGTTTTTGATTCCATCCGCAGGTCCCTCCCTGTGGCGACCTAGCAGTTCTTTTTTGGCTGTGAAAATCGAGCCAGGATCGCTTGGCACTCTGGCGACGATAGCAGTTCAAAAAAGCCCTCGCGTTCGCACCGCTGACCTCTTGCACTTCCCTCCAGCACACCAAATTCCACGCAGCGCAATATCTGCGTTCTGGCTTTCCTCATCGCGTTGTCCTGCGGTTGAATTCCTATCTGCAATTGCTCGACCAACCAGGTCTCAGAGGAATTCCATTCCTGCAAATTTGCTTGTTTAGAGAACCTCTCCGTGTTGGCTGATTGTGCGAGCCTTGCGATCCAAGTCTTCATCTGGGCGTCGATCGCTTCGGTATCTATCCAGGAGCCATCGGCCAGCCCCCACTGGATCGCTCTAGGAGCATCGATAGTCTCGCCCCCTAAGAGCATCGGGATCGCGTTCCTCAAGCCGATCCAACGCATCAGACGTTGCGTTCCACCCCAACCGGGTGTTAGCCCCAGTTTCGATTCGGGCATCCCAAGCGATGTCTCGATGCCGTTGTTAACGATCCGATGTCGGCAGGCCATTGCGAGTTCAAGGCCACCTCCAAGGCACGGACCGCGTATCCATGCGATCGTCAAATTGGGGAGTCGCTCCCAAGCGTCCAATACATCCTGGCCTTGCTTGAGAAACCCCTGAATCTCAGTGTCGCTTTGAATACTGAGGATCCGCTTGAGATCTGCACCAACCACAAACCCCTTGTCCTTGGCACTGCACATGACGACAGGCCGATGGTCTTGGGTCGAACGCAAAGTGTCGACAACGAGTCGAAGCTCATCGAAAAGTTCTTCAAAAAGGACGTTCAATTTGCGTCCCTGGGCGTCGATCCAAAGCTTGTACCAACCTTCTGAATTCGTTTCGAGTCGCAGATGCTTGAGTTCCATGGTGCATCAGCGCTGAGAAATAGGGGACCATGGTCGGGGTTCGGGCCCTGTGTAATCGGCAAGTGGTCGGATCAAGCGATTATCGGCACGCTGTTCGAGGATGTGCGCTGACCAACCGGAGATCCGAGACAGAACAAAGATCGGAGTAAATAGTGGTGTTGGAATCTCCAACGAACGGTACAAGGATGCGCTGTAAAAATCGACGTTTGGGAACATCCCCTTCTGGAGCCTCATCACTGTTTCGATACGTTCGGAAATCGCATAGAGTCGCTCGTTGCCTGTCACCTCGCACAACCGTTTGGCCCACGGCTTGATGATGTCCGAGCGCGGGTCTGGGCCTTTGTATACCCGATGCCCAAACCCCATCACCTTCATCTTCTTGCTGAGCATCGTCAGCAGCGAAGCTTCTGCGGAATCCGGATCGGTCATCTGATCGAGTAGTTCCATCGCTGCCTCGTTGGCACCACCATGCAAGGGGCCTCGCAACGCGCCGATCCCACCGATGATTGCAGAATAGAAATCCGATAAGGTCGACGCGATTACCCGCGCTGTAAATGTCGAGGCATTCCATTCGTGTTCGGCATATAGGATCAGCGAGACATCCATGGCACGGGTCTCGAGCTCCGTCGGTTTGCGATTTTTCAGTGTCGCCAAAAAATGGGAGGCGATCGAAGGTTCATCGAGATCGAATTCGCGGGGCTTTCCATCCCGATGGAAACGGTACCAATAGGTCAATGCGGTGGGCATGCAAGCAAGCAATCGCTCAGAAACCTTGATCGCATTTTCAAATGCCCCCTCGGGTTCGAGCGTACCGAGCATCGAAGCGACCGTCCTGAGGACATCCATTGGGTGGGCGGTCGACGGAATCCGCTCGAGGGTTTTTCGAAGTGGTTTAGGAATACTTCGACCAGCGGCGAGTCTCTCCTTGAAAGCTTGAAGTTCGATGCTGTTGGGTAATCTGCCCACCAGGAGCAGATACGCGACCTCTTCAAAGGTTCCATGCTCGGCTAAATCCTCGATCGAATATCCAAGGTAAGTAAGTCCGAAGCCGGATTTACCGACCGTGCTAAGCCTAGTCTGTCCGGCGATGATCCCATCGAGTCCGCCGCGACTTTGATTGCTTGTTGATTGTTTCGAAGGCTCTGTGGATGGAGGGGACTGGTGGCTCATGGTTTAGCGGTTCCTGGATTGGTTTTCGCTTCGGCCTGGAGATATCCGAGGAGATCGTAAAGTTCATCGCGTGTTTGCATTATTGGTACTGCGGAGGCTTGGGTGCCCTCGTTGCGGATTGTTTCATAGACCTTGCGCGCCGCTTGGTTCATCGCTCGAAAGGCCGACAACGGATACAACACCATTCGGACTCCGACCGAGCTCAACTGATTTGCATCTAGCAGCGGTGATTTGCCAAACTCGGTCATGTTGGCAAGAATCGGAACTGGGACCTCTTGTACAAAGGTCCGGTAGTCCTCCAAACCGGTGATGGCTTCTGCAAAGATCATATCGGCTCCGGCTTCGACGTATTGGTTTGCTCGGTGGATTGCAGCCGCAAGGCCTTCGACGTCCACCGCATCGGTGCGGGCCATGACTACAAAATCCGGATCCAGGCGGGCTTGGCAAGCTGCCCGCAAGCGAGCTTGCATCTCCTCGCAAGCGACGACCTGCTTGCCAGGCCTATGGCCACAGCGTTTGGCCGAGATTTGGTCTTCCATGTGCACCGCTGCCACACCGACACGATGCATTTCGCGGACGGTTCGTTCGATTGTCCCTTCCGTCCCCCAACCGGTGTCGATGTCGACCAGCAATGGGAGTTGGCAGATGTAAGTGATCCGTCGAGCATCCTCGAGCACATCTTCTAGGTGTGTTACGCCCAGGTCCGGCAGGCCGTGCGACGCGTTGGCCACCCCGGCCCCTGATAGATAGATCGCTTTAAAGCCTGCTTGATGGGCCAGGAGTGCCGAGATCGGGTTGATCGTACCGGCGATCTGAAGTGGGGTCTCCAACTCCAAGGCTTGGCGAAATCTCCGCCCTGCCGAAACGACGCTGGCGAATGATTGTCCGGGGGGTACGAGAGGGGATTTCATGGTCTGGTGTCCGGGGCTTGGAAATCAAAACATACCAGATACTCTCGGGATTCTCTGGTATCGCAGCGCTACAATCAAGCATACATGATCGCTCCCCAACGCTCCGGGCAATAGGGTAGAATAAGAAAAACATGTAGAAAGATGGTTCTCTAGCAAGTGCGTCCTTTTCCATCAAAAAACTCGTTTTTCAAATAGGCGGACCATGCACAGCCTTTCGACCCCGAGCCATGACCAGCTCGATCCTCTCCTGGACGAACTGTCGACCTACGTTTCTCATCCACCGGAATTTTCGCAGGAAGCGTATACGACGGCCACCGATTGCCTGATGGACGGACTTGGCTGCGGTCTATTGGCGCTGAGTTTCCCGGCGTGTGTGCGGATGATGGGTGCGGTCGTGCCCGGTGCAGTGCTCGCTAACGGGGCACGCGTGCCCGGCACTCCCTGGCAGTTTGACCCGGTCCAATCTGCCTTCAACATCGGCTGCATGATTCGCTGGCTCGACTACAACGACACATGGCTAGCGGCCGAATGGGGACACCCGTCGGATAACTTCGGTGCCATTGTGGCTTTGGCCGATTACCTGGATCGAAACCCGAGCAATCCCTGGACTCCGGGCAAATCATGGCGGATGCAGGACGTGCTCCATGCAGCGATCATCGCCTATGAGATCCAAGGTGGCATTGCACTTGCCAATAGCTTCAACCGCCAGGGGTTTGACCACGTGCTTTTGGTCCGCGTCGCATCCACTGCGGTGGCTTGTAACATGCTTGGTGGCAATCAAAGTCAGATTGCCGATTCACTCAGCCATGCTTGGTTGGATGGTGGAGCTTTGCGGACCTACAGGCATGCTCCCAACACGGGCTCGAGGAAAAGTTGGGCGGCGGGAGATGCCACCCGACGCGCAGTTCAGCTTGCCCTTTGGACCATGACCGGCGAGATGGGCTACCGCAGTGCGATGACCGCCAAGCGTTGGGGATTTCACGATGTGATGATGGGTGGCAAAGAGATCAAACTCATTCAGCCCCTGGGTTGTTACACGATGGAAAACATCTTGTTCAAGGTCTCGTTTCCCGCTGAGTTCCACGCCCAAACCGCGGCCGAGGCCGCGATTGCACTTTGTCCCTCCGTCCGAAACAAGCTCGATGCGATTCGTCAGATACGGATCCATACGCACGAGTCTGCGATTCGGATCATCGACAAGAAGGGGCCTCTGAACAACCCCGCTGATCGCGACCACTGCATACAATACATCGTCGCCGTATCGCTCCTATTCGGAGGACTTACCGCGGACCATTACGAGGACCAGACTGCGAGCGATCCTCGGATCGATGCCCTGCGAGATAAGATGCAGGTGATCGAGGATACGCGTTATACAGAGGATTATTTGGCACCTGATTCTCGTTCGATCGCTAACCGCCTGGAGATCGAATTCAATGACGGATCGCCAACACTGAGCGTGGAAGTGATGTACCCGATCGGACATCGACGCCGCAGAGCCCAAGCCCGTCGGCTGCTGCAGGAAAAATTCCAGGCCAACGCAGCCCATGCGATCGACGACAAGGTTTCCGCCAAGCTGCTGCAGTGGTGGCAGGATCCCGTCGCGTTTCGTGAGCTCCGCGTATCTCATTGGCTCGATGCATTGGCAACTCAGACGGATCCAAAAAAGGCATAATCTATGACAACCCTTCGCGAAATTTCACAAGCGATCCAAGAACAGGAAAAAGGATTGCTGCAGGGTGGTGGCAAGTCCGGGTGGGATCGGCAACGAAAACTGGGTCGGTTGCCGGTACGAGAAAGGCTCTTGGGGTTGCTCGATCCAAAGCGTCCTTTCTTGGAATTGGGCCTCTGGGCCGCTTACGGAATGTATCCCGAATGGGGAGATGTTCCGGCCGCAGGAGTTATCACCGGCCTGGGGTTCATCGAAGGTCGTCCCTGCATGATCGCGGCCAACGACGCGACGGTCAAAGCCGGTGCGATGTTTCCGCAATCGGTCAAGAAACTCATCCGAGCCCAGAAGATCGCTTACCGTTTGAAGTTGCCAATCGTCTATCTGGTCGATTCGGCTGGCGTGTTCTTACCCTTGCAAGACGAGATATTTCCAGACGAAGACGACTTCGGGCGGATCTTCCGCAACAACTCGATTCTTTCGGCCGAAGGCATCCCCCAAATTGCCGCGGTGATGGGCAATTGCATCGCCGGTGGAGCTTATCTGCCCGTTCTGTGCGATAAGATTCTCATGACACAAGGAAGCCAATTGTGCTTGGCAGGCCCTGCGCTGGTCAAGGCGGCGATTGGACAATCCGTCGATCCGGAGGAGCTCGGTGGAGCCTCGATGCATGCTCAGATTAGCGGCACGGTGGATTTCCATGAGCCCGATGATCCGGCATGCTTGGCTCGCATCCGATCCCTGGTCGCTCTGATGCCTAGCGTTCAGGGGGCAACCTCCGGACGGCCCCCTAGCCGATCGGCCGACGACCTTTACAGCATCGTTCCGGGCGATGGACGAGGCGAATACGACGTTCGAGATTTGCTCTCCTGCATTGTCGATGCCGAATCATTCCAGGAGTTTAAAAAGGACTTTGGCAAGACGGTTGTCACGGGTTATTCCAAGATCGATGGGTATCCGATTGGGATCGTCGCCAATCAGCGACAGCGGACCAAAACGGCTCAAAAAGAGATCCAGATCGGCGGGGTCCTCTACGGCGATGCGGCCGAAAAAGCCGCACGCTTTGTTCTGGATTGCGAACAGAACAGAGTGTCTCTGTTGTTCATCCAGGATGTCCAAGGGTTCATGGTGGGCAAGCAGGCCGAGCAATCCGGGATTATCCAATCCGGTGCCCAACTGGTCCGAGCCATGAGCATTGCAACGGTACCAAAATTCACGGTGGTCGTTGGCAGCTCTTATGGAGCAGGCAACTACGCGATGTGCGGGCGAGCTTACGATCCTGCGATGATTCTTGCATGGCCAAATGCTCGCTACGCCGTCATGGGTGGCAACCAAGCCGCCGATACGCTCTTGTCCCTTAAGGTCCGAGACATGGAAAAATCTGGCAAGTCACTCTCGCCCGAAGAGCTCGACGCCATGCGGACCTCGGTCCGCGAGATGTATCAAGCGCAGACCGACATTCGCTACGGAGCAGCCCGAGGTTGGGTCGATGCGATTATCCCACCCGAGGAGACTCGCACGTGGCTCTCGATCGGCTTGGCTGTCGTATCTAACAAGTCCTTTCCAGCAATGAAACAAGCGAGAGAAGTGTGAGCGAATCGATTCGGATCGGAAACGCACAAGCCTTCTGGGGTGATCGACCTTCGGCAGCCAAAGAGTTATTGGTCCAGGTTCCCGAGCTGGATTACCTGACGATGGACTATTTGGCCGAAGTCTCGATGTCGATCCTTGCATTGCAAAGAGAGAGAAACCCTCAGCTTGGGTATCCACAAGACTTTGTCGAGGTCGTCAGGGGACTTGCTCCCTACTGGTCCTCGGGCGGCAAGTGCAAGCTCATCGCAAATGCCGGAGGTCTCAGTCCTCAAGCCTGCGCCGAGGCTTGTCGCGCGGCGCTCGAGTCAGCCGGTTGCAGATCTCTTAAGATCGGTGTTGTCGGTGGCGACGATGTGCTTGAGATCCTCAAACAATCCCTCTGTCCAGAGGGATATAGAAATGTCGATACCGATGAGCCTTTGTCCTCGGTCCAAGATCGCCTAGTGACTGCCAATGCTTACATGGGCTGTTCGGGGATTGTCGATGCCCTCAAGATGGGGGCTGATATTGTGATCACCGGACGCGTGGCCGATCCATCGATGGTGCTGGCCGCATGCGTCCATCATTTTCATTGGAAGTACGACGATTGGGATCGGTTGGCCGCAGGTACTCTGGCCGGTCATCTGCTCGAGTGCGGGACCCATGCGACCGGCGGGATCAGCACCGATTGGCTTTCGGTCCCAAGCCCTGTAGATATCGGTTTTCCCATCGCAGAGGTCTCGCCCGATGGCGGCTTAGTCATTACCAAATCGGCTTCGTCGGGTGGATGCGTTACGGTCCATACGGTCAAAGAGCAACTCCTGTATGAGATCTCCGATCCCGGACGATACATCAGCCCGGATGTCGAAGTCTCTTTTTTGGGGCTCAGTGTCAAGCAGATCGCGAATGATCGCGTTGAAGTACGTGGAGCCAAAGGGTGCAAGCATCCCGAGACGCTCAAGGTCAGTGCGACCTATCGCGATGGGTACAGGGCTGCCGGAACCTTGACGATCATCGGTCAGCAAGCGGTCGCGAAGGGTTATCGCTGCGGAGAGATCGTCTTAAAGAGGCTAGAGGATGCTGGTTGGAATTACAGTCAGAAGGTAGTCGAGTGTTTGGGAAGCGGAGCTAGCATCCCAATCCTTCAAGGCATCAATGCCAATCACGATCCGTTCGAAACCGTTTTGAGGATCGCCGTCGAGTCACCTTCGAAGGAGGCCGTCGAAGCGTTTTCCAAGGAGTTGATTCCCTTGGTGACTGCTGGACCCCAGGGGACTACGGGCTACGCTCAAGGACGGCCTTCGGTCAGCCCTGTGTTTCGCTATTGGCCGTGTTTGATTGAGAGCAAGTTGCTCGCGGCCAGGGTTCATTGCATCGAGTCAGACAATCGAACCGGTGGGCTGGGCCAGGCAAGCTCCTGGCCCGCCGTCCCGGTGCCAAAAGCAAAGTCCCAGGAAACGGAGTCTACCGAAAAGATCCACTCGGCCAGTGGCCCTCAACGGCTTATCTCCAAAGCCTATGGCCGCAGCGGTGACAAAGGGATGAATGCCAATATCGGGATCTTGGCAAGATCCTCCAGCGATTATGCTTGGTTAAAAAGTTGGTTGACCGCCGATCGAGTCCTTGATTACTTCAAGTCGATGGGAGTCCAGCGCGTCGAGCGATACGAAGCCCCGAATCTCGAAGGGCTCAACTTCATCGTTTACGGCATACTCCGTTGTTCGATACGAAACGACGCCCAGGGCAAAGGGCTAGCGCAGGCGCTGTTGGCCATGCCCATCGAAGAGGCTCAGGCGTGGGTCGACGGCCTGACGATTGGCCAAGTGCTCAGGGAGACTGCCGCTCGGTGTCCCAACCAAGATGCAGTGGTATTCCCGCATCTGGATTGGCGGGCGACTTGGAGCGAGTTTGACCGGCAGGTCGATCAGGTAGCACGGAGTCTGTTGGCGTTGGGGTTCCGTCGCGGGGATCACTTTGGCATCTGGGCCACAAACATTCCCGCTTGGGTCTTGCTCCAATTTGCAACCGCCAGGATCGGCGTGGTATTGGTGACCATCAATCCTTCCTACAGGACCGAGGAGTTATCGTTTGTGATCGGCCAAGCGGATCTCAAGGGATTGGCTCTGATAGATCATTACAAGACCACGCATTACTTTGAGTCGTTGCAAGAGGCCATCCCGGAACTGGAAGGCTGTGTACCGGGGAAAATTTCAAGTAGCAAATTTCCAAACCTCAAGACCGTAATCTGTTTGCGAGGCGACGCGATAGAGGGAGGTTTTTCGTGGGAGGAATTCCTGAAGTTAGCCGACCGTGTTTCTATCGAGTCGCTCCGTTCAGTCGAGCGAGAATTGCACTGTAGCGATCCGATCAATATTCAGTACACATCGGGTACGACAGGGTCTCCCAAGGGTGCGATGTTATCCCATCGAAACATACTGCTGAATGCTTATCATGCCGGGCAGGGCCAAGCGTTCACGCCGAGCGATCGGCTCTGTGTGCCGGTGCCGCTCTACCATTGCTTTGGCTGTGTGCTCGGAACACTATGCGGCATCGTTCACGCAGTGACGATGGTGTTTCCCGCTGAGACGTTCCAAGCGGCCCAGACATTGTTGGCGATTGACAAGGAAAAATGCACGGCAGTCTATGGAGTGCCGACGATGTTCATCGCCATGCTCGAACATTCCGACTATCCCAGCCGAGATCTTCGCAGTTTGCGCACAGGGATCATGGCCGGTAGTCCTTGTCCGATCGAGTTGATGCGCAAGGTCACCGAGCAGATGGGGGCCTGGCAGATGACCATCGGTTATGGACAGACCGAGGCTTCGCCACTGATCACCCAAACACGCATCGACGATCCGATCGATCTACGCGTGGGGACCGTCGGTCGGGTGCTCGATGGCGTCGAGGTCAAGATTGTCGATCCAGCGACCTCCCAAACGCTTGGATTCAATGAGTCAGGCGAACTGTGCGCTCGAGGACACAACGTCATGTCCGGTTACTACAAGATGTCCGAGAAGACCTCTCAAGCCATCGATGCAGAGGGTTGGCTACACACCGGAGACGTGGCCTTGCAGGAGCCCAACGGGTACTTCCGCATCACCGGTAGGATCAAGGATTTGGTCATCCGGGGAGGGGAGAACATCTTTCCTCGAGAGATCGAGGAGGTGCTTTACCGACACCCTGCGATTAAAGAGGTGCAGGTGATTGGGGTTCCAGACCGTAAGTTCGGTGAGGAGGTGATGGCCTGGGTAAGCTTTAGGCAGGGGTGCCAAGCGACGATCGAGGAGCTTAAGGCGTTTTGCAAGGAGCGGTTAGCGTATTTCAAAGTGCCGCATTATTGGAAGTTTACCGATCAATTCCCAACAACCGTGACGGGCAAGATCCAGAAGTTTCGCATGCGAGAGCTCAGCATCCAGGAGTTAGGACTCCAGGCCGTCGCCGACATCGAAACGGCATAGATCGGACGGATCGGACGGATCAGACGGATCAGACGGATCAGACAGATCGGACGGATCAGACGGATCGGACGGATCGGACGGATCGGACGGATCGGACGGATCGGACGGATCGGACGGATCGGACGGATC
>Ga0114972_10002675_pt1 | contig 13416 bp, 11 predicted proteins | sample M_140807_EF_Meta_FD_87354 | JGI IMG/M metagenome (GOLD analysis project Ga0114972, IMG submission 87354) | Freshwater microbial communities from Lake Montjoie, Canada to study carbon cycling - M_140807_EF_MetaG | ecosystem: Environmental > Aquatic > Freshwater > Lake | place: Lake Montjoie... | reverse complement strand
TACCCGGGCGGATATGGCCAGCACATCGAGTCGTCAAGCAGCCCTGGAGCGCCGCAAGGCCCTCACCGAAGGCGGCAAGAAATCCGCTGGCCGCTACAACTCGGCCCCCGGCCGGGTGCGGACAGCCGCCGATGCCCTGCCGGCCCGAACGGTCGCACCTCCGGTTGCCCCCAGCGCGGCGGCCCCGGTGAGGTCCGAAGCCACGGCATCCCGCAGCCGTCCTTCTGCCCCTGCCCTCGGCAGCCCCTCCTCTGATCGCCGCAGCGCCGCCCGCCCCGTGGCCAACCCCAGCCGCGATCTGGTGCTGGCCCGCCGTGAGGCCCTCTCTCGCCGCGGCAAGCGCGCCGATTCCTCCAAGGACCGCACCCGCACCGACCTGGCCCACGCCACCCCGGCTCCCGCAGCGACCGCCAAACCTGAGCACAAGTGCAAGTGCGAGGAGCGTGAGGATGCCGCCGCCAGCAGCCGGGCCAGCCTGCCCTCCCTTTCCGCGCCCTCCCGCACCTCCGCTGCTTCCGCCGGCGCCGAACGCCGTGCCGCCACGGCCAAGCGGGCCGCCGTGCACAACCCCAGCCGCGCCCTGGTGCTGGCCCGTCGCGAGGCCCTCTCGAAGCGCGGCAAGTCCGCCAACACCTCGAATAGCTCCAGTGCCGCCAGCTTGGCGCGCCAGGGCAACCCCGACATGAGCAGTCGGGAACTGGCCCAGAAGGTGCGGGAGTTGAAGTGCAAGGTCGGCTCGGCCGGCAGTAGCCGCAGCGGTGGCACCCGCCCCAGTGGCCCCAACCGCAATGGATCCAAGTTGGCCGCCGCCGCCGAGGCCAGCCTCAAGGTGGGCGTGAGTGAAACCCTTTCCGGCCAGATCGTGACCGGCACCCAGGCCAACCGGTCGGTGAAGACCACCGGCAACGAAGCGGCCACCTGCCGCACGATCACCGGCACTGAGTACCTCGGCTCCGAGGTGTTCCAGACCTTCTGCCAGAGCGAAGCCCCCAGCCGCCAGCCGGCCAAGGTGCGCGTCAGCGCCACCAGCCACGGCAACCGGGTGACCGGCAATGAGGTGGGCCGCTCCGAGAAGGTGACCGGCGATGAGCCCGGCACCTGCAAGCTGGTGACTGGCACCGAATATGTCTCGGCCAACCAGGACGCCGCTTACTGCGGCATCAGTTCCCCGAACCCCCGCAAGGTGGGCCAGACCACCACCACCGCAGGCCGGCAGGTTTCTGGCGTGATGGTGGGCCGCTCTGAGAAAGTCACGGGCAATGAGGCCGGCTCCAGCCGCCACCTCACCGGCGACCAATACGTGAACGATCACTCCGATCTGGGCGGTCGCAGCCCGGTGAAGGTGGCCAGCCTGCAAACCCTGCGCGGCACCGGCATCACCGGCACCCACGTGGGCCGCAGCGACCAGGTGACCGGCGATGAACCCGGCAGCTGCCGCATGGTCACGGGCGACGAATACGTCGGTAGCCAGCAGTACGACCGTTTCTGTGGCGTCCGTCCTGCCCCGGAAGCCGCCAAGGTGGGCTTCAGCACAACCAACCGCCAGCAGGTCGTCAGCGGCACCCGCACCGGCCGCTCCGAGAAGGTGACCGGCGATGAACCCGGCACTTGCAAGGTGGTGACCGGAACCCCCTACGCCGGCCTTGAGGAGTCGGGTAACTGGTGCTCCTCCAACCAGGTTGCTGCAGTGCGCCAGCGCACTCCGATGCGGATGGGTTCGGTGATGACCGGTATCCAGCCTGGCATCGGTGGTGTGATGACCGGTGCCGAGCGGGGCGCCTGCGGCGACGTGACCGGTACCCCCTATGTGGGTTCCGACCAGCGCATCGAAGCCTGCGGTGCTGCCTTGGCCTCCGATGCCGACTTTCCCCAGCCCCTGGAGGCTGCCCCCTGGCAGCAGTTCAGCGTGCAGTCCCCGGCCCGGTCGGCCCAGGTGCAGCGCGATAAGAAGGGTGCCGTGACCGGCAGCAGCTATGAATTCGGCGGGAGGATCACCGGCCCTTTTGACATGGCGGCTGACAAGGTGACCGGCACGGAGCAATTCCGCTTTGATCGCCGTCCTAGTCAGCCGGTGCTGGTGCCTGCCCAGGCCGCTCAAGCTGCTGCCACGGCCCTTCCTGCCTCCCGGGTGACCGGTGAGGGTTCCGGCCTCAGGATCACAGGAGATGACTGGGATCGTGGAGATCGGGTCACCGGTACCGAGGGCGTGTCGGCCCGCCGCCGCAACCCCAGCCGTCGCGGTGCCCTCACGGCGATGCCCGGCCAACTGCCGAAGCGCAACGAAGAAGTGCCCGAACCCGTTAGCAGGATCACCGGTGCCAGCGGTAACACCCTCGCCGGCTCCCTGATCACGGTGTCCGGCGGAGCCCGGGGCTGAGCGCACGATGCCCCGCCGTCCGGCCATCACCAGCCGCTCCCTAGCCCCGAGCGCACCCCGGCGCCGTCCCACCGGTGATGCCTCCGGCCTCCGCGAGCGGCTGTCCACCGTGCGGGCTGAAGGTCTGGGGGCACCCACCTTGACTACGACAGCTTTCTCGCCTCTGCCAGCTTCTCCCGTTCCCTTGGTCCGCGGGAGCCTCAGGGGCCAGACGACGGCCGGCCTCCATCCGCTCAGCGATGGCCGCACCAATGCCCGCCTTCAGGCCTATGACACCAGGGTGAAGGATGCCTTTGACCGGATTGTGCCGGTGCTTAAGCAGCTCTCCTCCCTGCAGCACGAGGATGATTTCGTGGCCCGGGCGCAGCAGCTCGCCCGCGCCGAGCTGGGCTACGAGCTTCCCCTACCGATTCTTGAGCGGGCCTGGGTGACCCAGCTGGACATGCGCACCCTGTTTGCCTGGTGCGTGTTCGAGACCTTTGAGCAGACCAGCGCCACCTTCTTTCAGCAGGATCCCCTGGAGGGCCAACGGGGCAGTGAGGCCGCCCAAGTTTTCGAATCCTTCCTCTTGGAGTGCGGCTTCCACCTGCTCGACATCACTCCCTGCGCCGATGGCCGCCTGGCTCATGCCATCGCTTATGCCCTGCGGATTCCCTACAGCGCCGTGCGCCGCCGTCCCCATGCCGGTGCCCTGTTCGATGTGGAGAACACGGTGAACCGCTGGGTGAAGACCGAGCATCGCCGTTATCGCGAGGCCCAGCCGAATCCCGCCCACGCCGACACCCGTTACCTGAAGGTGGTGCTTTACCACTTCAGTTCCCTTGATCCGGTCCACGAGGGATGCGCTGCCCATGGCAGTGACGACGCATTGGCCGCCTCCTGTGGGGCCAGGCGGCTCCAGGACTTCCAGCAGGCGGTGGAGAACAGCTTTTGCTGCGGGGCCTCCGTGGATCGGCTGCTGATCGGCATCGACACCGACACCGATGCGATCCGGGTGCATGTGCCTGGCCTTGATGGCAGCACCAACCTGGAGCGCTGGCTGGATGCCCGCGAGGTGTATGAGGCCACCCGCCACCTAGGCGCCGCTGAGGGCCGGGCCCGATTGCAGGCGATGGTGGAACAGGCGGCCGCCGCCAGCCCGGATCCAGGCATGGTGAAGCTGATCAGCCGGCTGATCGAGAACAATCTCTCCCAAATCGATTACGTGCGTCAGTTCCATGGCGGCCACTACGCCGATGTCGGCCATGCCGAGCGCTTCATCGGTGTGGGCATCGGTTTTAAGGAGATTCACCTGCGCAATCTCACCTACTTCGCCTACATGGACACCGTGGAGGAAGGGGCTCCCGACCTCGATGTGGGGGTGAAGATCTTCAAGGGCCTCAATGTGTCGCGCGGGCTGCCCGTGCCGGTGGTGGTTCGCTTCGACTACAGCGGCAAGGTGCCTGGAGCGCGCGATCGCGCCGTGCGCCACGGCGAACGGGTGCTGGAGGCGATGCGTCAGCGCTATCGCGATCTCTTCGCCGAAGGCCTCATCCATGCCCTGCTCACCGTGCACGACAAGGACCGCCATGCCCCTGCCGAAGCGGTAGGGTCCACTATCACCTTTGAGAGCGGAGGAGGGCACTGACATGCTGATCTGCAAAGTGGTGAAGCCGCTGGTCTCCACCAATCGCATTCCCGATTTCCAGCACAAACACCTACAGGTGGTGCTCGATGGCAGCACCCAAAAGGTTGCCGTTGATGCGGTGGGCTGCATCCCCGGCGACTGGGTGATCTGCGTGGGTAGTTCGGCCGCTCGCGAAGCCGCGGGAAGTAAGTCCTATCCCAGTGATCTCACCATCGTTGGCATTATCGACCACTGGGACCCTGACGCGGGAAAAGTGCCCGTGAATTCCGAAACCGCTGCCAAGACGGATTCGTTGCCCAAAACCGAGACAGCCCCTGTGGTGCTCCCCAGCACAGCCGCCGGTGCGCCGGCGCCCTCTTCCAATGGTGGAGGAAAGTCCTGATGGAGATCATGCAGGTCACCGGTTCCCTGGTCTGCACCCAACGGGTGCCCGGTCTGGAGCACTGGAACCTGCGGGTGCTGCGCACTCCTAAAGGCAAGCTCAGCGTGGCCATTGATCCGGTAGGTGCCGCCGTCGGCAATTGGGTGTTCACCGCCAGCGGCTCGGCCGCCCGCTTCGCCTGTGGCAATCCCGAGGTGCATACCGATCTCACCATCGGCGGGATCATCGATTTCTGGGAACCGGATGGTTGAGCCCTTCCCCGGCCTCTACGGCCTGATCTGAGTGCGGCGCCGGTGCCGCGCCACCCCTCTCCGCCTCGCCACCTCTTCCCGCCATGGCCAGCAGCCGCTCCTCCCGCTCCTCCTCCCGCCCGGCAGCCTCCCGCCGTCCCTCCTCCACGGAGGGCTCCACGGAGGGCTCCGCGCGGGCTCAGGTGGAGGGGGCAGGGGAGGTGGTGCAGCAAACCCTCTCCCCAGCCACTCCCCCATCCGCCAGCGCTCCGGCGCCGGCCACCTCCCCCGCCGCGGCGGAGGGGGTGCCCACGGTGGCCCCAACCCCCAGGGCTCTCCCGGCTGCAGCCCCGTCATCGTCCGAATCCGTCGCCACCGCTGTGGTAGCGACGGTCGCTCCGGTGGCTAAGGCCTCCGCCGCGGCAAAGGCGCAGGCCCCAGCTGCAGCCAAGGCCAAGGCTCCCGCTGCCCGCAGGGCAGCACCGGCCAGCCGCACCGCCGCCAGTCGGTCTAGCGGTTCTCCATCCGCCCGGAGTGGAGTCGCAACCCCATCCCGGGGCACCAGCTCCGGAGGCACCACCACCCCGACTCCCCCTCGCGGCGGTGGTGCCATCACACCCCCTTCCAATCCATCCACCCTTTCCTTCCCCATGGCTGACACGGTTCAGGGCATTGCCCTCGGCATGATCGAGACCCGCGGCCTGGTTCCCGCGATTGAGGCGGCCGACGCCATGACCAAGGCCGCCGAGGTGACCCTCGTCGCCCGGGAATTCGTTGGTGGTGGCTATGTCACCGTCATGGTTCGCGGTGAAACCGGTGCCGTGAACGCGGCTGTGCGCGCTGGCGCCGACGCCTGCGAGCGGGTGGGTGACGGCCTGGTAGCCGCCCACATCATTGCCCGCCCCCACGGTGAGGTGGAACCCGCCATCGCCGCCAGCGGTGTCATTCGGCGCCTGTGATGACCGCGGGAGCCGCCCATCCGCGCGTCCTTGGCTATCTGGGGCGCGCTCTGAGCCTGGAGCTCTCCGCCGTTCAGCAGTACATGACCCAGGCTTCCCTGGTGGAGCTTTGGGGTGATGCGCAAGCGGCGGATCGTTTCCGCCAGGAAACGGTCGAGGAGCTGCAGCACGCCGAAAGGATCGTGAAACGCATGCTCGCTCTGGGGGTCGCTCCGGCGGCCTCCCAGCTCCGCCCGGTGACCCATGCCGCCGATCTGGTGGAGCTGTTGCGGCGCAATGCCGTGCTGGAGGACGACCTGATCGCCCACTACGCGGAGGCCATGCGCTTTTGTGTTCAGATCGGCGACGGGGAGCAGCACGCGTTCTTCCAGGCCCTCTGGCAGGAGGAACAGCAGCACGGCCGGGAGCTGGCCACCTGGCTCGCCAGTCTCCAGGGACCTGCCTGGGCTCTACCGGGCCGTGCGCGCTTCTGAGCTAACGCCGTTCAGGGCTGGTCGCTGGCTCCGGAAGATGATGCGCTTCCGCGGCAGCGCCTAAACTCCGGCGCCGATTGGTCATTCCGCCCAGTCCCGTTCTTTTCGCCTTCTTGCCCCTCTCCCCGCCCCTGCCGATCCAGTTGGTCTGGCTGATCCCGCTCTACGGGTTCAGCGGCATGGTGCTGTCGCTGCCTTGGGCGAGTGGCTGGATCAAGCGCAACGGACCCCGGCCCGCCGCCTACCTCAATCTTTTGGTGACCCTGGTGGCCGTGCTGCACGGCAGCCTGATCATCCGGGAGGTGCTCGCCCTAGGGCCGCAGCACTTGGAGATCCCCTGGTTCCGGGCCGGCGATCTCGATCTGCGGATCGGCTTCGACCTCTCGCTCACCAACCTGGCGGCCCTGGAGCTCGTGACCTTCATGAGCCTCCTCTGCCAGGTGTTCGCCCTGGGCTATCTCGATAAGGAATGGTCCCTGGCTCGCTTCTATGCCCTGGTGGGCTTCTTCGAAGGGGCGATGGCTGGAGTGGTGCTGAGCAGCAACCTCTTCATGAGCTATTTCCTGTTGGAGATGCTCACCCTGTCCACCTACCTGCTGGTGGGTTTCTGGTATGCCCAGCCCCTGGTGGTGACGGCAGCGCGCGATGCCTTCTTCACGAAGCGGGTGGGGGATGTGCTTCTGCTCATGGCGCTCGTGGCCCTTTCGGCCTGGGCTGGCTCACTCGAATTCACCGACCTCTACCGCTGGATTGACACCGCCCACCTCGCCCCCCTGCCGGCCACCTTGCTGGGCCTGGGCCTGATCGCCGGACCCATGGGCAAGTGCGCCCAGTTTCCGATGCATCTGTGGCTTGATGAGGCCATGGAGGGTCCCAACCCGGCCTCGATCCTGCGCAACTCCGCCGTGGTGACCTGCGGCGCCCTGGTGCTCCTCAAGCTGATGCCGCTGCTGCGCCTGTCGCCGGTGGCGATCCAGGTGCTGCTGGTGGTGGGAACGATCAGCGCCCTCGGCGGTGCCCTCGTCGCCATCGCCCAGGTGGATCTCAAACGCACCTTCTCCTATGGCACCACCTCCTATCTGGGACTGGTGTTCCTGGCGATCGCCCTGCAGAAGCCTCTCCTAGCCCTCCTGCTGCTCTTTGCCCATGGCCTGGCCAAGGCCCTGCTGTTCATGAGCGTGGGCAGCGTGATCACCACCACCCTCTGCCAGGACCTCTCCGAACTCGGTGGCCTGGGCTCCCGCATGCCCGCCACCACCACCGCCTATCTGGTGGCCGCCGCAGGGCTCACCGGCCTGTTTCCCCTCGGCTGCTTCTGGTGCTTCGGCTTGATGGTCGACACCTTCCGGGTCGGCCATCCGCTGCTGGCGGGGGTGGTGCTGCTCACCAACACCCTCACCGCCTTCAACCTGGTGCGGGTCTTCCGCCAGGTATTCCTCGACAAGCCCCATCCCAAGACGCGACGCAGCCCGGAGGTGACCTGGCTGATGGCCCTGCCGATGGTGAGCCTGGCTGTGCTCGTGTTGCTCAGCCCTCTAGCGCTGGAGCGGATCAACCCCTTCACGGCGATCCCCACCTTCTCCACATCGAGCACCCTGCTGGTGGTGGGCAGTGGCCTGGTCGGGGTGCTGGCGGGTTGTCTGGTGCAGCTGGAGGCTTTCTCGTCCCGCTCCCTGTTCCGCCCGCTGCGGACGCTGCAGGACCTACTGGCCTACGACTTCTACACCGAGCGGATCTACAAGGCCACGATCGTGGCCTTCGTGGCGGGCCTGGCCCGACTCACCAACAGCGTTGACCGGGTGCTGGTGAACGGACTGGTGAATCGCATCGGCAGTGCCTCGCTGGCCAGCGCCGAAGGTCTCAAGCTCGGGGTGAGCGGCCAGCTGCAGAGCTATGTGCTCACCCTGGTGGCGGCGATCATTTTGCTCCTGGCCAGCCTGGCCTGGTTGAAGGGTTGAGGTCGGAACGATGCTGAGCCTGCTGCTGCTGATTCCTTTCCTGGGCGCCTTCGCCCTGCTCTTGTTGCCGAGCAATCCGCCGCCCGGAAGGATGCGGGCGATTGCGATCACCACCCTGGCCCTCCAGCTTCTCTGGACCGTGAGAGTGCTGCTGGCCTTTGACCCCCAGCTGGGAGGGATGCAGCTGCAGGAATCCCTCAGCTGGGTGCCCATGATCGGCCTGGATTACAGCCTGGGCATCGACGGTCTCTCGCTCCCCTTGGTGCTGATGAACGGCGGCCTCACCCTGGTGTCGGCGGTGTGCACCCGCGACATCAGCCAGCGGCCGCGCATCTACTTCGCCCTGCTCCTCCTGATCAGCGGCGCCGTGAACGGAGCCTTCCTGGCCGAGAACCTGCTGCTCTTCTTCCTGTTCTATGAGTTGGAGCTGATTCCCCTTTGGTTGCTGATCTCGATCTGGGGCGGCGCCGAGCGGGCCTATGCGGCCACGAAGTTCCTGATCTTCACGGCCACCTCCGGCGTGCTGATCCTGGGCGCCTTTCTTGGCTTGGCGCTGTTTACCGGCACGGTGGATTTCAGCCTCACCCCGATCCTCAGTGAACGGCTCGCAATGGGCAGCCAGCTTGTGCTCCTGCTGTCCCTATTGATTGGTTTCGGCATCAAGATCCCGCTGGTGCCCTTCCATACCTGGCTGCCGGATGCCCACACCCAGGCCTCCTCACCGGTGTCGGTGCTGCTGGCGGGTGTGCTGCTCAAGCTCGGCACCTACGGCCTGCTGCGCTTCTGCCTGGGGCTATTCCCCGAGGCCTGGGCCTTGGTGGCCCCCTGGGTGGCGATCTGGGCGGCGGTTTCGGTGCTTTATGGCTCATTGGCGGCGATCGCCCAGCGGGACATGAAGCGGATGGTGGCCTACAGCTCGGTGGGCCACATGGGCATGATCCTGCTGGCGGCGGCGGCCGCCACGCCGCTCAGCCTGCTAGGGGCGGTGTTCCAGATGGTGAGCCATGGCCTGATCTCCGCCCTGCTCTTTCTGCTGGTGGGCATCGTGTATCGCAAGACCGGCACCCGTGATCTGGAGGTGTTGCGCGGCCTGCTCAACCCGGAGCGGGGCCTTCCTTTCACCGGCACGCTGATGATCCTCGGGGTGATGGCCAGTGCCGGCCTGCCCGGGATGGCCGGCTTCATCTCCGAATTCCTGGTGTTTCGCGGCAGCATTGGCGTGTTCCCCCTGGCCACCTTGCTCTGCATGGTGGGTTCGGGGCTCACGGCCGTCTATTTCCTGCTGCTGGTGAACCGGGCCTTTTTCGGCCGGATGGCGATCACCCCACCCAGCGAGGATCCCAGTGCTGACGCTCGCCTCGATATCCGCCTGGCGGGGGTGGCACTAAGGGAAACCCTGCCAGGCCTAGCTCTAGCCCTGGCGGTGGTGGGTCTTGGGCTGGTGCCGGCCGGGCTTGGCTGGCTGAGTGAGACCACCGCCACCGCCATGGCCGAGTTGCCGGCCCTGCTGGCCGCCAATGCTGGAGGCCTGGGCTGATGCCGGTCATCCCTGAGCTGCTCACCCATGCCGGCGGTCGTCCTGGCGTTGAAGCGCTGGAGGCCAGGCTGCTGGCGGGAGAGACCCTGCTGGCCGACACCTCCGAGCACGTGGTGGAGGTGGTGGATGTGCTCAACAGCTATGGCGAGGTGCTCGATGCCTACAGCATCAATCTGATCTACCAGGCCGAGCAGCAGTTCCTCAATCCCTTCCCGGTCTTCCGCTTCCTCGATGGCGACCTCAGCCCGGCGAAGATCTGGCGCCACCTCAATAACGACCGCATCAACTTCGAGTACGCCGAATATTGCATGAAGGCCATGCTCTGGCATGGCACCGGTGGCCTCGACGCCTACCTCGACTCCGAGCCGTTCCGCCAGAATTGCGCCGCGATCATCCGTCACAAGACCCGGCGCGACCCCCTGCTGGCTCTGCTCCATCCGCTGTTTCCCAATTTCCTGCCCGAGGCGATCAGGGCCGCCGCCACCACCCATGCCCTCGGCCAGTTCTGGCGGGTGATGAGTGATCTCTTCCTCGATCTGGCCCGCGCTGAGGCGGACGGCACGGTGGACTCGATCCCAGCCGTGGTGGCTTTCATCAAGGATGGCTTGGTGAAGGCCGCCGCCAATCCGATCACCTATGGCGTGGAGCTCGGCAACGAGCGCTACTGGGTTCTGCCCCCCGAAGCGGGGCTCACGTTCCTGGTGGATGTGGCGGTGCCCTACGTGGAGGCAGTGTTCCTGCGCGGCCTGCCGTTTCTGGGCACCGTGTCGTTCAACGCCCAGGCCCAGCAGATCTCGCCAGACCAGGGCCAGTTCACCTATGGGGCCCTCTATGCCGATCCCCTGCCCACCATGGGCGCCGGCATTCCCCCCAGCCTGCTGATGCAGGATATGTTCCGTCATCTGCCGGAGCGCCTCCATGCCCTCTACCACCAACGCAGCCGTGGCGAGGGGGATGTGCGGGTGAAGATTTGCATGAGCTTCCAAAAGTCGATGTTTTGCGTCACCAATGCAGCCATCGATGGCACCTTCCCCCATGCCTTGAGCACTGCGGTTCCGGCGGAGCAGGCCGCCAACCGGGCCTACGCCCGGGCGTGGTCCGAACGGCTCGCCGTGGCTCGCACCGACTGCCTAGATCCTTACAGCCCCTGAGCCGCAACCACCCCGTGGCCTAGGTTCAGGGGATGAACCAGCCCTGGACGCAGCGGCCCCGCCCCGATCGGCTGGAGCGCCGCATCGAATTCGATGACTACGAAAGCACCCGCACCTTTTTGGAGCGGCTCAATGCCTTAGCAGAGACTGAGGGGAGGTACCCCGACATCAGCTTTGGCCGCACCTATGTGAACCTCACTCTCAGCCCCGAGGAGGGGCAGCCGGTGGGGGATGGAGACCAGGCCTTTGCCGCGGCGATCGATGGACTTCTCTGATCCCCAGCCGCCAAGCGCCGGGCCGAGCATTCCCAGCGGAACTCATCCTGAGATCGCTGAACAGGAGGCTCAAGCGCTCACCGTCGATTTGCGTGGGGCTTACGAAACGGCGGGTATCCAGGCGGTGCTCGACCAGCTGGATCAGGAATTGGTGGGTCTAAGGCCCGTGAAGGCGAGGATCCGAGAAATCGCGGCTTTGCTAGTGGTGAACCGGGCCCGGCGCGAGCTGGGGCTGGAATCGGCTCCACCGAGCCTCCACATGTCCTTCACCGGCAGGCCGGGCACCGGCAAGACCACGGTGGCCGAGCGGATGTCGAAGATCTTGCATGGTCTCGGCTATGTGCGCAAGGGCCATGTGGTCACCGCCACCCGCGATGACTTGGTGGGTCAGTACATCGGCCATACGGCCCCCAAGACTCGGGAGATGCTGAAGAAGGCGATGGGTGGGGTGTTGTTCATCGATGAGGCTTATTATCTCTACCGGCCCGAAAATGAGCGTGACTACGGCGCCGAGGCGATCGAGATCCTGCTGCAGGTGATGGAGAATAATCGTGATGATCTGGTGGTGATCTTTGCGGGCTACAAGGAGAGAATGGATGTGTTCTACCAATCCAATCCCGGCCTCTCCTCGCGGGTGGCCAACCACATTGATTTCCCCGACTACAGCGCCCTTGAATTGCTGGCGATCGCCAAGCTGATCCTCACCAGCGAAAACTATCGCTTCAGCGAGGAGGCCACCGAAGCATTCGCCGACTACATCGTGCGACGCATGCAGCTGCCCTTTTTCGCCAATGCCCGTTCGATCCGCAACGCCATCGACCGGGCCCGCATGCGCCAGGCGAATCGCTTGTTCAATGGCATGGGAAACCGGCTTAGCAAGCTTGACTTGATGACGATCGAGGCGGAAGACATCACGGCCAGCCGCGTGTTCCAGGGTTTGGTGGAGGGGGTGGACCGTAGTGAGCCGCTTGTTGACTGAGCCTCCTGTTTGTGCTTTCCATCTGCGATTTTGTGTATGCGGAATCAAGGATCGCAATCCATCTCTTGGCGACTGATGGAGCGGAATAGTCCATTATCGCCATTTCGTGGTCCAGGTAAGATTGTGTAAACTCACTGTAATTCGCCGAAAGCTTCAGGATCCCTTCCTGAATTGATTGAGGATGTCGTACGTCACAGAACACGCCAATGCCCAGATTTTCGATGATCGATTGAATCGGGTTCCCAGGCGGTCCAACTGCAAGAATCGGTTTTTTATGCCCCAGGTAATCAAAGAATTTTGAGGGTTGATTGTCGACATGTCTTTCTCCAATTACAACTAATAAAATGTCGGCGCTTTCCGCTATGGCATGGGATGCGGCGTAGCTGACCGCGGGGTGGATCCTCAGCTGGCTCGAGAGAAGGCGATTGTCTCCAATCATCTGACGGGCGCGTTTATAGAGGTACCCATAAATGGTCAACTGAATGCGAATCGGGTTGGATGTCTCCCGAATCATGATCATCGCCTCAAGTAATGAATCCATGGGTCGCCACTCCGGAATGTTGCCGAGATGGGCAATGGTCAGTTGATTTTGAGCTTCGGACCTGACGCTTAGATCAGCTTGGGGATGTTGGGTTACGTAAAGTTCTGGATCAAGCGGGTAGCTGTCGGTGATGGTCAGGCACTTTTCCTTTTCGATTAGTCCTGATTCCACGTAGCGTTCCAGTGTTTTCGGTGACATGAAGACGGCATTCGTGGCCTGTTTCAGGACTTTGATCTGACGGATTTGGTCATCAGGATAAAAATGTTCGGAATCCCGTTGTCCATGGGGATCGTCGTAGATGGCGAGCAATGGTTTGCCATGTCGCTGAGCTAGTTCTGCCGCAATTTCAAGGATCCTGAAGTCAGGACTTTTGCCGGCAATCAAGTCAAAATCCAAGTTTACCTCCGCCTTCTCTGCGGCCTCGCTGATCCCCTTGTGGAGGAAAGCGGTGGAGTTATGGTGAGTCAGTTTTTCAAGCCATTTGCACGTCAACTGAAGCAGGCCATAAAGAAGTCTTAGTGGACTTCCGTTTGGCTGTCTATTCCGTTGGATAGAGTAGTGAATGGAGTTTGAGATATTTGATGTTACGTGAAAATTCTCTTTGGGGAAATTTGACTCGCTATGGAGAACTGATGACAGCCTTGGTGAGGGGCCCGCGAAATGAAATTCCCATTCCTGCTGTTGGAGATAAGGACAGAGCTTCGTAAAGATCAACCCCTGCACCCCACTGCCGCCAGGCGGCTGGATCGTGAGCAGCAGGATTCGTTTCTGTGGTTGGCTCATGGATTGGTTGTCACCGCCGCTTCCTTGAGTCGATCTGCAGCAGATCCCTCACTTGCTGCACCTGGCGGGCAACGGCGGGGTCGGCACTGAGCTTCTTCTCCACCTGTTCCACGGCATACATCACGGTGGAGTGATCCTTGCCGC
>Ga0114972_10002668_pt1 | contig 13429 bp, 14 predicted proteins | sample M_140807_EF_Meta_FD_87354 | JGI IMG/M metagenome (GOLD analysis project Ga0114972, IMG submission 87354) | Freshwater microbial communities from Lake Montjoie, Canada to study carbon cycling - M_140807_EF_MetaG | ecosystem: Environmental > Aquatic > Freshwater > Lake | place: Lake Montjoie... | reverse complement strand
TAAATACATATAGATAGCAGTTTGTAAAATATGTTTAGAATCTAACTCTCCAACACATTTAAATTCCCATATATTTTTTTCTTGGATGTCAATACAATCTATCCATCCTTTTACCATTCGAGAATATAACTCTTTGGGACCTTTTACTGCTATTGGTATTTCAAATTTTGAATCAGAACTTATTAATTCTGTTAATCTACCTACACATTTAACTAGGATATCATCATATAACCAATCATATGAAGTTATTTGGTTTATTTTATGAACTAACTTATTTGTTACACAACTATAAATATTTGCTAGTTCAAGTAACTTACACGTATCTATTTTATTTAAATCTAAATCTACTATATAATCCATTTTAGATCTCGCTTTTGTTTTAGATATCTGAACTTGATCATCTGAATCATCCGAACAATTATATTCATCAAATGGATCTGATTGTGTAGAAGATGTGATATGAGCTAATTTTAGAGTTCTATAAATTTGCATTGATCCTGTATTAATTAACTCAAAATAAGCAGGTATTGCAATACCAGTAATTTCACTAACAGACTCATATAGGCCAGATTGTTTGGTTTTTAATGGAAGATTAATTGTTTGACCTTTACTTGGTTTTGTAATAGTTTGTATTGTTATATTACTTAGAACTTGTTCTATTACATCAAAAGGTATATTTTTACATAAATCAGTTACTGATATTTCCTGGGTTCGATTTTTTCTATCATCAGCACATAACTTTACTAGGAGTTCTATGATTGTAAACTCTGAACCTGGTGGCTTGTCTGTAAACTTTGTATTTGGATCCAAGTTCCTAAATTGATTTAGTAGATGGAGTCCTAGAGATTTTTTTGTTCTAGCTTGCCCTAAAGTTTCTACTTGACAAAATTTATCTAACTTAGATATTGGAATAAACTCTAAAGGTTTTGACTCGTAATGATGAATAAGAACAAGGTGTTCTAGTGCACGAGTTGTTGCTACATACAAAGTATTTGAACATTTATATGGACTCTCAGATTTATTAAAATATGTAAAATAACCATTATCAAATGAATATACTATTATTATTGCTCGCTCTAGTCCTTTAACTTGATGAAATGATGAAAATACTATTTTACCCTGCATTATTTGTTCATCTAATTTCTCATCATCTGATACTGGTACATAAATAGCTATTCCTGAATGTGACAGTGCATTTGCAAGAGCTTTGATTGGGGATTTATCACTACGAACTGACGGAGCCAAAACAAAAATATCTGAAAATTCATATCCTTGAGATAAAAAAGATTTAATTTCAGTATAAGGTCTTGAGCCATATGCATCACAGTACAAATATATTGGTTTGTAATCACTTGTTCTGAATGGAACTAATCTGTTAGATTTTAACACACACTGATTTAAAAAACTACAAATTTTATCAGGAACTCTAAATGTTTGAGATAGTTTTAAATTAGTCCAAGGTAAAGTATTAGCATGTGCGAATACTTTAGAACCATATATAATAAATCTATTATCTGCTTTATTAAAATCATATATACTTTGAAATCTATCTCCTAATACAACTATTTTTGGACTTGATAGGTTCTCTTTTAGCACTTTACATAACAATTTATAATATAACGGTGTCATATCTTGAGCTTCATCAATAATAATAACAGAATATGAATAAGGAGATTTAGATGGTTTGATCATATGTTTTTTTAAAGCTATATCTGTATGAGCAGAATAATCATAGTGTTTAACAGCCCATGAATGATAATTATGTACATCAATATTTGTTAAACGTAGAGCATCAACACGTGACTTTGTTTCTAAACGTAACTTTTTATTATAAGTTAATAATAAAAATGATTCATACAAATATGTGTTTGCTAGATGTAGAATTGTTGTTGTTTTTCCAGAACCTGCAACTGCATCAACTAAAACATTAGATATTGCTAATGCATTTATTATTTGAACCTGTTCATCAGATGGTGGATAAAGTATAGGTATATTCATAATTAATAAAACTATTATAATATATATGTATTAGCTTTAAGTAATTGTATTTTTCTCAAGAAAAAATGTATTTTTATCAAGAAAAATTGTATTTTTTATTAATAAGATAATTATATAAATATATAATTATATAAATAAATATACTAAATGAGAGGTCTACTCTTAATATTAATTAATTTAGGATTTATTTCTAGTTATTTATTTACACCATTAATGGATAAACATATATTAAATATAAAAAAAATGAATGGATATAAAGAGTTAGAAACAACATCAAATGACTTTGTAACAAATACATATTATTCTAGTGATATATTTAGAAAAATAAGATTAACAAAACTACAAACAAATAGTAAACAACTATTTAGTTCAATATTTATTCCTCATACAAATTATACAGCGCCTATTCTAACAGTTGATACAATTAACTATTCTCCAACATTCTCAATAATTTTAATAAATGTATATACAAATAATAGTACTCATATAAGTGATTTATTAGAAATTAAATACGAGTTTTTAGAATATTGTTATAAACTTAAAACAAACATTCATAATTATCAAAAAATAATAAATAAATCATCATTATATTCAATATATAATGATAATCAAATAAATAAATATTGTGAAATATTTCAAGTATATTTAACATCATATTTACAAATGTTTGAATATGATCCTGAAAATTCATCAGAAAATGAAAATTTCCAACTGATTTTTGGATCAAATAAAAGAAAAATTGATATTGAACAATATAAAGAATGTATGATTGAATCAACTTTAAATAAACACCATTCTGCAGATGATTTTATATAATCAAATAATACTAAAGATTTAATGATTATGTTTAATAAATTCAATTAACAATGATATCATTTGAGTAAATAACAAATATTCAAATGATATTTCTATTCTTGGAAATTCTGAATTTGAAAAATCAATATCAAATATATATATGTAATTATATTCAATGTCTTTTACAAATAAACTATAAATATTCACTTCACAATGATATATTTTTTCTTTAAAATATAGTATATCACTATTTTTTTTATAATCTTGAATTTTTATTACAAATAATGAATAAAAGTATATATTTTTTTTATTATAAGTAAATTCAACATTAAATTTATTTTTATTTTTTTCAATTACACTAAAATTAGCTGTTCTTGAGAACTTTTTTACTAAAATACCGTTTTTTATTAATGATTTAAATTTAATTGTATTATCATCTTTTATTATTAAATAATGATTTCCTTTTAAATTATAATCATTTGTATATCTTAATTTCCATTTCCCATAACAAAAATTTTTTATTCCAGATGAACTTACAATATATAATATTGATACTAATATTAATATAAGTAGTTTTAACATATTTACTCCTGTTTACTTATATTACTATCAAATACTTATTTATTCAATATTTTTAGATTCAATATAACTAGTCAACCCCTTATAATAAAGAGGATAAGATAAATTAGGTTTTATTTTTGATTTAGACTTATCACTTGATGAAGGCATTCCCATTGTAACAGAACATCCACCTGTTTCCAAATAAGATACATCAAATCCTGTAATTCCTCTATCTAAAGCTTCAAACATAATCTTAATAACATCTGATTCTAAACCCACATGCAAATGTAAACTTATTGACTCGTATGGAACACCTTGTGAATGTGCTTGATCAATAATTGAAATAAATGATTTAGGAGTTAGTGATCCAACTGTATCTGATAAACATATTGTATTAACACCACATTCTTTCCAATACCAAACTATTTGTTCACATATATATATATGATCAATTGGTCCTGCTAATGGACAAGTATCAATACAACTCAAATATAACTTGATTTTACCTTGAAAATTATCACATATATATTTAATATTTTGTTTAGTTTGTTCTAATGTCTTTTTTGTATTTGCTAGCTGAAATTTTTCAGAAACTGAACTTATTAAAGATATATGCGAACATCCTAATTCTATCGCATCTGCTAGTTTAGAACTAGATGGAATTAATAAATACAATGGTATGTCTTTCCCTTCGGGAATGCAACCTAGCTCTACTAGTAAGTCTTTCCCTTCGGGAATGCAACCTAGCTCTGGTAAGTCTTTCCCTTCGGGAATGCGATCTAGCTCTACTAGTAAGTCTTCTCTGCGATCTATCTCTAGTGATAAGTCTTTATCTTCAGGAATGCAACCGAGTACTACATCTCTTGTCATTTTATATAGAATAGCAGAGTCGGCTAACATAGGTAGGATTTTTGGTGAAACTAATGATCCAATTTCAACTGCTTGTGGTGTATAATGAACACAAGATTTTGTAAACATATTTAATTTATATGTGGTGTCAAGTATTTCTTTTGAACTTTGTAGTCCATCACGTAAACTAACATCAAATGGTTTGGGAGATCCTAAATTTTTATATATTTTTGTATACTGGGGATTTGATTTTAACCAAGATCCAAAAGATTTAGCACAAGAAATATTCATATTAGATTAATATTTTAATTTAATAAAATAAAAAGTAAATTTTTAACAAATTTCTTTATCTCATAATAACTGAACCATCTGAATCATATGCCCATATTCCATAATTTATATGTAAAAATACTAACATTTTTTCTATTAATAAATCTTGGAGCTCTTCTTGATTATGTTTTATTAAATCAGTTGGATCCAAATGTATACTTATTAGTCTAATAAATGGATTTGTTGTATTGATAATTGCAAAAGTATGAGATGAATTGTCTGTTAGTGGTGATAAAAGTATTCCTTGAATATTTCTACCTGTTATTTTCTGAACTGTTTCAACACATTTTATAAAATTATGTATATAATCTAATGACTCTTTTGTTTTTTCACATTTACTCTGAATACATATGGTTATATTAGATCCAAATACATCAAACATATGATTTATTTCTGTACAACTTGGACCAAATTTATTAATAATATCTTTTTCTGTTGCAACATTTGATACATTTAAGATACTTAACAAAGTTTGATGAACTTTATTTTCAAACTCAATACATACTTGTCTTGGTTCTTGTTCATTTATATATGCGATCCCATTAATTTGAGTACTAAATCCAGTTCCACCTTTAGATAATTTTATTGGTGGAAATCCGTCTTTCATTTATAATTATTACAATTATTATAATAATTATTACAATTATTATAATACAAATTAAAAAATAAAACAATTTTTTATCTCAATTTTTTATTGATGAGTTATACGATGAGTTATACGATGAGTTATACGATGAGTTATTCAAAAAATCTTTAAACTAGAATTTAAAAAATCTCTAAACTAAATTTATAAAATGGATATAAATTTAGTTGGAGCTGGTATTATGAATTCTGTTAAACCATATTGCAGAAAGCACGTGATTGAATCACTTGAAGCTTCTGAATTTGCTTTACTAAACACTATAATAATTGGATTTATATTAGTTGTATATATAGTATGGTCTAAAAAATCTGTAAAAGATATTTGTTCTAAATACTACACACTAACTTGGACCCAACTTATTTCTATTATAGCATTAAGTATTATTACTGTTACAGGAACTATATTGAAACTAACTCATGATAAAAAATCTAATCCCACATTTACTAATGGGTTAATAGTTAAAGGAATTACCAGTGCTATTGTAATAACAGTTGGTATACTTTTTTATAATGAAACTTACACTTGGAAAACTTGGTTAGGTATTGCAATGATTGGAATTGGATTATACTTACTTGGTTAGAATTTTTTAATTATCTTTGTCTTCAATAGGTTTCTTGTATAAATATCTAATCAAAGGAATTGATACTGGCCAAGTTAGTCCAATTAATCCATTAATTATAGCCACATATATAACTTGAAAAGCTGCATCATATGCACAAACCACATGAGTTAACATTCGAAGACTTGGTGGTAATGAATATTTAGATTTGATAATCTCAGGATGAGTAAATACTATATTTAAACTACCAGATAGAACACCCCCAATAAAATGAATATGTTCCACATTTAACTAAAAATGATCCAACAGGCAAAATAAAATTATCTCTAATTGTTTTCATCATATATTTAATGTATATATGATGAATTGTTCTAAAAATAAAATAATTCAATTTTTTAAAAACCATTCATATCGAGCCAATTCTTAGCATCTTGCATGTATCCATGGTTCTCTTCCAGAAAGAACTCAGATGGATCCTTTGCAATTGCTTCGTCAAGTTCACACCAAAAAGTGTATTGGACTTCTGTAACATCAGAATGGTCTTTTATAGGTGGAAGATTAGTCCCACCAAACTCAACAACTACAAGGTAAAGATCGGTAGAACTACCACGTCTCTCTCCCCACTGAACTTGTTTACCACTAATTGGATCTACACCAGTTATAAAAGTATATCTGGGATCTCGATCAGGATCCGAATAACTCTTAAGATAGATAGTAGTCGTTCCATCATAGTCATCACGATTAAATCCACATTCTTCAGATAATGTACGATCAATATCTTGCTTGGGGATTGATGTTCCTCCTTCTAGATGTTCGCCAGCTCCACTTGCAAGAACTCCAGGCATGTCAACAGTTTTTGTGTTGGTACCACGACGAACTAATCTGATATATCTTTTACCAGCTACTATTGTAATTAGTACAACATCTAGTGCACGTTGTGACATTGGTTGAGTGGTTAAATAACCTTGATACTCTTTACCATTATAAATAGCTAGAACACTCCATGCATTAGGTTCTGAATCTGGTATAACTGGATCTGTATGATTGAAGGGAACCTTATTTGGCAAAATACCTTCACGTGCATCAATAATCTCGATGATATTGCCTGTTTCTATACCTGTAAACCAAGCACTTGTTATTGGTAGATTGTCCGTACCGAAGCGTCGACGTCCAGAATTAGGACCATCTGCAGTCCATATAGATATCATAGCTTGGCTTGATATATTATCTGGAACCAGTAGTTCTTGGCTCGCAGGTGGATGATCTGGACTAGGAGCCGTTGTAGTTCCTAATACAGGACTATAACGGTTCAAGTAAAAAACAAAATTTCCGTCTGTCACTTTGATACAATTATAAAATTGTCCCAATACGAAAAACTTGTTATTATTATTACCAGCAAAAAATGATTTAAGAAAACTCATTGCTTTTTCAAAAAAATATTGAGATTAATTATTTGTATAATCTCATCAATAATACAATAAACAGTTTAACATAAATATTATTTTTCAATTTTTTATGAAAAAATAAGTTGTATTCTAAACTCCTAGCCCCTATTACGTAACATTATTTTTATAATCAGGTTAATTATTATTTAATGATTTTCATGGTCTAAACTATCGTCTGTTAATATTGAATAATTTTGATCCCGGAAAATGTTTTGAAATTTCACTAGACCATGTGTGATATAACTTTTCTATTTATTTGATTAAGTAGCTAGAAGTTTTTTGTTGTTTTTCTATTGTTTTTTTATTATTTTCAATCATTTCCCTATAATCATATGTCATATCTGATATCATATCCAAACATTGTTTTTTAACTTTATCATCTTCATATTCTTTTATTTTTTCTTTTAACTTAGTCTCTTTTTTGGGATCTAATTTAACACCTGCACAATCTAACATCATTTTTGCAAAAAATAAATGATTCATTCCGCGATCATATAATAGTTCTATTATTTTGCTTTTGTCTTTGGTTTGCCATCTACAAATAAAATCTTCATCATAATCAAATAGTTGAACCCTATTATCTCGTCTATTTGTGTTTAATATATTCATACGTTCTGGTTTTTCAGGATTAAAATGATGCTCTTTGATGAACTGTTTGATGGCCTGATCTGGATTAGAAGCATATTCCAAATATTTTTCAGTTGTTACTTTGTAACCAGTTTCTCTAAATGGTAAAAGTTCAACAACCTTTTTTAAATCTTCTGACGAGTTAACATTAATTTGAATATTGTTATTTATATTATTATTTAATGTTCCAATATTATTTAAATTACCAGCAACATTTGTTGTATTAGCTGTATTAGCTGTATTTGTTGTATTTGATATATTTGTTGTATTATTTTGATTTATTGGATTAGTTTGATTTGTTTGATTATTAGCTGGATTATTAGTTGTGATAGCACTATCAGTTAAAAATGCTGGACTTGTTATAAAACCACAAACCTTATGTGATAAATGATATTCTAAATTTTGCCTACATTTAAAATTTTTATTACAAGATGTACATTTTAAACCTTGTAATTTTTTACATATATTACTATTAATATGTTTTTTATAATTTGTACATGATGACAATATTTTAAAACAATTTTTACATTGATATTTTTTTATTTTTATATAGGAGTTTATATCTTCAAAAGATATATTTAAAATTAAATATTTATTTAATAATGATGATAAAAACATATCACATTTTTCTAATTTTTTAAAATTATGATCCAAAAAACAAATTGGACATTTCATTTTATTTATAATAATAAAATATATATTTAAATATTAATTTTCATAAAATAGGTTCTTAAATTAATAATAGAACCTATTTTATGAAAATTAATATTGAATATATATACACATAGAACCTTTTTTATGAAAATTGAACCTAAAATCATGAAAATAAATATAATCTTCATTATGAGCTTAAAATATTTTTTCATTGTAAATAATGATCTAAAAACTTTTTTTATGAAAGTTATTTTTTCAGCGGGAGAGAGAGACGATTTTTGGCCCTCCAGAAAAAAAATCTGGTCAGAAAAAATCTGGGTAAAAAATAAAAATAAAATTTTTAAGACGTTTACAGACCAAAAACAGGTTTTATATTTTTCTAATTGTGTTACCAATTAGAAAAAAGTATTTTAGATATAAAATTAATTAAATATCTTAGCTACTATCGAAACTGATTTGACAGTTGCAGACCAACCTGCCCATGGAGCACTACAAATCCAAAATGTAACTTTAGAACCTGGAATTATTTCATCTTGTTTTATTAAATGTGTATACATAGATAATGAATTCTTTTCTCTATCAATAAAAAATGCAGGTAGAATTTTATTTGTTCCAATTTGATATCTTAAATTACAATGTCCTGTACCTCCCCATCCTTGATCAGTACATGAAACTTTAATTTCAATATGTTCAAATATTTTTTGATCTAATTCGGGTATTATAAAATCAAATGCAATTTTATATGGCCAATTAGAACCATAACCTTCACATTCTAATAAACCAGAATTATCAGAAGTATTCACATAAACTTGATTTACAAACGAACATGCAATATTAATTATATTATTCTGTTTTTTACCTGGACTTACAAGTTCTAATTTATTAACACTTGTTGGCTCTTGAAATAGTACTTTATTTGTCGGCTCTTCAACTTTTTCTGATTTGATAGATCCAGGTTCATTGTTTTTTAGATAGTGACCTACATGTTGTGCAAGTAGTAACAATATTTGTTCTGATGACATATTTGTATTATCATTAGACTCTTTTTCTAAAAAATTTTGTTCATCATCATCTAGATCACAACCAGGTTGTGTTTCCAATCCTAACATTTTTAATACAGATTTGGAAGTATTGTCTTCAGGATTTGTATTTGTTACTATAAATATACATTCATTTAGTTCATCTATTGATATTCTTCCATTTGGTTTGTTTCCTGCTTTTTTTTCTAATCCTTCTAAAAAATCACTAATTAACTCTCTACATTTATTTTCATTAACAACAACACCTCCATTTTCATCTTTTAACATTGATAGTAATGCTTCTTCCATTTTATGCTGTTCAATTTCATTTTCTGATTTATCTGCTGGTCCTAAACTCATCCAAGCACGTCTTAATACAGGATGGGTTATATTAATTGCTGTTCCAAATATATCTTTTTCTAATTCTATAACAACCATTAGCTTATCCATTATTTTATGAAAAGAGTCATCTAAATGTTTGTTCATAGTTGATGGAGGTATATTAACAAGTTGAACAATTCCATCAATAATATTTGATGGTTCGGATACATTTGAAATGTCAGAACCACAACAAAACCAATATTTTTTAAAACTACTACACTTAAAATTATAACTTTTGACACTTTGATTAATATTTTTTACTGCCAAATACCATTGTTTATATTCTTTAAGAGAATCTGAAAAATCTTCCAAATCGAATTTAAGTTCTTTGATAATTAAATATTTTAACTTGTGTTCCAATGGAATAAAATCAATATATGCTTTTTCTAAATTAACAACACTAGATCCTAACTCATTTATTATTTCAATAAATAAATCTATTTTTTTCATTCCATGTTCTTCTAACTCTTTTAGTTCTTCAAGTTCTTTAATTATTGTATCAACACAACCTTTTGCTGTTTTTAAGAATTCAACAATATCTCCTATCATTTAAATATATAATATTATATATATTAATTTTTATGGCAGAAGGATTAATTGCTGGATGGATTGGTGCAATATGTGTTTATCCTATTGACTATATTAAAACACATGTACAAAATGGAACTCCAATACAAAATGTCAGGCTAACAAATATATATAGAGGCTCCTTTGTACAACTAATTGGTGTTGGTCCTGAAAAAGCTATAAAAATATATGTGAATCAATTAGCTTTAGAAAATTCAATTAATCCTATTATCTCAGGTGGACTAGCTGGTATGTGTCAAGTTTTAGTAACTAATCCTATCGAATATATTAAAATACAATATCAACTTTCTAATCATATTAAATTTCAAGATATAAATATAAAAAAAATTTACAAAGGTGTGCTTCTTTGTTTAGCACGTGATATCCCTTTTTCTGCAATTTATTTTCCTACATACTCTTATTTAAAAAAATCTGGTAATTCTAGTTTTATATCTGGATTAATTGCAGGAATACCTGCTGCCTATTTAGTTACACCATTTGATGTAATAAAAACAAGGATCCAATCTAATTTATCACTACCTACTAGATTTGTAGATTATTGGAAAGGAGGATTATGGAGAGTTGCAAAATCTGCACCACAATTTGGTATAACTTTATGGATTTACGAATTAGTCAATACAAAAAAATAAAATAAAATTATTCAAATATTTGAATCATTTTGGATATAACTGAATGAATTATATTTACATTATAGCCTCCTTCCAAAACAAATATAATAGGTTTTGTAAAATTCTTTAATGTAGATGCAATATGAATATAAGTTTCATTTGTAATATTTAATCCTTCTAAAGTATCATCTCGATGTGCATCAACGCCTAACGAAACAACAATTAAGTCTGGATCAAAATTTTCAATATAGGGTTTAACACGAGTATCGATAATATCTTGGTAAAAATCATCATTTGCAAAAATTCTAGATTTTGTAGCTTTATCAATATGAATAGGAATATTTAAAACATTTTCTGTTGACTCAAGTTCAGATCCTGTTCCTGGATAAATTCCAGGTCCAAAACCATGAATAGAAATCAAATGAGTATTAGATATTTGACAAGCAGTTAGATTCTTATCTGTAATAAGACTCTGTGTTCCATCTCCATGATGGAAATCAATATCTAAAATTAGTACCTTAGACAAACCTGCTTCTTGTGCTATTCTAGTTACAACAACTGCATTATTACAAATACAAAATCCTGAAGCCTTATTACAACAATGGTGACCAGGTGGTCTTATAAGATCAAAACCATATTTAATTTCTTGAGATACAATTTGTTTAACCATTTGATCTAGAACAGCAATACCTTCAAAAATAATTTTTGTAGTATCTGATGTAAAGTAGGTATCAGAATCAATATGTGCATAAATATTTGATTCTGATAGTTGAATATTACAGTTTGAACAGGTTGATTGTTTTTTAATAAAATTATTAAATGTTAATTTCTCAAATAAACTCATCTGTTTTTTACATTTACGACAGTTCCAATAATAAAAACTAGGTTCTAGTAAAAAATCAACATGAGTTTTAGAATGTGCTTTAGAAATTAATTCAACACATCTGGAAATATCTGGATTTTCAACTGTTAAAAATTTTGAGCTGGGATATACTTTTATTAACTTTTTTATAGTGTGAGAAACTCGTTCGGGTCTTTCGCAATGAGATTTTTACGAATAATGGTTATCTGATAAATTATATCCAATAATAAACATATTTAATTGATTTAATTGATTTAATTGATTTAATTGATTTAATTAATTTAATTAATTGATTTATTCAATTAAAAATCTAAGTATTAAATAATTCAATTTTTTGAAGAGTAAGTACCTATAAAACCAGTTTTTACATACTAAAAAATAAATAAAACTAACCATTTAAAATATTTTGTATTTGTTCTATTAAATCAGTATATTCTGGCTTAATAATTTGATTTAATAATGTAATAAATCTAACCCAGTTATATCTTTCAAAAAGTGCTTCTGGTGCTTGATTCCATAATCCATTAATAAATTTTTGTATATCTACTCGTATATTGTTTTGATTATCTGGAATTATTGAAATAATTTTTTGTGCAACAACAATAACTGATCTAGGTTTAAACGACATTAAATAATATAACAATTTAAAAATTAAAATAATTTATTTTTAATTAATTTATATATTAATTTTAAAAATCCAATTTTGTCGTGTTTCAAATCCTTCCAAGTTTTCATAAGATAGTTTTAGTTTTTCAGCTTGATAATAATTTAGTTCAGATGTTCTTGTAGATAATAACGTGTATAAAAAACTCATTTGTTCTAAAGTTGCACCACCTACAGTATCAAATAAAATTTTTCCATCATGACCACAAGTATGATAAACACAAGATGTTGGTTCGGAATATCGTTTAAAAAATGTAGTAAAAGTATTATAAGTTGAAGGAGATTTATCATCAGATTTATCAATTATTACTTGAGCCTTCCAAACAATAAAATTTCTTCCAACTAAATCAGAACCTTTCATTATTGGATTTGTAACATCACTTTGTAAAATAAAATCAATATAATCTGTTATACCATTAAAATTACTTATATCTAATTCAGGACAAGGTATATCCATAATTTTATCAAATATTTCTTGCATTTGCACTATATCTTCTTTTGAAAGTGTATTGCCCATTTATTATAGTTTAATTTTAAATTAATTTTAAATTAATTTAAAATTAATTCAATTTTTTTTATTTATGAACTATTAAATTTAATTTTAGAGTAATTCATTAGAAAACCACTCTCACATTGTAAAGATCTTTCATGACTTTCTAATGAATTTTTAACACTAATTTTATAATTGTTAATAAAATTTATCATGTCTTTATTTGTTAGCTTTTTATTAATTTTTAAATTATTGAATCTATTAAGTAACCAATGTGTAAAATTACATTTACTATTATTATCAGATAATCCTATAAATGATTCTTCTGTTTGTACATATATACCTTTCTCTTTTTTG
>Ga0114972_10002667_pt1 | contig 13430 bp, 10 predicted proteins | sample M_140807_EF_Meta_FD_87354 | JGI IMG/M metagenome (GOLD analysis project Ga0114972, IMG submission 87354) | Freshwater microbial communities from Lake Montjoie, Canada to study carbon cycling - M_140807_EF_MetaG | ecosystem: Environmental > Aquatic > Freshwater > Lake | place: Lake Montjoie... | reverse complement strand
TCCGAACAGACAAGGGCTGAAAAGCATTTAGGGCGCGTCCGAGCGCAGCAAATCGCCCTGCAAGCGCTCAACCTCAATGCGCGCCGCTTCGAGCTCGAAGCGGGCCGCGATGAGGTCGTTTCGCGCCGCGCGGAACACCCGTCGCGCATCAAGAAAATCGAGGATGCCGCGTTCGCCATAGCGGTAGGCGGCCTCGGCCACTTTCAGCGCGGCCTCCGCTTCACGCAGAATGCCGTTTTCAAGCGAAGCCACCAGATTTCGCGCAATGCCATACTGGCCCCACGCTGACTCGATGGATTGCGCCAGAACGAACTGGCTGTGCTCCAATTGGCTGCGGCCGCGGGTCACTTGCGCTTCAGCTTCCGCGACGGGCCCCGCGCGACGGTCCCAGAGCGGGATTGTCAGCACCACCCCAACACGATTGTTTTCGAGATCGGGGTCGCGCTCCTGAACAGCGCGTACCGCCACCTCCGGCATCCGCCGCGCCTTCTCCAGCTCCACCAAACGTTGGGCGCGCGCGACGTCCGCACGCAGAACCGCCAACTCGCTACTGCGATCGAGCAAGCGCTGGCGCAGACTCTCAACCGGCGGCAAAGCCACCGGTTCCGACCAGTCGCCGACCACCTCGAACTGGGCTGGCAGCTCTGCGGAGACCAGCGAGCGTATCGCCACCTTGGCCTGCTCGACCCGCAATTCGGCGCTGCGAGCGGCCGTCTGCGCCGACAGCCGTTCAGCCTCAGCCTTGATCAGCTCATAGCGCGGTGCCTCGCCAACCTCGACCCGCACCCGAACCTTGTCACCGATCGACTCGGCCAGAGCGAGATCTTCGCGGGCAGCTGCCACTTCTTCCTGACGCCGCAAGAGGTCGTAGAACGCGGTCGCCAAGCGCGCCAGCACAGTGTTCTGCGACACCCGCAGCCCAGACTCGGCGCTGCTCACGGCCGATTGCGCGGCGGCGATGCGAGCCTCGCGTTGCCAAGGGTTGTCGATGCGCTGGGTGAGCGTATAGGTGTGAGACGCGCCGGCGGCGCCCCCAGCGAGCCTGGGTGCCGCATGACCGAAACCGAACTCGGTTTCGGGGTTTGGGTACGCGCTGGCCGTCAACACACCCGCACGGGAGGCATCGACACCGCTCAGGGCCGCCGTCAACGAGCGATTGGAGGCCAAGGCCAGGCGCTTGAGTTCATCAAGCGAAAACTTATCTTGCGCAGACCACCCGATAGCTGACCAAAGCGCCAGAACAAAGCCTAGTCCAACGCTCACCTGCGCGGCTCTGCGCATCGGAATACCTCAAGTAACTATCTGTGTTTGTTTGGTCGGCCGGAAGTCAGACAAGTTCCAAACCGAGACTTATTTAATTGCTAGGCTGACGCCGCACCGGTCGCTGGCGGCGGGCCTCAAAGTACTTAAGCGCGACAAATGTGCCCCAGCCGATAGCACCTGTGGCCAAGAAAAATGCTCCGTAAGACACCGGCCAGGGAATGCCTTCGGTCATCATCGAATACTCGGACATGCCGCCGATGCCAGCGAGCATATTGAGCGGCATAAACACCACGCTAAACACGGTGAGCTGGTTGACTCGCTTATTCTGGTTGATGTTGATGAAACCGATGGTCGCATCCATCAGGAAGTTGATCTTGTCGAACAAAAACGCGGTGTGACTGTTGAGAGACTCGATGTTGCGCACCGTCTGGTTGCACGACTGCACCTGATCGGTCTTGAGCAGGCGAGCGCGCATCAGGAAGTTCAGCGCCCGCTGGGTGTCGAGGATGTTGCCGCGGATGCGGCCGTTCTGGTCTTCCTCCTCGGCGATGCTGGCGAGAATACTGGCCGCTTGGCTGTCAGTCATCGCCTCGCTCAGCACAGTATGGCCGACATCGCCCAGCGTCGTGTAGATGCCCTCCAGCGAATCGGCCGAATACTCCACGTCCGCCGCGTACAGGTCGAGCAACACGTCGATGCTGTCCGTCACATACCCCGGCTGCGTCAACGCGCGCCGGCGCTGCAAACGGAACACCGGCAGCTCTTCGTCACGCACTGAGAACAGGATGCCACCATGCAGAATGAATGACACCGGCACGCTGCGCGAGTCACCTGCGCGCTCACGCAGGAAATTCGAGTGCAGGTGGATGTCTTCGTTGTCGCCGATGTAAAACCGCGAACTCAGCTCGAGATCAGTGGCCTCCAGAGGATCGGGCAGCTCGACGTCGAAGTGCGAGCCAATGAATGCGCGCTCTGAACGACTGGTGTTGATCAAGTCGACCCACACCGGTTTGACGCCGTCGAGGTCCTTGCGACCCGTCACCGGGACCTGCCGCAAACGCCCACCATCCACCAATTCGAACACGCTGACCTTGGCGCCCTCGAATTGCGGCTCTCGGCCGGCTGCCAAGGCCTCGCGGCGCTCGCCCGAGATCTCCCACAACACGTCGTTCTCGCGTTCACGCGGAATGGTCCGCCACAGCTGCATCGCCTGCTCCAGCGGCAACTCGTCCAGCACCTCGCCCAGATCGGCCGCGCTGTGGCGCGCGATGAGGTTGGCCAGCTCCGCCGCGTGCTGTTTTTGCAACAGAATCTCCACCACCTCGCGACGGCTCATCTGCTGGTTGTGCACGACACCGTCCTGCAATTTGTGCTTTTCGAGGATGTCCATGAATTGCTCGGTCGACATTGGAGGCTGTGTGCGTGTGGAGGCCAGCACCACCGGGAGCGGCAGCTGAGTTTAAAACATGTAGCGGGCCAAAGGCGGGAGCCGGACCGCCTGCGCCCGCGTCATGAGGCCGTCATGTTTCAGTCATTAAGATGCGATGTGCAGTGCTTAGTGTGTTTCGGCTAATCACGTGCACACACCGCCCCGCCCATATTTCAAGGGAAATTGAAGCATGAATCTTCCTGTGCCAACCCTCAACATCGCCGAGGACGCTTATCGCTTCCGCGGCGAACTCGACCGACGCGACATCATCTCGTCGTACAGCGGTCCGCTGACTGACGACATTCTGTCGAGTCTTGGCAATTCGCTGCGCACCAAGATGGAATTCGACGAGACCGACCGCAAGATCAGCCGCGGTGTTTTCTCGGCACTGGTCGAGCAAGCGCAAAACATCATGCGCTACTCGGCCGAAACTCAGGCCCCGCCGTCCGGCCGCGACCTCGAAGGCAAATCGCCTGAAGACGCCTCGCTGCGCTTCGGCATGGTCCTGATCGGTCGCACGGAAAACGGCACCTGGTACGTCAGCTGCTCCAACGTCATCAACAACGACGTCGTAGCTAGGCTTAGCCAGTCGATCTCATCGCTGCAGGGTCTGGACCGCAAGGAACTCGGCGCGATGATGAAAGAACAGCTGCGTGACGGCCCGCCAGAAGGCTCAAAAGGCGCCGGCGTCGGCTGGATCACAATTGCCCGCGAGGCAACAGGCGGTTTCGAGTTCGACTTCTTCCCGATTATGGGAACGGACAAAAGCTACTTCACGTTCAAAGCCTATTTCGAGTGACGACCATGAGCAAACTTTTCATTGGCGCCGGCGTGCGCACCCCGCAGATCACCTTCTCGTTCGAAGACGGCGTGTTCTCGCTCGAAGGCGAGTCCTACCCGGAAGATGTTCGTGCCTTTTATGACGATCCCATGGCGCAGTTCTACACTTGGCTCGAAAGCACCTCGGCACCGCTCCGGTTCGAGTTCAAGTTGGTGTACTTCAACAGCTCGACCGCCAAGGTCATCATGGACTTGATGGAGCGTCTTGAAGAAGCCGCTGGCAATGGCCGTGAGTGTCTGATCCAGTGGCACTACGCCGAGGACGACGACAACATCAAGGAACTCGGCGAAGAATTTGCTGAAGACCTGGTCTCGGCGAAGTTCGAACTGGTCGAAGTGAACTAAGACCATGAGCCTTCATATCCCTGCTCGCTCGTTGATGACGCCGACCGAAACCGTCAAGGTCACCGCTCGTTGCGACACCATCATCCCTCGCATCCGTGAGGACAGCAGCCTCAAGCTGGTCGTAGTGGTCGACGAAAACAACCTGCCGGTAGGGGTTCTTGAGCGCATCGAGATCCTGACGGCGATGGCCAACCCGCTGGCTTACGCGGTGTTCCAGAACCGGCCGGTCTCGAGCCTGATGGACGAGGAATTCTTCACCTTCCCAGCCGACGGCGACATGGCCGACCTCAGCGCTGTTATCAACGAGAGTGCCGAGAGTATCCACACCGGCGGTCTGGTGTTGCTGGACGACAACCGCTGTGCAGGCGTGCTGCTTTACTCCGACTTCCTCGGCTACATGGTGCGCCAAGATGCCGAACGCGCCGCGGAACTCGCCGAGGCGCACGAGGTGGTGATGGATTCGGTGAATTACGCCAGCCGCATCCAACAAGGCTTGCTGGGTAATCGCGATAAGATGCGTGCCTCGTTCACCGACGTCGGCATCGTCTGGGAACCGCGAGATGTGGTGGGCGGCGACATCTTCTGGCAGTCGCCCAAGCGCGCCGACGGGATGTTCTGGGTGGCGTTGGTCGACTGCACCGGCCACGGCGTGCCCGGCGCGATGGTGTCGATGCTGGTCGCATCTGCGCTCAATCGCCTGTGGGAGACCCACAACGACCTGAATCCGGGCGAGGTGCTGGGCAAGTTGGGCGACTTGGTGCGCCAAGCCCTCAACCAAGACTCGGAAGACGCAAAATCGAATGACGGCTTCGATTCGGCGATCGTGCGCATCGAACCGGCGTCCGGAGTGGTCAACTACGCCGGCGCGCGCATCGGCTTGTTCGTGGTCCCGCGTGAACATGAACCGGTGCTCCGCATCAACGGCTTCAAGATGGCGCTGGGTTACAAGGGCACTGAGCCGCACGCCCCGCTGCCCAACACCGAACTGAAGATTCACGACGTGGCCGCCATGGTCATGGCCACTGATGGGGTGTTCGACCAACCGGGCGGTGCCAACGGTCGGGCCTTCGGACCGACTCGACTGGCCGATTTCCTGGCCGCGCATCGGAATGACTCGGCCAGCGAACTGGCTCGCAAGCTGCAATCGGAAATGACCCATTGGCGTGGCGATCAATCCCGCCGCGACGACCTGAGCGCCCTGGTGCTCGGCTTCTGAACTCGGAGGACACTCGCTGGTAAGGCTTATCGGCGAGACTGATACGGCAATCCGAAAATCCAATCGCTGCGGAGCGCTTGCAAACCTTCTCCCAGTAGCTCGATTGAACTAATTTGGAACCGTTGCTTGATTCCTCCTCCTTCAGCAACTTTACGCGGCCCCTCGGGGCCGCTTTTTTTTGCACTCTCACCCAGCGCTCACATGAGCGGCCGCCGATAACCGCCACCCACTCCAACGGGCGACAGCACCACTTGCCACAACTGGTTGCTGCGGGCGCGAAAACTACCGGCACAGGCCAGCAGGTAATAGCGCCAAATGCGATGGAAGCGGTCGCCGTAGCGCTCGCGAAACTGCGGCCAGGTGGCCTCGAACCGCTGGTGCCAGGCCATCAGCGTGCGGTCGTAATCGGCGCCAAAGTTGTGCACATCCTCGACCACGAACAGGCCCTCGCAGGCATCGGTGATCTCGCTGAGCGCCGGCAACTCGCCGTTCGGGAAAATGTTGCGCTCCATCCAGGGGTCGATGCTGCGACCACGATCGTTTTTCCCGATGGTGTGCAACAGCAATAGACCGTCGTCGTGCAGCAGCGCCCGCATGGTCTCGAAAAAACGTCGGTAATTGGCGTGCCCGACGTGCTCAAACATACCGACCGAGGCGATGCGGTCGAACCGACGCTCAGGCTGGTCTTCGAAGCAGCGATAGTCGGACAGCACGAACTCCACCGGCAGGCCCTTGCACCGCTGCTCCCCCCACGCCGCTTGTTGCCGCGAATTGGTGAGCCCAGTGCACTCGACACCATGGTGCTCGGCGGCCCAGCGCATCAGCCCGCCCCAGCCGCACCCAACGTCGAGCAGACGCATGCCGGGCTTGAGACTGAGCTTGGCGCAGACCAACTCGAGCTTGGCCTCTTGCGCAGCCTCAAGAGTGCTGGCTTGCGCCCAGTACCCGCAGCTGTAGACCATATAGGGATCAAGCATCGCGGAAAAGAACTCGTTGCCAAGATCGTAGTGTTGACGAGCCACCGTCCACGCGCGCGCCAAAGACTGGCGGTTGAACAGACGCGACTCGATGGCCAACAGCAAGGCTTCCGGGTTCTTGACCTGGCGCTGCAGATCGGCGCGCAAGACGCGGTCGACGAACGCGTCCACCGCTGCGCAGTCCCACCAGCCATCGGCATAGGACTCGCCCAGACCCAAGCTGCCATGCCCGAGAATCCGCTGAGCGGTTTCCGGATCGTGGATCTGGATGTCCCACGGTCGATTCCCACCGACCTCAACATCGGCCGCAGCCAACAACTGGCGCAGGCGCTCAAGGCGGCTGTCGCCGCCATTGACCGGTTTTAGCGTTTCGGGTCTGACACGAACTTCCATGATCCTCTCCGTCGAAGCGGGCCATCGGCCCGGAGAGAATCACTCTACTCAGCGCGGCGGCGTCCGCTTTGACGCCGGACAAGGGCTACTCGATGCGCACAGCAAGCGCACGGCTCAAGGCCACCAGCGCCGAGAAGCGCCCGAGACGCGCGATGTCGATGGCAGTTTCGGCGGTGTAGACGGTGCGTTGGGCATCCAGCACCGTCGAATAGTCCTCAGCGCCGGCCGCGAAGCGCAACTCGGCAAGTGCAAGGGCCTCGGCGGCTGCGGCGGCGGCTTCGCGCTGCGCCTGCTCCTGCTGGCTGGCGCTGTCGAGGTTGGCCAGCGCATCAGCGACCTCCTTCTGCGCTTGCAGCACAACCTGCAGATAGCGCACCAAGCGCTCACGCTGAATGCCCGCGCTCAATTGGGCCTGTCCCTCCAGACGCCCGCCGTCGAACACAGTTTGGGTCAGGCTCGCAGCCAAGGCATAGAGACCGCTGGACGCCTGCAGCAAATCGCCAGCCACCGCCGACTGCAGGGCGCCACGCACGCTCAGGTCGAGTCGCGGCAAGATTGCTGCGCGGGCAGCGGCCAGATTGGCCTTGGCCGCCACCAGGTCCAGCTCGGCTTGACGGATGTCGGGCCGACGCGCCAAGAGTTCGGCTGGCTCACCCGTGGTCGGCTGTGGCACGTTCAGTTGGCGCAGTCCGCCATCCTGATCCGGCGCGGCATCCGGCGGCTGCCCGGTCAGGATCGCCAGCGCGTTGCGAACCAGCGGACGCTGGCCGACCAGCGCCGCCAGCGCCGCACGGTTGACTGCCACCTGATTGCGCTGGCGCGCCACCTCGAGGGCCGACACCCGGCCAGCAGTCTTTTGCGCAACGATCAAGCCCAGCAAGCGCTCGCTGGTGGCGACATTGCGCTGCGCGGTGGCGATGCGATCGTTGATCGACAACAGCTGGAACCACGCCGTCGCCGTGTCCCCCTGCACCGAGAGGCGCACCGCATCGCGAAACGCCTCGCTCGACGCTAGAGCCGCACGCCCACCCTCGGCCAGCGAGCGGTTGCGGCCCCACAGATCGACCTCGTAAGCCAAGGTGCCGCCCGCGCCAAACAGGTCGGAGGGGTCGGCGCCGGGTTGACGGTTGCGCTGCGTCGAAGCATTGCCGGTGAGACTGGGGAACACACCCGCCGCACTCACGCGGGCAGTCGCTCGCGCTTGCTCGATGCGCGCCAGCGCCGTACGCATGTCGAGGTTCTCGGCCTGTGCGCGTGTGAGCACGGCGTCGAGTTCGGGCAGGCCGAAGCCAATCGCAGCCGCACTGCCCTCGCCGTAGACCGCAGGCCAGCGCGCCGCAAGGCGAGGCGCCTCGTCGGCGACCAGGGGCACCTGACTGGCGCACGCCGTCAGCGTCAAGGCGATTGCGGGGAGCCAGCGGCGGACATGGAATTTAACAAGAATCATTCGGACGCCAATGCCATCACCGGGTCGAGTCGCGCCGCCCGTCGCGCCGGCAGGTAGCCAAACACCATGCCGATGATAAAGGCGCTGCCGAAGGCCATAAGCACTGGCGGCGCCGAAAAAATCACCGGCGAACCGAAGGCTCGCGCGGCGTACCCAGCGGCAAAACCCAAGCCAACGCCAATCAGGCCGCCAATCGCACACACGAGCAAGGCCTCAATCGAGAACTGCAACTGGATCTGCGCCCGCCGCGCTCCACAGGCCATGCGGATGCCAATCTCGCGGATGCGTTCGGTGACCGACACCAGCATGATGTTCATCACACCGATGCCCCCCACCAAGAGAGAGATTGCGGCAATAGAGCCCAACAAGAGGGCCAGGGTGTCCTGCGTCTCGGTGGCAGTCTCAATCAGTGAGGCCATGTTGCGCACCTTGAAGTCGACAGTCTGATGACGCCGTTTGAGAATCGCCTCGACCGCCTCCACCGTAGCCTCCGACTGGTTCATATCAGCCAGCTGCAGGGCAATCGCCTTAACGTGACTCTGACCGAACAAGCGCATTCGACCGGTGGTCAAGGGCACGAATAGGTTGTCGTCAAGGTCGCTGCCGAAGGCCGATTCGCCCTTGCTCGACATCACACCGACCACCTCGAAGGGAACGTTCTCAATAAGGATGCTCTGGCCGATCGGGTTTTCACCCTCGGTGAACAAAGCGTCGCGCACCGTTGTGCCAATCACGGCAACCGGTGAATAACTGCTGACATCGGCGTCCGAGAAAAAATCGCCCTGCAGCAAATCCCAGCTTCGCGAGGCCGGGTAATTGGCGGTGGTGCCAGTGCCGTTGGTGGCGTAATCGTTGCGGCCGAAGCGCACCGTGATGCCACCGCCATTCTCCGGAACCACACGCTTGACGTTAGGCAGACCGTCCAGCGCCTTGGCGTCGTCGGCCGTGAGCGTCTTGATGCCGCCCGAGCCACGCACATTGCGGGCACCGGGGCGCACCACCAGGAGGTCGGGCCCCATCGCCTCGATGCGCTCCAGCACCTGCCGCTTGCTGCCATCACCCAGCGCCAGCATGGCGATCACCGCCGCCACCCCGATGATGATGCCGAGCAGGGTCAGCACCGTGCGAAACAGGTTGTTGCGCAGGGAGCGCAAAGCCATACCGATGGCAGCGGCCAGATCGCCGACAGGATGCGCGTCGGGTGGCGTCTGATCCAGCTCCAAGGACGCCGCCGCGGCAAGAGCCGGCACCGCATCGTCGCGACGCGTGTCCGACACGACGCGCCCGTCGACCAGCTCGATCACGCGCTGCGCCTGCGCGGCCACTGCAGCGTCGTGGGTGATGAGGATGATGGTGTGGCCCTCGGCGTGGAGCTCGTGCAGCAGCGCCAGCACCTCGCCGCCCGAACCGGTGTCGAGAGCGCCGGTAGGCTCGTCGGCCAAGATGACGCTGCCGCCATTCATCAGCGCACGCGCAATCGACACGCGCTGCTGCTGCCCCCCGGAGAGCTCATTGGGCCGATGGTGGCCGCGGTCGGCCAGGCCCAATCGGCTGAGCAGACGCTCTGCCCGCTGATGACGGTCGCCACTGCCGATTCCGCGGTAGATGGCCGGCATTGCCACGTTCTGCAGCGCAGTCTCGGTGCCAATCAGGTGGTAGCGCTGGAACACGAATCCGAACACTTCGCTGCGCAGAGCCGCCAATTCGTCCGGCGTACAGTGCGCCACATCGCGGCCGTCGAACAGGTATTGACCGGTGCTGGGCGTATCCAGACAGCCCAGCAGATTCATCAGGGTGGTCTTGCCTGAACCAGACTGGCCGCGAATCGCAACGAACTCGCCGCGACCGATGGCGAGATCGATGCCATGCAGCACCCGCACCGCCAACTCGCCCTGGCCGTACGTCTTGCTGATGCCGCGCAGTTCGATCAAAGGCTGCGTCATGGTCAGTGGTGGGATCAGTACATCGGCAGCTTAGGCTTGCCGCCCGAACCACCGCCCTTGTCACCCTTGCCACGCCCCTTGTCCGCGCCGTCGCCCGACTTCGGGCGTGGCAGTACGACCTCCTCGCCCTCGGCCAGCCCCGCGATGACTTGCACCTGATTGCGGGACTCCAGCCCCAGCGTCACCTCGCGCTCACTGATCACGCCGTCCTTGACCACTTTCACTTTGCCGGGACGCGGCGCGCCATCCGCACCAGCCCGCTTGGCATCGCCGCCCCCCCCTTGCTTGCCCTTACCGTTGCCGTTGCCCTTGCCCTTGCCCGAACGCTCCGGCTTGATCACGGCACGTGCCGGGATGGTCAACGCATCGTCCACCTGCTTGAGCTTGAAGGTCACTTGCGCGCTCATCTGTGGCAACAAGACGCCATCCGGGTTCTCAACGTCGAACAACACGTTGTACAGGACGACGTTGTTGACCACCTCGGGCGTCGGCAGGATCTGCCTAACCTTCCCGGTCCAGCGCCGGTCGGGCAGTCCCAGGGTGTTGAAGAACGCCGACGTGCCGACGCGAATCTTGCTGATGTCGGCCTCTGACACCTGCGCCTGCACCGACATCACCGACAAATCGGCCACCCGCAGGATCACAGGCGCTTGCTGAGCAGCCACCAGCGTCTGGCCCTGCCGCGCGGTGACCGACACCACGGTGCCGGTCATCGGCGCAAAGATCTGCGTGTAGCGCAAATTGGCGCGATCGGCGACCAGCAGCGAGCTCTGCTGACGGATTTGCGCCTCAATCGAAGCAACGCCGGCTTCGGCTTGCTGCAAGGTGGCTTCGGAGGCCTCTAGATCCTCGCGACTGACGGCGTCGCTGCGCATCAAGCTGCGGTTGCGCTCAACCCGCTGCCGGGCCAAGGTCAGCTGGGCGGTGCGGTCAGACGATTGCGCTCGCAGGTTGTTGATCGCGGCACTGGTCTGGTTGACGCGGGATTCAAACAGCGTGGGGTCGATCTCGGCAATCAACTGACCCTTTTTGACGGTTTGGCCGATCTCGACACCCAGTCGGCGCAACTGCCCGGTGACTTGCGTGCCGACGTCAACGAACTGCAACGGCAGGAGGGTTCCCAGCGCGTTGACGGTCAGCTGCACAGTGCCGCGCTCGACACGAGCGGTCTCGTAGGCTGGCGCTTCGTCGGCACGCCACGGCTGCCACCACGCCAAACCACCGGCCAAAGCCAACGCACCCACCACCAACAACAGTTTTCCGCGCTTCAAACCTGTCTCCACTGTCTTCCGACCGGCGGGCGAAGCCAGCCGCGACAGAAACCTTGATACAACGCAAACCCTCACAAGCGATTACCGGCGATGGTTGACGCCATTAGCCCATGCGAAGCCGGCCTTGGTTCAGTCGCCACAACCGCTCCCGCTCGAGCGCGGAGAATCATGTCACAGGAAGCTCGCCAACTGCTGCAGCCCCGCGACCTGCATTCAGAGTCCATAGGCCGGGAATCGTTCGATGCTCGATGAGGTTCGTACTCAGCGCTCCTTTTGGATCGCATTGACCGCTGGCGCGGCGGGAATGCTCGTCGTGATCCTGCTGAGCCAGTCGTGGCGCGCGCATCTCGATGCGACCCGGCGTGATTTGCAATTGCAATCGGCGTTCGTGCTGAACGTGGTCGAGGCCGTGATCCTTGAGGAGCAGCAATCAGAGCGTCCGGAGCCAGCGGCTCCGGTGTTCAGCTTTAAGCCGGCAACCCGCGTCGATGAAGTGATCTTTGAGGTGAGCCGGCAGCCGGGCATCGCCGGCCCTGCCTTGACTACCCGCAAGACCCTCTCAATCCCACGCTTGCAGCAGGCCATCCGCATGCGTGTGCCAGATTTGATCGGTACCAGCGAGGTTCACTTGCCCAGCGGGAAGATCCTGTTCGCGCTGGACCAGCATCAGTGGTCGCTCAGCTGGTCAGCGGAGGCCGAAGACCTGTCGATCCTCCCCGTCACGCTGCGAGCCTTGGTCGAAACGCGAAGCAACTCCCCGATTACAGGACTGAGCGTGGTCAGCACGGTCAGCGCCCCGACCGTGATCACCACGTTCGCGCGTCACACAGCTGCGCCAGCCGGACTGGCCTTGGCGATCGCTGGACTGCTGGTGCTGCTCTTACACCGCCTCAACATCATCACTATCGAACTACGCCGAGCAAATCGCCACGCACTCGAGGACACCCTGTCCGGGCTGCCAAACCGAAGGGCCTTTGAGGACGCCTTCAAGACCGCTTGCCGCAGTTGCCAGCGTGACAGGCGGCCGCTCAGCATGTTGTTCATCGACATCGACCGTTTCAAGACCTTCAACGACGAGCATGGCCACGACACCGGCGACCGCGCCCTGCATGCGGTGGCGCAAGCGATCCGCCACAGCGTGTTGCGCCCGGCCGACTTCTGTTGCCGCTGGGGCGGTGAGGAGTTTGTTGTGTTGCTCCCCGACACCGACCCTGTTGGCGCACTCGAGACCGCCGAACGCCTGATCGAGCGCGTGCGCGGCTTGCGGCTACGCCTAGAAGGCGGCGGCGAGGTGAACATCACGGTAAGCGTCGGCATCGCCACAGCAAGTCCGGAACGAGCGGTCAACCGCAAAGAACTGCTGGCGAGAGCTGATGCAGCCATGCTGGACGCGAAACGCAGTGGCCGCAACCGCTGGTCAGTCTGCCCCGCCGACGATGCGATTACGCCGACGGGTGCGACGCCGTGAGCGCCTGAGCCTCGACGGGCGGATAGATGATCCAACGGTTCCGGCCGAGGGTCTTGGCCTGGTACATCGCCTCGTCGGCGTGCGCCAGCAAATCCCGTGGCAAGCCGGGATCGAGCGGATACACGGTGCAACCGACGCTCACGCCCACTCGCACCTCGCTCTCGCCGATCATCACCGGATGCCCGACCGCATGGATCAACCCAGTTAGCAATTCGCGGCAGTCGTCCAAACTGCGGATGCCGCCTGCCAGCAGCACGAACTCGTCGCCCCCCAGACGCGCCACCGTGTCCGAGCCGCGCACGTGGTGCACCAGACGGTGCGCCACCACCCGCAGCAATTCGTCACCCACGGCGTGGCCGTACCGGTCGTTAACCGGCTTGAAACCGTCCAGGTCGAGGAAACACACCAGCAACCAGTCTCCGTCGCGCTGGCTTGCCGTGACCGACGCATCAAGCTGCGTCATCAGGGACTTGCGATTGGCAAGCCCGGTGAGCGGGTCGCGGCCAGCCTGCGCCTCGGTCGTGATCGACGACACCAGCAGCGACCACTCGCGCTGCTCCATCTCGTTCTGCAGGTTGCGCATCAGCGCACCGAGCACTCCTAGAAGCGTCACCAAGCCGAGGACCACGGTCAGGATTAAATCGTGCCGAAACTCGTCGAGAATCGCTGAGTCGGTGCCCGCCCCATACACGGTGAATCGCAACCAACCCAGCTTCAGGTCGGCGTCGACGCTGTTCCAGACCACCAGTTCGTCGCCGATCCATTCGATGCTGTCCGCCCGAGCTGGCGGATTCACCCGCGAGGGTTCAAAGCGCTCCCCTACCGGTCCCCGCGGGCG
>Ga0114972_10002665_pt1 | contig 13435 bp, 8 predicted proteins | sample M_140807_EF_Meta_FD_87354 | JGI IMG/M metagenome (GOLD analysis project Ga0114972, IMG submission 87354) | Freshwater microbial communities from Lake Montjoie, Canada to study carbon cycling - M_140807_EF_MetaG | ecosystem: Environmental > Aquatic > Freshwater > Lake | place: Lake Montjoie... | reverse complement strand
TTGATTGATACTCCGGGGCATGTTGACTTCACGGCCGAAGTGGAGCGTAGCCTAAGGGTTTTGGATGGTTGTGTTGTTGTATTTGATGCACAAAAAGGGGTTGAAGCCCAGTCGGAAACGGTTTGGCGGCAGGCGGAAAAGTACCAGGTTCCACGCTGCATTTTTGTTAACAAAATGGATGTGATTGGGGCAAATTTCGATGAGACCCTTGAAGATATCGTCGAAAGACTGGAAGCTCGCCCCGTTCCTGTTGTGATCCCCGTTGGCAGTGGTTCGGTCAAGGACAGTAATCGGCCATTTGAGGGTGTTATTGACATCATAGAGCAGAAACTCCACCGATTTAATCCATCAGACTGGGGCAAAACCTTTACCACAGAGGAGATCCCCTCCGATTTGTTGCAGGATGTTTCCAAATGGCGGTCCAATCTTTTTGATGTCCTTACGGAAAACGACCCATTAGATCTGATCACCAGCTTGGTGCTTGAAGGTGCGGATATCCCTGTAGAAAAAATTCGTCAACTCCTTCGGGAACAAACCTTGGCACGATTGGTCCAACCTCTTTTTTGTGGTTCAGGTCGGGAACACATCGGTGTTCAGCCCCTGATTGATGGAATGGTTTATTACTTGCCATCCCCTCTTGATCGTCCCCCATTGGTTGGGATGAATCCAAAGAAAAAGGATAAGCCTGAAACACGAAAACCAGATGCCAAGGAACCATTTTCCGGGCTTGTTTTCAAGGTGGTTGCCGATAGCCACGGGGAGCTTTTTTTCCTCCGTATCTATTCGGGTACAGTAAAACTGGGAGCCCGGGTTTCCAACCCCGGCAAGGATTCCCGGGAAACAATCGCAAAAATGTTTCATACAGAGGCCGATCCCACCCAACGGACTGAACTTGAGGAGGGAAGGGCAGGCGATATTGTGGCGGTTGTTGGCCTCAAAGAATCTGTTACCGGTGATACCCTTTGTGATCAGCAACACCCCATCCTTTTGGAAAAGATCCAATTTGCCCAGGCGGTTGTTAGTCGCTCTGTTGAACCCGAGTCGTCAGGGGATAAAGACAAGCTAAATGAGGTTCTAAACCTCTTGAAGCGTGAGGACCCGACCTTTATTGTCTCCGTCGATAAAGATACTGGGCAAACTCTTATGAGCGGTATGGGAATGCTTCACCTGGAAATCAAGCAGCACAGGATGGAGCGTGATTTCCGGCTGAAAATCCGTGTTGGAAAGCCCCGTGTGAGTTATCGGGAAACCATTTCCGAGAAGGTTCGGGTCACAGGGGAGTGCGAGCGGCTTGCCGGTGGAACCACCATATTCGCAAAGATGGTGGTTTCCTTTATTCCTTTGGAGCTCGAGGATAATCCTTCCACAGAAGTGGCGGAGGTGGAAGAAGTTGTCAAAACCGCCAAAACCAAGGTAAAGGGAAAGCAGCCCAAGGTAATTCCAATTGATCCACTTGGGGTTCGGGTGATTAACAAAGTTCGCCATGACACCGTGCCCGAGAATTTGGTGGATAGCGCATTGGATGGTCTAAGATCCTCACTCCAATCTGGAGAAATGGGCTATCCCGTAATGAAAGTTGAGGCGACCCTCGAATCCATTGAATGGGATCCCGCTCGTTCCAATGAGGTTGCTATGCAAGTTGCGGCAGCCGATGCGGTTCGGAAAGCGCTTTCCGGAAATATTGTTCTCCTTGAGCCTGTGATGAAACTGGAGGTCAATGTTCCCGAAGATCACCTGGGCTCGGTTACTGCCGATTTGAACGCGCGGCGGGCGGAGATCCAGGATATTTTGGTTCGGGGAAAAGTAAGAGTGGTTGAGGCGGTGGCTCCAATGGCCCGATTGTTCGATTATGCGGATCGCGTGCGCAGCCTTACACAGGGTAGGGCTGCCTCCACAATGGAACCCAAGGCCTATGCTCCAGCTCCCCCCGAGGTAATGAAAAACCTTTTGGACCCGTCTTTTTAAAATTTTCCGGCGTTTTTTTGACCTTTCCGCCACAAGGGGTCTTAAACTAGATGGTGTCAAAGGAGATTATTTATGATTTCTAGAAGAAAAATGATTTCAAGGGCCCTTCCTGTCGTGGCAAGTGCATTCTCACTCATTGGTTGTGGAGAAGCGTCCAACCCGCTCGATCCAAATTACACCGGGTATGTGATTGAGGTTGAGGGCATGTCCTGAATGGGCTGCGGACCGAAAGTGCAGTCTGCACTTAAGACCGTAGATTGGATTGATTCCGCATCGATTGAATGTGATCGAAATACAATGACTGCAAGGTTTGTTGTAAAAGACAAATCAAAATTCAATTTAGAAGCACTAAAAACAGTTGTTTCAGAGAAAGCGGGGCCAAAATATCAGGTCTCTCGTATTCTCAAAAAACAAATTGATTGAATATACTTTTTAAATGAAATGCGATCTCTTTGTGAATTTACAAAGAGATCGCATTTATTGTTATTTAGAAATCTGAAGATCAGACGGTTCTGACAATACAACGAACTCCCTGGCGCCCTTGGTAGATTTGCCAATGAGTTTAAGGGCTGGTTTTCCTACCTCAGCTTTTGCTCCAATGGTAATTGTTAAGGTCGCCTCAGTCATGCCGCTTGGGATTGTCGCGGCAGTCGCAGTTACTTCCTTCGGTAAACCTTCCAGACTTAGGCTAACCGCCCCTTCGAAGCCTTTATCCCTAACAACTTTTGCCTTGATGTTTACCTTTTGGCCAAGTTTCGTTGTTTTTTCGGCAAGTGTGGACTGGACTACAAACGGTGGTTTTTCAAGGACCGCCATTGCCGCCTTGGCATAAAAGTGACTGGGCAATACGGGAAGTCCGGCCAAAGCAGCGGATACTGGTTTCTCAACCTCGAATTTGCTTGGTGTAGGACCTTCGACTGCAAACTGAATCTCTACAGGGCCAATTGGTTGGTTGGCTGGGGCTTTCAAAACCATGTTACCAACGGGATCCGTTGGTTTGGCTGGTTTGCCTTTTTCAACCGAAAGACTCCCCTGAAAACCAGCAGGACTTTTTGTAATAATCTTGAATGGGCCATCAAAGTTTTTCTTTAAGACCATTACTGGAATACTGACTTCGCCGGACTGGTTAACAGTGAAGCGATCTGTCTGGAGGCTGAGAGTAATCTCCGGTTTGGGAGCCGAAATTTCCACACGATAGGATTCCGTTGGCCCACCCCAAAGGTGCAGATGCTCCACAGATAAAGTAAATTCACCATCTGCGGGTGCAGTAAAATCCAGTACTGGACTTGCCGCCGGATTTCCTTTGAGGATCTTTGCCCCCTTTGAATCGAGGATTTCCAAGTAAAGTTCGGTTGGGGTAAATCTTCCACCGGATGTTCCATCAAAAATCAATTTCTGACCTTTTTTGCATGCAAATCTGTAATAATCTCGCTCACCCCGTTTTCCAAATCTCCCACTAATTCCACATGGAACGCTCAAACTTAAAGCATTTGCAGGAGTATTGTTATTGGTTGATTCAATAAATTCCTCAGTATTGCTTATCTGAAGCTCAACGGGCATCCCCAGTTCTCCCCCAGTGGAGAATTTGGGAGTAACCGTCAACACATTGCCTGGGGTAGCTTTGGCAGCGTTTATAAGAACTGGTGCAGTTCCCTCGATTGCAGGACCAACGAAGGAAACCGATGTCTGTTTGCCGGCTTGAATAGCCAGTGGAAATGGCGTGGTGGCCATTGGGAAGTTTCCCACCCTTAGGCGAAAAATAAAGTCGGCCCCACCCCGCCAGCTTACATCGCGGATGGTGATGAAATGTGTTCCGTTTTCCTGGAATTGGTGCCTAACTCTGGCATCTGTCAATAGGCCTGGGGAGTCATTGCTGTAGCCTCCTTGAATCTCACGGCCTTTGGGGTCATACAGCACAATTTGTGGGTCCAAAGCACTACCAAGTCGGTGCCCTAATATTTCCATTGAAAGGTATTGGCCTTTTTTTGCCTCGATTTTGTACCATCTGGCAATCTCAGCATCGATTATGCCATTGACAACACAAGGTGGCTTGATTTCCATCGCCAAAGCCCGCGTTGTGTTGTTTCCGACATCGGCAACCTCAGGCAATGAATCCAGGGCGATTACCCTTGGATTGGAAATTCCCCTTGAGGTACTAACCCTTATTGATTGAAAACCAGGAGCCAGGTTTGGACCTGGTTCGATCATAACCTTAAGTTCCGTTGCTTCTGTTTTTTTGTCAGATTTCAAAGTAAATTTGCCTGGGAAAGAAGCCAATATACCATTGGCCTCTTGAAGGTTAGTCCCTTTGATTAGGATTTCCGATGGCTTGCCCAGCCCAATTCCTGCGGGAAAAAAAGGTTGGATTTCAGGGTTTTGTCCTAGAGCTGTAGTTGCCGTGGCAGAAATGAAAACCATCAAAAGCATTGATTTGCGGAGCATGGAAAACCTCCGGGAAAGGTAAAAACTTGTTGGCCACGGTAGGGGATCCGTAACCGCGCAAAACCCGCAAAAGCCTTTGATAAGTGATCAAAGGCTTTCAAAAAGTTACGGAAAAGGCTTGCCTCGGGGCCGCCTTACTTGTTCCCTTCTTCCAATCGCTTTTCAATCGATTTGAAGTCGAAATTGTTGGGCAAATCAAAATCCTGATTTTTCTTGAGCTCTTCCATATCGGGTCGAGCGGAAGGGATTCCACCATCAGGAATGGGTTCTTTGCAAAGCCAAACGAGGGCATTAAGAACTAACTTACGGTTGGAGTCCACTGCCCAATTCCAGTGAAAATGGCCTCCAGTGTATCCAAAACCCCTGCCACCATCTGGTCGTTCCTTGACCCATGCCAAAGTTTGTGATTCCCCCTTCTCAACCGCTTCCCGGACCGCCCGATTGCCGCTGTGTGGACCATCCGGACGGCTTAGGGTTTCTTTTGGTGGGAGGGCTCCAAGAATACTTGTCACACCGTCCATCTTCTCGCGAAATCGCATGTGATAGTACCATTCGTCATAGGTTCGAACATCCCCCACGCCTTTGGTTACAGGGTGGTTTTTAGCCAACTCCGAGCGAACTAAAGTCCATGTTGGGTTGACCGACCAATCGGTCTCGAAATATCCACCTGTCCAGTCAAGAAATTTTTCAGCGCCCGGCCCCTTTGGTACTTCCACACCGTAGTGCATCATCCCAATTCCAACACCTTTATTTGCCATTGCATCTATCTCTTTCAGATGAGGAAGGAATGGATGCCCGCCCCCTCCATCCGAATAAATTACCACGGCACTTGCACCATCAAATACTGAGGCATCTTTGGGCCATCCATCAAGGACAACAACGGTTTGAATGTTTGGGTTCGATTTTTCCAAACAGTCCTTAAGAAGCAAACAACCAGCTTTAAACGCATGTTGTCCGTATGCGTGACTTTTGCGACCAGCTATCAAAACCAATTTTTTCTTGGCTACCTCATCGGCACGAAGACCGGCTGGTGCAAATCCAAAAAAGGCGGCGAAGCCCAAAACCAAACAACATAGTCCAACTCGTTTATTCATGAATGGTAAACTCCCGAGTTCCGGCGTCTGGGGTGGGAAGGAGCGACACCCGGAAACATTTTGACTAACCATAAGAATATCCATTCTCCCGCCGACGGCCAAGCGAACAAGGCAAGATCTGCGGGGGGAACCGATCAGGAACCGTTCCCATGATTCAATCAAATTCTCTGGTTCGCCTTGGTTACTTTTTGGTTTTGGTTCTTGGAGCTTCCTGGAATTCGCCTGGAATTTCATCGGAAATCCGGATGCCTGCCAATCCATCGGTATCACCTGATGGGGCAAAGGTTGCGTTCGACTGGAATGGTGATATTTGGTTAGTTGCAACGCAGGGGGGCAAAGCCACCAGGCTTACCGGACACATATCCAAGGATCGTGAACCAAAATTTTCACCAGATGGCAAATGGATTGCGTTTGTCAGTGACAGGGAAGGGGGTACGAATCAGGTTTTTTTAATGGAAGCGAATGGTGGACCAGTAAGGCAATTGACCCATCATACATCGGGCTTCATTCTTCAGGGTTGGACAGCGGATGGAAAATTCTTGTTGGTGACCAGTCAGCGGGACCATGCCTGGCGCCATGCGGAAAGATTTTTTCTGATCCCAGTTTCCGGCATACCTTCGGAATTACTTCTTTTTGATGATTACGGACAGCATGGGAGTTTGTCTGCCAATGGCCAACTGCTTTATTGCCGTGAAGGCACTCAGTGGTGGCGAAAGGGTTACCATGGTTCCCAAGCCAGCCAAATTTGGTTGAGGGAAAAGGATGGAGCTCAAAAAAGGTTATTAGATCCACCGCCTTTGGTCCCTGGCCCCAAGCCTTCCCATTTTCAGGAGCGAGGAGCCCTATTCCCCAACTGGATTGGAACCAGTCAGGCATTTGTTTATGTGGGAGCCCAGGATGGGTCTTTTAATCTTTGGGAACAAGATATTGCAACAAAGGCCAATTTCAAAATAACTGATTTTAAAGATGATTTAATTCTTTATCCTTCGGTCAGCGCCGATGGCTCAACAATTGTCCTCCGAAGGTTATTTGATTTTTATGTAATCAAGCGGCAAGGAATCGGAAAATACTCGGAACCCGCCCCAATAAAAATTGAAATCGTACAGGACCAGGAACCTGCAAAAATTGACAAAAAAAATCTGACAACTGCAACCGCAGTGAATTTTAGTTCTGATGGATTGGAAATGGTATTTGTGTCCGGCGGTGACTTATGGGTGATGGATACGGAACTCAAGGAACCAGTCGCGATCATTCAGACTCCGGGAGAGGAGCGTGAGCCAATTTATTCGCCAGATGGTGAATCTATTCTGTTTGTGGGCGACCGTGATGGTCGTACCGAGATATATCAGGCAAAACGGGGAAATCTCAAGGAATTCTGGTGGCGCCAGAATTCTTTTGATATCCAGCCCTTAACAAAGGACGGCGCAGAAAAATCAAATATTTCATGGAGTCCAGACGGATCCCAGGTTGCTTACATCAAAGGCCGGGGTAACCTTATTGTTGCAAAAATGGATCCGAAATTGGGTTTAAACTCTGAGAGAAGCATCGTTCAATCCTTTAGCAAAGTGGATTATGACTGGTCCCCTGATGGAAAATGGTTGGTTTTTACAAAAGAAGACGAAACATTTAACCGTGATGTATTCATTGTTCCGTTGGATGGTTCTCGTCCTCCTTTCAATCTATCTAGGCACCCAAGAAACGATACAAATCCTGTGTGGTCCCCCAATGGTAAGATGATTGCGTTCCTTGGCCATAAGGACAAGGAAGAAGTCGAAATCAAATATGTCTTCCTCAATGCTGAAGATAATGACCGTGATGCTCGCCAACGCCAGATCGAAAAAGCACTTGAGAAAATGAAATCCAGAAAGAACACTGGGAATACAAAGACTGGTTCTTCAGGAAACGGCACCGTACAAGGTGCCTCGCTTTCGTCCGGACAAAGCGGGGCCAACAAAAACTCCCAGAGCACTTCCAAACCGGAGGTTAAAATCGATTTTGAAAGGCTTGAACAGAGGGTCAAAGTTATCCCAAACACAGATGTTCGTGAATCCCAACTGTTTTGGTCCCCGGATTCCAAAAAATTGGGTTTCGTGGCGGGTGGGGTTTTCACTGTGGAATTCCCGGAGGACCTCAAACCGAAACAAATCAATCCCGGAACCGGGTCCAATCCCCGTTGGTTGAAATCCGGTTCAGTGGTTTGGCTATCGGGTGGAATCCCGGGAAGTTTTTCCCCAGGAACCGGAGTTTCAACTCCAAGTGTTGGTACTCCAACCGCAGGATCAAGCCGGGCGCCAAGGGGAGCAACTTCCCCGGCTGCCAACACGGCTTCCATGCCTGGTGACTCTGCCGGGACTCTATACCGCTTTAGCGCTTTGCAAACGGTAAACAATCCAGGCAAACAAGCAGAAGTTTTTGATCAATGCTGGCGTATCATGCGGGACAATTGGTACGACGAAAGGCTCAATAACCGCGATTGGACCAGTATTAGGGCAAAATATTTACCAATTGCCGCGACCTCGCCTGACATGGATGCGGTTGCTCAGGTGGTAAATATGATGCTTGGAGAGCTTAATGGATCGCATTTGGCGTTTTCTATCACTGGTGGCGCCCCTCCTGCCCGAAGGGGAGCCCAGCCAGCCGAGGATCCAAACTCAATTTCCTGGAAAGTTGCGACCCCGCACTTTGGATTGCGGTTCGATCCAGTTTTTGAAGGGCCCGGGTTGCTTGTCCATGATGTGATTCCAGGTTCTCCGGCATCCTTGGTTCAATCACGAATTTTTTCAGGTGAAATAATCATCAAAATAGACGGCAAAACCCTCACCAGAGGAATGGATTTCGCTGCCGTTTTGAATGGGCCTTTGGCGCGAGACATTACACTTTTGGTTCGAAATAAAGAGGGAAACGAGCGAAATGTTGTTCTGCGACCAATTAGTTTTTCAACAGCAAGAACACTCCTTTATGACAAATGGCTTACGGATAATGAGGTGCTAGTTAACAAGCTCGGTCAGGGAAAACTGGGCTATCTTCACATAAGCGCAATGGACATGCCCAGTTTTCACAAGTTTGAAGAGAAATTAGCTGCGGCCGGCTTGGATAGGGATGGGCTTATTATTGATGTTCGTGAAAACGGTGGTGGTAGTACAGCTGACTTGCTGCTGACAAGCCTTACTCAGCCCGGTCATTCGATAACGGTACCGCGGGGAGGTAAGCCTGGGTATCCCCACGACCGACTAATATTTCCTCGTTGGGACAAACCGATTACGGTGCTTTGCAACCAAAACAGTTTCTCCAATGCCGAGATTTTTAGCCATGCTATCAAGCACCTCAAACGAGGAAAAATTGTGGGGGTGACTACGGCCGGTGGAGTGATCAGCACCTGGGGAACCTCGATTATGGATGTCGGTTTTCTAAGACTCCCGTTCCGTGGCTGGTACTTGCCGGATAATGGCCAGGATCTCGAACTCAATGGGGCTATTCCTGATTACATTGTTTGGCCGCAGCCAGGCGACCTCCCTTCGGGCAAGGATGTTCAAATGGAAAAAGCTGTAGAGGTTTTGCTCAAGGAAGTGGAACAATATCTTGCCAAGCCTAAGCCAAAGCTAATCAAGGCCAGTGAACGGAGCGATTGAAATTATTATAGTTAAAAAAATGTTTGAGGTATGCCGAGTAATTTGGTTTATTCGGCATGCTGGTAAATGAAATGACTTTTTTATTTGAATAAATTCATATTTGCTTGATTATTAATTTGAATCATTTAACTTAGTTTTATTAAAACGGGTTGGCCTAAAGGGCACTCTAGCTAAATAGTTAAATTGGCAATTTGAATTGGCAGGTTAAATAACAGATTTTTTTGGAGCTCGATTGGTATCTTGTTTATACGGGAAGATAGCTTTGTGATTTGATAGAGGATTTCTATTATAATGTAAGAGTTAATTCGAGGAGGGGTAGACGAAAATAGCGGTGACTGGATTTGAACCAGTGACCTTGGCCTTATGAAGACCCTGCTCTAACCCCTGAGCTACACCGCCATGTAAGAAAAGTTTAGCCCATTTCGGGGAAAAGTCCAAGACTTGGTGGTAAAACAATCGAAGGTTGTCCGATGTCGTTGTAGGCAGGGTGGATAGGGAATGGATCCAAAATCAGCTTGGTTTGCGGGGGGGCTTCAATTCAGTTGCACACAATGCGGTGATTGCTGCACGGGGGACCCCGGTTTTGTATGGATGAATGATCAGGAAATTGCAGAAATTGCCAGGTTTCTGAATGTTCCGGAGCGCGAAGTGCGTGAGTATTACGGAAAAAAAGGGGTTAAAGGGATTACACTAAGGGAAAAATCCAATGGGGAATGTGTATTTTTTGAAAAGGGTAAGGGTTGCGTAATTTATGAAGTAAGGCCAACCCAATGTCGGACCTGGCCATTTTGGGAAGGAAACATTAGAAACCCATCGGCTTGGGCAAAAACATGCGAAATTTGCCCTGGTTCGGGCACTGGGGCGCTAATCTCCGCCGAGGAAATAGTTACCCGGGCACGCCTCACCAAAGTTTAATTAAGTAATTTGTCTTTTGGGTTGATGTGTGATTAAGCCAAGCGCATAATAATGCTTATAGACTTGAAGTAAACAGCCGTCATCCCCGGATTGCTGTGTCCCCATTGGGTACGATCGTGCAAACTTCGATGGGCATTTTGGTGTTGTTTGTGATCGCGCCTGCACAGGGCGTTCCTGCTGAAAAGGGTTGGTCAGAGGCTGGTGCCCCATTCGTCAAAAAGTATTGCCTAGGTTGCCATCAGGGTCCAAAGGCAAAGGGTGGTGTAGGCCTTGAAAAGCTTGTAACCTCAGCGATGGAATCCACCAGCCAAATCGATCTATGGTCAAAAGTGGCTGAACAGGTTCGCACCAAGTCCATGCCTCCCGAAGGAAAGCCCCAGCCAAGCACAAAGGAACTTGACGCGGTAAATTCCTGGATAGATGAAAAGATTTTGAAGCTTGCTTGTGCTGGCCCTGGTAGTCCTGGAAAAGTGACTGCCCGTCGGCTGAATAGGACCGAATATGCCAACACCATAAGGGATTTGCTGGCATTGCCAGGGGGTAATCCTGCGGAAGATTTGCCAGCAGATGATGTTGGATATGGATTTGACAATATTGCCGATGTTTTAACGGTTAGCTCGCTTCATTTGGAAAAGTATCTGGACGCAGCGGAAAAATATGTGGACATATCCTTGGCCAGCCCAATAAGCAGAACATCCTTAAAGCTGCCTCATCCTTCTGCCATTAAGGTTGAAGGCTTGGAAGGTTACATCCGCCCATTTTTGGAAAGGGCTTATCGTAGGCCAGTAAGTGACATCGAAATCAAAAAGTATACAAAGCTTGCTGTGCAATTAAGCGATGAAACCAAAGAGCCCATTCGGGGATTGGCGGCTGCCTACCAGGCCGCTTTGATTTCCCCCTATTTCCTTTTTCGCATTGAACCCGATCCTATTCCCCCCGCAACGGTTAGGGATTTAAACTCCTTTGAGCTTGCGACCAGGCTAAGCTACTTCCTCTGGAGTTCGATGCCGGATATCGAGTTATTCAATCTTGCAAAATCCGATGAGCTGAAAAAACCTGAGGTTTTGGAGGCTCAGGTTAAACGGATGCTAAAGGATAAAAAGTCGGAAGCTTTTGTTGTCAATTTTGCCGGTCAATGGCTAAATCTGCGCAACCTTGACATCGCCCAGCCTGATACCGCACGGTTTCCTCGATTTAATGATCCGCTGCGATATAGCATGAAGCGTGAAACAGAAATGTTCGTTGCCCATGTTGTTCGGGAGGACAGGTCCATTTTGGAACTAATCGATTCAAACTACACTTTTCTTAACCAGGCTTTGGCGGCACATTATGGGCTTCCCAAGGTAATTGGACCGGAATTGAGAAAGGTGGATTTGGCCTCGGGAGACCGGGGTGGAATCCTTACCCAGGGAAGTGTTCTAACATTAACATCCAATCCAACAAGGACGAATCCTGTCAAAAGAGGCAAATGGATCCTTGAGGTTCTTTTAGGTTCACCGCCGCCTCCCCCGCCGCCGGGTGTTGAGGAGTTGAAGGATGACAATAAGGCCCAGCTTTCTGGAACCTTGCGCCAAAGAATGGAGCAACACAGAGCAAATCCGAACTGTGCTGTTTGCCATCAAAAGCTCGATCCACTCGGATTCGGCTTGGAGAATTACGATGCGGTTGGAACTTGGCGTGCCAAGGAAAATGATCAGAAAATTGACAGTTCCGGCGTCCTTCCCGGCGGTGAAAAATTTGATGGGCCCAAAGAGTTAAAATCAATTCTTTTGCACAAAAAGGATTTGTTCACCCGGAACCTTGCAGATCGACTTTTGACCTATGCCTTGGGTCGGGGGATGGAAATAGCTGACAGGTGTGTTCTGGACAAAATCGCGGATTCCGCCAAAGCAGGCGATTACAAAATGAGCGTATTGATTCTCGAAGTGGTGCGCACGGAATCTTTCCGTAGCAAATCCACCAAGAGAACAGCGGGAGGTGTTTCATGAAGTCGATGTTAGACCGAAGGACTGTATTGCGGGGTCTCGGGACTGTCATTGGCTTGCCTGTGCTGGAAGCAATGACTCCGGGTTTGGATTTTACGCCAGGGTTGGCGGCCAAAGCCCCAGAGGCCCCCCGTCGGCTTATATACATTTATGTTCCAAATGGCGTTCACATGCAATCGTGGACTCCTCCAAAAGAAGGTGTTTTGGAGGAACTCCCTTCAACACTTCAAAAATTGGAGCCGTTTCGTCATCAAATGACCGTGTTTAGCGGACTTACCGCGGATAAAGCACGGGCAAATGGAGATGGACCTGGTGATCACGCACGAGCCATGGCCAGTTTTTTGACTGGACGGCAAGCCCGCAAAACCCACGGTGCCGATATTCGCATCGGCGTTTCCGCTGATCAGGTGGTCGCCCAAAAAATTGGATCCCAAACGCGTTTCGCCTCACTCGAGTTGGGAATTGAGCGTGGAATAAATGCGGGAAACTGCGATTCGGGTTATAGCTGCGCATATTCGGCAAATATCGCATGGCGAAGTGAAACCACTCCGGTTCCCAAAGAGGTGGATCCGAAAGCGATTTTTGAACGACTTTTCGCCGATCCCAAAATTGAAGCTGCGCAATTGGCATCCCAGGCAAAGCGACGCAGAAGTATTCTTGATTTGGCCATGGAAGATACAAAGGATCTTGAAAAAAATCTGGGCGGCACCGATAAACGGAAACTGGATGAGTACCTGAGCAGCCTTAGGGATGTGGAAAAGCGTCTTCAGGCCGCCACCAGTCAACACCATCAACATAGACCATTGAAAGCTCCAGAGGCGACCTTGAAACCCACCGGGATACCGGCAGGTTATGGCGAGCACCTGGCGCTCATGTCAGACATGTTAATCCTTGCCCTCCAGGCGGATCTGACTCGTGTTGCAACATTTGTATTTGCCAACGAGGGCTCCAACAGGAGCTACAAATTCATTGAGGTTCCCGAGGGGCACCATGAGCTTTCGCATCATGGTCGGGATAAAGCCAAACAGGCAAAAATTGAAAAGATCAACAAGTTCCACATCGATCAATTCCATCACTTGTTAGCGGGGTTGGCAGGCACGAAAGAGAGTGGTCAAGCGATCCTTGATCAATCCATGGTCTGCTATGGATCAGGTATCTCTGATGGTGACGCCCACAATCATGATGAACTCCCTTGTCTTGTTGTTGGCGGCGGGGGTGGTTCCTTGAAGGGGAATCGCCACATCCGTGTAGCCAAAGAAACCCCAATTACAAACCTGCACTTATCCTTGATGGATCGAATGGGGGTCAATGTGCCCGCATTGGGTGACAGCACAGGGCACTTGGGCGGGCTTTCCTGATCGCTTGCCCAAGTTTTGGGAGAAATATGGCACAAGCCTTCCCTGAA
>Ga0114972_10002664_pt1 | contig 13436 bp, 13 predicted proteins | sample M_140807_EF_Meta_FD_87354 | JGI IMG/M metagenome (GOLD analysis project Ga0114972, IMG submission 87354) | Freshwater microbial communities from Lake Montjoie, Canada to study carbon cycling - M_140807_EF_MetaG | ecosystem: Environmental > Aquatic > Freshwater > Lake | place: Lake Montjoie... | reverse complement strand
CGGCGTGCAGGCGGCGGGGCCGAACGTGGGCACCTATACCTCGCTGGCGCTCGGCCCGAACGGCGAGCTGCACGTGGCCTACAGGGACGAGGACACGAAGGCCCTCAAGTACGCGTTCGGCGCGCCGTCGGGCGACGGCTATACCTTCACGACGCAGACGCTGGACGCCGAAGGCGACGCGGGGCGCTGGAGCAGCGTGACGGTCGACGCGCGGGGCGTGCCCGGCATCGCGTACCGTGTGGCCCGTAAGCGGGACGCGGACGCGTGGGTCAGCGAGGTCCGCTACGTGCTCGCGAAGAACGCGACTCCGGACGCACCGGCCGACTGGCTGCCGGCGTTCACGATCGGGCGCAGCGTGCTCGACGGCGGGTGCGGCGGGCTGTGCGCGCCCGGCGAGGCGTGCGTGGCCTCGACCAACACCTGCGCGCCGGTCGGACAGAACTGCGAAGGCGGCTGCGGCGACGCCCAAGCCTGCGTCAACGGCGTGTGCGAGGCGACGCTCCCCATCATCGGCAGCGGCAGCACCTACCCCGAGGGCACGGGCCTCTTCACCAGCTCGACGCGTGACCTGGCCGGCTTCCCCATCGTCGCATGGTACGACCGCACCTTCGGGCAGCTCTGGTGGACGCGCTTCGTGGACGCCGCCTTCATCGACCCCGTCCAGCTCGCCGGCTACGGCATCGGCATCGACAGCCGCGAGGGGGACATGGGCAGCAACGTGGAGCTGACGGTGGACGCTCAGGGCAACAGCCACCTGTGTTACCAGGACGGCAGCACGGACTCGCTGCGATACCTGGCCCCGGAGCTTGGACTGGACGAGTGGGTGGATGACGGTGTCCGCCCGGATGATGGCGGCCGCTGGGCGCTCCACGTGGTCGGTGAGGACTGCAACATCCACCTCGACCCCGCGGGTAACCCGCTCATCGTTTACCAAGACGCGACCAACCAGGACATCGTGCTCGCGCGGCGGAGCGCCGAGGGGGCGTGGTCGCGGACGACGCTGCGTGGTGACGAGTTCGAGTATCGCGGCGCCTTCGGGTTCTACACGCGGGCCCGGGTGCAGGGCGCGACGCTGTGGGTGTCGAGCTACTGGTGGAACAACCAAGACCCGGCGCACCCCGATGGCGTCGAGGTCACGCAGCACGCGCTATGAGCGACGCAGGCAAGGCGGGCCCCGGGCTGGTGCTGGCGGGGGTGGGCGTGGTCGTGGCGCTCGGCGCGCTTGGCCTGATGCTGAGAGACGACGCCGCGCCCAGCTCGAGTTTGCCCGAGGCGCCCCCCGCGCAGACGCAGGCCGCCGCGACGGCCACGAGGCCGACGGTCGACGCGCCTCGGACCAAGGGGGCGGACGCGCCGGACGCCACCCCTCTGCCCGATGTAGGCGCGCCGCAGCAGGCGCCGTCACCCGAGGCGCTCGCGCAGCTCGAGGCGCTGCGCCCGTTCGACGACGCGGACGCGGGACCGTTCGCGGTGCGGGACTTCGACGGCAGCGCGTCCGCGCAGCTGCACGCGGTGCTCGACAACGCGACGAAGGCCGTGGTCATGGAGCGCAAGGACACCGCGGTCGCCCTCTTCGAGGAGGCCGCGCTGCTCGACCCCGCCTCGCCCACGGCGCACCAGCGCCTGTGTGCGCTCTACCCGACGCTGAACTCGCCCGCCGGTCGCGCCGCTGACCTCGACCGTGCGCTCAAGCACTGCGAGGCGTTCCTGGCGCTGGAGTCCAAAGACGACCAGCGCGCCATCATTCAGGAGAAGGTCGACCTGATCCGCAAGCTACGCCGCGAGCTCGAGGCCCCATGAGAGCGCTCGCGCTGGCGCTCGCGTGTGTCTGCGTCCTGCTCGGCCGTGCGAGCGCGCAGGGCGACGCGGTCGACTTTGGAGACGCGATGCGTGGCCTGTCGGCGGTCGCGGCGTGCGACGGCGGCCCGGTCGACGCCCGCTTCGACGCTGCGGCCGTGCGCGCCCACTGCGCGGGCCTCGACGCGCTCCTGGCGGACTACGAGCGGCGGTGGGCCAAACCGGCGCAGCCCTTCTTCGAGGCCTTGGTGCCCGCGGACACCCCGACGACCGTCGTCTACCCCTTCGGCGGCGCCGACCTGCTCACGGCGCTCGCCGTCTTCCCACGCCTCGAGGCGCTGACGAGCATCTCGCTCGAGGCGGGCGGCGACCCGCGGAGCTTCTCCCGCACGCCGCCGGGCGAGCTCGTGCGGCACTTGGCGCTGCACCGCAAGTTCCTGGGGCGGCTCATTCGCTTCAACCACTCGCGCACGCTCGACCTGCTGCTGCTCAAGGGGACGCCGCTGCCGTCACAGCTCATCTTCGCGCTGATCGGGCTCAAGGCCCACGGCTATGAGCCGGTCGGGCTGTACGCGGTGCGCTTGGGGCCGGACGGGCAAGTGGAGCGCTACACGGCCGCTGACTTGGCCGCCGCCGACGGGGCGGCGGGCGGGCTCAAGGGGAGTGCGCGTCACCGCAAGCTCAACGACCTGTTCGCGGGCTACGAGCTCACGTTCCGCAAGCGAGGGGACGCGGGCGCGCCGCTCAAGACCTATCGGCACTTTCAGGCCAACCTGGCGGACGACGCCCTCGCGAAGGACGGGCGCGTGCTCGCCTACCTGCGGGCACAGGGGCGCTTCGCCGTACTCACGAAGGCCGCGAGCTACCTGCTGTGGTGGAGCAACTTCGAGACCATCCGCGGGCTGCTGCTCGAGCGCGGCGCGTGGATGGTCAGCGACTCGACGGGCGTGAGCGCGGTCCACCTCGACCCCGCCGTGTGGACGCAGGAAGTTTACGGGCGCTTCGCAGGGACGTTCCTCAAGTCCTCGGCCGAGGGCCAGCGTGCGTTGCTCGGGCTCTACGCCACGCAGCCCAAGCGCCCGCTGCCGTTCGACTTCTTCGGCTACCCCGACGTCAAGGTGCACGGCCACCTGGTGGTGACGCGCCGGAAGTGAGCGCGGGCGTACCGACCCGCGGCTGGCACGCCGCGCAGAAGTAGATGCGCCGCGCGCGGAGCGCATCCGTCGTTACGGGCCCGCCGCACGTGCGGCAGGCCTTACGGCCGTAGACGTGAGTGCTCTCGGCGCGGGACACGCGCTCGCGAGGCCGCGCGAGCTCTAGCCCGCGCGTGGTCACGATGCGCCGCTCCTCGACCCCACGGCGCAGGAGCCCGACCGTGAGCGCCCACATGCGCTGCACGGTCTCGGCGGGCAGCGCGGCGCCGGGCGTGTCGGGGTGCAGGCCCAGCAGATGCAGGATTTCCGCGCGGTAGACATTGCCCACACCACAGATGCGCTGCTGGTCGAGAAGGATCGCGCCGATGGGGGTCTTGCTGCGCGCGACGTACGCCACGAAGCGCGCGGGGTCTGCGTCGTCGCGCAGGGGATCCGGCCCGAGGCGGGCGCAGAGCTCGGCGAGCGCCTCTGAGGTGAGCACCTCGCACGCCGTCGGGCCCACCAAGTCGATGGTTAGGCCACGCCCTTCGAGCCGCATGCGCGTCGTGGGCCGAGCCTCGGGCGCGGGCGGGCGGCGGCGGTAGAACTTGCCGAAGAGGCCCAGGTGAACGTGAACGACGCGGTCGGGCTCGAAGAGGTAGAGCAGGTGCTTGCCGTGGGCCTCGACGGTCCGCAGCGCGGCGCAGCCGTCGGCGTCGACGAGGGCGGACACGTCGAAGCGGCCCTGGGGAGAGGTGACCCGCACCCGCTGACCCGCGAGGGCGCGGGCTTGGTCGCGGGCGGCGCGGTGGAGCGTGTGGCCTTCGGGCATGGCGAACAGACGAGCGCCGCCACCCGAAGGTTGCGCGCCTCAGCCCGAGGGCAGGCTCAGCCGGGCCACGGCGCCCTCGTGGGTCGCGTTGCCCACGGTCACCCAGAGCTGCCCGCCGCTGACGGAGAGTGCTGGACCGCGTGATGCTCTACGTGCCCATCCGGATATGGGCACCGTCCCTTCCGCTCGCTGTGCGGAGCCCTGGGCCTTTCGCCCCGACGCGCTCACCCGCACGTTGCACGCCATTTCGGCTGCATCCGGCGCGCGCGTAGGTCAGGTCCTCCGGATCGTCGCCTGAAACGTGAAGTCGAACTCCTCGATGGTCTTCAGGAACGGGAAGTGGGCGGACCGGGCGAGCTTCGTGACGCGGGTGTTCGCGCGGTTTGCCACCTCCTCGGCCATCAGACGCACCAGGAACTCGCGGTGTGTCCCGCTCTCCTTGGCCGCCCGCTGCTCGAAATCGGCCATGATGCGCGCCACGGTGGCCAGGTTGAGGCGCTTGAGCAGGGCGGCCAAGTCGAAGTGTGCGATGTCGCTCATACGGCCTCCCGCAGCGCGACCGCGACATCTGCCGCCGTGTAGCGTTTCCGGGCCACGCAGCGGCGCAGGGCTGTCCGCATCGCCTCGTCGTCGTGTTTCTGCAGCAGGTCGTACAGCTCCGCGCACGGCTGCTCCCAGCGCCCGTCGGGACAGACGTGCACGAGGATGCCCAGGAAGTCCCGCGCCGGCTTCCCCAGCTCGATGAGACACTGTCGCCGGAACGTCGCGTGCTTCCGCCGCCCGTGGACGGCGCCGAGCATGTCGTCGCGCTGTTCCGGGTGCCGCTGGACGATGCCGACGCCGTCGCGGCGGGCGTGAACACACCGCTCCCCGCGCTCGCCCACGACGATCTCGATGGTGGCAAGCCGGATCAGCAGCGTCGCCGGCGCCCCGGTCCCGACGGTCGTGACGAAGTAGGGCGTCCCGCCCCACGAGATGGTCCCCATGGGCGTGACCGTGGCCGTTTCGGGCAGCGTGTGCTCGCCGGCCGTCGCTTGCACCGGGCGCTGGGCGAGCCAGCGCTGCTCGTCTTGGCGCGCCACCTCGGGAATGACGCGCGTCGCGTCACACGGCCGTTCCTGGTTCACTCCCGCAGCCAGTCGGCGAGCTGGGCCAGCACGTCGCCCCGGTCCCGGAAGCTGCGGGCCAGGAAGAAGCTCTTCTTGGCGTACCCCACGAGCCGCTCCACGGAGCCCTTCTGGTTGCCCGACCGAGGCGCGCAGAACGTAGGAATGAGCCGGTACTCGGCCACGAGATCGCGCAGGTAGCGGTGCAGCACCAAGGGCTCCACGCCCCAGGCGCTCAGCCGGATTGTCTTCGGGTTGTCGAACACCCACTCCTTGGGGCTGCCGCCGAACGCCGTCAGGCACTCGATGACCGAGCGCACCACCGTCTCGGAGTTCTGGTTGGGCACCACCACCACGTGCATGAACCGCGAGTACTTCAGGCGTCCGGCGAAGAAGACGATCTTCTCGCGCCGCTCCCCGTCGAGCTTCACCCAGACCTCGCCGAAGTCGAACTGGGCATACTCACCCGGCAGCCCGTCGAAGCGCACTACCGGCTCGGCCTTCGGGCTCGGCCGCAGCACCTTCACCAGCTCGGACAACGCGCTCTTGCCGCCGGTGTACCCGTGCTCCCGCGACCGCCGCAGTAGCTCCGTCGCCATCATCGTCGGGTCGTCCGTGAGCTCCTGACGCAGCCACGCAACCAGATTCGCGTCCGCCTTGGGCGGCCGCCCCCGGCGAGGTGCCGCCGCTCGGACATTCGCCGCGACCTCGCAGGCCGTCGGCACAGACTCGGCCAGGATCCGCTCCACCGAGCGCAGCCCGACTTGGCACTTCTCGGCGATGGTTGCTTGCTGCACCCCGCCCTCGGCCATGTTGTGTATCTTCAAACGCGTCATGACGTCGATCACCGTGCGGGTCTCCGAGTTGAACCCGCCTACTACCGGAGACCCACGAGGGTGAGCGGCGGGGTTCTACCCGCCAGAATTTCCGCATTACGACCCGCCAGAATTTCCGGAATTCACAACGGTCCGTCAACAGGGGGGAAGGTCACACTGCTGCCGATGACCAGCGGTGGTGAACGCATAGAGCTGCGCCCGCAGCGGGTGCACTACTTCCGAAGCGGATCTGGATCGGCACGCCCTGGACGACGAGGCGCCTGGCTGGCGATCTTGGTGACCGGAGGGCTGACTCCGGTTCCGGCCCAGCATTCGAGTCCACCACATGCGTCGACGGCGCAGGCGACGCCGTAGCCGACCGACATCTGGCTGTACCCGCACATGATCGACGGAGGCGCCGCAACCACACCGTTGAGTTGCTGGCCCCAGCACTCGATACCGCCGTGGTCGGTGATTGCGCAACAGTCGCGCGGACCACACGTCACGGACCGCAGCGTCGACTTCGGCCGCGCCCAGCTTTCGGGCCAAGTATCTTCTCGATTCAAAATTGTGGGCTCCGAAGACGTGGTCTCGAAGACTCGGCAATGGACGCGACCTTCATTATCCACGGCACACAGATGGGTCCGCGAAATCCCGAAGGACCGAAACTCGCCTTCCAAGCGAATCTGGCCATCTGGCGAAGACGACCAGAATTGATAGCAGTCTATACTACGTTGGTCGAGAGAGAGTCCGCACAGGTCCATGTTGCTTGTGGAATGGATGAGGCTAAACCTTTTTCCCATGGACTGGGGCTGGAGACGATTCAGGCCACATTCCTCGACAGATGAATCGAGCAGCACAGTCACGGAATTATCGGCCTCGAGAAAGAACGAACGTCCCTGCGATACGACCTGCTTCTTGCCTGGTCGAGCAGAACACGTACGCCATTGCTCGACGCGGCTGATCTTGACCTCACTGAAACTGAAATGTGAACTGAAACAGTGTGCAGGATCTACGTCCGCATCAGGGAGGCAATCATCGTGGTCGGCATACGTCAACGTGCCGGAAAGGACTCGCCGAAAGGGAGACCGAGCCCTGCTCGTGTCTCGCTCGAAGAGCGCGACGCCCCCTTGCACGTCCAACACATAGACGCGATGGTCGATGCTCCCTTGCTCGACGTGAGTCTGAACACCACGAATGGTTGAGATCTCTTCGCAGTGGGACGCCGGAGCCTCGGGTGCGCAACGAGGGCCCCAGCACTCGATGTCGCCCTCGTCGCGCGTTCCACAGGCTATATTCAATCCCAGAGAGACATGATGCCAGCGTGGCACAGCGTTTGCTGGACTGTCGCTTTGATTAGCCGCGGTATTCTGTCGCCGACGTTCTGTGGTTGGCAGCATGGGCGAGTCAGGCGCTCGACCGTGCGGCGCGGGCGCGCTGCACGAAGCCACGAACACCCAGAGAATGAGGACACACGAAACCGAACGCGTCAGTCTCCACCGCTGTGCCGATAGACCTCTGAGTATACAAAGACTCATCGACTGAGATCTCAATTGTAGGCCGTAATTGAGTAAGCCCAGTCTTTCTCGAGCGTCGAGTTCGCGTCTGTGATGTTCGTCTCGACGTGCATGATGTCGACATCGATGTAGTCTGTAGAAACGAATTCGATCACTCCGTCCTTTGCGTCACCTACGGACAGGCCAGTCCACTTGTTGCCTTCCATTTCCACACCACCGGGCACGATGGGCGCGCTTCCGACACGAATCTGGAGCCTCCAGTCATTCTTGGTGACCGGGTCCGTGCACTCGACTCTCCACCGCCTGGCTCCGGCGATCATGAACCGGATGCTCTGGGCCGCCATGGGCCGGAGCGCACGGACGATCCCCGCAGCGTCTGGGAAACTCATGTTGGCGACATCAGGCGAGACGAGGAACGGAAGTCCAAAGACGGGTCGTAGGCCCCAGTTTACTGCTCCGTTCCCCAGGTAGCGTCGAACACCCTGCTCAGAGTACGCAACAGTCGCCCCGTTCTCGCCGTCAGGGAGAACAGATTCGATGGAGTTGCTGCGCCCGGTCAACTCGACTGCGTTGGCCATGAAGTGGCCGATACGCCAGTTCGGGTTACCCGTGTATGCCCGCAGCGACTCGCGCAGCGCGGTGGCAGCAGTCTCATTTGAGAATGGCACATTGTCAGGGAACGCCGCGCTGAATCGCTCGAGAAGCAATGGGAGGTAACCGAGGTCTCCGCGAAGGCCTCCAAGAAAAAATCCCCAGGCACGATAAGGAAGCCCACGGCCGAGGGGGGCCGGGATGTCGCTGTTTCGTGTTGTCTCTTGTCCCGCCGCCAGCCCCCAGTTCCAGAGGGGTGGCTGGCGAAGAAGGAACGACTCAGGCGCCGTCCCCAATCCCGGGTGCCTGTGAGTGTCTCGACGTACTATCCTCCAAAACGGATGTTCGTCGGTATCGATCCGGTCCCACCTCGGGAATCGTCCGTAGCTGACGTGAATACCGACGGCGGTCCCCGCGCCCTCGGACCACCACTCGATGATCTCCTTCTTGAGTTGGCTGTTGACCTCGCCGGCCATTCGAGTGGCGCTGCGATTGAACCGCTTCGACGTCTCTACGCCGTGGTACAGTTCGTGGGCGGCGACACCAACTCCCGTGCTTTCACTGATGAGAGAGCCGTCCTTGAGCAAGCTGTCTTCTGTATAGATGAGCGACACTCGTGAACTACCAGCAACTTCCGACAACCGCGGGTCGTGGCACGCGACGATGTCGCTGGACCCATCAACTGGCTCCAGACCGCATGCCCCTTTGGGTCTGATACGGACGATTGCCACGTTCTGGGCGACATTGACCCTCTGTATAAGCGGTTCAAGGAGCGCTGCGACAAGTGGGCCCAGCTCGTTGGGTACGGAGGCTGTGAAGGATGTAGGCAGCGTCGAGAACGTGACAGTGTCACCGTCGTTCCTAGGATCCGCATCGAAGATTCGGTCCAGGTTGAACAGCTCGAGCCGACTTCGCGCCCCGTACTCCAGATAGGCGTTCTCGAAGCCCATTGCTGCGAGCTCAACGCCCGCTTTCGCGAACCAGTTCGCTACGGCTGTCCGGACCTGGAAATCGGGGCAGCTCACACCAAGGTCGCAAACCACTCCGAAGGCCAGCCCTTTCAGCGCGACGTTGCCCTTCGTCGTCGGGAGCTCGAGCCCAACGTCGTCGACGAGACCGAACAATCGCACGCGTCCACGTCCTCGTTGGCCATTGGCGCCTGCCCAGGGACGCATTGGTGGTACGAGACCACTTCGGCGCACTAGCTCACCACGCCCGAGCAAGGCTGCAGGGAGGGCCGCAACCCGTGTTATGTACGGCGGGAGCGCCAGATCGGCGCCCCCGCACCCGCAGGTCGTCGCCGGCGCGACCACGGAAGCGGGCCCGACACATGACCCGCACTCGCGCGCCGACTCCAAGGACCCACCGAGCTGCAGCGGAGGCCTCCGCGTGCTCAGTTTCGTGTTTCTCGCCAAGACGGTTACCTTCCGCGTTCGTAGTGAGGTGGAGCGGAGATTCGACGCCTCGTCCAGAGCCTCGAGGCGCTGTGGGGCCGCATCGACCTCAGAGCTTCTGGGGATTGACGTCGACGTTGAGGAGCGTGTTCGCCGAGCTTCCTGTGAGCTTGACCCGCGTGTAGGCGTACGCGATGCCCGTGAAGTTTGCGGTCACATTGCTCGGCGCGGCCGCAAGGGTTAGGGGGCCCCCGCCAATCCCCGTCGCACTCCAGTTCGAGAGGTCGTTGCTCCCCTCGACCACGAGTGTCGGCACCACCGTGCCGACTCACAGCGCAGCGGAAACGGAGAGGGTGTTGTTGTCCGCCATCTAAATGGCTTGGGACGTGGTGACGAATCCGATGGGGAGCTGTACGTTTTCGAAGACTCTCACTTGATTGCCCTTTCGTGTGGTCGGCTGACCGGTTGATGAGCGCCCCGAGCGGCCCGGGACGTAGGCACAAACATCGAGCGTCGACCGTCGACCGTCGACCGTCGAGCAACAATTTCGTGACGTGGATAAAGTCGCCGTAATCATTGGCATAAAACATAATCAAAAAAGTGGCTCTTCTGACAAGGCCGTCGGTCAGCCGACGCCGGGCTGATGGCGCTGGGGCGCATGTGATGTGCAAGTGCACACCGCCGGGTTACACGCGCGTTTGCGTAACGTAAACGTGGAGCCAAGCGGTGTGCGAACCCGGAAAGCAGTCGGGATGCTGATTGGCGTCGAGGGCGTCGCCGTAGAAGACCTCCGCGTCGACGTCTCTCGTGAAGTGACCTTCCCCCCAGACGACAGACCACTTGGTACGTAGACAGCCAAGGAGAGTCCGATGACGAGAGCGAGAAAGACTTACCCGCTCGAGTTCAAGGACGAGGCCGTTCGGCTGGTTCGCGAGGACGGCATGGGGGGGCGCGCGTAGCGTCGAGCCTTGGCGTGGACCGGACGCTGGTGCGGGAGTGGGTCAAAATGACGGACGAGGCGGCACTGGCTGGGACGCCGGCGGCGACGATAGTGGCGTCAGTGGCCGACGAGCTGGCTCGGCTGCGCAGAGAGAACGCGGTGCTTCGGGCGGGAGCCCTGGGGTGACAGCGGCGCTTCGCAAACAGGGCGTGCTGGTCAACCACAAGCGGGTGGCCCGCATCATGCGTGCGGAGGGCCTCCAAGGCCTGCCACGCCGGCGCTTTCGCGGGTCGACGACCGACTCGGCGCATGCGCGCCCCGTAGCGCCGAACGTTCTGGCACGAGACTTTTCAGTGCAAGCGCCCAACGTCGCGTGGGTCGGGGACATCACCTACTTGCCTGTCGCGAGCGGGTGGGCCTACCTCGCCGTCCTCATTGTGCTGTTCAGCCGCAAGGTTGTCGGGTGGGCGCTCGACGAGCACATGCGCACCGAGCTATGCCTCACCGCGCTCCGGCGGGCTTTGGCCGCGCGGCAGCCCTCGGTCGGTCTGGTCCACCACTTCGACCGCAGCGCCCAATACGTGAGCGCCGAGTAGGCCGAGGCGCTGCAGCGAGCAGGCATCATTCAGAGCATGAGCCGCAAGGGCAACTGCTAAGATAATCGATGGGCGAGCGTCGCTCAGGCACGGGTCGAGGTCGTTCGGTGGATTCAGGACTTCTACAACGACGAACGCCTGCACTCGGCGCTCGGCTTTCGAAGTCCCGTCGAGTACGAGACAATTCATCAGGCCTCGATGAGCGAGGCCGCTTAACCAAAAAATGGTCCGTCAAAATGGGTGAAGTTCCGTCGTCTGGGATGACCTCGAGCGGACAATGCGCTATCTCTAGCATATGAAACTCTCGCTCGTTTCCTCTGCCCTCCTCCTCGCGGCCGCGTGCAGCAGCAGCACGAAGCCGGCCGCCAAGGGCAGAAAAAACACGTCTGGCGGCGCCAGTGGCGTCACGGTCCGCAGCATTGACTGGCGCAATCGCACCTACGACAGCAGCGATATAGGCCCGATCACTGTCAAGGACGGTGTCTACGAGTACGCCTTGGATGGCGAAGGCAATGTGGTCGCGCCCGACTACAAGCCCACCAACCCCGACGAATACGTCGCGCACGGCTCGTTCAAGGTCACTGAGCCGGTCTTCGGTGACCTCGACGGCGACGGCACCGAGGAGGCGGTGCTGGTCACCTGCCTCAACGGTGGCGGCACCGGCCGCTTCAGCCACATCGGCGTCTACGCCATCCGCGACGGCAACGAGACCGTGATCGGCGGCATCCCGGGCGGCGATCGCGGCGACGGTGGCATCGACGACGTCAAGCTTCAGGGTAAGGTCCTCATCGTCTCACGCATGATGTCGATGGCGGATGACGGCGCCTGCTGCCCATCCAAGCTTCAGCATGAGCGCTGGTCGTGGAACGGTACGAGCTTCGTCGAGGACGAGGCCGCTCGCACGATGAGCGACTTCGGCAACAAGTAGCGGGACAGCGCTCACCGCGGTAGCAGATCGACACGAAGGTCGGCGTGCGAGAGCGTCGCGGGCAAGCCAACGTCGTCGAGCACCCGCACTATGCCGACCGCGACGAACGCGCCGTCGCCCTTCAGGGCACTTTCGAGCGTCGACATCCAGCGCTCGTTGCCCGATGACCGAGCAGCGACACCGGACTGCACGCGGGAAACTGACCCGCCGCCCTATGGTTGCGCGCCTTAGCCCGAGGGCAGGCTCAGCTGGGTCACGGCGCCCTCGTGGGTCGCGTTGCCCACGGTCACCCAGAGCTGCCCGCCGCTCACCGAGAGCGCCCAGCGATTGCGCTTCTCCATCGCCGCGGCGAGCAGCGCGATCTGGCCGCGGTCGAGGGCGTGCGCCTCGATCTGGTCGGCGCGGTGAATCTTTTGCCCCGCGAGCTGTGCGAGCCACGGCGTCGGGTCCTTGTGCGTGAACACGACCACGCGCGGCGCGGCCTTGCTGGCGCGGTGCAGGCGCGCGGCGTCGGGGTGGCCCACATCGATCCACAGCCGGAGCGCGCCCGTCGGGTCCCGCACCTCGATCGCGGGCTCGTCCGAGCTGGCGAGCCCCTGCGTGAACGCCAGATCCTCGGTGTAGCTCAGCGCGAACGCGAGCACGCGGGCGACCACGTGCTCGTCCGTCTCAGACGGGTGCTGCGCGACGCGCAGGGACAGCGCCTCGTACACGCCGCGGTCGGTGTCCGAGAGGTCAAGCTCAAAGGCGCGCATCGTCGAGGTCAGGGCCATGGCGGCGAGCCTACCCCAGATCAGGGCGCGGCGCGCGCCTGCCGCGTCCACGCGCCGATACGCCGCGTGGTCCCCACCGCCTCACGCAGCCCCTGCATGGACATGAAGCCGTGCAGGGCGCCGCGGGCCTCGTCCACGACGCACGGCACACCGGCGGCCTTGAGGCGCTCGGCGTAGGCCGCGCCCTCGTCGCGCAGGACGTCGCACTCGGCCAGGACGACGTACGCCGGCGGCGCGTGGTCGAGGCGCGCCGCGCGCAGCGGCGAGCAATCAGGGTGCGCCTGGGCCTCGGGCGTCGGCGCATACAGCGCGCGATACCGGCGCATCGAGGCCGCTGTCAGCATGAAGCCCTGCGAGAAGGTCGCGTAGGACGCTGCCTCGTGCGCGGCGTCCGTGACCGGGTAAAGCAGCACCTGCCCCGCGAGCTGCCGGCCCAGGTGGAGCGCGACGACCGCGGCCAAGTTGCCCCCCGCGCTGTCACCCACGACGAAGACCGGCGCGCCCTGCGCCTCGGCCAACGCGGCGCGCGTGACGGCGAGGCAGTCGTCGAGGGCTGCCGGAAAGACGTGCTCGGGCGCGCGGCGATAGTCGACCGCGAGGGTCTCGAGCCCCGTCGCGGCAGCCAGCGCGCGGGCCAAGCCGTCGTGCGTGTCCAGGTCGCCCACCACCCAGCCGCCGCCGTGCATGAACAGCAGGCGGCCGGCTCGAAGGTCGTGCGGGGTGTACCGCCGTGTCGGCACCCCCGCGATCGCGGCGTCCTGTGTCGCGGCGACGGATGCGGGCGCACCGAAGACGACGCGGGGCCCGCGGACGGCGCGGCGGAGCGCCTCTCGAGCGGCCTCGGGCGACTGCTTGCCCGGCTCGGGCGAGGTCAGCGCGGTGATGCGCGCCAATACGGCGTAGCGGAGGGAGAGGGTCGGCACACGCCGGAGGGTAGAAACTCGCGCGCGGATGCGAAAGACTCCGCGCATGATCGACTCAAGAACGCTCGCGTTGATGTGCGCCGCCGCCGCG
>Ga0114972_10002661_pt1 | contig 13444 bp, 19 predicted proteins | sample M_140807_EF_Meta_FD_87354 | JGI IMG/M metagenome (GOLD analysis project Ga0114972, IMG submission 87354) | Freshwater microbial communities from Lake Montjoie, Canada to study carbon cycling - M_140807_EF_MetaG | ecosystem: Environmental > Aquatic > Freshwater > Lake | place: Lake Montjoie... | reverse complement strand
CAAGTACAACTTTACGGATAGTACGCCTTTGATTAGCAAGATCGTTAAATGCGTTTTTGGTACCGATCGAAAAAGAGTTAATGCCTACAGTACAGCGATGCGAGTTGCATTATCAGAAAAAATCAGTGTGATTGATCTACCTAAATTTCTCAGGGAAAAAGGTGGCGTTGAGGAAGTTCGTCGTCAAGGAACCGTGGGTAAGTCGATCAAGGTCAAGGTAGAGCTTGGTAGAACCGTTCTTGAAGATCCAATCCTAGCCAAGGTTCAGAGTGATAGCCTCAATGCTTCTTTTAGTACCGAGCAGACTGAAGAGGGCATCGTTCTACTTGCTACTCGTGAGGACGATGGCAGTTTTGCTATTCGTAGACTCATCCAAAATAGTTCAGCCATAAAAGCGGCTCTTGCGGCTTGCTCTATTGTGGGGGCTGAAAAAGAAAAGGCCAAGAAGATGGAAGATGATGCTCAGGCCTTAGAGGATGATCGCATGTCCGCTCTCGCCAAGCTCAAGGTTGCTTAACACTAACTAACCCGAGAGAGGGTGGCGAATGAATATTTCAAGTCACAATCTCTCGAATCTATCCACAAGGAGAAATATCATGGCTTCTAAATTTCAACCAGTAACCGTCCAAGCGCCAAAATGCTTGAATGATTTTGCTCTTCAACCAAACAGTCGTTTTAAGTTGGAATCAATACTGGATCAAACGCTTAATTTTCCAGCGAATGGAGTTTGCTGTATTTTGCTATATGGTCTTTACGGTACAGGTAAGACCACTATCGCAAGACTTTTACCTGGATTGATTGAAACCTCAAAAAAAGATCCTAATGCTCCCAGCATTGACCCAGGAGATATTTTGGACACTCAAGATCCACATGAATTTTACCAAGCCTGTGCTCAGGGACAGAATGGGGCTCACTTGATTCAAGTTATTCAGAATATGACTAATTTGATGGCTTTTAATCAAAGTGGATTACATTATGTCATTTTGGATGAGGTGGATAATCTCACCGACTTGGCTCAGGCCAGTTTCAAGGCCATTCTGAATCATCATCATGTAGTTTTCATTATGACTACGAATAATTTGAACAAGATTGATCTTGGTATTCAGAACCGAAGTGTATTAGTTGATATGAATATACCTCCTGCAGATTTATGGCGTCCTATCTTGAGGAAGGTATATCAAACAGTAGGTTTGACCCCACCTCCCGATGCTGCTCTAGATCAAGTAGTGGTTGCCGGAAGAGGGTCGGCTAGAACCATATTTACGGATGTTGTGATGGATGCCAACCAAAACCTCAAGAAAGGGGTTAAAGCAAGCAGGGATAATGTTGTGCGTTTGAGGAGTTAATGTTAGTTGAACCAAATCCCACTCTGAAACTAGAGTGGGGCTGGCTATGTCTTAATCAGATATAACTACTTTTATTTTGTTGCTTAATCCCACTTTTAATGAATATCAGCGTCGCTTAACAGGATGCTTGAACTGATTCACGGATAATTTGATCCAGTTTTTCCCCTAGATGTGTTGTCGTGTCCGACACGACACTAGCGCACAGTGATGACAATCCCCTCATCAATCTAGGTGTCAAAGCAGTTGAGACAATTTTGTGCGTTTGAGGTGTTGGTGGGTGCCAGTTCATTATTTATAAGGCTTTGCAGTAATACAACGATATTGTTGTCAAAATCGTCCCCCGTTGGAGGTCTTTTAATTAGAGTATAGAGATGCTGGTTAGATAAAGGACTATCCGAATAGTTGATATATTTACTATTTGTGGGGGGTGCGGAAAATTCGGGAATATGCTTTAATAGGGAATGAGAAAATTTTTGATGATTTTGACACTTTTAATATTATCAGTTCAAACATCGTTTGCTTCAGTATCTAGCTATTGCCAAGAAGAGCTAGTGCCATCAGCCCATTTTGCACATCACGAGCATGAGAATTTAGTAGTGAATGCTTCAGCCAATGACTCATCAAGTTTTGATTCTGATTGCTCGGTCTGCCATTTGGCTCACTCTCCAGCATTACATTCCACTTTTAGTATTTCAATTGCCTCCACCATCTCTCATTTTGAGGATTCTCAAGTGGAGTTTTTAGTCGATATTTCTCCTGTACCACCCGAAAAACCCAATTGGCTTGCTCTCGGCTAAGTTAGCGAGAGTTTTAACCTAGTATTTCTCCTCTCGCTAACTCTTTTTTGAACTAACAAATGGAGTTTTTATGTTGCGAGAGTATTTGGGCGGGGTTTGTCCCTTCGCCATTCACATAGTAGGATTAATTTTTCTATTGGGATCGCCAATAGCGTTGGCTAATGGAGAGAGCAAAAGTGAGTCAGCTTTAAAGTCCTTCTATGAGTCTTCATGGGAGCGGCAGCCTGATTACAAATCCTACCAGTATCGAGTAGAGGCTGCGCTTGCTAAGCAGAAAATTGCTAGCAGCCTTTTAGTAAGCCCCGCCTCAGTAGAGGTGGCTCAAAAGACAGATAGAGCCAATAGTAATCAGGGTGCCAGTGAAACTATATTGGGTCTCGGTATTCCATTGTGGTTATGGAATGAGCGGTCAAGCTCGATTAATCTAGCTGATGCTGAATATAAAAAGCTTTTATCTCAATACTACCTATCCCAATTAAGAATTGCGGCTGAAGTAAGGGATGCCTACTGGACTTACCAAAGGTCAAAAATTGAATCTGATTTAGCACTACGCAGATATGAGAATGCAAGGATCTTAGCTCAGGATGTGGAAAAAAGATTTAAAGCCGGATATTTATCTCGCGCTGATCTACATCAGGCAAATGGGGCGCTCGCGTCATCAGAGGCTTTTTTAGTCGAAGCACAAGCTAATGTTATTAATGCTGAGCAAAGGGTGCGCTCTTTATTAGGGAGTGAGTATCTAAAGAAAATTCAATTCGGTGACATTGCTAAAAATATTGAACCTCTCCCTAAGGTTCCTGAAAACTTATCGGGACTAGATACCGGTTTGCCAATCGTTGCAGCACTTATAGATCAGTTAGAGGTTGCAAAAAAAGCAGTGGATTTGGCAAAGTCTCAAACCCGGGCTTCCCCGCAATTGCAGATATTGACTACGAAGAGTCGTGAGGTGTACGGCGTTCCCCATCAGCAATCCTTTACTGTGGGCTTGACAATACCTTTTGGCTCGGAAGCTCGGAACACCAATAGGTTGGCAAGTGCTACTGCTGAGATGGTGGATTCAGAGGTTCGATTGTCCTATGAGCGGGAGTCTGCATTAAGTAATGTGGAATCAAATGTGGCTTTAGTGAAATCAGCACAAATGAAGCTTGGCGCCGCAGATAAGCGCTCTAACCTAGCCAATGAAACACGGCAATTTTTTGAAAAATCATTTCGCATTGGTGAAACCGATTTACCCACAAGACTACGTATTGAGCTTGAAGCGGTTGATGCAAATAGACAAGCTGCGATTGCCAAAATCAATTACGCAGTTTCAGTTTCAAATTTACGACAGGCTCTAGGTCTGTTGCCAGAGTAAGGTCACTTTACCTATGAAATTATTTAAAACCTACATCCAGTGCATAGCGCAGTTATTTATGGCACTTACGTTAGTTATCTCAACGATATCGTATGCGGGTCCGGGCCATTCTCACGGAGATGAAAAATTCGATCAGAAGCATACGCAGGCTTTGCCTCGGTTTTATGCTGAATCTGATCTCTATGAAGCGGTAGGAATTATTAACGGTAAGGAGATCACGCTTTACTTGGATCGCTACTCCTCAAATGAATTGGTGAAGGGAGCTAAGATTGAAATTGATCTAGATGGCTCCAAAATTAGCTCAGAGCCCCATGGCGATGGCGAGTACCTTTTTCGTTTAATAAACAAAATTAAAGATCAATCTATTCCCATCACTATTACCATTAATGATGATGGTACTACCGATATGTTGGCAGCTACTATTGATTTTGGTTCTTTTGAGCCCCCTTCATCAATGACCTGGAAAACAGGAATAAAAATATTTCTTTACTCCTGCTTTTTGATAGTAACTGCCTACTTTTTTTATCGTAAGAAAGGTATGTTGATGACGCATACAAAAAAAATAATTAATCAAATCAAGGAGCGGGCATGAGTCGCAGGCAAAGAGATTTTATATTGCGCCCCATTTTTTTAATTGGGTTATCCCTAATGATGTTTGCTTTTAAAGTGCATGCTGGGCCGGGCCATGGACATGGAGATTCTGAGGTGCCCCCAGTTCAAGGCGACGCTCCTAAAAGACAATCAGATGGCAGTCTTTTTATTCCAAAGCCTGCTCAACGACAGTTGCATGTGTTGACAACTCTTGGCCAGTTTGGCGAATATGCCAAAACCTATGATTTAGCTGGAAAAGTCATTGTAGATCCTAACTTTGGCGGTAAAGTGCAGGCTATTGTAGCTGGTCGTATTACGCCAGGGCCAGCAGGTTTTCCATTGCCTGGCCAAAAGGTCAATAAAGGCGATGTCTTGGCGTATGTGACACCAGAAGCTGGCCCTGGAAAATCAAGATCACTCGCTGAAAGTCGACTAAAGCGTTTGCAAGATTTAAGTGATACAGTCCCTCGTAAGACTATCGAAGAGGCAGAAGCTGCAGTTGCTAACGAAGAATTAAGAGCGCCAGTGAGCGGAATTATTTCTTCTACGAGCATTGTATCTGGCCAAGTTGTACAAGCGAGAGATTTAATCTTTGAGGTAGTTAATCCATCTAAATTATTGATAGAGGCACTTGTCTACGATACGAGTCTTAGTAAGAATATTTTCGATGGGAGGGTTGATGTCAATGGCAAATTGATTGAGCTCAAGTATCTCGGCGGCGGTCAGACCCTGAGAGAGCATGCCTTGCCGCTAACGTTTTCAGCTAAATCTGACAACCTCAAACTTTTACCAGTAGGACAGCCTATTCGAGTATTTGTAAATACCAATAGCAAAGTCACTGGTGTAAGGGCGCCTGCAAAATCATTAGTCAAAAGCGGCTCGAACCAAACAATCGTCTGGATTAAAAAGTCTCCTGAAATATTTGAGCCAAGAATGGTTGTTTATGAGCCTTTAGATGGTCAGAGTATTGTTATCACTAGCGGCATCAAGGATGGTGAACGGGTAATTACTGATGGAGCCTCTCTCATCAATCAAATTCGCTAAGGACTAAGGCATGTTTACTTGGTTACTAGATTTCAGCTTAAAAAATCGCATGATAGTTATTTTGCTTAGTGTTATATCTATGGTCTATGGTGCCTACACCTTAAGCAAGATGCCTGTTGATGTCTTTCCGGACCTTAATAAGCCTACTGTCACCATCATGACTGAGGCTGGCGGAATGGCTTCAGAAGAGGTTGAGCAACTGATTACATTTCCGCTCGAAACGGCTATGAATGGTTTGCCAGATGTTGAGGCCATTCGGTCAGTATCTAGTGCCGGCCTCTCTTTCATATACGTCACTTTTGACTGGTCTGTAGATATTTATCGTGCTCGACAAATGGTTTCAGAAAGACTATATTCAATGGAGGGCAGCGTGCCTGGCATCGTTTCGCGAATGGGGCCGATCAGCTCAATTATGGGTGAGATCATGCAAATTGCCATTCCGATTGATGAATCTAAGATTTCATCAATGCAGGTTCGGGAGTATGCTGATTGGGTTCTTCGTCCCAGGTTAATGGCTATACCCGGGGTAGCTCAAGTGATTCCTATTGGCGGTCAGGTTAGGCAGTTTCAAGTGCAACCTAATACTCGTCGTATGGCGGAGCTAGGACTTAGCATATTGCAAATCGAAGATGCTTTACGAGGCTATTCCGCAAATACGTCAGGTGGATTTCTTGAATCCAATAATCGCGAGTATTTAATTCGTCATATAGGGCGAACTTCCAGCCTTGAAGATTTAAAGAATATTGCCGTATCGAGCCGTGATGGGCAAGCAATACTTTTAAAGCAAGTTGCAGAAATTACGTTTGCACCAGCAGTCAAGCGAGGAGATGCTGGTTATGAAGGTCGTCCAGCAGTCATTCTAGGTGTGCAAAAACAACCTTCAGCAGATACCGTAGCGCTAACTATTAAGATTGAATCTGCCATTACAGAATTAAAGCAGGGCTTGCCAGCCGGTATGGATGCTCCGAAAGTAACATTTAGGCAGGCGAGCTTTATTGATGCATCCATTAGCACTTTAGAGGGTAAGCTCATTGGCGCATCAATTTTTGTTGCTGTAGTGTTGTATTTCTTTTTGGGGACGATTCGTCCAGTTCTAATCTCATTGACGGCAATACCAGTTTCAATTCTATTAACTGCACTAGTTTTTAAGTATTTTGGTTTATCAATTAACACAATGACCTTAGGAGGCTTAGCCATTGCTATTGGCGGTCTGGTAGATGATGCGGTGGTTGATGTGGAAAACGTGATTCGTCGCCTTAGAGCAAATCTAGATAAAACATCTTTAGATCAATTAAGTCCACTAGCGATTGTGAGAGCAGCCTCACTTGAGGTGAGAACTGGAATTATCTATGCTACGGCGATCATTGTTTTAGTGTTCATCCCATTATTTGCATTGCCAGGAATAGAGGGACGACTATTTGTCCCTTTGGGTATTGCATTTATAGTCTCCACTCTTGCATCACTTTTAGTTTCAGTCACTATCACGCCAGTACTCTGCTTTTATCTGCTACCTTCAATGCCGTCTCTGAGGGATCACGATACAAAGATCGTCACTTGGCTTAAAAGCCATTATGAGGTTCAGTTATTAAGGTTATTAGCGGCACCTAAAAAACCTCTGATGTATGTCTTTGCATCTGTCATAGTAGCTGCTGCCAGTGTTCCCTTTATGGCGAGCTCATTTTTACCGCCTTTTAATGAAGGGACTTTACTGATCGGGTTACGCCTTAATCCGGGTGTCTCACTCTCTGAATCGGCAGGCGTTGCTAGTCAAGCAGAAAAATTAGTTAGGCAGATTCCTGAGGTGACTTATGTTGGACGTAGAAGTGGCCGGGCTGAATTGGACGAGCATGCGGAAGGTGTGCATGTGAGTGAGTTAGATGTTGGTTTAAAGCCTGCAGGAGATTTAGACCGCTCAATGGCTGTGATACAGGCAGACATTAGATCAAGACTAATTAATTTACCAGCTGCAATTGCGATCGGTCAACCAATCTCGCATCGCATAGATCATATGCTTTCAGGAGTCCGATCGCAAATTGCGATTAAGATTTTTGGGGATGATTTAGATGTGCTGCGTAGCCAAGCTGATCTTTTGAGATCGAAATTAGCAGGTATTGAAGGCTTAGTAGATTTGGAAATTGAAAAGCAGGTTTTAGCACCACAAATCAAAGTCCGAATTGATTACGATAAAGCCTCGCAATACGGAGTGTCAACCTCTCAGATTATGGCCACATTGCAAGGCATGGTCGAAGGGGAAAGGCTCTCGCAAATTATTGAGGGAAATAGGCGGTTTGCATTGGTGATTAAGTTACCAGACTCAGCAAGAAATATAGAAGGTCTTGCTGACATCTTGATTAACACACCAACTGGGAAAATTCCACTCTCAAAAATTGCTAGCATAGAGGATGGCGATGGTCCAAATCAAATTAGCAGAGACGGTGGTAAGCGAAGAATTGTTTTATCGGCTAATACCTCTAATCGTGCCCTGTCGGATATTGTGGCTGACATTAGAACTATTGTCTCTAATCAGGTTCTTCCCGAAGGGTACTTTATTACGCTAGATGGTCAATTTAAAGCGCAAGAAGAGGCATCCAAATTAATTGGTTTGCTATCGATTGGATCGTTTTTGTTGATGTTTGCAGTTTTAAATAATCGCTATAAGTCGATGCGCTTATCTTTGATGATTATGTCCAACATTCCCTTGGCTATGGTCGGGGCAGTTATTGGTCTATGGATTTCAGGGCAGCCGCTCTCGATTGCTGCATTAATAGGATTTATCACGCTAGCAGGAATATCTGTGCGAAACGGGATCTTAAAAATTAGCCATTATCTGAATTTGATGCAGTCGGAGGATGAGTCCTTTAGCCTAGTAATGATTATTCGTGGATCGATTGAGCGCTTAAGCCCGGTGCTAATGACTGCTTTGGTCACGGCTTTTGCATTAGCGCCATTGTTATTTGAGGCAGAGCGTCCCGGTACAGAAATATTACATCCGGTAGCAGTAGTTATTTTTTCTGGACTTATCAGCTCTACTTTATTGGACACTTTTTTGACACCGGTGATGTTTTGGCTTTACGGGAAAAAGGCATCCGAAATTGCCTTGAGCAGCATGAAATCTAACGAAGTATTTTAACTTTAAGGGGTCTATATGAAATCAATAATGGTGATTGTAATCTTGCTGATCAGTTTTATTAGCCCAGCCCATGCTGGAGCTGGCCATGAATTAAAGCCAATGCATGGTGGTGTAATGGTGGAGGCTAAGGACATTGATGTTGAATTGGTTACAAAGGCTGATAACCTATCTCTGTATTTGACGGACCACGGTAAACCGATACCTCTAGACGGTGGGACCGCAAAGCTGACAGTCTTAATTGGATCAGATAAAAAAGATTATGAGCTACTGCCTAATGGAGGGAAATTTGAAGTAAAAGGAAGCTTCAATATCCCAAAGGGCTCTAAGGTAATAGTGGTTATTAAAATCAAAACGAAAGTGATTACAGCCAGATTTAATTTGTAAGTTAAACGACGTGAGCTTAATCTCAAAATTTATGAAAATTGAATATGTCGTTTTAAATGATAGTCTAGAGCTCCAACCACAAGCGTCGCTTAACAGGACGCTTGAACTTGTTGAACCCTCTGCCGATGCCACTGCCCAACCAATCAAAGCCATTCAATGCCACACTTCAAACCTACTACACCACACCAAAAATGCGTAACTGTAAATCATTGTTAAGCTATTGTTTTTTATAGATTTTTAAAACTTCTAAGCCGTAGGTCGCACGTTCGAATCGTGCTGGGCAGGCCAAAACTTTAAGATTTGTATTAGTTTATAAATCTAATAAAAAATATAAAATTAATTTAAAAGAGCTTTTTGAAAATCTTCAGCTGTTACTTCAGCTTGGCGCAATAATCCGTTGACTGTGCCAACTTTGACTTCTTTGTGGTTTGGTACGACACAACCTTTTCCACCACGTTTCATCATAATATGGCTACCAGATTGCCTTGCTACTTGAAAGCCTATTTTTTCTAGTGCACGAACGATATCTTTACCAGAGAGACCTGGAAATTTAGGCATGAGCTATGTCAAAAGTTGTTACTAATGGATGAACATTAAAAGTCATTGGAAACTCTTCCAAATAAAGAGAGGTAGCTTCTTTTAAATTAGCAATTGCCTCATCAACAGTTTCACCTTGAGTAGTTGTGCCAGTTTCAGGATTTAGGGCAATATACCCACCTTCTTCAACTGGACTTAATATAGCTGTAAGTAACATTAGAGCTCCTTTTCTTAAAGTAAATATTATGCGCTCAATGATTGATTTGAGCAAATAGTAGCCTTTTAGATAATAGGTAATTATCCACACGGTATGAGAAGCCCAAGGTCGCACGTTCGAATCGTGCTGGGCAGGCCAAATTAGGATTTCAAAAACCATAAACCTACAAATGTCAATTGAATGGTTTTAAAATCAATAGCATAGACTTATAAATCATCTAGGAAATGCAATGGCAAGTTTAATCACAATTGATCCTGCAGTTTGTCATGGAAAGCCTTGTATTCGAGGCATGAGATATCCTGTCGAAGGTATTCTCGAATGGTTAGCAAGTGGCATGACTATTGAAGATATTTTAGGCGACTATGAGGATCTTCAGCGTGAAGATATTTTGGCTGCCTTGGCCTATGCTGCTCGCTTAACTCATATTAAAAGAGTCGAACGCATCGCTGCATGAAGTTTATCGTTGATGCCCAATGACCAAGGAAGTTTGTCATTTGGTTAAATGAAGCAGGGCATGATGCGCTTCATACATTAGATTTGCCAAAAAAAAATCTCACGTCAGACATGGAGTTAACTGAATTTGCAGTCTCCCAAGGTCGAATCGTTATCAGTAAAGACGATGACTTTGTGCAGGCTTACTTGATCAACGGAGAGCCATCTTTGTTACTCATTTCAACGGGAAATATTAGCAACCTCGCACTTGAAGTCTTGATTAAATCAAATCTACAGTTAATATCAGATGCTTTTTTACAAAGTCGTTTCGTAGAACTAACTTTCAACTCGATAGTTATCCACGAATAGAGTTTAGATTTACGGTCTAAGAAGCTCAAGTTCGCACGTTCGAATCGTGCTGGGCAGGCCACTACCAAATGGTCTGTACCGGACACATGGTTTACACTATGTACCGAGCACATACTTTACACTTCTTCCCTACTTATAGCCTAATAATTACAAGTTCTTTTTAATTAGTTGAATAGGGCTCAAAGAACCTAGTTTAAAATAGAATCAATGAGAAAAACTCCAAATGTCGACTGATAAACTTTATCTAACTCCTTTTAAGAATGCGCTTGCCAGGCTTCAAGAGGGTTATGCACGCTATCAACAAGATATTAAAGATAACCAAATTCGGGATGGATTAATTCAAAGATTTGAATTTACTTATGAAATAAGCCATAAGATGCTCAAACGTTATCTTGAAAGAACTTCGCCAAACCCTGAGCAGTTCGACTCCATGCCGTTCGCTGATTTGATCCGAAGCGGCAATGAACAATCCTTACTTTTAAGTGATTGGAATAAATGGAAGATATTTCGAGAAATGCGAGCAAAATCAAGTCATACTTATGACGAAGACATTGCTCTAGAAGTGGTATCCGTCATCGTAGACTTTATTGCAGAAGCAAAAGTACTTTTAGAGCAACTTCAAAAGAGAAATGTCTAAAATTCATCCTCCCGTAGAGGTTAGTTCTTCAGAGTGGAAAATTATTGAAGAAATTTTAATGACGATTGTTCCTGATCAAGAAGTGTTAGCCTTTGGCTCACGAGCTAAGTTTTTAGCAAAACCATACTCCGATTTAGATCTTGCTTTAAAAGGTGAGATACCTTTAATTTTGAACTCATTAGCCGATCTTAAGGACGCTTTTTCTAATTCAGACCTTACCTTCAAAGTTGACATAGTCCAATGGGAAACTATTTCTGAAGATTTTCGGGAAATCATTAGCAAAAATAGTGTTTTGATTAAAAAATCTTTATAAATAAAAATAATGCTATTTAAATTACTTAACTACATTCAAGAGATTCTTTCAAGGGTAATCCCCTCAAGGGTCGCATATAACGAATTTTTAGCGGCGAAATCTAAAATAGCCTTAACTTGTTCTAATTTGATACCAGGAAATATTTCAGTAAATTCTTGAGCGGTTATTCCATCGTCAAGATTTTCAAAAAGTGCTGCGATGGGTACTCGCGAGCCCACAAATACCAAGGATCCGCTGACGCGTTCTTTAGTGCTTTCTACAGCAGGGCAGATTAACCAGTTGATCATTTTCTAAATTCCTAGAATAGAGCTTATTATGCTACCAAACATTGAATTGAGCAAATGATAGCCTTTTTGTTAATTAGTAATTAACTATCCCACGGTCTAAGAAGCCCAAGGTCGCACGTTCGAATCGTGCTGGGCTGGCCATAAGTTATCCTTTTGCTTTGTACTGTAGAGGAAAGGCTAAAGGGTCTCTGATGGAATCAATAGATAAATCGATATCTAAGTTTGGCCAGTAGATATGTTTTTCAGATGGCCATTCCACTTCACAAAGTTCCTTAATGGTTACATCCTTAAACCAAGGAAAGTTCTCAAAAGAAAGAAATAGTTCTTCAGTTGGCAATAAAAGCCAAAAACCTTGCGATGAAACCTGTGTGATTTCAATCAGAGAAGTGAGTGTTCCAAGCATTTGTAATTTCCTCATAATGAAGAATAACTAATTTTTTAACGGCATTAATTTGCTGATCAGATAACCCATAATTTACAGCAATTATGACCTCAGGTGTTAGCCAAAACTTGGCTTCCCCATCAGCATGGCTAACGTGAACATGAATCCGAGGCTCTTCTCTTGAAAAGAAGAAAAACCTGAAGCCATCTTCTTTAAAGATTGTTGGAGACATTGCTTATTATAAGCTTCAAATATACTTATTAAATGAATGTGGCCATTCATTATTAAAAGAGTAACCAATTCTTAAGTTATTGTTTCAACGAGTTTTTCACGCCTTCTAAGCCCAAGTTCGCACGTTCGAATCGTACTGGGCAGGCCAAAATTACCCTAAACTTGCTCTTTTATGAATTAATTAGCATAATTGAAGTATGAAGCCATCTGAAGCCCTGAATAAAAATAGAGTTCAAATACGACAAATAGTTGCATCTCATCACGCTAGCAATGCGCGTGTTTTTGGCTCGGTAGCTAAAGGGGAGGATACTAATCAAAGTGATTTGGATATTTTGATTGACCCTACAAATGAAACTACTTTGTTTGATATTGGAGCTATTCGTAGAAAGTTAAAAGATCTTCTTGGTGTGACTGTTGATGTACTAACTCCTAATTCATTGCCCGACCACTTTCGTGAGGAAGTAATAGCAAGTTCTGTTCCTGTATGACTAGACATCCACATAGGTTGGATGACTATCTAAAACATATAGTTCAGGCCATCGAAAAAATAGATTCTTATTTAGAAGATTGTGATCAATTAGCTTTTAGCTCCAATACATTGATTCAAGATGCGGTTATTAGAAACTTTGAAATTATTGGGGAGGCATCTAAAAATATTGAGCGCCTTTACCCGGACTTTATAAAAACTCACTCTGATATTCCATTTATAGATGCCTATGAAATGCGAAATGCTTTATCCCATGGATATTTCAAAGTAGACTTGGATATTCTTTGGAAAACAATTCAAGTCAATTTACCTGATTTAAAAATTCAAATCGATCAACTAGTAAATAGGTAACACTTGGTTTACCACGGCCTAAGAAGCCCAAGGTCGCACGTTCGAATCGTGCTGGGCAGGCCACGATTCACAAATTAGTTCACTAAATTGATTGTGTCCGTTGAGGACCAGATTGACTACCTTGAAGACCGTTCATGAGTGGGGCTGATCTCACCGTGGGAGATCCTGTGGGGCTATGCTTTGTTGGGTAGTATCTAGTTAAGGGACGGTTGAACTCTGGCCTATTAGAGGCCGAAGGTTGGAGGTTGAGTGGACAGCGCAATGAAATAAATACCATGTCAGTTATGGCCTTCTTAATTTGTGGATTAGCAAATAGTTGTTGTTCAATAACATCTTATGGGAGAAGGCCACCACCATTTTTTTAAATACCTAACTAACGATACCTCATTTAATTTGATAAACAGCTAATGAACCACTAACCTCAAATCCTACCAATAGTAGCGGAACACCTGTTGGACTGTCGGATGCTGAAATAAACTTTAAACCCTCGGGTGATATATCTCCAGTACTCGTCGCATCAGTTGTATTTCGAATGTACTGCACAAATTTTGGTTT
>Ga0114972_10002659_pt1 | contig 13448 bp, 14 predicted proteins | sample M_140807_EF_Meta_FD_87354 | JGI IMG/M metagenome (GOLD analysis project Ga0114972, IMG submission 87354) | Freshwater microbial communities from Lake Montjoie, Canada to study carbon cycling - M_140807_EF_MetaG | ecosystem: Environmental > Aquatic > Freshwater > Lake | place: Lake Montjoie... | reverse complement strand
GGTTGACCGAGAGAATCATGCGGCCCATGATGAACAGCACCAAGGCGAGGCCCACCCAGACCAAGAGTCGGCGTGGGCGCAGAAAATCGGCGAGGGTGGACTGGAATAAGTACAGCGTCATATTAGGCCTCCACCAGATATCCAAAGATGGATTCAAGGTTATTGTCGGGACTGGAAAAGCCTTCGATGGGAAGGTTTTCGTCCAGCACTAACTGGGGAATGAAGTCGTAGAACTGGCCCGGCTCGCGGGTTTGCACCTCAAGGGCATCCCCTCGCGGATCGAATTCGATGTTCAGCACGAATGGAAGGGTCACCAGCCGCTCGGCAACCCGGCGAGGCTCGTGGCTCTCGACACGGACGCGGTGGGGATATTTGTCGATGAGTTGGCGGATCACTCCCAGGTCGCCGCTAGCCAGCAGTCGGCCACGGTTAAGGAGGAGGATGGATCGAGTCATCTGCTCCACCTCGAACAGAATGTGCGAGCTAACGAGGATGGTTTTGCCCAGATCGGCCAAATTTCCGAGTAGGTTGATGAATTCGCGTCGCCCTACCGGGTCGAGGCCGTTCAGCGGCTCATCCAAGAGGATGGCTTGGGGATCGTGGACCATGGCCTGGGCCAACTTGATGCGCTGCCGCATGCCCTTAGAGTAGCCAGCGATCTTTTTGTCGGCGCGGTCGGCCATTCCTACTTCGCCCAGCACACGCTCGGCGCGGCTTTTGGCGTCGGCGGCCGAAAATCCGGATAGCCGCGCCAGATGGGTGACGAATTTTCGCCCCGACCAGTGCTCATAAAAGTCGTCGATTTCGGGACAGTAGCCAAGCTTTCGATAGACCTCTGGGTTGCCAAACACCAGTTGGCCGTCTACGGTAACGCTGCCGGTGGTGGGCTGCATTTGACCAGTGATGAGGCGCATAAGGGTGCTTTTCCCCGCCCCGTTCATACCAAGCAAGGCAGTGACGCCGGGGCCAATTTCACACGTAACGTCGTTAATTCCAATGACTTGGCCGTACCATCGCGAAGCATTCTGAAGCTGGATCATCCCACCACCTCTACGGCGCGGATGCGTCGCCAAGTGAGGAAGGCGCTGCCTACGATTAACGCAAGAATAATTAGTGAAATTGCCATCATCGGTGGAGGCGGAACTGGCAGTTGCGCCTCTGTCCCCTTTTGGCTCCCAACGAATGGTCGCGACCCGCTAGTATCTAGCAACGCCTTACAAAAGCCTATCTGGAGGCCGTCAATGCTTCCGTAAAACAAATGTTTCACTGGCCCCGGAGCCTTGCCGTCTGCCGAGGCCCAGGTAATCGCCATCGCAACGGTGAAGAAGTTCGTGATGAAGTACATGGCCGCGTAGGTGGCACCGGCCACCCGGCCTTGATCGAACATCGCACTGACAGCAAGCACCAAACCGGCATGAAACGCGGCCGAAACAACGATCACCACCAGCATTTGCGGTAGGAGATACGGGGCGTCGCGCAGAAATCCGTACTGATTAAAGCTAAGCGCGCAATACGCATAAAACAGAATAGTAGGTACCGCCAGGATGACAAAAATCGGCACAAAGATGCCTACGAACTTACCGATCAGGTAGTCCAATTTTGTGCAGGGTCGGCTGAGATACACCAGTAGGGCGCGGGAACGATTATCATTCGCAATCGCCCCAGCCCCAAGAATCAGCGTCACCAGCAGCAATGGTAATTGCGCAAACGAAAACCCATGTAGAAACTGGTCTTTCCAAATAACCTGTTTCATGATGGATTCCATCGCTCGGGAGCGCATATCGCCGCCGGTGCCGCCCTGATTCACAAAGAACAGAACGATTATCATGGCGACGTAATACCAGGCCGATACGAACGACAGGACCTGCAGATTCCGCTTTTTGCTGGCAAGCAGAATGCCTTGCTTCGCGATGACCCACCAGCGGTAGCGGGCCGGGAAAAGCGGGCCATCGTAATCGCGATAGCTGACGTCGGCAATTGGGCTGGCCATTACTGAGCACCTCCGGTGGTCGGCGCGTGGAGGATGTGAGGCGGCTCTCCTGGCTGAACGGCATCGAGGAAGGCATCTTCCAACGAGCGCTCGGCGAGGCGGAATCCGCGGATTTGGGCACCGGTGGCGCGGGCGGCGGATTGGACCGTGACGTGCGCCTTCAGCACGTCACCCGCCAGTTGGACGCGATAGATGTTGTTTTTTGGCGGACCGACGATCGCGCCGATTTCCATCAACTTAGAGGCGAAGGCGTTGTTTGGCTCGCGCACTTCTACGTCCAGGGGCTGCCCCTGTATGGCCTTAAGCTCCTTGATGGTGCCGGTGGCGCGGAGTTGCCCTTTCATGACCACGACGACTCGGTCACAGACTCGCTCGATGTCGCGTAATACGTGGCTGGAAACCAAGACATTAACACCTTTTCCGTGAGAGATGCTCCGGATGAGGTCTAGCATTTCTTCGCGACCGCGTGGATCCAGTCCATTGGTTGGTTCGTCCAAAAACAGCACTTTCGGACCATGCACCAGGGCTTGGGCGAGCTTTATGCGTTGCTTCATACCGGTGGAGTAGGTTTCAACGTTGCGATAGCGGGCCTCGCCCAGGCCACAGTGTTCCAGTACCTCGTGGGCGCGCTGGATAGCTTGGGCCGAAGGCATTCCCGCCAATTCTCCCGCATAGGCGACGAAAGAGACGGCGGTCATGCCGGGGATGTGGCAATCTTGCTCTGGCATGAGACCGATGCGCTGGCGGATGGATGGGCCGCTCGCTACGACGTCTTGCCCTAAGATGCGGGCGGTTCCCGATTGCGGATTCACAAACCCCATCAAGGTTTTAATGAGGGTTGTTTTTCCCGCTCCGTTCGGCCCCAAAAGGCCGGTACAGCCCTCTTGGATCTCACAGCTAAAGTCGCTCAGCGCGGTGAATGATCCGTAACGGACGGTTAGGTGGCTTACTTCAACAACATTCACGGGTGCGTAACTTTAGCCTAATCTGGGCGCGCCAGTGGGCCAATCGGTACACTTAGCGACCGATGGAAACCACATTGGTCCTAATTAAGCCCGGCGGAGTGCAGCGCAATCTTATCGGCGAAATCGTCTCCCGAATCGAGCGACGCGGCCTGAAAGTCACTGGCCTCAAGCTGATCCACGCGGCGCAGGAGACGGTGGAAGCTCACTATGCCGAGCACCGCGAGCGCCCTTTCTTTGGCAGCGTTGTGGCGTACTTGGTATCGGGACCGATCGTGGCATTGGCCGTAACCGGCGACAACTCGGTCAAGGCGATTCGCGCCATGATGGGAGCCACCAATCCGATCGACGCTACTCCCGGCACCGTTCGCGGCGATCTGGCGCTGAGCATTGAGGACAACCTGGTGCACAGTTCCAGCGACCCCGATGCGGCGGCCGCCGAACTGGCGCTTTGGTTTCCCGAAGGCACCTTCGCCTAACTATTCCGGTTAGATTCTCTTTTCGAGATATTCAGCGGTAGCGGCGAGGGCTTTCCACGGGTCTCCCTCGCCCCCGTTTACTGCTGTGTACGGGCCTTGGTAGTCCACTGCCGCCAAGATTTGCAGACATTTGTCGTAATCTTCGGCGGCAATTTTGTTGGTTCCCGGCAGGAAATCGCACTTGGCGTGGGAATAGGTGGCTAGGTGGGCAATGGCGGCCAGGCGCTCGTATTTGTTCTCGCCATTCCAATTTCCAAAGTCAAAGCAGAGCTTTAGCTCCGGCACTTGGGCGAAAACTTCGATAACGTCCGCGGGGTTCGCGAGGACATCGAACCAGTTTTCCGTGCTGATTTGTATTCCCGGTACGGCCTGATGCAGAGCAGCGAATCGGTCAACGGTCAGTTTGAGGGCATCGTCGGTTCGGGTTTTGCCACCGATCACGCGGATTCGGTGCGCGCCGAGGTCGACGGCGAACTTTGACCATTCGGTGATCCACGCCGCGTCGCGGTCGCCCGTCTCGGGATGGGTCCAGTCGCCCTCGTCAATCAGAAGGCACCCGAGCCGCAGGCCATGCTTCGCGAGAATCATCCGCGCGCCCTTGTCACCAAACGGGAGATGAAAGTGGCAGAGCTCCACATGCTCGTAACCCAGGTCCAGCACATCCTCTAGCACCTCGTTGAGCGAAAGTTCACCGGTTCCTCGCGCTGCGGACCCTAGCGTGGTGGGGGATGCGGGCGAGTTTGGGAACGTTTCCTTCAACGCTCGATGCAGGGTCCAAGTGGAGACTCCAATGCGATTCACCGGGTGATATTACACGCCACAGATGCACAAAAAAATCCAGCTCCCCAAAGTGGGGAGCTGGAAGCTTGGATCGAAGACTCTCGATTAGATCGCAGGGACTTCGGGCAGGATCGGTTGAAGCGTCTGACTCGGGTTAAAGTTCGGCGTGAGCACGATCTTTGTTGAGCCGTAGGCAGATGCCGTCGTTACCGCGAAGATCTTTCCGTTAACCGTATAGACTTCGCTCGGCTGGCTGGCCGGGCTGGCGTTGGAACCGAACGAGTTCACGATTCGGTTTCCGGCCCAGTTGCCGTTAGCGTCAATCGTGTCGGCAGTTCGGAAAGTGACCTGCTTCTTCGAATTGTCGTAGTTCACCCAGACGTTAACCTGGTTGCCATCAAGAATGTAGTCTGCATCAACGTATTGCCACGGGTAGCCGACGTTGACGTCACCGGTGCGGTTCACCTTGATCGAGTTACCCAAGCCCTGATTCTGGAGCCTAGTCGAAGGGGCTACTGCACCACCGGAGTAGTTCGGAGTGACCATCACCGATTGTCCGTTGACCAGAACGGCCTTGACCATCATCAGTCCGCCGCCATCGAGAATGTAATCGAATCGGGCAACTCGGTCGGAGAAGTTGTTGCCGCCCCATCGAGAGAAGATCTGCACGCCAGCATTGACGCCGTTACCGTCGATCGTAGAGTCGGTCTTGAAGACGATAGCTCCATCTTCAATGGATGCCCAGGAATTTGCCTGAGTACCCGAGTTAGTAGAGTTAATGTCACGGAAACTCCAGGAGGTGCCAGGAACGGCCGCCGCCGGAACGTCCAAAATATAATCAGCACTTGCGGTTGCCGCAGTAACGGCCACAAGACTTATTAATCCAAACTTCAAGTTAATATTCATCGATAGATGCCCTCGGGAGTGTCTGATCCACTCATATTGTAGCTCAGTAGCCCTCACTTTGACCACATATTTCAATAGAAAAGACATCTTTTTTGGGGTTCCTGCTAAAAATATCCATAATTTCGCCGCAAAAGTCCCGCCGTCAGGATACCGAATCGCAGTTGCGTGTTAGTGGTAACCGCACCTTCAACTTACGATCAAGTCGTAGGGTTCGGCCTGAGAAATCGTAACCGTGACGAAGGATCCTACGGGCTGTTTGCCCGAGATGAGCACGAGGCCATCAATCTCCGGCGCATCGCGGAAGGACCGGCCAATGCTCCACTTTTCCCGATAGTCTTCCACCAGCACGTCCAGCGAGCGACCAATCCAGCGCTGATTCAGTTGCAGGCTGATCCGCTGTTGGCGCTTCATCAGACGGTCGTACCGCTGCTGCTTCACCCGAAATGGAACCTGGTTCTCCATTTCGTGGCTAGGCGTTCCCGGTTCACGGCTGAATAAGAAGGCCCCGATCCGATCCAATTGGGCGGCCTCGGTGAAGTCCAGCAGGTGCTGGAATTCTTCCTCGGTCTCCCCCGGAAATCCAACGATGAAGGTGGTGCGAATGGCAACGTCGGGCATCGCGGCTCTCACCTTTTCGAACAGACCTAGGTAACGATCCCCATCCCACGGTCGCTTCATGCGTCGCAGCGTATCGGGGTGGGTGTGCTGCAGCGGAATGTCGATGTACGGAACCACTTTCTCGCAGTCCGCCATGGTAGAGATCACCTCATCGGTCAGGCGGTTGGGATAGAAGTACAGAAGTCGAATCCACTTGATGCCGTCCACCGCATTGAGTTCGCGAAGCAACTTCGGCAGCGTAAACGCCTGGTAGAGATCGAAGCCGTATTGCGTGACATCCTGGGCGATCAAGTTGATTTCGAGCACGCCCTGCGATGCCAGATGTCGCGCTTCTGCCACCACGCGCTCGATGGGTTTGCTTTGGTGGCGACCGCGAAAACTGGGAATTGTGCAGAAAGTGCAACGGTGATCGCAGCCTTCGCTGATCTTTAGGTAAGCGCTCCAAGGGTTACCGCTTCGAGCCCGGGTCGGAATGTCTGCCCAACGGTGATGAGGCGGGGTCACATCAATGAGTGGACTTCGGCTGCCGCGGACTTCGGCGATGATCTGGTCGAACCGTCCCATTTGGCCGACGCCGACGTACGCATCCGCTCCGGGTGCTAATTCCTGCAATTCCGCGCCAAGTCGTTGAGCGAGACATCCTGCCACCACCACTCGCCCGGTTCTTCCTGCGTGCTTCTCCTTTACCGCCGCTTTAATCGCGGCGATGGATTCTGCCTTCGCCGATTCCAAAAATCCGCAGGTGTTGATGATAGTGACGGCAGTCGATTTGCCCTCACCTTCCACGCGGTATCCAGCTTGCTGGAGGACGCCAGCGATTTCCTCGCTGTCCACCTCGTTTTTTGCGCAACCCAGCGTGACGATTTTCACGGCTTCCGTTGCCACTGGTTCGGATGGAATTGTCGCCACCCCAAAATTATGACGGGAAACGAACTATCGACCCCGGCGGCGGGAAACGGTGCGACCGAGTTTGGACTGTTCAATGAGCGCACGCGCCTGGCCGCGGGTGGAAATTTGGGCGATCGTGGCTTCATCCACGCCCATAGCGCGGAGGTTCTGCCGCTGGCGATCGGTAGGGGCGGAATCGCGCCAGCCTTCATTGGCACGGACAATTGGCAGGCAATCGGGGAAGGTGAGATGGATCAGGCGGTCGGCGTCGTCGAAGGCGGCCACCAAATCATCACCCAACTGCATTTGCCCGTAATCCATGAGATTTGACGACAGCTGGAGCTGAAAGCGGCCAAGCTCATCGCACCGCAGAACCGCCTTCCGATCCCGCTCGATGCCGTTGGATCCGCACGGCAGATAGTATTCACCCTGCCCCACTTTCATCCACGCCAGCCGAGTTACTCCTAGAATCTCTTCGGGAATACTAAGTTCTCTGAGTAGGTCGATCTCGCTGAGGACGGTCGATAAATCTTCGAAAGAAGTGGGGCGCAGGAAGGCTTCCGCCCGCTTGGCGACGGGTAGCTCTTCTAGCCACTCGGCGGCTTCGAACAAAGAGTGACCTTGCAGGTCAAAATCTGGCGGTAATCCCATCAGGCCAGCGGCTGTGGCCGGTTGGGCGGCTTTACCGGTGGCGGTTTCGCCCACCTCATCCTCGGGTGGAGCCTGAAGCGAGAACTTGGTGCTGACATCCACCACGTCAATCACAAAGCAATCGGGTTTGCCACTTTCGCGGATGGACTTTACGCGCTCCGACGACGATCCCAATCCATCTACGACTCCCGGTAGCGTGCGGACACCGCGTCCGGCCATCTGCGTATAAAGCGCCCAGCTTTGGGTTGGGCGAAGCATCAAAACGCAATCGGCGGCGGGGGCATCGTAGCCTTCGGTCGCAACTTCCACATTCACCAACACCTGCGTTTCGCCCGTGGCAAACCGCCGCAGAATGCCCGCACGTTGGCCCATAGGCATCGCTCCATCCACGTGTTCAGCCGATACTCCGTGGTCCCGGAACAGTTTGGCTACGTCGTCCGCGTGTTGAATATCCACGCAGAAGACAATGGTGCGACGGTCGCTGGCGATCTCCTGCCAGTGGCTGAAGGCGGTTTGGTTGCGGGCTTCGACGTTTACCGCTCGCGCGAGTTGGGACTGGTTATAGTCGCCGAGCGACGTTCGCACACCGGAAATGTCGACCCCCGTAGCCACCCGAAAGCCGCGCAAGTCGACCAGCCATCCGTCGGCGACCGCTTGCCGAAGGGAGTAGCGAAAGACGACATCCTCGAAGATCGCCGACTCCGTCCCGTGCAGCGGTCGATTGTCCATGCGGTGATCGGTCGCGGTGACGGCCAGGGTAAAGCACTCGCCGCTGTACGAACCGAAGCGCCGCATGACGTTCTGCCAGGTGTCGGCGGGCGCGTGGTGGCCTTCGTCGAGTATCAGCAGGCCGGGTTTGAACCAGCTGAGTCGTTTGGTATCGGGGCGGCCAATGGATTGAACGCCCGCCACTACGACGCGGCTTTCGTAGGGGGCGGTGAAATCTCCACCCTCCACGCCTACCGACAAACGCGGGGCGAGAGCGACGATTCGTGCGGCCGCTTGCTGCAGAAGCTCGTGACGGTGAGCCACCACCAAGGAAGTTTGATCGTATTCGCGGGCGACTTCATCGACGAGGCTGGCGAACACGGTGGTTTTGCCGCAACCGGTGGGCATTACCACCATAACCCGATGCAAACCGCGATCTTTGGCGGCCAGCACAGCGGCTTTTGCGCGCTGCTGATAGTCCCGCAGGATAATCGGGGCGGCCTGACCCGGCACCACCAAATCGTCCGCGTCAAACAAGTGATGAGCCATCGGGAGAGGAGCGCCATCAGCGAAGATTCGCTGGAAATGCCCCAATCATTGTGACGCACCCGCGCGCTTTTTCGGAGCGGAAGATTAGGCCCGGCGCTTCAGAATCTTGATGTATCGCAAGCCGCTTTCCTCGGTGCCGTAGGCCACTTCATCGGCAAACGCCTGGATGATGTAGAGCCCAAAACCGCCATCACGCTGCGTGTTGATGACCGGCTGCGAGGTTACGGTTTCGGGCGGCGAGAAGTCTGGCCCTTCGTACAGCATTTTGATCTCCAGCCCAGTCTCGGTGCGTTCGGCAAAGACCTCGATTTCGCCCACTCCATCGCGGGCATGGGCATGTTCGATGATATTGGCAGTCGCTTCGTGAACGGCCAACTGCAACTCGTCGATGGAATCGGTTTGGAGTCCGCAATCGTTGGCCAGACTGCCAACCATTTGGCGAATCTCGGACAAACTCTCGACCCGCGACGGGAATACGCGAAGCTGATGCTGCCATTCGGCCGCGCTTAGTCCCACCCGCACGATGACGACCGTGAAATCGTCCTGAAGTTCACCGTCTTGGGTGTGCTTGCGGATCCGCTCTCGCAGGCGATAGAGAATCTGGAACGGCGACTCCGCCGCGTGGTCGCGAATGATGTCCTTCAGCCGATCGATCCCAAAGAGTTCTTTGGACGGACTCATGGCTTCGGTGACACCATCGCTGTAGATCACGAAGAGGTCTCCATTGGCGATCGGAACCGAGAACTCCCCATAGGTTTCGTCGCTCACAAATCCAATCGGGAAATTGCTTCCGCTTAGCTCGAGCACCGCGCCGGCGGTGCTATCCCAGTGGACGATCTTAGTGTGGCCGCAATCAACAAACGTGGCGACCATTTGCTCGGCATCGAACCGAACGTATTCCAAAGTAATAAAGGAATCGAGCCGCATCAGTTCGGTGGCTAGAGTTCGATTTGCGTGCTGAACAATGTCTTTGGGGGACGGCAGATTGTCTTGGGACCGCGCTGAGAGTAGGGTTCCGACCGAACGTAGCAGGGTGGTTTTGCTACCGGCACCGATGAGGGCGGCCGGGATTCCCTTTCCCATCGCGTCGCCGATAAAGACATCTACCACGGTGGGGCGGTGCACGAAGAAATCAAAAAAGTCGCCGTCCACTTGGCTGGAGGGCAGGTTCATCGGGGCGAACTCAAACGCCTTCACGTCCTCGGGTGGACGCGCCATGAGTAGGCTACGTTGAATATTGCCACCGATTTCGATCTCTTGGCGTCGCTTAACTTCCAGTCGCTCGTTGGCGCTACGAAGCTCCTTTTCCATTTGGACAATGCGTTCGGCGATGCCGAGGCGGGCACTTAGCTCGGCTCGGTCGAAAGGCTTCGTGATGAAGTCGTCGGCTCCCGATTTTAACCCAGTAAGACGGTCTTGCTTCTCGTATTTGCTGGTCAGGAGGATGAGATAGCTATAGCCGAGATGCGACTGACCACGGATAAGCTCACAGAGTTGCAGACCATCCATCTCTGGCATTACCCAGTCGGCAATGACGATGGAATGCTGGTGCGCCTGGTACATCTCCCAGGCTTCGACGCCACTGCTGGCCACGTCGACAATGTATTCCAGGGCCCGCAGGGTGCGCCCCAGCACCATTCGCGAGACCTGCTCATCATCAACGATGAGGATCTTCATGGGTTTTACGACCGGAAGCTGTCGATTGCCTTCTCTTTGGCGTCGTAGATTTCGAACAGCCGGTCCATGCGTACCAGTTCGAACAGTTGCCGCACGTTCATCGGGAGTTCGGCCAGCTTAACGCTACCGCCGAGGGCGTGGGCCTTGCGAAGGCAGGAGAGCAGGGCTCCGATGCCGGAGCTGTCGACAAACTTCAGATCCCGCAATACGAAGACAAAGTACTTTTCAGCATCGAACAGAGATGTGGTTTCGGTGCGAAATCGTTGGACATTGGAAGCGTCCAACGCTTGGCCGCTGAGATAGACCACCGACACACCACTTTCTTTTTCACTGCGGACTTCAACGTTGCTCATAAATATACAAACCTAACCAGAATTGATAACCGATTCGATCGGTCAGTTTCCGTTGCAATTACGGCATAATACCATCGGGCGTGAAGAGGGAAACAGGAAAACGGTACTTACAGGCCCAATAAATTGGGGGAAACTTCCCACTTCGGCAATAATTAATCATATGGCAAACGACTCGATGCAAGACCCACCGGCAAAAAGCCGTCAGGACCAAATACTGCTTTTGGCGGCGGAAGGCATGACGGACAAGGAGATTGCCGCCAAGCTCAGCCTAAGCCCGGAAACGGTCGGCACCTATTGGCGCCGAATCCTGAGTAAATACTCTGCTGCCAGCCGAACTGAAGTCGTTGCCAAGGTCGTTCGGTTGCAGGCGGAAGCCAGCATCAATGAGATTTCTGAGGTCAACGAGTGTCTCCGCGAAGTCACCGATCACCTGTTGCTGGAGCTCTCGGGCCGCCAGTCGTCCATTTCGGGCGATTCCGCTGGACTGGCTAGCATTGCGATTGAAGCTCTCAGTAGCTACGTTTTGATTCTGGATGGTGAGGGATTTGTTCATTACGCCAACCGCAGCATCGGAAAGGTAGTGGTCACATCGGGCGAACCGTTTGAGTGGTCCATCCTTTCCGCCGACCGCGAATCGTTCCGCGATGCGCTGGGCAAAGTTCTGAATGGCGAGGCCGAACTGGTGCCGGTTCAGTTCAATTTTGTGAACGAATCGGACGAGCCGATTCTGCTCACCGGAAATGCCAAGCCGATTTTTGCGGACAATACGACAATGGCGCTGTTGGAAGTTACTCCCGCCTGAGCCAATGCTCGTGCGTTTGACCCAATAAAATGGAGCTTACACCGGGGATAGCCGGGGCGGATGAAGCGGGGCGCGGTCCCCTTGCGGGTCCGGTCGTGGCCGCAGCCGCGCTCGTTCCCCACGATTTTCAAGTGCGGCTCCTCAACGACAGCAAGAAGCTGGACGCGGCGGCTCGCGAAACGGCATTTTTGGCGATTACCGAGCAATGCCACTTTGAAATTGAATTTGCCTGGCCGGAGGAGATTGACCGGATCAATATTCTGCGGGCGTCGCTGGCGGCGATTAGTCGGGCGATTGCCCGGCTGGGCGTGTCGGCTTGCATCGTGGACGGGAATCAGCATCCTCCGGCGTGTGGCTGTGTGACCACGACAGCCGTGAAGGGTGACGGAAAGTACGCAGTGGTGGCGGCGGCCAGCATTTTGGCGAAGGTGTCAAGGGATCGGTATATGACGGAGCAGGCCGAACTCTATCCGCAATACGGATTTGATCGCCACTTTGGGTACCCAACTCCCGACCATTTGATCGCTTTGCGGACGCACGGGGCGTGTCCGATCCATCGGCGGTCCTTTCAGCCCGTTCGCGATACGGACCCTTCGTTCGCGGTCCAGGGCACGCTGTTTTAGACAGATGAATCGGCGCGAGGAGGGAAAGCTTGCCGAAGATCGCGCGGCGTCATTTTTGGATGAGCTTGGCTACACGCTCGTGACTCGCCGGTGGTCGGGCCGTCACGGAGAGCTGGACCTCGTGGCAATGGATAACGAGACCTTAGTGTTTGTGGAGGTGAAGTATCGGCGCCGGGCGTCGGCTGAGTTGAGCGTGTCGGGGGCTAAGTCTCAGGCCATGCTGGCAGTGGCGGCGGAGTATTCAGCGAAGTTTGGATTTCTGGATGTCCCGCAGCGGTTTGATTTAGTAGCGCTGGATGATGACTCGATTCGGCACTACCAGGACATCTTTCGGTGAGTCTTTGATCGAGCAAGCTCGCTTTGCCTCGGTAGGCCGAGGCACTCACACCGATTAACCTATGACCTTCGGGCGGAATACACGGCGAAAGGACCGTTGGCGTGGATGACGTCGGTTTGGGTGAAACCCGCGGCGCGGAGCCTTTCCAATTGCCAAGTGACGGTGCGCGGGGTGTCTTCTTTGGCGATGTACGCGAGGACGTGATCGCGGAATGCGGGGCCGTTAATGCTTTCTAGGTATTCGGCATACCGGCGATCCATGATGGCTTGCGTCACAGGGTCCGTGAACGAAACGAGGTCGTAGACATACAAACCACCGCCAGGACGCAGCCACCGGTAGAGGTCGGCAAACGTCGCATCCCATTCCGCATCCGTCCGTAGATGGTGCAGGACCGACGCGGCCATGATGACGTCAAATTGCCCTGCGGCAATCTGAATTTCGCGCAAATCGTGATGGAGAAGCTCAATCTCGCCCTCATAACCCGCTTCACGGAGCCGCACTTCGGCGCGTTTTAGCATGGGCAGGCTCAGATCGTTCAGCGAGATGGAACGCGGGGCCGGTCGACCGGCGGCGTTAAGTCGCTGCAAGAATCGAAGCGTGTAATTTCCCGCACCGCAGCCCAGATCTAAGATCGCTCCCGGGTGGTTGCCGATGGATTCCACGGCCAGCTCCGCGCAGAGTTCCATTCCCAATGGGGAATCGATCGCCGTGACCTGACCCGTGTCGAGGTTGGAAAATCGCTCGACATCGGCATCGAAGCGGGCGCGAATCTCTTCGACCGTGGACTTACTCATCGGTCTGGATTCATCGGATAGGCGGGGGCACGATGCGAGATGTGGGGGCGGGCGATGTGGTTTCATCCAACGGATCGTACGGCCCGGATAGCCGGTTACCAGCCGTTCCAAGCAGACGACGGATGCGCTCGTTGGTGGGCGGGTGCGAGCTGAAGAGTCCGTCGGCACCCATCAGGTGCCGTGGGTTCAAGATGTACATGTGCTGGGTGGCGCTGTTGGCGGCTTCCAGCGGGTCCGGGTCGCTGGCGATCTTGCGCAGAGCGTTGGCAAGGCCCTCGGGGTAGCGCGTCATTTCGGCGCCGCTGGCGTCGGCCAGGTACTCGCGCTGGCG
>Ga0114972_10002657_pt1 | contig 13453 bp, 16 predicted proteins | sample M_140807_EF_Meta_FD_87354 | JGI IMG/M metagenome (GOLD analysis project Ga0114972, IMG submission 87354) | Freshwater microbial communities from Lake Montjoie, Canada to study carbon cycling - M_140807_EF_MetaG | ecosystem: Environmental > Aquatic > Freshwater > Lake | place: Lake Montjoie... | reverse complement strand
CCACTCGCGTGACATGAGCCCCGTAGCGGGGTCAACCACCGGTACGCGAGGCGCGGGGATTTGAGTAATGTTCATGCTTTGGTGGCCGTCACATCAAGTTCAGCCGCCATGATGGCAATCTTGACCGGATCGGTGCCTGAAATCTCATACACTCGATCACGCAACTTTTCAGTCATGCCAAGGCGACGCCAAATGACGCGGGTGCCGTACGCGCCTATACCGCCCATTGATCTTGAATGCTCGTTTGACCAAGTGTGACCACCATCGTCTGACCAGCGCAACATTACCAAAGGCTGCACAAAATCGTCTACGGACATGATAATTTCAATTTCATCAACGATACCGATTGAGCCCGATACGATCATGGGGCTCAAGTAGACGCGCCCTGGTATCTCGGTTTTGCCTTGTAGACCCACACCGGATTCGCAAATTAATTTAAGCGAGTGTTGAGCGGTACGGGTAAAGTTATTGGTGCCGGTGGGCAATGCCCGCCATGAGCGCAACCACTTCTGAGTGCGTGGGCCGTCAGCGTAGACTTCTAAATCAAAGGCGTACAAATTGCCGTTTTGATAGTCACCTACAATAACTTCGTTATTAAAAAACATTTGGCAATTGCTACGATGACGACTAAAGTCACCGTTACTAAAACTTGCTCGCTCATGCCATGCTTGCGCCGCCACATCAAACACCCAAGTTGCCTTGGCTGTAGGGAATGTTAAGACGTAAAACGAATGACCGTCTTGCTGATAAGTGTAAGCAATGGCGTCCGAGATGTCGCCGTATTGTTGAATTTGCCACTCTACTGCGTGAGTGCTGATACGCACACCGGTGTAGCCTTGCGAGCGGTAAACAATACCTTGCCCACGATTATCTGCGCCTAGCCAAAACAAACCGTTGTCTAGTTTGGCTACCGAAAAGGTTGCAGCACACCCAATCTCGTTAAACGCGCCTTGAATGCGCGCTAGAGGAAACCCTGAGCCTGGGGCGGCGTCGTACCAAACTTCAACCGAAGTTGTGCCAAATAGCCAAACTTCAGAATGGTCGGTAATGGATGACACTAAACCATCGGGGCTACCCTCGGCACTTGCAAAATCAAGCGGGTCAACAGCAAGTGGGTTGAGCAATGCTGTTACCCACACACGCTGGCTATCGGGTTCAATAAATACGAAATACCCGTCAAGATACGACACCGTTAACGCGCCAGGGAAGTCTACGTCTGTAATCTGAACAAATACGGTAGTTGTGGCGTTGTAGACAAAACTTGGCCCATTGCAAGCCACAAACAAATAGTTACCATCATCAGCCATTGACACGGGGCCATCGTTAGCGACCGTGCCTAAATATGTAACAACATACTGGTCATCAATGCGGTATAACGAATTGCCCGACACAACGTAAGCGTAACCGCCGTATTGCCAAAGCCCACGCACGGGGCCTGTGCCGACCGCAACTAATAACTTAAGCCCTGGAGCCCTGTTTAGAAACGCAGGTTCTAGCCCGCCCTCGGCTACCACCTCGGGAAACAAGTTGACCATGCGATTGTTGGCCGCGTTGATGCTGCGAGTCACATAGGATGAACCGAGGATAGGTGAACGCATTAATAGTTGCCCGCAAAGATATTGAAGCGCTGACGCGTTGCAACAATTGAGTACGGCAACGACATAATGTCGTCAGGGTTGTTGATACGTTTGAGATTGCGCTTAGAGTACATTGCAATGCGCGACACTTGAGGGCTAGGCTCAACACCAAACTCAGGTGCAATCTCACACGCCAAGTTGTACCGAAAGGCTCTGAGATAGCCTGGGGGAAACGCCAAGGGCGTAGACAACAACGCAGCGGTAGTCAGCTCCTCAACCGACACAATGTGCCACTCCAGTACCTTGGTGGGCACCGGATAGACGGTCATCGTAATGTCGGGGTAAGTCATATTGACAAACATGACTTGTGGGTAAGTGGACGTCACGGTCTTGACCGCAATGCCGTTGTACTGCTGTTGGTTAACTAACTTAATACCAAAAGAAATGCCCGAGGACGCATCTTTAAAGTAAGTTGAGTCATCTATCAGGATGGGTCTGTTACCTACAAAATCGCCCGTGGGGCCAAGCGTACGGGTAGCAAAATTTGGTGCCCAAGAAAAGACTTGGTCTTGCGTTGAGAACACCGACAAGCGCTCGGTGTTCCATGAATCGATCATCTGATTGAGTGCGGCTAACGCATCATTAGCGGTCGCAGCCGACGGTTCTTCACCTTCAGCCAGTTGACCGATTAGGCGTAACGCCCCATTGATTTGATCACCGGCTGTGGTTGTGGTCATACTTACTCCGTTTTACGACGTCGTTTTAGCTCATTCACAGGCGCAGCCTCAATTTTAGGCGCGTCTAAATTGTACACTTCCCACCCGTTTTTGACGTCATCTTCGGCTTCCGCATCGGAAATTGCCACCTTGTTGCCGTGTACGGGGTGTTTAAGATAAATGTGCATTCAGAATCCTTGTGCGAGGGGTGAGGATCACCCACCCCTCTACGCGTTAACCAGCGACGCGGTAAGCGACGTAAGTTGCGTCAGCGGTCTTGCGAACACGCCAATTGCACGATGTTGCAGCCGAAACAGCAGCAGTACCAACCAAGGTAACGCCGGTGTTTGCGGTTACGGTTGCAGCGTTAGTTGCGCCCGTGTTGATAATGAAAAAGTCAAACGAACTGTTGACTTTCATGCTACCGAAAGCTGCGTCAAGATCAGTACCCAAGGGCATGGTCAAGGCCACGGCTGCGCCGGTGTAGGTGATAATGCCGGTTGCTAATTCAGCGGCGGTCAGAGTGGCCGCTGCTGTTTTAGCTACTGGTGTTGATTGAGTACCGAGGATAACCTCGCCAAGATTGCCGTCGCCAAGCTGATAGCCGCCTGCGCCATTTGGAAGTGCCATGATGAAATTCCTTTAAAAAGTTTAGAAGAAGGGGCTTACGCCCCCACTCTGTTTAGCCCCACAAACGCACGGCGGTAACCGGACGAATGGCTGCAAAACCGTACAAAACGTCCACACGGCAAGGCATACGGTCGTTGTTGATGTCGTACTGACGTACGATACGCAACGAAATACCGTTATGGACTTGGCGCGAAGCCATGTCCACACCCTGTGGCAACAGCAAGTCAGCAGTCGCTAACGTGATCGCATCTTTGTGATAGATCAAGTTTTGCGGGTACGCTGTAGCTGAACCACCCAAGAACGTCAGCACAGCGCTAGCTGCTGGGAACGCATTGATAGTAGCCAAGGCGTTAGCTGAAGTAAACATAGGTGGTTGAACTGTCAGCGTTGCGGTAGTTGTTGACGAAACAGTTACGTCAGCAGTTACAACAAACTGTTGCAGCGAGCCAGTTGTTTGACGGGTTTGTGGGTTGACTGCAAACACGCCAGCGATGGTGAAGATGTCACCAATCTTGAACGTGGGTGAGCCGCTTGTGAAGCTGATAGCAAGCGAGGTTGAACCTTCAGTCGTAACCGCAGTTGCCACGATCGGCGCAGTTGGTGTAACACCGGTGGTGTGCTGAACAATCGACTGTGACATATTGATCTCGTCCAAGCCCAATACGCCTTCGCCCATCATACCGTTTTTGAACTGACGGCTGATAGTACCAGTTGGGTTAAACAGACCTTTCAAGCCCTCGACCAAACCGGCGTTGGCGGCTGGGTTAACAGTCGCATAACGTGGGCTCATGGGGGTGGCAAACTCGTTAAGTTTCTGTTGTGCTGCAAGCAAAACAGCAGAAGTCGAAGGAGTCGTGCCAGGAGTGCCTACTGCGTTGTAAATGCTTTTGTAGACAGAAGCTACGTCAGCGTCAACGCTTGATGCCAATTGCGACACACGGGGCTTGAGAACGCGTTCTGCAAAATCATCTAATTGCATGGTGAGTTCAGCAGACGTGAAGTTCACGCCAATGTGCTTTTGACTTGCAACAGCCAAAGTTGTGAATTGCTCGTTGTCGTCTTGCACCTGCAAGGCGGCACCGTCGGTCACCAAGGCGCGGTCAGGTAGACGAATACGCAGAGTTGAACCAATTTTTGCGCCTTCAACGGCGAATGAATCGTCGTACTGACGATTGACGTTGCGACTGATCACCAAGTTGTTCTCGAGGATTTCGAGGGATTTACGGGTGATCATGTCAATGGTTAGAATGCTATTTGCCATGATAATTCCTAAAATAAGTTAGCGGAGGGTACGCGCTTCGTGCTTCTTTATCTGTCGCAATCTTTCTGCCTCAATCCACTCGGAAGTAGACATTGACTTGATAGAGCGTGGATCAGTCGTATCGTATGCCGGTGAACCGGATGAACGTGCTGAAACAGGTGAAATAGGCGCTGGTGCGTTGGACGTCTTTTTGACCGGTGGATTTGCGGCTAACTGAGCCTCAATCTTTCCGATCTCTTTGGCTTGCATGATAGGCGAAAGACGTGAAATCCGTTCCGCTTCTCGGGGGTTTGCACCTAAGTGATAAGCCACTTCGGGGCCATTGTCCGAGGCCTGAATAGATTGAGCCATCACGGTAGTAATCGGCAGATTCGGGTTGTATGCGACTTGTTCAAAGTCCTCATACTTCGCACGAACTTCCTCTTCCTTGTCGTGATAGGTTTCGAGTATTTCAGCTTGTTGCTTGCGTTGCTCACGCTCCGCTAGTTTTTGCTCCGCACGTTGTTCTGCCAAGGCTTCGACATAATCTTCGTTTGAGGCAAACTGCTCGGGCGTGACCGGTGCTTGAGGCGCAACAGGTTGAACCGCTCTTTCCCTTTCCCACTTTCGCTGCTCGCGTGCGAGCCGCTTGCCGATGGCTGCGTCTAATTCCTCTTGTGAGAAGGTCTTAGGTGCTGCTTCGGGTACTTCCGGCGCAGATACTTCAACTACCGGTTCTGCCGTAACTTCCGGTGCTGGCGCGGGTACTTCCGCTGAACTTACTTCTTCTGACATTTGTAACTCCGAGGAGTCCTGGTGGATCGCACCAGTACGATTAGTATATTACTTAGGTTCTACGGGTGCAACATAATTCGGATCATGCGCCCATTGCAGGGGCGGCAAAGCTGCTAATTGAGCAACAGTTGTACAAGCCTCAATGACTACCCGATAGTCAGCGGCTTGGGTGCGAATGGTTTGCCGCCATGTGTTCCATGCCGCAGGGACAGTTGAGCCAGTTTCAACAGCCTTAACCACCATCCAGTCGGTAGGCAAGAGGATTGAGTAGGCAGCAGCGTTTGTGGCGTTAACCGCCCGCATTTGGCACTCAAACAAGTCTTTAGGTGTGTTGACGTAGGTAATCTGCGCGCCGTTAATTGTTTCTGTAACTATGTAGTAATAGTCATTGGCAGGTTCATTGGTGTACGTTACTAGCTGCGCGCCAATAGCCGCCATGTCTTCGGCGGTTGCAAGGGCAAACCAGTTTTCAGGGTATTGATTGCCGTCAAAAGTAAAAGGTGTGCCTTGCCCAATGTAACGACCATCAGAAAGTAGGTAAATCATTATGGGTTTCCTTGAGCATTGGCGTATTTAGTAACCGCGCCGTTTGTCGATACCGAGTAAGTGTTGCTTGTGGCTAAGTTGTACAAGGCTGACGCTGAACGGACTTTAAATCCGTTAGAAAGTTTGTCCACGTTAGTGCCAAAAGTTACCGCATTACCATTAATTGTCATGGCTGTTGGCACACCGTTCAAATACACAAACGGGCCATCTGCATTTAAATTGCCGGTAAATGACCCGCTTGTTGTGACGGTGCCCGCCGATATGTTGAATGTGTTTAGAGCTACAAAACCTGTGGGGGGTGTGTAGGTGAAGGGGCGTTGACCGAAGTTAATAGAGCCAGCAGAGCCATTTCTTCCAACAGCCGGAACGGGATTTACTAAACTCGTTACAGTCGTTTGCAAAACATTATTTTTATAGATAGCGCAAGTATTAGCAGCGGTATCTAACGCAAGACCGATAACGTCAGTAGTTGTGTACGTTGCAACAGTTGCGATAGGCAAAGTATTTACAAATATTTGTCCTGAAGTTCCGAAATACCCAAACGAACCTGTCACTCCTCCTGGATAGCTAGTGTTACTTTGAGAAGTTGTTGCTGTTCCAACTAGACTGTTTGCATTAGCTTGTATTTCCCAATACCATTTACCAGATGTCGGAAATATTGAAGCACGAACCATTACATCAGAAGCACTACCTGTATAAGTTAAATTACCGTTAGTTAAAGTAACACCACCGCTATCCAACGGATTCAACACAGCAAAGTTAGCCGCCGTAGCACTTGTAAGCGTAGGCACATCGGTCATGGAGTCATACGTTGCGCCAGCCGCAACACTAATATTTCGTGGATACCAGTCGTTGTCTACGCGAACACCGTCGACCGTGATGCGAATAGCACCATTTGCACCCGCGTAACCAATAAAGCTAGTTCCTGTTCCCGCAGTACCACCTGTACCGATAGCATATGAAATGCTGCCGCTAATAGCGCCAGGCGCGTAGGTTTTTTTAGTGTACCCACCTGACCCACCACCACCGCCAGCCGCCGTAGACGGGTTGCCACCATTGCCCCCTCCACCACTTGGCCCAACAGTCGATGCTGCGGTGTTAGTTAAACCACCAAGACCACCCCCGCCTACGCCATTTGCGCCAGCTCGATTGCCTGTAGTAAATGTTGTGGACCCTGTATTGCCGGTTGTATTAACATCGCCGCCTGATGCTGTACCGCCTGCACCGCCGCCGCCGTTAACCACACTATCATGCCCGCCTGTGCCGCCAATACCGCCATTAGCAGTAAGCGAACCAAAGGTAGTAGCTCCACCAGTACCCGCAGTTGGTGCGGGGCCTGCTGCGCTTGTCCCCGCGCCGCCGCCGCCCGCGCCCCAACACTCCACAACTAAAGACGATGAGTAAGCAGGGATGGTGTAATTGCCTGAACCTGACGTAATGCGCGTTGCTGGGATGGCGTCATACCCAAGCGTTAATGCAGATGTTGGATCGTTATACGTTAAGTAAAAACCGTTTAGACCATACGTCCCTGCGTACCGTATAGGTTGCCATACGCTTGTTGTGGGGTTGGTTGCGCCAAAACTAGAAGGAGTTAATGCCTGACCGTCGATGAAATTGACTTCTGCCATCTCACCATCAAAGTACACAAGCCCCGTTGCAAAGCCAAGGTTAGTTACAGTCGAGGCAGTATTTAACGCCCAAGCAGCGGCACTTGGCCCTGTGCTTGTACCAAACGATGTAATTTGTACGCCATTGATGTAAATGTTAAGCGCGGTAGAGCTATTGCTTGCGACAACAATGTGATACCAAGCCGATGGGTCGCGAAATACCGCAGTAGTAATGCGTCGAGCTTCTACTGCGGCGCTTACATAATTAATAACTTCTAACTGATTGTTTGTAAATTTAATGGTGCATTCGTTTGTCCCACCATTGCCATTACCAAACAAAACAACAGCGTTGCCTGGTGACCAATAGCCAATTTTTACCCACGCGCTCCAAGTCCATACAGCGTTGTTGGTAACTGTAGCGGTATTAGTACGGCTTAAAAGTGCAGACGCAGAATTACGAAACCGCAGCGAGCGTGTGAGATTGTAGCCAGTTGCCGCAGAGTTGCTCCCGATTACAAACATTATGCAACCCCTAAGCTGCGACCTACTTCAAGCATATTTGTGCCATCTGAGCGCCATGTGATGAGGTCTTTAGAACCCGCTGCTGTAGATAGCGTTGGTGCTGTGCCGCCCGTGAAGTCAAACACAGCGTTCCAGCTAATCGTGCGTGAGCCTGTACCGTCTTGGATAATCAACAACGAGTAGAACCCACCGTCCACCAAGTTAGTAGGCGCAGCAAATGTCCTGTTGCCACCGAGCGTGACTTGCGCTACCTGACCAAGAGATGTATCCCAGTTAAGCGTTGCACCGTCTGTCAGAGTGATTGCTGGCGAGTACCCAGTACCGACTACGGCAAGTTTAGCCGCAGGCGTAGTTGTACCGATACCGACGTTACCCGCAAAATAGTTAACAGCCGTACCCGCAGCGTAGAAGTTAAAACGACCTGTGCCGCTTGCGATGTTGCCGTAAAAACCGTAGTTGTTTGTTGCTCCTGTGAGGGTACTCTCGGCTCTAAAACCAAACTGATTTGTTACAGTCGAACCCACCCCAAAAGTTTGTTGTGTCGCAGTAAAATGACGTAAATTAGGTAGTGTAAATGCGGTGGCTGCCGTTCCAGGATTGCTGCTATAAGAATTATATTGAGTGGTTACATCGCTTTGAATTGAGCTATTTACAATAATATTATTTACAGTTGCTGCGCCTGTAGCAAGATTGCTACCTAGTAAAGTAATAGTAGAAGCGGCAGGTACTGCACCAATCCCCAACTTGCCCTGCATAAAATTAGCACCCGCACCACTAGCGTACAGGTTGTAATCACTTGCGTTGGTGAGTGTGAGTTGACTTGTAGCGGATAGACTTGTAAATGCACCCGCAGCAGGAGTGGTTGCGCCAACCGTTCCGTTAATGTTAATTGATGCCGTACCCGTCAGGTTAGTGACCGTACCGCTTGATGGTGTGCCTAGCGCACCGCCGTTGATAACAAAAGCACCTGCTGTACCAACGTTAACACCTAGCGCGGCAACAACACCCGTACCTAATGACGTAACACCAGTACCACCATTGGCAACCGCTAACGTGCCACCCAAGGTCAACGTACCGGATGCTGTGATCGGCCCGCCGGTCAAGGTCAAACCTGTTGTGCCGCCCGAGCCGTTAACCGAGGTGACTGTACCCGTACCTGCTACAGACACCCAAGCAGGAAGACCAGCGGCAAGTGCTAGCACTTGTCCGTTTGTGCCTTTGGGCAGCAACGCAGTTGCGCCAGCACCCGTTTGATAGGGTATTGATCCTGACAACCCACCCGCAATGTTAGTGGCGGTTGTAGCACTTGTTGCGTTCGTTGCGTTTGTGGCGTTCGTAACAAAAGTCGCACCGATTACCGATACGACTTGCGCCGCAGTAGCCGCTGTCATGGCAGATGCGCCATTGCCAAAAACCAAGCCCGAAAGCGTTGTGGCGCCCGTGCCACCGTAAGCAACCGCAATGGTCGAGCCGTTCCACGCACCGGCAAGTACCGCACCGGTCAACGTAATGTTACGAAAGGTTGCATCGTTTGATGCGTCTTTGACCGATAACGTGCCGTTGACAGCAGGTACGGTAATCGTAAAGTTACCGACTGCATCAGCAGAAGATAAGGTGGTTGTGCCGCCTAATGTATCGGCATTAAAGATTAAGCGGCTCATGGCAACCCTTTATTCGTAGATGACAGTTGCAGAAACCGTACCGCTAATCACCACGTTTAGCCCTTGGTTAAAAAAGCTGCCGTCGTAATTACCCATTGGGTAGTAGGTAGCCGCAACTGGCGTAAACACGCCAAACATTGTGGTAGCGGTGCCTGATTGCACGTCATAAATGGTGATTGTGGGCGTGGCAGACGCAGCACTTACAAAGATGCCCTTGATCTTGCCTTGACCAACTTTGATTTGTTTAGACGCCGTGATGTAGGTGTAATTTGCCATGATATGCCTTACGAAAGGAATTTGAGTCGATAAAGCGTGGAAAGATAAAGGGTAATGATTTCGTCAATCAAATTCTGTAAAGCCGAATCTGTTTTGTCGCAAATGTCGTAGCGATATTTTTCAATGTCTTCAAGCTGGTCTTCCAAGAACTCGGTGACATTAGCCGTCTTCTTAGAGGACTGCAAAGTGATTGCACCAATCATGCCGTTGCGACCTTGGTACGCTTCAGCAAAATTGTCAGCCAAGTCGATGATATTCTCATAGAACTTTTGCAACGCTTTGTGCTTGGAATAGCTGCGTGTGTTCAGATGTACGCTATGCGTCACGTCACGCGCTAGGAAAAACATTCCTACGAAATCTGCAACTTTCATTGTTGTGGTTCCATCATTGGTGGTTGCATCATGCCTTGGTCAGGCGGCATCATGCCCTGATCCATAGGTGGCTGCATCATGTCTTGCTCCATAGGCGGCATCTCAAACTGCTGGCGCTGCGGTGCGCCGCCAATCAAATCACCCGTATCTAAGGCGGCTGCAACCGTGCCCATCACAATGTCTTGAATCTGTTCAAAGGTCATGCCCGCTTGAACGGCTGAAATACGCTTGGTTTCAGCATCGAACGCCTTGATTTGCGCCTCATAGTTCTTGCGCTCAATGTCTTGTGCTTCCATAGACTTAGACACGTTTTGCAGCATCCCGTGCATCTGCTCCATCTCTTTAGCCATTGCTTGCATTTGTTGCTCGGCGGCTTGCAAGGCTGGGTCTTTGTCACCGTCGTCCATCAATTTAGGATCAATGGTCTTGGCAAAGCGTTTAGCCATCTCTTGTGCGCCAGGCCAATCCATGTTCTTGATAAACAGATCGCCCGCGACCGCCCACAGTTGTGGGTTGCCTTGCAGCAATTGACCCATGGACTCCAACGCCTCTTGGCGTTTGGTCATGTAGCTTGGGCCGGTTGTAACCATCACGTCGTAGGTGCCAACACCAGGGTTGTAAATCCGATCAATTTCTATACCGTTTTGGTCAACTATTTTCTTAACCGGTTCTTGCTGCATGGGGTCGATCTTGGCTGAGTCAGGCTCACCGTCCTCGCCCATGATTCTAGCTACCCGCTGCGTGTCGTAGATTTTAGGCACTAAGCCAATGATCTGACGGGTAATGTGCCGAATGGCGCGAGCCAAATTATCAACGTAATGATAAGTGCCGGTATCGGTCTGACGCTCACGCGCCATGATAGCCTTGCCTGAACGCTCGTTAGAGGTTGCACCAAGGCTAGAGTCATATTGCCCTGTTGTTGACTTAATATCGTCGCTGGCGCCCGCTTTGGCTTGCAGCAAGCCACTTGAGGCCATAGGGGGTTGGGCGCGTTGGGGGAGCGGCAATGTACCGCCCGCGCCGTCGGTCACATCAGGGTTAACTTCAAGGTAAGGCCAGTTGGTCGTGTTAGCTGTTTTCCATTGGGTTTCGTAGCCCTCAAACTGCCCGCCGTAGCCGATAAACGGTGCTTTGGGTGCCAAGGCTAACATCTCAGCCTCTTGGCTTACCCAATAGTTGTACATCCGTTGAGCGTCTTTGGCGTTACGCACAATGCCTGACACATGAATGCGCCCGTCGATCTCAAATTCGTTGCCGACCACACGCACAACCGGAATCCAATCGCCCGCCCAATCGTTAGACTCTAGCACTTCAAAACCATTAATCTTGCAATGCTTGACCTTCTTGACGTCCACAATACGGCTTTTGATCGGCTTCATGCCCATCTGAACCATTTGCTGGTCTTCGGGTGAGCCCTTCATGGCACTAACATTACCGTAGTACAAATGTAATACTGCTTTCTCATGCTCAACGTAGTAATAATCGGCAATCCGAATAGTATCTACACTTAACCAAGGTGCGTAGGATTCGTTACCCACGCTTTGCGCTTGTAAGGACGACACAGGTTGTGCATCCGGAAACATACGCTCAAAGTCTTCGAGCATTAAGTCTTCGGTTACAAAACACCATTGTGCGTCTGAGCCACACGGGTCTTGGATGGTTGGATCCATGTAGACTGAGAATGAATTGCGGATACGCCCGATCTTGATGTTTTGATCAAACGAATTAGGGCTTTCATACTCGGTAAGCAGCCGGATATACCCTTCACCATACGCCACTTGGTTCTCACAAGCGGTGTCATACGCCACATCTGCGTCAGACATATACTCAATGTGACGCACCATGCCGTTGAAAATCTCAGCGACCTCAACGTCAGCCTTGTCGTCAGCGGGGATTACTTTTCCGCTAGGACGATTTTGGCGTTGATCATTGGTGACTTGTCTGACGTGCTGGGGGAGTTTGTTGATGGTAAGGCAGGGGCGCGCGTTGATGGTTTGACCTTGAACCGAGCCCCGAGTAGCCAACACGTCGGCTGGCCATTGGAACTGGTTGTCGGGACTTGCTGCGTAGAATCGAAGATCATCAAGTTCATCCTCACGGCTATCAGAATAGGCGGCAATCGCCATTGTCATGCGATGCAATGCGGTTTCTATGATGTCTTTGTCTTTCATACCAATCCGATTACGTCCTTGTCTTTCATCAGGATCAAATCTTCGTATTTGCGGTCAATTGTACCGCTGTACATGACATGATCACCTACGCTCACCATTAAAGGCCGTTTGGAGTCTTTTTTGCCAGGCCCGACTGCCACGACCACGCCTGTGCGGGTGTCTTCCTCGGGCAGGATTAACAACCCGCTTTGCACAAACGGGTCGGGACGCACCGCAATATTGTCGTGTAGAGGTTGGATCATTTTTTCTTTGCAGTTTTGGCTGATTGTTTAAAGTCTTTGGCAGTCGGGGCGTTTTTTGACCCGACTTTGTTCATTTTCTCGCCCGAGCCCTCTTTAATGCGCTCGCGTTTTGCGTGAATATTTGCGTAGAGTCCAGTTTTCAACATTTCCACCTTTTTAAAGATGCCTTTGCACGTTCGCCGTCTTTGGCATGGGCTGCAACCGCACCCATTCTTGCACAAAAGGACGCCTTGCGCCCCTTATCTGCATCAGTCTTAGGGTTGGGGGCGGGTGCTTTTAGGTTTGAACCGGTTTCTGCATTGTACTTGGCTCGACCTTTGGCGGTAAGCCCAGCACCCTCTTTTGTGGAGAGTTTTTCACCTCGCCCCACAGATAAAGATACCGTTTTCTTAGCCATTATGCACAATGAATGATTGCAAAGTTAAGGACAACAGCCTCAGACAAAGAGCCGCCGCTAATGTTACGCAAGGTAATAGTTGCCGAACCCGCGGCCATGCTAGACACCCAACAGTTGTAAGCACCGGCAGTTGCCGCACCCGACACGTTCAAGATTAGTACGTCTTTAGCTGACAATAAGCTGTTAGTCAGCGTAAAGGTCACGTTGGTCACAGTCGCCAGTGAAGCGTTGTTCATCGTAATCTGACCGGCTGACGTATTTAGCGTCACACCGGTAGATTTGCTAGTAAGCTGAGTGACCGCACCTTGTGCCGGAGTTCCATAACCAATCTCTGTGTCTGCGTAAACAGTTGTACCTTCGATTGTGCTAGGTGTTGCTAAGCCAATAGGCGAATTGTCAACGGTACCGCCAGAGATAATTTGATCGCTATACGCGACACCGATTGCTTGTGTATTAGGCATTTCAAGCTCCCATCCAAGAAGTTTGTAAACTATTAGTTGATTGACTACGGCGCTTTGGTTCTGCGTACTCTCGGTGCGCGACGGGGAATGCAAACGTCACGCATATAGCATCTGCTGCATCAGGCGAGGCTAACCCTCGCGCTTTCATGTCCTTCTTAGACTCTAAAAAGATCGTACCTTTAGAGTCGGGCTTCATTACAGGTGATATTAAATCAGTTTTAAGTACTCTGTCACTAGGAAT
>Ga0114972_10002656_pt1 | contig 13453 bp, 15 predicted proteins | sample M_140807_EF_Meta_FD_87354 | JGI IMG/M metagenome (GOLD analysis project Ga0114972, IMG submission 87354) | Freshwater microbial communities from Lake Montjoie, Canada to study carbon cycling - M_140807_EF_MetaG | ecosystem: Environmental > Aquatic > Freshwater > Lake | place: Lake Montjoie... | reverse complement strand
CTGGCCACCCTGCTGTTCGCCAACTTTGCCGAGGCCCTGGCGGAAGGCCGTGGCAAAGCCCAGGCCGATGCCCTACGCCGCACCCAAGCCCGGACCCAGGCGCGGCGCCAGCAGGCCGATGGCTCGATTGAGCTGGTGGACTCCTCGACCCTGCGCAAGGGCGATCGGGTGCTGGTGCAGGCCGGCGATGTGATCCCCGCCGATGGCGAGGTGATCGATGGGGTGGCCTCGGTGGATGAATCAGCGATCACCGGTGAATCGGCTCCCGTGCTCAAGGAGGCTGGATCCGATGTGGCGGGCTCGGTCACCGGTGGCACCCGCATCCTTTCCGACCAGCTCACGCTTCGGATCAGCGCCGATCCGGGCAAGGGCTTCATCGACCGCATGATCGCCTTGGTGGAGGGGGCCGAGCGGAGCAAAACACCGAACGAGATCGCCCTCACGGTGCTGTTGGCGGTGCTCACCCAGGTGTTCCTGATCGCCGTGGCCACCCTTTCGCCGGTGGCGGGTTTTCTCAATCAGGCCCCCTCGGTGGTGACCCTGGTGGCCCTGCTGGTGGCGTTGATCCCCACCACAATCGGCGGCCTGCTCAGTGCCATCGGCATCGCCGGCATGGACCGGGTGGCCCAATTCAACGTGATTGCCACCTCGGGGCGGGCCGTGGAGGCCTGCGGCGATGTGAACACCCTCATCCTCGACAAAACCGGCACGATCACCCTGGGCAACCGGCTGGCGGAGGAGTTCCTGCCGGTGGGCGGCCACAGCAGCGCCGAACTAGCGGAGGCGGCCCTGGGGGCGAGTTGCTTCGATCAGACGCCGGAGGGGCGCTCGATCGTGCGGCTCGCCGAGAAACTGGGTGCTGTTTTGCCCTTCGATGCCGCCAGCGCTAGCGGCATTGAGTTCTCGGCCCGCACCCGGATGAGCGGAACCGACACACCCGAGGGCATCGAGTTCCGCAAGGGGGCGGTGGATGCGGTCAAGGGATTCGTGCGCTCGCGTGGCGGCACGGTTCCCGAACAACTCGATGGCTGCTTCGAGCAGGTGTCACGGCTGGGGGGCACGCCCCTGGCGGTGTGTCGGGGCGGCGAGGTGTTCGGGGTGATCTACCTCAAGGACATCATCAAACCGGGCATCCGCGAGCGCTTCGCTCAGCTGCGCCGCATGGGCATCCGCACCGTGATGCTCACCGGCGACAACCCGATCACCGCCAGTGTGATCGCCCGCGAAGCGGGCGTGGATGACTTCATCGCCGAGGCCACCCCGGAGGACAAGATCGCTGTGATTCAGCAGGAGCAGAAGCTCGGCAAGTTGGTGGCGATGACCGGCGACGGCTCCAACGACGCCCCGGCCCTGGCCCAGGCCAATGTGGGCGTGGCGATGAACTCGGGCACCCAGGCCGCCAAGGAGGCGGCCAACATGGTGGATCTCGATAGCGATCCCACCAAGCTGATCGACATCGTGACGATCGGCAAACAGCTGCTGATCACCCGCGGCGCGCTCACCACCTTCTCCATCGCCAACGACGTCGCCAAATACTTCGCCATCCTGCCGGCCCTCTTCGCCGGGGCAGGCCTGGAGGCGCTGAATGTGATGAGGCTGGCCTCACCGAAGTCGGCGATTCTCTCGGCGATGGTGTTCAACGCCCTGATCATTCCGGCCCTGGTGCCGCTGGCCCTGAAGGGGGTTCAGTTCCGGCCGCTCAATGCCGACCAGTTGCTGCGGCGCAACCTCCTGGTGTTCGGGGCCGGGGGTGTGGTGGCTCCGTTTGTGGGCATCAAGCTGATTGATCTGGCACTGGGGGCCCTGCGGCTGGTCTAACTCCTGCTGGCTGCTCCGCTCCCCAAGCTCAGTGATTCCCGTATTCAGTCACCCACTCTCAACCAACCCATGGCCCGCGTTCTGCCCATCCGCTTCTGGCTACCACTGCTGCTCGTGGCGGGAACCGTCGTGGTCGCCCCTCAGCTGCGCCATCACCAACCACCACTCCAGAGCCACACCCTGGCCCTGCTGCTCTGCGGCACGGTCGCCCTCTCGGGCTACCTGTTCGCCGTGATCGCCCAACCGGAGAAATTCTGATGTCGATCGTTGCCCAACTGTTACGGGGCTTGCGCCTCACCCTCGTGCTCTGGTTGCTCACCGTGGTGGTGATCACCTTGCCGCTGCTAGGCCTGGCCCGGCTGGTGGCACCCGATGCGGCCAGCGGCAGCCTGCTGCGCACGGGTGACCAGGTGGTGGGCTCGCGCCTGATCGGTCAGGGCTTCAGCTCGGCGCGCTACTTGCAGGGCCGCCCGGCCGGTGCCCCCAACCTCGCCGCCAGCAACCCCGAACTGCCGACCCGGGTGGCCGCCGCCGCCCGCCGCTGGCAGAACGCAGGGTTGGCCGATCCCGCAGCCGATCTCCTGCAGGATTCCGCCTCCGGCGTCGATCCGCACATCAGCCTTCTGGCCGCGCGCCAGCAGCTGCCCCGCCTGGCCCGCGAACGAGGGCTCCCGCTAGCGGAACTGGAGCGCCTGCTGCGGCTGCACCAGGAGGGTCCCCTGCAGTTGCAGGCGATCGAGCCGGTGGTGAATGTGCTCGGGTTCAACCTGGCGCTGGATCTCCTCACCCATGGCTCCGCCACCGGCACGCCGACGCCATGATCCGCTCCACCCACCGGCGCGGCCGCCACAAGGTGTTCATGGGCATGGCGCCAGGCGTGGGTAAAACCTGCCGCATGCTCCAGGAGGGCCAGGAGGCGCTGCGGGAGGGCACCGATGTGGTGATTGGCCTGCTCGAGACCCACGGCCGCAAGGACACCGCCCGTGAGGCTGAAGACCTGGAGCAGATTCCCCGCAAGCGCCTCCGCTACCAGGGGGTGGACCTCGAGGAGATGGATGTGGCCGCGGTGCTGGCCCGCCATCCGCAGTTGGTGCTCGTCGATGAGCTGGCCCACACCAACGTGCCAGGCAGCGAACGGCAGAAACGCTGGCAGGACGTGGAGATGCTCTTGCTCTCCGGCATCGATGTTCATTCGACCCTCAACATCCAGCACCTGGAGAGCCTCAACGACCTGGTGGCCGACCTCACCGGCGTGGTGGTGCGTGAACGCATCCCCAACCGTGTGCTCGAACTCGCCGATGAGGTGGTGCTCGTGGATGTGACACCAGAGACGCTGCAGGAGCGGCTCAAGGAGGGCAAGATCTACGCGCCCGAAAAGGTGGGCCAGGCCCTGAGCAACTTCTTCCAGCGGCGCCATCTGGTGGCCCTGCGGGAGCTGTCGCTGCGGGAGGTCGCCGATCGGGTCGATAACGACATCGTCCCCGCGACCAAGCCCCTGCACGAGCGGGTGATGGTCTGCCTCGGCCACCACCACACCAGCAAGCGCCTGCTGCGCCGGGCCGCCCGCCTGGCCGCCGCCATGGATGCGCCGCTGATCGTTGTAACGGTGCAGGATCCCAACCGCTTTCTCAACCGCGAAGAATCCCTCCTCCAGGAGGAATGCCGCCAGCTGTGCGACGACGTGGGTGGGACCTTCCTGCGCGAAGAAAGCGCCGAGATCCTTCCCACGATCGCCCGCGTGGCCCGGGAACACCGGATCACCCAGATCGTGCTGGGCCAAACGATGCGTTCACGCCTCAAGGCCCTGTTTCGCCGGCCCCTTTCGGAGCGATTGCAGCACCAGCTGCGAGGCCAAAGCATCGATCTGCACCTGATCTCCGATGGAATCCCGACTCAGGCCCAGGAGGACCACGGGGCGTGACCTTCGTGAGGGCTTCGAGCGCTCTGGTGTGGGCGATCTGGCTGCTGATCCTGCTGCTGGAGCTGGCGACGCCAGCGGACGTCGTGCTGGGAATTCTCTATGAAGCGCCATTGCTGCTGGGGGCTTCCCAGCGCACCGCCAAACAAGCCTGGCGGTTTCTGCTGCTCTGCTGCACCGCAACACTGTTGAACCTGGTGGTGCCGTTGCCGGTGCATCAGAACGTCGCCTCCGTGCTGATCGACCGCCTGCTGGTGTGCTTGGGCCTGGTCGTGACGACCGCTTTGGTGGTGCGCAACCAGGAGCTGGAACGTCAGCGCATTGCCATCGAGGTGGAACTGGGGCAGGCGAACCTTCGCGGCGATGTGATTGCCACCCTTGCCCATGACATCAAGACCCCGGTGCTGGGAACCCTTGCCTCCCTCTCGCTTCTGGAGGGCAGTGCTGCGGTGGAGGCCATTCGCAGCAGCCAGCAGCGCTGCCTGCGCTTGATCGATGACCTGCTGCAGGTGTTCCGCGCTGAGCAGGAGGGCATGCAGGTCGAGCTGCAGCGGTGCGATTTGTTGGCGGTTGCCCAGGAAGCCCTGAGCACCGTGGAGCCGATCGCCGCTCAACGCCAAATCAGTTTGGTGCTGCGCCAGGAACGGTGCGGCGGCATGGACCTGCTCGCCGATCCCTCTCTGTTGCAGCGTTTGATCGAGAACCTGCTGCTCAATGCCATTCACCACAACTTGCGCGGCCAGCGGGTCTGGCTGCAGCTGAGCCGCCAGGAGGGTGAATGGTGGATCGATGTTCGCGATGGCGGGGAGGGTTTCCCCTCGAGCAGCTGCCACGGCTCTTTCAGCGGTTTGCCCAAAGCGGCAATGGCACACCGGGGGCAGGGCTGGGCCTCTATTTGTGCCGTTTGATCACCCAGGCCCACGGGGGCATCATCAAAGCCAGCAACGCTCCCGGCGGCGGGGCCAGGGTGCTCGTGCAGTTGCCGCAGCGGGAGCCATCGCGATGAAACTCCTCCTGATCGAAGACGACCAGGCCTACCAGCTGGCGATGGCCACCCATCTGCGCCAGCTGGCCGGCGTGCAACAGGTCTGGGTCGCCGGCGATGGCGAGATGGGACTGGAGCTCCTGGCGAGCCAGCCCGTGGATCTGGTGCTGCTCGATCTCGTGCTGCCGGGGCTGGGCGGCCTCGCCACCTGTCGCCGCATCACAGCCAATCCAGCCCCTCCGGTGCTGATCCTCACCAGCCATGAGGAGAGTGGTTGGGTGCAGAAGATCTGGGACGCCGGTGCACGGGGCTATCTGCACAAGGAGCGGGCCCTGGCGCAGGTGGAGCTGGCTCTGGCATCCCTGATGGTGGGGGCCAGTTGGTGGGATCAGAAGGCAACGGCGGCGCTGCAACGATCAAGTTCCCAACAGGTCCTCACAGGGTCGAATCAGAGCGAGCGGCTCAACGACCTCACCCAACGCGAACGGGAGGTGCTGGCCTGCCTGGCAGCTGGCGATAACAATCGCTTAATCGCCGAGCAGCTGGGGATCGGTGAAGGCACGGTGCGCAGCCATGTGCACGTGCTGCTGCAAAAGCTGCAGGTCAGCAACCGCACCCAGGCGGCGCTGATTTGGCTGGCCACGGGGGCTAGGAAGTAGCGGCGTGGGCCGCAGCAATGCCCGGAGCGTGGGTTCCAGGTCTATCCCTGCTCAACCGGGCGCCACGCGAGGACGGCAAGGGCCTGCGAAAGTCGCCACAGCCGATGCCTGACATCCTCCGATGGCTCCCGCCGCCCTCCCCACGCTCCGACTGATCGATGGCGCTGATGCCGCACCGGCCACCGTGCTGTTGGCCCATGGGGCCGGGGCGCCGATGGACAGTCCCTTCATGGCGGCCATCGCCAGCGGACTGGCCGAGCTGGGCTGGCGGGTGGTGCGCTTTGAGTTCCCCTACATGGCCAGGATGCGGGAGACGGGCCGCCGCCAGGGGCCAGACCGAATGCCGATGTTGCATGAGACATTCCGCCAACAGGTGCAGCTGGAGAAGTCCGCCAGGCCTGAGCGACCGCTGTTCATCGGTGGCAAATCGATGGGGGGCCGGGTGGCGAGCCTGCTGGTTGATGCGCTAGCCAGCAGCGATGGGGTGCGCGGTTGTTTGTGCCTGGGCTATCCCTTCCACCCGCCCGGTAAGCCCCTGAACCTCCGCACCGAGCACCTGACCGCGCTGCAAACGCCAACACTGATCCTGCAGGGGGAGCGCGATAGCTTCGGGAAATGGGGGGAGGTGGAGAGTTATGCCCTCTCGCCGCAGCTGCAGCTGCACTGGATCGCCAACGGCGACCACAGCTTCAAGCCCACCAAGGGCTCGGGGCTCAGCGAAGCCAGGAACTGGGCCGAGGCGGTGGCCTTGGCCGACCAATTTCTGCGGGAGCTGATCAACGGTTGAGGGCAGGTCTTCGAGGAGAGATAACGGGATCAAGCAACCGTGCTTGAGCTGGAACCATGCAGTTCAGTTCTGATGGCTAACCGGGGATGATTCTGCCGACTTCTTCAACAGCCACCAACAGCTACCAGTCCAGGTCGGTCGTGGCTGGAGCGTGATCATCCACACGGTGGACGCGTCGTCGTTCTGCTGCAGATCGAGCAGCCCCCGCCCCGATCAACGCCCGATTCGGCCAACCGGGCGACCGTGGGGGAGCGGCATTCATAGCCTGATCGGAGCCCCACTTGGCTGTCTTGTCCAACGGCACTCCCTCCGGTAGCTCTCCTCTCACCCGGCAGCAGCGCCTGCACCACTGGGCCGATCACGCCGGCAAGCTGCTGCGCCGCACTCCGCCTTTGGTGTTTGCGATGGCGGTCCTGGGGCTGGGGCTCACCTGCGCCAGCGCCGTGTTGGTGAAGGGAATTCGCAAGGCCAACGACACGATCACCGTGACCGGCGCCAGCACCGAGCGAATCCGCAGCGACCACGTCGACTGGACCGTGGAGGTGAGACAGAGCGGTCCCAGCCAGCAGACCTCCTACACCGGCTTGCAACCGGCGCTGGAGACCACCACCTCCTTCCTGCGCAACGCCGGTATCAAACCCGAGGAGATGCAGAGCGGCTCGGTGAAGAGCGAAAAGCAGGAGAACCGCGATCCCCGCAACGGAGAGCTGCGCAGCACCAGCTGGACCAGCCGCCAGGAGATCCGGATCAGTAGCCCCGATGTCGACCGCATCGCCGCCATTGCCGCCCGCAGCGGTGAGTTGATCGGTCAGGGCGTACCGCTCACGATCAACGAACCCGCCTACACCTACACCCAGCTGGCCGGCAAGCGGGTCGACATGCTCGCCAAGGCCACCGCCGATGCCCGCGGCCGCGCCCGGGCAATCGCCTCCGAGGCCGGCGCCCACATCGGCGCGATCACCAATGCCGACACCGGCATCTTCCAGATCACTGCGCCCAATTCCACCGAAACCTCCGGCAGCGGCACCTACGACACCCGCACGATCGACAAGGACATCACCGCCGTGATCGGCGTGAGCTTCCGGGTGGAATGAGGGCCGGCCTCCAGTCCTGGAGTGGGAGGTTTGCCACGAATCGAGGCCTCACTCGCCATCGGGCTGAATCAATCGCTGATCTCTCGCACGTCCACCCTGTCGGTGCGGCCGTACATGGCGAGGCGCTTGATGAGCTTGCTCGCCTCCTCATCGGTGCGCGTGCAGGCAAATCCATAGCGGGCGCGAACCCGCTCGGAGGCTTCCCGCAAGGCCGCAAGCCCCTTCTGCTCCAGTTCAGCGATGCTGAGCGTTTCACCAGGCTTCAAGAATTCGTAGACGATGGTGGAAGGAGAATAGAAACGGCTGGCTTGACCATCAGGCCAGTGGAGCTCGAGCATCACTTCAGGCATGGTTCAATTCATCAACAACACAGTGGTTAGGGGTTCGCCACTGCGCCGAATCCGGTGAGCGATGTTGCCCCGTCCCAAAGTTGGTGGGTCTGGTCGTTGCGCCGCAGCCGCACACCGGTGCAATCGGCTTCGAAGGATCCGATCGATGCACAGATGAGGTTGTGATGAGCCGACACCACCGACTGCAGAGAGTTCAGCTGCCCGGAGGACACCGCCAGCAGAAAACCGAAGCTCGGAAAACAGCTGAGCCAGGCGAGTTCGTCGATCTCCGGTGGGCGTGGGATGGCATCGAGATCGAGCGTGATCCCTAACCCACAGGCCTCCGCGAACATCGCAGCCGTGCCAACAAGGCCGCCCATGCTGATGTCTTTGGCAGCGTGGGTGATTCCTGCTTGCGCGAGCCTGGGCAGCAGGGCCAACTGGGATTGCAACCGCAAAGGATCGGCGGTGGTGGCCGCATCCCAGAACGGATAGTGCCGGTAAAAGCTGCCATCGCGATCGATCAACAGCACCAACAGATCACCACGTTGAGCGGCCCTCGCCGACAGCACAGGGCCATCGGCAACGCCGAGCACGGCAACCGATAGAGCTGAATAGGGGCTGTGGCTGTTGGTGTGGCCTCCCACCATCGGGATCGAGAACTTGTCACAGGCGAAGCGCATGCCTTCGAGGAGTGGATCAAGTGCCTGCTCTCCTGCACTCCACACGCTGTTCACCAGCGCCAGGGGGCGACCGCCCATGGCAGCGATATCGCTGAGGTTCACCAGCACACCACTCCAGCCGGCAAACCAGGGGTCGTCATTCACAAGCTCAGGATGCATGCCTTCACAGGCCAGCAGCAAGGCACCGCCCTGAGCAGGTATCACGGCAGCGTCATCCCCCAGACGGCTGGCTAGACCAAGTTCGGCGAAGGGGTGATGGGCGAACACAGAGGCCGGAGCCTGAATGTCTCGTTTGGCATGGAGGCCATTCAAGGATCTGAGCCGTTCCACAAGGGCGTTGAGCTCTAGGGCGCTCATGCAACGTTCAGCTCATAGGGCCGTCGTTCAAGGGCTGGCTGGTAGTAGCTGAGATCAGCCTCCATCAGGTGATGACGGATGCCCTTGATCTCCAATTCATCGATGGATGCCCAGTGCAGGCGTTGGAAGAAGCGAACATTCTGAATTTGCACGGTGGCCAGGAAGCGGTCGCATCCCCAGCCATGGGCAGTGGTCACCGCCTTCCAGATCAAGCCTTTGCCGATCTGGTTATGACGGCGGAAGTCACGATGGACGCCCAGGCGGCCCCCATACCAAACCCTCGGTTGTGGCTCAACAATCCGCACGACACCAACAACTTGGCCGCAATGGCTTGCACCATGGTGAATCGCTGTGATCGGGTAGGCACCATCGTCTAGCTCATCACGGTCGGTGGCATCAAACAGGTCTTGTTCTTCGCAAAAGATCGAACTGCGCAACGCCCAGTAACCGTTGATCAGTGATGAATTCGGGCGAAGCAGATGAAAGGAGAAGCGCTCCGAACTGGCCGTGGGTGAAAGTTGAAAATCATCAGCGTCGATGCCAATGCCCCACCGCACCGACGGTGTGAATGATGCGGGTGAGGAGCTGTGGCTGCGGCCGATGTCATGGCTGCTGGGATCGATGAAGAACATGGGGTCAACGATCGGTTTCAAACAGGGACAGCGCTGAACAGGCGCCGCATTTGGCACAGCCGGCCGCCATCGCCTCGGAGCTGATGTCGGAAACGCGCAGCCGGGCGGCAACGGCGGAATAGACCTGCACCATGAAGTCGGTGGAGGGAGCGGGATGGTGCTCCAGGGGTGTGCCTGAAATCGGCACAAAGGGCACCACGAAGGGGTAGACGCCGAGGCCGATCAGCTTGTCGCTGCACTGAATCAGCGAGTCGGCACTGTCCCCAAGACCGGCTAAGAGGTAGGTGGACACCTGGCCGCGACCAAACACCGCCACCGCCTGTTCAAAAGCTGCGTAGTACTGCTCCAGGGAGATCTCGGATTTGCCCGGCAGGATGCGGCGACGCACGTCCGGTTCAATCACCTCCAGGTGCATGCCGAGACTGGCGACACCGGCCTGTTTCATCCGTTCGTACCAGATCGGATCTTCGGGAGGTTCACATTGGGCTTGGATCGGAATGTCGACCCGCCGTTTCACGGCTGCGGCGGTTTCGGCCATCAGACGGGCGCCACGGTCATCGCTGTTCGGCGTGCCCGTGGTCAACACCAGCTGCTTGACGCCATCGAGGCGTACAGCAGCGTCAGCCACCTCAGCCACCTGGTCGGGCGTCTTGCGCACCAAGGTGCGCCCGTCTTCCAGCGACTGCTCAATGGCGCAGAACTGGCAGGAGTCGCTTCTGTCGCGGAAGCGAATACAGGTTTGCAGGAGCGTTGTCGCCAGCACGTCCCGCCCGTGGAGCAGGGCGATCGATCGGTAAGGGATGCCATCGGCGGTGCTGAGGCTGTAAAAAGCCGGCTCCGCGGTGACAGCCACGGTGCTCAAGGACTCTCCCTCCCGATTGGCTAGCGCCACGGCTCCGGCGGCATCGGATTCCAGGCTGTAGGGAGAGACCTTGGAGGCCGAGTTGTACACGGGCACCATCACGGTGGCGCCGTCGATCGTGAGGGCGCGGTGATCCGACGGACCGGCACCTCCACGCCGGCCGCGGTTGCCAGGTAGGGCCGGGTCGGCAACACCATGGACCTGCAGTTCCGTGACCAGGCGTCCAAGTTCAGACATCAATCAACTCCTGGCTGAGGGCGATCCATTGCGGGGATTCGAGTGTTTCCGGTGCGGTGCCCATGGCACTCATCTGGGTGGTCGGCGTGGGATTAATGCGAAGCCCAAGCAAATCCGGCCGGCTGTAATGGCCCACGCTGTCCATCATGCGTTTGCGCTTGGTGATCAGGGAACGATCGAGTTCGGCGATGGCCAAACCTTCGCCTTCTGGCAGGGGACCAGCCAGATATCGACCTTCAGGACTGATCACGGCCGTGTGGCAGCCACCTTGAAAGGCCTTGTGCAGGGAGGTATCCGGCGTAATGGCGCCGTAGTCCTCGGGGTCGAGCCAGGCGGTGGAACAGATCACAAAGCATCCCGCTTCCAGGGCGTGATGTCGCATGGTGACCGCCGTCTGCTCGCTGAAGATCTGACCCACCAGTGAGCCAGGGAACTGGGCGCAGTGGATTTCCTCCCCCTGGGCCATCAGGGCGAAACGGGCCAAAGGGTTGTAATGCTCCCAGCAGGCCAGGGAGCCGATCTTGCCCAGGCTGGTGTCCACCACCTGGTGTGAAAGGTGATCAGGGCTTTTTCACCGGGCTCAGCTTTGACATCGGGAAAGACCTTCTCCTCATAGTCAACGAGAAAATCGCCTGGCTGGTTGGAAGGACGGCTGACAGCAGGCATGGACCTTGTTGAAAACAGATGCGGCCGAAGCATCGCCCTGCCACCACGTCGGAAATGTCGCCAATGTGACCAAAGTGGTGCTGTCGATGCAGTTGGTTCGATCTTCGGCGCTTCTGTGTGATTGGCTACGGATCCAACTGGATGGGCCATCGATGATGAGAAGTTGGTCTGGTTAATCTCCTGTGAATGGATCATCCCAGCTTCAGCATCGCCAAGTGGTTGTGGTTGGGGGAGGGCAGGCAGGACTTTCGGTGGCCCATGCTCTCCAGAAGCGTGGCATTCGCCCACTAGTGCTGGAAAAAAACAGAATTGGCTACGCCTGGGACCAGCAGCGATGGGATTCGTTCTGCCTGGTGACCCCGAACTGGCAATGTCACCTGCCCGATTTCCCTTATGACGGTTCTGAGCCTGAAGGGTTCATGGTGAAATCAGAGATCGTCTCCTATTTGCAGCGCTTTGCTGGTTTTGTTGGAGCCGAGCTGCGGGAGGGAGTCGCCGTTCAGCGGCTGGTCCCCAACGGTCCTGGTTATCGCTTGCTCACGACAGAGGGTGAGATTCTTGCCGACCATGTTGTGGTGGCAACCGGTGGCTACCACACCCCCCGCCGGCATGCTGAGTCGCCCCGTCTTGCCGCCTCAACGCTTCAGTTGGATGCCCGTGAGTATCGCAACGCCGCATCCTTGCCGGAAGGTCCTGTTCTTGTGGTGGGAAGTGGCCAGTCGGGTTCCCAGATCGCTGAGGATCTGTTCCTTGATGGACGCGAAGTGCATTTGAGTGTTGGCTCTGCGCCCCGATCACCAAGGCGTTATCGCGGCAAGGATGTGGTGGATTGGCTTGATCGCATGGGCTATTACTCAATGCCGATTGCGGATCATCCAGACCCGCGCGCTGTGCGCTCCAAAACCAACCACTACCTCACCGGCCGCGATGGAGGGCGTGAGATTGATTTGCGGGCCCGTGCTCTTGAAGGCATGCATCTCCATGGACGGCTGCAGGCCATCACGGCGGAGCGCATCAGCTTCAATGATGATCTAGCGGCCAATCTCGATCAGGCCGATGCAGTGTATTGCCGCATCCGCAGCAGTATCGATAGCTGGATTGCTAAGGAGGGCATTGACGCCAAGCAAGAAGCCCCCTATTCCCCCTGTTGGCAACCGGGCCCTGGCAAGGATCCTGGCCTTGACCTCAGCAGCCGGCCTCTCGCAGCGGTGATCTGGTGCACCGGCTATCGCAGCGATTTCAGTTGGATCGATGTGCCTGTGTTTGATGGTTCCGGCCAACCAGCGCACGACCGTGGCATGACCCAGAGCCCAGGCCTCTATTTCCTTGGATTGCCCTGGCTGCACACCTGGGGTTCCGGCCGGTTCTGCGGTGTCGCCAACGACGCCGACTATCTGGCCAGCATGATCAGCCAGCGCCTGCAGCGACGCGATGCCAGTCAGGAGCGCTTGGAGTGCACAGCGTTGCTGGGTTCCTGAGATTCAGAGCAAGGCGGAGATCGCTATGGAGCCTCGGCAGGATCCTGCAGCAGGGGAAACAGTCTGGGAGCCCCCAGGATCAGCAACCAGGCAACGGCAAAGGCACCGGCCGCCACCCATTCCTGCCGGAGCAGGGCCACGACTGCGATCGTGCTGGCGGTGACGCGCACAGCCCGCACAGCAAAGCGGATCAGGGCGAGCTTGCGATCGGACGGCGTAGACACGGGTGCGGGATCGTCAACAGCCATGGCAAGAACTCCTGGCTGTCCATGATGGCCGCCGGATCAGCCCACCATCGCTGGCAGCGGGCAGAGCAGTTGCATCGGTTGGCGGATGGTGCGCCAGTCGCCGTTGCTGGTGCTCACCTCAAGGCCGATGGAGGCCTGGCCGGCATCAGGCTCGAGTCCATGCAGCCAGCCGATCGCCTCCCCGATGGCCTCCTCGATCGATTCGTAGCGACCATCAAGGTGGGGATGGGGTTGGAAGAAGGCATCAATCAGCCGGTACGCCCGACTCACCTGGTGGCGAGACAGATGCATGGGGCCGTTCAGGGGTGCCATCTCGGGTGCCGCTTGGAAAACAACTCTGGTCGTGTGACGGATCAACCATTGTCACCCTGGATACCAGGGACCGGCACAAGGACATCGAGCAGCAGATCAGCCGCATCGACGCAGCGGCGAGGAGCCACCGGTGGTGGCAATGGGCAGCCCTGAAGCCACTCTTTCGTAAACCGTAGGTGGCTCACAACTGGCTGTAACGAAGCGCTTGGCTAGGTCCTAGGGCGAACAGGATGTTCTGAGACACCACGAATAGCTCCATGCTTTGCAAACCCATCACCCCTGCTCTGGCCTTGTTTTGCCTGGCAACGCTGACCGTTCCCGCCCAGGCCCAGGCCCAGGCGGTGGCGAAATCGGATGCGGAGTGCCGCCTCAGCAAGAACGGTGAGGT
>Ga0114972_10002654_pt1 | contig 13456 bp, 12 predicted proteins | sample M_140807_EF_Meta_FD_87354 | JGI IMG/M metagenome (GOLD analysis project Ga0114972, IMG submission 87354) | Freshwater microbial communities from Lake Montjoie, Canada to study carbon cycling - M_140807_EF_MetaG | ecosystem: Environmental > Aquatic > Freshwater > Lake | place: Lake Montjoie... | reverse complement strand
TACGCCCCCAATTTTGGGATCAATGACATTTAACAGCAAAGCCAATTTCATTTCTTCTTGGCCAACAATTGCTGTGAAAGGAAAAACAACGCGACGAGTTTTTTGGGGGGCGGACAGGGTTGCAGTCATCTGAGTTTTAGAAGGTGTAATTATTAGGTGTTTTTTATCAAAATCAAGTTTTAAATCGCAATTGGCTCACGACCTAAACTTTTGTCACCTTTACCATTGTGCCATAGCATTGACAGGGACAAAGCCAGTAGATGAATTTCAGGAAACCTTATCGGTTACGCTGGGAAATTTCTTCGATAAATTCTAATAAAATGGGATTCACTAATTCGGGAGCTTCATCCTGGGGACAATGACCGACTCCTTCCAGGGGAATAAATTTTTCAACGGTGTCAAATTTGGCAAACTCTTGGCCCAGGGCGATCGCCTCCCAGGGATCGGCTGTTCCCCAGAGAAAAATTGTCGGACAGGTCAAACGAGGCAATAAATCTTCAGGTAAAGGGCCCTGGGAATAGGCAGTAAACGCTAAAAATACCTCTGCTGCCCCTGGATCTTGGGCGGGTTTCATCAGGATTTCTACCAATTCATCCGTTACTGTTGTCGAGTCAGCATAGGCCTGGAGTAAAATTTTCCGTACCGTTTTAGGATTAGCAATTTGCTTGAAAAAGAAACGCCCGATCGCCGCATTATTTAAAACTTTTTGTAAAAGAGAAGCTCCCAGCTGTCGATACCAGGGCAAAGTCACCCGTTTTCGGTCATGGAGTAAACGCAGGGAACAATTCAACGCCGCAATCCCCAAAACCTGCTCAGGATAATCAACGGCGGTTTGCATTACTACCACACAACCAATGGAATTCCCGATCAGAATCGCGGGACTTTTCACCACTTCCCGACAAAAATCAGCGACTAACTGACCCCAGGTTTCAAACGTATAATCAATTTCTGTTTTCGGCGTAGGTTTAGCGGATGCTCCAAAACCAATCAAATCGATCGCATAACAACGAGAATGTTCCCCTAAAACAGGCAGATTTTTACGCCAATGCCCCCAGGAAGCCCCAAATCCATGTACTAAAACCACTGCGGTTCCCGTTTCTCCCGATTGCTGATAGGTGATGGGAAAACCTCGCCACATCCAAACTTGAGGTGATTTCAAAGAAACTGACGGTGAAAAAGTCATGGTGCTTCAACAAAAAAGACTTACCACAATGTTCCCATATTTCGGATTTCTTCACGGCGACGCTGGGCTTCGGTATTGATTTGGGTATGTTGCACTTGTTGGCTCTGCTGAGGGATGGGAGGCGGCAAGGGGACAGGAAATTGATTCGTTGTTGCCCATTCCATTTTTTTGAAGGCTTTTTGCAGAATGGTAACCGCATTTTCTAAGGTGACTTCCTGGTTAGGATAGTCCAGCAAGTTTCGTTGTTGTAGAAGTGTTTGCAACTCAGCCAACAGAGTTTTGGATAAATCGTAATGATTTTCCAATTCCGACACAATGGGGGCAGAAACTCGTAACGGATCTCTCTCCACCGCAGCGATCGCCCGACGAACGGCAGAAACGACCTGATCTTTATATTTTTTACGAGCTATTTGGATTTGTTGAGACTGGCCATTTTGGCTGGATGCGTAGAGAGCAGGCAACCGATTGAGGGCGTAGGTCGCGACTTCAACTTTGTTGAGATATCCCGCCAAATTTTTAGGATAATGCCTTAATTGTCGGATTATTTCTTCATGAACCAAATCTTCCATCACATTTTTATGGCATTTTGCCTGTTTATCTGCTATTTCTTGTGTCGCCATTTTTCAACCTACGCTGTAAGACAATAATTTTAGAAAATTTATTTGAATCAAATCATCGGACGATTTATTTTATTTTAACCAATTTCCAGAAACGATGAAAATAATTGTGGTCATTGGGAGCAAATTAGAGTAATAAAGATCTCCCAGGCAGAAAGGCTATAAAATCCCCTTATTTTGATACAAAACTTAGGTATTTGGATTGAGAGATGGACTAGCTACGACTAATAAAATTTTTCTGAATTTTGGGTATTAGTAACCATTGTGAATTAAACTACTCTATTTTTTTTGAATTAGAACAGATCTTCAATAATTCTTAATAATAATCCTGAAGATCTATCTAGTACTGAGCGTTGATCTCGTTCTAAATTTCCAAGTTGCGATCGCGTCTTCACGACTGGGAAACGGCCCCCAATACTTTATGTCTTCGGTTGAAGGCTCATCTAAACTCTCAATAATCTGACAGTGTTCTTCTGTCGTTTTGAGAATATACCAAGTTCCATTTTTATTCATAGCGTTTATTGTAACAATGATTCAAACATCTTCCCATGCGCGATCACTATTTTAAAAAACAAAAACCCAATTCAGTTATTCATAAGGTTGCAATCCATGAATTGTGTAAAGCATCTGAGGAGTTTCCAGTTTCCAAACAGCAGGAACAACATCCAATACCACCAGTTAAATAAATCTCTACAATTCTCTGATCCTGGAAAAATGGCATAGCCTTGAAAACAGTCATCTAATATTTCTAATAACGCATTTTGTGACTGGCTGGATGCGAGCATTTTTAAAAGATTTTTAAATACATCAAATGCCTCGTCAATTTCCTGAAGTCCGAAAGAAATTTCAGGAAATAACTCCTTTAGATCTTTTTCTATTGTTGCTATCAGTATCTTTTGAGTAAATGATTTTTTGTTGACTTTTTTCTGAGTTAACCGAAAATCAATTAATTGAAAAATTTTTTGAGTTCTGTTGTCTTTTGGTAATTTCTTTTTTATTGTAGGTTCAACGGCATCAGCCATAATTAATGCCATATCAAAATAGCGTTTATGAGTTAATGATTCATCTTGATCTTTTAAATTATTTAAAATCTTAAGACACATATCATCTAATGAAATTGTTCCAGCATTTTCCTCATATAATTCTTCATATTTTTCCTGATATGCCAAATCAAGTAGCTCCCTTAGTTTGGGGGGAATATTCGACAAATAAGACTCTGATTTTATAGAATACTTTAATAATGTGGTCATGATAATTATTCTCCTGTAAAATTAAGGGTAGGGATTATCCCAAAATATTTCTATTTCAATATTAGGAAATTTTTTCTCAAATTGCTGAATAATTTCTACACAACTTTTGCAGGGTTGTCTCTCTGTATAAAGATAAAGTTTTCCTCGGATAATTTTAGGGTTCATAGTCTCCAAAGTCTCGGCAAGAGCCGAAAGGGCTTTGTATTCAGCATCTTTATCTCTTAAATAATCATCAATAATTGGCTGAAACTGGCCGCCTTCAGATTTGCTTTTCGGTTTTGGAGTTGGGCTTTTCGTTCTGCCTCTCGAAGTAGCAGCAGTGCCAATAACTGTACCGTTTGTAAGATGTAATTCAATGATAGCAACATTAGCTTTGGGAAAAGGTTTATCAAGATAAATTTTGCGAACTAAAGCGGCATCAGTTTGTAAGCGTTTTTTCACACTTTCCATAAAAAATACCTATTTCCAATCCGCGATCGCCTGCCTCGCCATAGAAGCAATCCCTTGATCCGTCGCTTTGGGTAATTGGTAATATTTCCCCCTCGCTTTTTGGGCCAATTCCTTACCGAATCCTGTGGAAACAAATTTTTTCTCAGTGTCTATTACTAATAATTGCATTCCCACACCACGAATTTTTGCGGCAATATCCAGCAGTTCTGCTTTAATATCGGGTTTTTCTCCATCGGGCAACGGTTCCCCCAAAGACCGAGCCAACGGAATATTCCCTCGACCATCCGTAATCGCAATAATCACCACCTGACCAATATCCCCCGATATTTTGGCATTCATCCCCACATGAACCGCCTGGGTTAATCCATGAGACAAGGGCGATCCACCACCACAGGGCAAGGTTTCCAGACGTTTTTTCGCCATCGCAATGGAACGGGTGGGCGGTAATAAAATATCGGCTTTTTCGCCTCGAAAGGGAATGAGCGCGACCTGATCTCGGTTTTCGTAGGCTTCGGTCAAGAGTTGCATCACGGCTCCCTTGGCGGCTTGCATCCGATTGAGGGCCATTGATCCCGACGCATCTACCACAAAAACAATTAAGGCTCCTGCTTTACGGGCGAGACGCTTGGAGCGAATATCTCCCTGTTCAACGATGACATTACGGTTAGGCACACGGAGACGGCGGGATTTTTGGTAAGGGGCGGCGGCGCGGAGGGTTGCATCGATCGCAATCCGTTTGACCTTGCCCTTGGGAATCATGGGCTTGAGATAACGCCCGCGATCATCAGAGAGAATAATCGCACGACTGCCTGATTTACCTTGACGCTGGGCCATTTGAGCAAAATATAAAACACTGGGATCGAGGCTGACTCCTTCTACATCAAAGATAAATTCTTCGGGAATGCCTGGGGGTTCTTGATCAGGTTCATCGGGGTTTTCGTCTTCCTCTTCGTCCTGATCTTGCTCCGATTCATCCTGGGGTTGTTCGGGTGGTGGCGGCGGCGGCGGAGATTGTTGCTGATCTTGGGGCGGAATATCCATCAAAATACTGCGGGGAACAATGGTCAATTCCACTGCTTTTTTAAGATCATCGGCACTAATAATATTTCGTCCATCCAAAGACGCGATCGCCTTAGCCACCCGCATGGCATAGAGTTCACCGCGATGACCCTGTAAACCACCCCGAATCGCTTCTTCTACTAGATATGCAATTTGTTCGTGGGTTATGGTGACTTCCTTGAGCCATTCCCTCGCCAAAATAATATTAGTTCTCAGATCATCCAGGTCTTCTTCGTACTGCGCCATAAAGGTTTGAGCAGATTTAGCATAATCGATCACCTGATCCACAGCCTGAACCCGTTGATCAATGCCTAACACTCCATCAGCAGAAAGGGCGATCGCAATCCGATCTAAAAAATGTTGTCGAAGAGGCCCTTCTTCGGGATTATAGGTAGCAATCAGTAAAGGTTTACAAGGATGCTGAAAACTGATGCCTTCCCGTTCGATTTGGTTGCGACCATCACTTAAAACACTTAATAACTGATTGGCAATTTGATCATCTAATAGATTAATTTCATCGATATACAAAACGCCGCGATGGGCTTGGGCTAATAACCCTGGCTGAAAAACAGGTTCTCCTCGTTTGACCGATTCTTCCACATCTACCGAACCTAACAGCCGATCTTCGGTTACACCCAGGGGAATTTGCACAAACGGTGACGCAATAACCTGAGTCGGAATATCGGCCAGATCAACCCCTGCATAATGTTCCTGGGTGTCATCATCCCATTGGTCAGGGAGGGTTGGATCACAGTTAAATTTATTATTTTTAATAATTTCAATAGGCGGCAACAACGCATGGATGGCCCTCGCTAACACCGATTTCGCCGTTCCCCTTCTGCCCGCGATCGCGACTCCCCCCAAGCCTGGATCAACTGCTCCCAATAATAACGCCAATTTGATGGCTTCCTGACCGACCACTGCCGTTAGGGGAAAATTCAAGGGAATACTGGGAGGAATAAGAATCGCCATTGGGTTTTTATGCTGAACAAGTGATCACTAAAAAGGACGGCCCGACTAGCCATCCTTCATCCTATCACGTCTTTTCAAAGGGTTTTCTCGATCAACTATTGCAATCCGAGCCAGACCAGCACGCCTTTTCCCGTCAAATATTCAATCAGGAGAGTCAAAGCAAAGCCAATCATCGCGGCCCGACCATTTAATCTTTCGGCATAATCATTAAAGCCAAATTTTGGGTCTTCGATCTTAGGGGTTTGGGTAGGAGTGGGGTTAGTCATAATCTTTTAATCCAAAATCTGTTTACATTTCTTTAAATATAACGATTCGGGGTGGGAAGTCAATGTTGTCAGTCATGAATCTAGACTAATACTGGGGGATCTGAGGCTCATTTTCTACAATTTAACCTTAATTTACCCTTTATGTAGGGAATTCAACTTCTTTCTTCAATCGAGTCATTGTATCTTTATCATCCTGACTAGCCACACTTTGATAGGGAATTTGATGAAGATACTTTTGGTAAGGCTTGAGTCGGATTGATACTCCCTTCTAAGGCGATCGCTGAAAAAAATAAGGTTATCAGAATATTGATACCAGCAAAAGATAATAATCGCAAAAAATCAGTAAATGCAAAAAATTTCATTAATTCAGCGAATAAGTAAGATTTTTAGTTGATTAGGATTGTTCAGCCTTAGATTCAGAAGAAGAAAAAATTGAAGTCCATAGTTCAAAACTATCAAAAAAATTAGAATTGAGCGAGTGAACTGCCCCTAGAATTTCCACCGAACGACCACAATAAATTAAATCCTACATTGACCTGATTATTGGCCTGGGGAATTAAACCTCCGATTCCATACGTCCCTGCTCCATTGGTTGCGTAAAGATCGATTCCCGCATTCCATTCTGGATGAATATAGCGGAATGCCGTTGACCAAATTGTTTGACGATTGTTGCCCGTTAAGATTGGGGTGACTTCTCCAATGAGTTGAACTCCCGTAAACGGTTGGAAATTCAAACCAAATCCCGTCCCCAAAATATCATCACTTCCGAAAAAAGCTACTTTGGGGTTAAAAGTAACTGCAAACTGAGGAGACAGTTGATACAAAAACGCCAACTCTGCTGTAAACAAACCAACTGCATCTTCACTGGTACCTTCTTCGAAACCACCGATTAAAGATAAAGAAAGGGGATCTCCGTAGGTTTGACTCAAAAATCTGAGTTTGACTACTCCCCCCAACTGAAATCTCTCATTGAGAATTGTATTGCTATTAGAGAGTTGTTGGCCAACGATCTGAAGTTGGGCATCATCACTCATTCCATAGGAAAGTTGAAAACTACTGAGATCACCACTTCCACCCTGAATAGAAGCCATGCCTGCGGGCAAAGTTTCAGCAGTGCTTAAATTTATACCATTAAATAATAATTGTCTATCCCTTACAGACAGATCGCGAGGAGGCCCCTGACGAAAACTACTCGGATAATTCTGGCCAATATCGGGGGTATAGCGAATATTGACCCCTGCGGCGACTTGACCGCCATTGGGAATAAAGGCGAGAACTTGGGTTGCAGGTGTTGCCCCAAGAGCATTTGTCGCATAAAAATCAACTCCAACCGTAGGACTTTGTAAAAAAGTTAAACCTGCCGCCCAAACGGGTTTAGTGAAAATTTCTCCTTGGTTATTAACGGCATTTCCTCCAGAACCAATGGGAAAATTGACATCAGCAAAAAGCATGAGCCTATCTAAAGGGCTATAGTTAAAACCTGTTCCGATATTAAACAAAGAACCGTAGAAATTCCCCCCATTATTAATCGTATTAGGAAAGAAAATAGCTCCTGGTACCAAGTGCCACTGAAGACGAGAGGTAACATTATAAGTAAAAGGGAATTGTAAGGTTCCTACTAAAATTGTAGTTGTGTGTTGTAAATTATTGGGTGTATATAAGCCGTAGCTCCCAGTAAATTTTGCAATTTCTAAAGAACCCGATACCGCAAAACTAAAATCTTCTTCTTTGAGGAATTGATATTTAAACTTGGGGGCAAAACTCATTAAGCCCAAATCAGGAATACCACCATTAATCTGTTCGCCCAAAGTATCATCAAATAGTACCCAATCTAATCCTAATTGAAGTTCATCTGTTATACCGCCTTCAATCGAAATATTATAGGTCTGTAAACCCGTTCCACCTCCGTATTGACCCTTAGAAAAAATATGAACACCATAGGTCGTTAAGATAGAACCCTGGGGTAAAACATTCGCTGTTTCTAGGTTAATTAATTGAGTGGGAGGGAGTTGTAAGGGCGTGAGAGACAAAGGAGCAATAGAAGATTCAAGTGTTGTTTCTTCCTCATTAATGGGAGAAGAGATATTCGTATTTTCAGGTTTGGATGTTTCGGGAGCAATTTCAGGGGGAATAACATTCTCTGGTTTAGTCTGGTTTTGAACTGCGTCGATTTCCAAAGAGGATGGAGTTTCTTGATTAGGCTTTTCAGTAATGATTTGAGGCTGATCATCTTCTGGTAAATTGGCTGACTGGATTAGATTGTTTTTAGGAAGAGAAATATTTTGATCACCAGAACGGGGCGGCATTTCCTGACTAACGAGAGAATCAGGATTTGAAACGGTGTTACTCAGGGAAAGAGTAGCCTCTGTTGGAGTTTGCTCACTGATAGTTGATGAAATATTTGAATTAACGGGAGAATCCAATTTACTGAGAAAGAAACCGCCCTGACGAGGGATTAATTGCCAATTTTTGTGGTCAGTCTTGATCGTAATTTCTACACTCGCGGTAGCCATATCTTTGGGATTTGAAGGGGCGATCGCATTAACCTGAACAAAACCAACAGCAGGCTCTATTTGATCAGAATTTTGGAATAATTTAAAACTGGGATCGAGTTGTATCCCTTGTAAGGTAATATGCGCTATTCCTGGCTCTTTTTCAGAGTTAACGATAATACTTGGATCGTCTCCGATTGCATAAATAATAATCCGATCAGATTTAACGTATAAAGACTGCAAAACACTCAGATTAGATTTAGGTGGTTGGGATTCTGGTGTATCTGGAGATAAAGCTTCTTGAACAAGCTGAGATTTCTCTAAATCCTTGGAAGTTGATAAAGCATCTGAATTTTCTGTCGTTTCCATTGAGGAAGGCAACGGATTTGTCTTCAATTCATTTTTTAGTTGGTTGAGTCGATTTAAAGTGATTCTGAGTGATGATCTCATACTGTTATAGTCGGCACGGGTAAGGCTACTAACCATCAACACAAGCAACAAACTTAAAATGGGGCCTTTAAAACGCATCGTCCGCTCCTCACCAAAAAAATCCGTCAAAATCTAACTTCTTTTAGTATTGTCGCTGATTTACTGGAAGTGTCAATAGAATTTCCTAAAACGTAATCTTGTTGGGCTACTAAAAGAATTTTTGGAGAGTGGCGATCTTTTTTATATTATTAAATTAGTTTTTTGTGAAAAAAATCATTCTAAATTTGTCCTGATACTAATAATCTTTTCTATGGTATCAAATTAGTTTTTTATAAAAAAATACAAATTTAGCTAAATACTGATGATTATATGGATACCTTAGTTTTTTTATTGATTGCCCCGCCAAAATACAATTTGATTCCCTAAAAGTTGCATTTTAGCCCCTGGATAATAAAAGGCAAGGATTTTTTCAGGCGACCAGCCCAACTGGGCTAATTTATAGGAACCATACTGACTCATGCCAACGCCGTGACCTAATCCCCCGCCGATAAAGGCAAATGCCTTCAGATTTTTTTTGTCATCATAAAGCGGATCGAGATAAAAAAGGGTACTACGGGGAGCGGAAAAAGCACTCCGCACTTCATTTTTGGCGAGTTCCAAAACTCCTTTGTCGGTCTCAACCCGTAGGAGCAAAATTCGACCAGAGGGCGATCGCTTGACCACCTGCATATTGAGAATCGTCTTAAAATTCGCCAGGGGATGTTTGCGATCGCTTAGATAAGTCCGAATATCTTTGTTCAATGCCTCTAAACTACTTTCATAACGCCATCGAAAAACCTTCCGCCCTGACTCGTTAAAACCTTTATTGAGGGAAATGAATTTACGAAAATCGGCTTCATTTTCCAGGGATTGTTGGGAAAGATTCCAGACATTTTCAGAGGAATCGATAATTGCCTTAAGATAGGGCCGTTCTCCTCCGTTCCAGACATCGGTAAATTTTGCCGTAATCCCTCCCGTTGTTGAGGAATAAAGCGCATCCACTAATTCATTTTGATACGTTAAGACTAACCCCTTTGTTTCTGCGATCGCGCGATCGGCTTGGGGGCTAGTCTCCTTCAGACCAAAATAAACCTGACAATGGGTATTAGCGCACAATTCATAATTATCCGCCTCAAAACGACGTAAATTTCGCAGCGCGTAGGTTCTAGCAATAATCGTTTGAGCCTTAGCCGCATTGTCGGGAGCATTTCTGCCAATTTCATGGGGAACAACCCCCCGCAAATAGACTTCCAACGGAACATTATTGACGAGAGTATAGGTTCCATAGGCGTTCGGCTGAAGCTTGAGACTTCCCCCATATAATCGTTGGGATTTTTCGCTTGCCTCCGTAACTTGGATCAAATTTTTTTGACCCGTAATTTCAAGAAAACTTGTCGGATATTTTTGCCCATTAACCGTTAAAACTGTTTGAGGTTTGGCACTAACCACCGAACTATCAAGACGAGGCAAGTTATATCCCTTTGCTTTCAAACTTTGTACTAACCAACGACGAACCAGAGGACTGGCATAAACATCTCGTTTTGCCCAAACCTGCCAGCGTTCTGGTTGAGTGACTTCTACCTGAATTCCCAGAGCTTTCCATTGATTGGCACTATCTTCGGCGGTTTCAAAAGTGGAATGTTCACTAAGCACCAATCGTTCCTCTAGAACGGGGGCCGCCAATGTTTGTTTAGTGATGCCCACTGTCGCGGTTTTTGCCTGTAAGGACTGGGGCTTACTGTCATTATCCAAAAAACGAAAGGTCAGTGTGTCCCCATTAGCCGCACTAATATTGAGTTGATCCTTTTCCTCATCTCCAAAGCGTTGTACGATCCCAACTTTTAATTCGATGTCATTCGCTTTAACCTGAGAACTAAAACCACTGGCTAGGGTCAAAGAAACGGCGGCAAGAGTTAAAAGGATAGAATTACGCTGCATAAAAAAGAAAAATGGACTTAAGGGGCATTCGGTCAATGAAGACTTAGGGAGTAACGATTTTGTGCCTGCTCAAAGGGCGTTAGCGGATGACCAGTGGGGTACAGCATCAAGAGCCGATAGGAATTTAACTGGGTAAGTCAGTTGCCTGATCCCCTCCTCTTCGGCGTTTTCTTTTGCAAGGGTTGACTAGCGGGGAGTTTACCCTAATTAAATTGGGATTAAATCCTAAAGCGGGCTAAGGCTCCCAGATCGTTATTGAATGATATCGTGACCCAATCCCTTAGAGCAATAGCTTTCATTAATTGTCAGTCTGTTTTGATACAATACCAAAATTGCAGATAAACTACACAAATTATTATTTTAGGATAAAAAATGAAAATTCTGGTAACTGGCGGTACAGGTTTTTTAGGAACAACTCTCTGCGCTCAATTAGAAGCGGTAGGTCACGAAATCACTCGTATTAATTCTAAAAACTGCGATCTTACTCGACCAGACTCTCTCCATCAGTTTAATCATCAAAATTACGACCAGATTTATCATTTAGCCGCCTGGACGCAAGCGGGAGATTTTTGTCTTTTCCATCCAGGGGAACAATGGATTATTAATCAACAGATGAATACCCACATCTTGACTTGGTGGCAACAGCATCAACCCCAAGCCAAATTTATCTGTATGGGAACCAGTTGCGCCTACGATCCCCTCGTTCCGCTCAAGGAAGAAAATTATTTGTTGGGAGTTCCCATTGATAGCCTTTTTACCTACGCCATGACGAAAAGAATGCTCTATGCGGGGCTTTTGGCATTAAATAAACAGTATGGCTTGAAATATCTCTGTCTGGTTCCCTCGACCCTTTATGGGCCTGGTTATCATACTGACGGACGGCAAATGCACTTTATTTTTGATCTGATTCGTAAAATTATTCGCGGCAAACTTTATGGGGAGCCAGTGATCCTCTGGGGAGACGGTTATCAATCGCGAGAATTGGTTTTTGTGGGTGATTTTGCCCAAATTGCGATCGCGTTAGCCCAATCGGTTGACAATGATTTAATTAATATCGGGGCGGGGGAAGAGTTTAGCATTCGCCATTTTGCTGAATTGATTTGCAAAGAAATTGACTACGATTTTGGACAAATTCAGTTTGATACGTCCCGTTATGTGGGGGCAAAATCGAAATGTTTGGAAATCGACAAATTAAAAACAGTTTTACCCGATGTCCAGTTAACGGATTTACAAACGGGTCTTGCTAAAACGATCGCCTGGTTTTGGGAGGAACAGGAAAAATTGCTTCCTGCGGTCATCACAAATAGCAAACAATAGATAGGGTCGGTTAAATCTCGGATAATCAATCTATTTCAGTAAAAGTGGACTTTTAGATGGAAGATTTGGTGATTATTAGAAAAACCTCAAAAAAATCTATATACTATAGTTAGCATTTTTATTGGTGAATCTCAAAAAATAATGTCTAAGTCGATCAATTCCCCCTTTAGGTATGCAGGCGGCAAATTTTACGCAAGAAAACTAATTCTTGAATATATTCCTCCCCACTCTTCCTATCTTGAACCCTTTGCTGGTGGGGCATCTATTTTTTTTGCAAAAGAAAAAGTCAGTAATAATTGGTTGAACGACATAGATAAAGATGTCATTAATGTCTATATTTTTATTCGTGATTATCCACAAAAACTGATTGATGGTTTAAGAGATGAAGTTGCAACCAAAGAGCGTCATTCCTTTTATAAAAATATTTATCAACCAACCAACGATCTAGAAAGAGCCGTTAGATGGTATTACCTCAATCGAACTTCCTATTCAGGGATTATGAATATGAAAAATTGCTATTGGGGTTACGGTGATAAATATAGTATGCGTCCTGAAAATTGGGGTAAAAATATTCTTCGTACTTCTGAAAAATTACAAGGTGTTAAAATTACGAGTCTAGATTTTGAGAAAATTCTCGATCAAGTTAATAATAATTCTTTTCTGTTTATTGATCCACCCTATTTTAATGCGGATCAAGACAAGTTCTACAGCCACGCATTTTCTGAAGAAGATCACCATAGACTGAGTGAAGTTCTTCAAAAAAATCAACATAAATATCAATTTTTATTAACTTATGATGATTGTCCTGAAATTAGAAAAATATATAGCTGGACTAAATCTATTCAAAATAAAGAATGGAACTATACTATCAATCGTACAGATGATCAAAAGATAACCCAGGCGATTAAGAATCATAATTCAGAAAATTTAACCTCTCCTAAAGGTAATCGATATAGAGGGAAGGAAATTTTTATTACTAACTATTTGCCAAATTTAATGTCGGAAATGACAAAACAACTTGCTCTATTTTAAAAATATTTAAAATTCAATCTGGACAAAGGCTATTAAAGATTTTTTCAGCTTCATTAATAGGGTACCATTTATTAATGGGAGATATTGTTCCGTCAGGTATCTGAATTACAGGATAATTGGGGATAAATCCGCAGTTATTTTTATTATCACACTTTCGGCGTGTACAAATGACTCCTGCTTCTTCACTAATGGCTATATCTTGTGATTTTGCGATATACATGGTTTCAAATGCAAAATCTTGGATACTATTTTTAGAACCAAATAATTTTCTAAGATTTTCTAAAAATTTAATGCCCTTTTCACTCGGTTTCCAGATAAATAAACTTGATTCTTGATCGGTTTCATAAAATGCGTTTCCGATAGAGGTAACGACTAGATGAAAATCGCTAGGTAGATATTGATCATTATGTAC
>Ga0114972_10002653_pt1 | contig 13456 bp, 7 predicted proteins | sample M_140807_EF_Meta_FD_87354 | JGI IMG/M metagenome (GOLD analysis project Ga0114972, IMG submission 87354) | Freshwater microbial communities from Lake Montjoie, Canada to study carbon cycling - M_140807_EF_MetaG | ecosystem: Environmental > Aquatic > Freshwater > Lake | place: Lake Montjoie... | reverse complement strand
GACGGATCGGACGGATCGGACGGATCGGACGGATCGGACGGATCGGACGGATCGGACGGATCGGACGGATCGGACGGATCGGACGGATCGGACGGATCGGACAGATCGGACAGATCGGACAGATCGGACGGATCGGACGGATCAGTTATAATAGGGGCTTCGCCCTCCTTCGAATCCTCATTGAGCGGGAGATCCTTATTCATGCGTGCATCCATTGGCCATTGGTTCCTGATGTTCATTGCTGTTGCGGGCCTATTTACTTGCGGTTTCTCTGAATCGCGAGCCACAGCCGAGGATGGGCTTCCTAAAATCCGCGAGGATGTCGTCTACGGACACAAAGACGGGATGGCCCTGACGATGGATGTGTTTGAACCAGATGCCAATCGCAAGGGGATAGGTTTGATGTTCATGGTCAGCGGAGGCTGGGTTTCGGCCTGGATGCCACCTGCCCAAATGTCGAACCTATTCAAGCCGCTTTTGGACGAAGGCTATACGATCATCGCCGTCCGGCACGGCAGCAGTCCCAAGTATGTGATTCCGGAGATTGTCGAGGATGTCCGCAAGGCACTCCAGCACGTCGACAAGCACGCAGAGGATTGGAGAATCGATAAATCCAAACTTGGAGTTTTCGGTTTCTCGGCCGGTGGGCACCTATCGCTCATGCTCGGCACGACTGCAAACGACAAGAAGCGCGGCCCACGCATCGCCGCCGTCGCTGCCGTATTCCCACCTACGGATCTAGCTCCCTACAAGACGCCTGGCAATGCGAGAATGGACCAGTTTCCAGCCCTGAAGTTCGACTCGAAACGAAACGACGAGTTCTCACCCTTGCGTCAAGTCTCCAGCGTCGATGCACCAACGCTCTTGGTTCACGGAGACAAAGATGAATTGGTGCCAATCTCTCACAGCCAGAACATCAAGGAAGCTTTTGGCAAGGAGCAGGTCCCCTGCGAGCTTGTGGTCATCCAAGGGGCTGCCCACGGTTTTGACGCCGAGGGCAACCGAGTCATGTTCGAGTCGATGCGGGATTGGTTCAAAAAGCACCTCGACCAGCGGCCAGCCGAAGCCTCTGGCGAATAATCGAGTCTAGCAAACAACTCTCTAAGCGAGCCCGTCTTGTGCCAAACGATCGATTTCGTCCATTCGTTCGAGCATCTTATGCAGTTGCTCTTGCCCCCAGTGAGGGCCCTGCAACGAGGGCTTGCCGGTGCGATCCGAGCTACCATCACCACTGGGTAGCGTCGTTCCAGCAGGGTTGCTAGATCCAGTTTCTCCCACCGCAAGAGATCGGACGGACTGCGAGAGCGTATCGATCTTGCTAGCCAATTCATTGACCTGAACCGACTTGCGTTTGAAATCGGTCGACTTGTTCGCAAGCCGATCGGTCAGTTCATTGACCGAGGTCTCCATGGCCGTCTTGACTCGATTCAAATGGTCGATATCGGCTGCTAGTTGGCGGTGATTGTTTTGAATCGCCTCGAACTCGCTGCTTGCATGGATCAGCTCTGCGCGTCGTCCGGAGAGGTTGCTGTCGAGTTCAGCGATCGACTTATCAAGTTTCGTGCATCGTAGTTCACGATCATCGACGAGTATCTTTGTCTGAGACTCGAGCAATTCATTGAGTTCCCGCTTTTGAGAGATCTCGTCGTTGAGCCCTTGGATGGAAGTAACCAAGTGCTCCTTGGACGACTGCATCGATTCGATCTGGGTTTGCAGATCCTTGTGAGTAGCAACGATCTGGCGAAGATTCGCTTGGCTGGTCTCGATTGCCTGGTCGACCAAGGCCTGCTCGACCTTAGCGTCCTGAAGCAGATGGGTGACCTCCGAGAGGGATTGTGTTTGGATCTCCATATTCCGGTCAAACTCAATCTTGAGCGATTGTATCTCGGATTGCAGGTCCGAGCGATCTTGCTCGAGGGATTCGCAGTTTGCTTGGAGTCGGTTGGCTTCGTCGCCGAGCTTTTCTATTCGGCGTTCGATCGATTGTTGATCGCGTTGGAACTGGCGTTGGTTGGCTTCATACTCCGTGCGAGATTGTTCGAAAGCTTCGCGAGCCAGTGCGGATTGCTCTTCGAGTTCTAGGATTTCGCGACGGACCTTTTCCCGCTGGGACTTGAGATCCACCAGATGGTCTTTTTTGGCATCGATTTCAGAATCGACTCCGCAGAGCTTCATCTTGGCATACTCTGAGTCGGCCCGGAGTTGGGCAATGGTGCTTTGCAAGGATTCGACGTCGTCGCTCAATCGATTTCGTTGGCGGCCAAACTCCTCGGCTTGGTTGATCCAATCGGATGCCTTGATCTGAGCCGCGACTGCTTGAGCATCGTAGTCTCGCACGGCGTTTTCCAGACGATCCAACTGGTGCTTTTGCGATTTCCAGTCAGCGATCCATTTTTGGTAGAGTTGGGAAAGGGATCGGACATGTTCAGACATGGCTTCGATCCGGCGGCCCGACTCCTTGCGGATTCGGTCGCTACCGATCTCTCGGACCGATCGATCGTAGAATAGGCTGATACCCGCCAGCAAGAAGACCATCGCGCCTGCGAGATTGAATAGCACAAACTCATGGTCGGCAAACTGCCGTCCATAATTCCAAAAGTTGGTGGCTGCAGTTACGGCGATACCCAAGCCGAACAATGCAAAAGTCATTACGCTTGGCCAGCGACCTCGGTTGGCTTGCTCCTCGTCCTTTTGCATCCAAGTACGGACTGCGGAATTGTAGGAGTCCAGGACACGCACGAGCCTATCGACCGTCGTATCGTCGAGCAATCGCTCATCGGTGGTAAGAGGTTTAGAGCGGCTGCCGAGTCCCTGAGACTCTGGCGAATCGTTGTTGACAGATCCTGGCAATGACCAATTCCCTTCGGTCGAAACCCTCTCCTTGCTAATTTGCTCGATCGATTCGAGGACTTGGGTTTTCACGATTTCTCTCCAGTGGCGAGTTTGGTTAACTGATTGTTGAAGTCGCTTGACGACAGTTTTGAAGTTCGTCAATCTTTTCCCAAACCCACCAGCTTTCCTTGTCGAATCCGTGGGAGAACTTTACCTGAACTCCCAATCAGCGGAACAACTGTTATAATCGGATTGTTTTTTGCGATTGAGAGGAGGAAAGATTCATGTCGTCGAGTCCCATGAGGATTTTGGTTACGGCTCAAGCGTTTGCGGTTAGCGGAACGGCTTACCGAGAGAGGTTGGGTAAGCTGGGTTGCCAGGTTGTCGATGCCAAAACTTGGGGTCCATTGACTCTCGATCAGCTCATCGAGCAGGGGCAAGGGTGTGATGCGATCATCGCTGCGATCGATCCGTACTGCGAGGCGGCCTTCAGAGCCCTGCCTCAGCTGAAACTCGTTGCACGATGCGGAATTGGGATCGACAGTGTTGATTTGGATTCTGCTACCCAACATGGAATCATCGTGACCAATGTACCTGACGCGATGACCGACGCGGTGGCCGATTATTGCATGGGATTGTTGCTCTCGATCGCCCGTCATATCCACATTGGCTATGCTTGCATGCAGTCAGGGGGATGGGCCGAATTCCCAGGTGTCGAACTTCGAGGGAAAACCCTTGGGCTCGTTGGCTTTGGTCGCATCGGGCAAGCTGTCGCGAACCGTGCCCTGGGCTTCGGATTGAAAATTGCCGTCCACGATCCATGGATGCAATCGGCGATTGCTTTGGGAGGGTGTAACGCCGAACTCTCGGCTCTCGGTGCTCGATGCGAATGGATGGAATTGTCGGATCTGCTGGGATGCTCTGACTTTGTTTCGATCCATGCACCAAACAACCAGCAAACACGGCACATGATCGGCCGACAAGCTTTTCTCAAGATGCGCAATTCCGCCTATTTGATCAACACGGCGCGAGGAGCATTGGTCGACCCCGAAGCCCTGATACATGCGGTCAGTACAGGCCAAATCGCTGGGGCGGCCATGGACGTTTACGAACAAGAACCCTTGCCTGTAGATCACCCCCTTCGTTCCACCCCAAGATTGCTACTGACACCTCACAACGCTTTCAACTCCCGTGAGGCGGCCGAGCGCATGAGCCAAGGTTGCTTCGAGCCGATCGTGGATATCCTTGAAGGACGATCGCCCAAATCGGTGTGCAATCCCGATGTGCTTGAATCCAACGCGCTGCGTATCAAACAGTGGACCCTTTAATCAACCTTGATTCATCAATAGCCAACGATCTTTACCGAATTGAACTAGCCACATTATGAAAACCAACTCTGTCCTCGAAGCACTAAAAAGGGGTGAGCCCCAAGTTGGGACCTGGTTGTCGCTGTCGAGTCCTTTGGCTGCAAGGTTCATGGCCAGGGTAGGCTTTCCCTGGTTGACCCTCGACATGGAGCACAGCAACTGCGATTGGGAGACCGCCTCGGCAATCTTTGCGCACATTGCCGAAGCGCATTGCGTACCGCTGATTCGCGTCCCATCGATCACTCACGAGAACGCCAAGCGAGCTTTAGACTTGGGGGCTTATGGCATTGTATTTCCGATGTGCAATACGGTCGAACTCGCTGAGTTGGCTGTGTCGAGTTGCAAGTATCCGCCCACGGGGACTCGCAGCGTCGGGGGCAGCCTGCACGCCTTAAACTACTCAACCAATGCTTCGGAATACTACCGACAGGCCAACGAACAAGTCTTGGTGATCGTCCAAGCCGAGCACATCGATGCGGTCGATCAAATCGACGCTATCCTCAGCGTGCCAGGGGTCGACGCGGTCTTTGTCGGACCGAATGATTTGTTGGCATCCATGGGCAAAACCCCCCAAATGGAGACCGATGATCCGCAGTTCGTCGAGGCGCTCGACAGGATCTTGAGATCGGCCAAGGCCCATGGTGTTGCTCCAGGTATCCATGTCGCTGACGCCGACGCGGCAAAACGACGGATCGAACAAGGCTGGCAATTCATCGCCATCAGCAGCGAGCTCGGATTCATGAATCAGGCCGCTGCCTCGACCCTCCAAGGTCTTGGTCGTTCGGGTGCGGCTCCGATAGCTCGCTATTGATCGAAAACCAAGGATTAGGAATCAACGAATGCGACACTGGATCGTCGGATGTATTCTTCTGAGTTGGATTTTTCTTGCGCATCCGGACCTGCAAGCTCAGGATAACCGGGAGCCACGCGGGACTGCGAAGAACAGCGGCCTAGCGATCCTCCAGACCGAGCAAGGACCCTATCCGGGCATCGGCGTTGGACAGGTCTTGATCGCCGCTGGCCAAGTGGCATCGGACGCCACGGTGCGCGTGGTAGCCAGCGAAAAAAATCAACGAATCTTCTATCCTGCGATCGAGATCGTATCGATCGAACCAGAGCCCCAAGACAAGGCCGCTCTGGGCGAACCGAATCCATCGGGTGAACGAAGGATCGGCGATGGATCGGTCATGCGCCGATTGCGCAAAGCAATCGAACGAGTTCGCGAGTACATCGAGCCTGTGGAACATGTTCGGATCCACTTTTTGTTTACCGGCGATGCACCGCTGGAGATTCAGCTCGATGGAGAGGTCAAGCAGACCATCGAGCTAGTCCCTCAACGGATCGACGAACGAAAAGTCGATCGGGCGACGTCGAGTCGTTGGACGCTGCTCTTGGACCAGTGGTGGATTAGTTACGTCGAGCAAGCCAAGCGGCAAGTTGAGCGCAGCGATTATCCGACTCTTGTTGAGCGTTACCTCGTCTACTCCCTGGCGAACCGTTTCGGATTTCCTATCCCAGAGCTTGAGCCTCGAAAGGCGACGATTCTGAGTAAACCCACCGATCCGACTCCGACGCTCGAATTGATGGTAGGTTCTGAGTCCTTGCGAGACCGTTTGAGCAACGAGCAGTTGACCGTCAGCGTCGCCGATACCTCACGGCGAGTGGCCGTACCTCAGCCCCCGCGATGGAAGAATCACCCGATACCCGATCTGCCAGCAGGACAGTCTCTGGAATCTATCCCCATCGAACCGATCGCCAAGGTCGTGCCACCCGAGTGCTTCTATATCCGCTTCGGTTCCTTTCAAAACTATTTGTGGTTTCAAAAGTTGAGCGAATCTCGAGGTGGAGACATCGCCCAGTTGGCGATGATGCGAGGCTATAACTACGAATCGACCCAGCGGGTGTCGCGACTGCTGAATACCGAATTGACAACCATCAGCAAGCTTTTTGGAGACGCGGTTATCTCGGACATGGCGCTCGTCGGATATGACTTGTACATGCAAGACGGACCGACGATGGGAGTGGTGTTTGAGGCCAAGAATTTTGGGTTGTTGAAAACATCATTCGAGCAGGAGAGGGCAGCTGCGCTCGACAAAATCGAAGCTCAGGGGGGCAAGCTACGCGATGAGCTGATCGACGGACAGAACGTATCGTTCTTGAGCGCTCCGGATCAATCCGTTCGCTCGTTTATGGTCCTCGCCGAGCCTTATCTCTTCGTCACCAGTTCTAGGGAGCTAGCGCGTAGATTTTTAGAGATCCAACGATCCGGCGATTCGCTGGCGCAGCTGCCCGCGTTTCGTTTCGCACGCTTGATGATGCCCATCGAGCATGATTACGACGTGTTCGCTTATTTCTCGTCCGAGTTTTTTCAGAATCTCGTATCGCCTCGCTATCAAATCGAACTTCGTCGGCGCATGCGTGCGATCGCTGCACTGGAAAATGCCGAACTTGCGAGCATCGTTGCCAAGAACGAACAAACTCGCGGGCTTCGTGGTATTCGTTCCAACAAGAGCAAATCCGAAGCGATTCCGCCAGATTGGCTTCCGGGTGATCAAATCGAATACTTGATCACCCGAGGATATCTACCTCGTTGGTTCCAGCAGCGTGTGGACGGTTCCGAGACCATCCGGTTCAAAGATGGTTGGTACGATTCGCTGCGTGGTCGGCGTGGAAGCTTCATGCCGATCTCCGACGTGCCGTTGGTCGATTGCACCCTTGAAGAGTCTGCTCAGTACCGTGAAACGGCTGATTTTTACACAAAGGATTGGCCGCAAACCGATCCGTTAATGTTCGGCCTCAGGCGTTACGAGCATCCGGAAATTCCCAAAGCCGAGCGGGTAGCGATCGAAGCTTACATCGCACCCTTGGGTAGCGACAAATATGGCTGGATGAGTTTGCTGCTTGGACCACCGGTCGATCAGCAGATCCAACTGCCCACCGACGACGTTGTGAGCGTGCAAGTGCATCTGCGCGGAAATGATATCTCAAGTCGCTACACTCCCAACCACATCATGTTCGCGGGGCTCAAGGACATCGAGCTACCTTTTCCGGAGGAGACCAAGGGTTTGTTCGCGACCCTCGGTTTGTTCAAATCACTACCAGTGTACTTGGGCGCATGGCCCAAACCTGCTGTCTTGGATCGATTACCACTAGGGCTAGGAGGTGGCTTGCCCGATGTTACCGGTTACTTTCGCACGCTTATTGGGTTGTGGAGGTGGCAGATGGGCGGCTTTAGCATCATCTCGTTCCATCGCGAGATCCTCGATGCCTGCGCGATGATTGTAAGGGTGATACCTGCCGATGACGTCGCCCAAGGCAGATTACGGGTAGGGAATATCTCAGAGAGTCGCGTTGCTGGCTGGTTCAATACGCTCGGTTTCAGGCAGGCAGCCCAAGCAACTCGGGGCAATCTGTTTCTGCTAGATGCCATCGAGCAGCAGCTGGGGCTTGCACCCGATCAGGCGAAAATTGTTGCCGAGCGATTGCTCGACGCCAAATTGCAATGCACGCTGGGAGGTGAGTACCAACTCAAAGAGGGTTTGTGGGAAACGACTGGTTGGCCCGTTGAGTTGCCGCTGGCTCCCGGTGCACATCCCTCCACAGTAGGCTTCGATACCCTGCATACGGTCCCGCCCAAGGAGTACCGAACGGGTTGGCTTGATTGGTTTCGTGGAGGTGCGTTGCACTTGACGCAATTGCCAGAAAGATTGGTGGTTGTGGGCCATTTGGACATGGAATTGCTGGCGATCAAGTCCACGGCAAATGGCGAGAGTTCCGAGAAAGCCGAAGGGCTTCCGAAGCTCAATTTCGACATCTACAACCTGCCGTTCAAGATGTTCAATTCGGACAAGCCCAAGAAGAAGCCTCAGGAGCCCAAAGAGCGAGGTTTCTGATGCGTTTGGTGTTGGGCCTCGACGAGGCCGGTTATGGACCGAATATGGGGCCTCTAGTCATCGCCGTCAGCGCTTGGGCGATTGAATCCGATTTGGATGTGTTCAGGGGACTTGCCCCCTTGGCTCCAGAGTTCCAGGCGGCACCTTGGTCCCCTCGGAGCCATTTTGTTCCTCTCGGGGATTCCAAAAAGATCTATCAGCCCGGGAAAGGTTTGTCGGGTTTGTCGGGGTTGTCGTTTGCGATTCGATTCTTTGAAACGATTTTGGATCGGAATTCTTCGTCCAAGCGACCATGCTTTGAGCTCGAGCATCTTGCCCTCGAGGATATCGATCGGGTCGAGTCGTGGCCTTGGTACGATCGATCGTATCAGGTTAGCCAACAACCCATGGAGGATGTTGTTTTCGAATCGGCTTGTTTATCGGCCAAAAAGAAGCTTGCCAAACTAGGGGTGCGATTGCTCGACTTTCGACTCAGGGTGTTGGATGAAGCGTACTTCAATGAATCGCTAAGTCGCTTGGGAAACAAGTCCGATGTGCTGGGGCAAATGAGCCTGAATCTGGCTTGGCAGGTTCTTCGAGACTCGGTCTGTTTGGATTCCTTCGAGAGCATCGAGGTTTATTGCGACCGACAAGGTGGACGCAAAAGGTACGCAGCTCTTTTGACTCACACCTTTGAGTCATCCCACCCACAATCCCCAGTCCCATTCATCGGGGCGACCAAGGAAGCTCCTGATATCAGCACCTATTCGATGGATTATTCGGGCACACATGTCTCCATAAGTTTCCAGGTTGAAGGGGACTCCCTGTTCCCCCCGGCGGCATGCTCGATGGTCGCCAAGTGGGCACGCGAATCCCTGATGGAGCGGCTCAACAGGTATTGGCAAAGTATCGTCGGAGAGTCCTTGAAGCCGACGGCTGGTTATGCGGTCGACGCGGCCCGCTTCGCCAAAGACATTGAGCCTTGGGTCACCAAACAATCCTTGGAGAAAAACCTGTGGTGGCGGCAGCGCTGAGACTCCAAGACAGTTTATAATTTTCTATCGAAACAATATTCGCCAGAGAGTTGTTTTTGGGGAGTTTTAAATTGCTGGGATTGACCGATCATATACCGAAAAAAACAGGTGGGAACTTCCAGCGGTTGGTCCTGGCATTGGCCTGCCTATTTGGCTTAGGCCATGCCGGGACTGTCCGTGCGCAACAACCCATTGCGCCCAAGCCGCAAACTGCAAAGATCACCTGGAAAGTCACGGTTCCAACAGATACTCCGGCGAGTTCTAAAATCTGCATCGCTGGAAATATCGACCCCTTTGGACCTTGGCTGCCAAACGCCTTTGAAATGACTAAACAAGCCGATGGCAAGTACGAAGCTAGCCTAGAGATCCCAATCGGAACACTGGTCGAATACAAGTTCACACGAGGGAGCTGGGCGACGGTCGAAAAGACCCAGCAGGGGGCCGAAATAAAAAATCGAAGACTCGCCGTAAGGGGCTCCGAGACCCTCAATGTCTCGATTGCCAGTTGGGCGATCCCCAAAGCCAAACCCCTCTCGACGGCTACCGGCGACTTGCGTTGGATCGAATTTCCCAGCCAAGTGCTTCGATCGAAACGCCGCATCACCCTCTGGCTTCCACCGCAGTATCGTAGCGATTTGAAATCCGAATTCCCCGTAGTCTATTTCCTCGATGGACAGAATGTCTTCGACAACCAGCGAGCAGCCTTTGGCGTGGAATGGCAGGCCGACGAAACGGCAAAAAGATTCTCGCAGTCTCCGACCGATCGACCCTTGATACTCGTTGCCATCGACAACTCTGAAAACAGAATGGACGAATACACCTCCGTGGAGGACAAAATTGCGGGCAAGACCACCGGAGGACGAGCCGACGAGTACTTGAGGTTTCTCACTACCGAGCTTAAGCCATGGATCGATCGAGAATACCGAACGCTCGATTCCCCCGATTCAACCGCCATGATAGGTTCCTCCTTGGGCGGCTTGTTTGTGCTTTACGCCCTGCATCAACACCCCGATGTCTTCGGCAAGGGAGCAGCCATGTCCCCCTCCTTGTTTTGGGGCCAAGAGCAGATGCTCACGCTCTTCTCTAAACCGAACACCGACAGTTCCATTTCAATCAAACAGCGTCTTTGGTTGGATATCGGTACCCTGGAAGGAGCAAGCGCTGAGGGGCAATCCAAAGCCGTTGCTCACACCGAGCAGCTTGCAAAACTCTTGAAACAAAACTTTCCCGATCGATTCACAGTTCAGACGCAGATTGAATCAGATGCCAAGCATCATGAGGCGGCTTGGGCTCGTCGACTCCCCAACGCGCTTGAATTTCTTTTTCATGACCCAGCCAAGACCGAAAGCCAATGAAATCCCACCTACTTAAGTCCTCCGTTTTTGTGCTGGCGATCGTTGCGCTCAACGGTGCAGCAGATGCGTTCCAAAAGATCAGCGAAACGAAAGTCGATCGGATTGCATCGTTGTCGCTCGATCAAGTTCGGGCTGCGATCGAAGTTCAGCCAGGATTCGAGGTTGAGTTAGTCGCCAGCGAGCCTCTGATCAAAAGTCCAGTTGCGATGGCCTTTGATCCAGCAGGAGCCCTTTGGGTCGTCGAAATGGTCGATTACAGCGAACAGGAAAACGATGCCCTGGGGCGATTGTCAAAACTGACCGACACCGATAACGATGGAGTGATGGATCGATCCGATGTCATCGCTGAAGGGCTCTCCTGGCCAACCGCCTTGGCTACCCTCAACCAGCGAACCTGGGTAGCCGCCGCACCGCTGATTCAGGAGTTCCATGCGAGCCTGCCAGCTGGTTCTAATCGAGCAACCTGGGAGTCCAAGACCATTCTTGAAGGGCTAGGCAGGCAGAACGTTCAAGGACTTGCGAACTCCTTTCGTTGGGGTCTCGATGGACGGTTGCATTTGTCGACCAGTTCCAATGGCGGGCAGTTGGTGGCCAAGACGCCCAGCGAATTGACTTTGCCGGCGAATCCCTACAACGTTTCGGGACGAGACATCGCATTCGATGTCGTCACAGGCAAGGTCTCTTCGGTGGCTGGCTATGGCCAACATGGGATGGATTTTGGACCCTGGGGAGATCGATTTGTTACCAGCAATAGTGACCATTTGCAGCAAGTCTTGGCTTGGTATCTACCTGAGTTGACCGATGCGAGCCTATCCCGAGCGGTGGCTTGGCGAAGATCTGTTTCAGCCGACGGAGCCCAGGCCGAGGTGTTTCGAATATCCCCCGTGGAGTCATGGAGAACCATTCGAACGCAAATGCGATTGGCTGGGATCTCGACGGGAATCCTCGAAGGGGGTGGCCGAGCCAGCGGCTATTTCACTTCGGCCACCGGGGTGACGGTTTACGACGGTGACCAATGGCCCTCCACTGAATATCCAATCGCTTTTATTGCAGATGTCGGAAGCAATCTGGTCCATCGCAAACGCTTGATACGCAGCGGGGTGTTTTCTAGAGGCGAGCGGATCGATGCACAGACTGAGTTTCTGCGCAGCAAGGATACTTGGTTTCGTCCGGTCCAATTTTCCAATGGTCCTGACGGTTGTTTGTACATCGTTGATATGGCTCGCGAGACGATCGAGCATCCCAAGAGCATTCCTGAACCGATCAAGAGCCAAGTCGATTTAACCTCGGGCAGAGAGCTTGGACGAATCTGGAGGGTCAAGGCAACTGGCCGACCGCTCCGTCGAGAACCGCCCACGCTGTCGTCGCGAACAACCGAGCAGCTCTGTGAGGCTCTGGCAGATCCCAACGGCTGGCACCGCGAGACAGCTTCGCAATTGCTGATCGAACGCCAAGATCCAACTGCCATCCCATCCTGCAGGCGAAAAGCGTTGTCTGGAGAACAGCCTTTGGCTAGGCTCCATGCCTTATCGGTTCTGGCATCCATGCCCGATGGCTTGGACAAGGCCACTTGGTTGCAATGCATCCAGGACCCATCTCCCCACGTTCGATTGTGGGCATGGGTGTTTGCCAATCGAATCGGAGATCTCAATGCCGATGCGCTACGGGATGATTTAAAACGAGTCACTGGCTTGATGCAGCGAGAGTTGGATCTTGAAGTTCAGATGACCATGGCGGTTCGTAGTTTGCAGGTACTGCCGACCCCCGAGGATCGAGCAGCGGTGCTGGCGGCTTGGCTCAAGCGACAAACCCCAGCGATACTTGCCTGCGACGAGTTGCGAGCGGCGATGGAATATGCGATTCGTGGACCTGCGGCGAAACTGCTATGGGAACAGGCCGATTGGTTATCCGTATTAGGACACTCTGGCCAGGGGAACAACTTCCTCGATGCAATCCTTTTCCAAATGCAGCAGCATGGTGATTTGATTGCCGTATTGAAATCGTGGGACCAGCATGGTTTAACGGCAGATCAATCTCAAGTCGCCAACGAGGCCCTGGGGCGTTTGGCCGAAAGAAGGATCTTAGCCGAAGGGAGCGACACGTATGCCCAACTGAGCAAGCTCGCCAGTAAGCAACTCATGCCCCGCATTCAGGCCGCGCTGCAAGCGGGCCAAAGCGATCAGCAAGCGGAAGCTCAACTGGGGCAGACCGAATCGCAGCGATCAAACGCCATTCGACTACTGGGTACCTTGCCGATCGATCAGCGTCAGGAAATATTTGCGCAAGTGCTCAGCGATTGCCCATCGGTGTCGATTCAGTGCAGTGTGATCGAGTCCTGGGTTCCCTCTCAGCCGGTTCTACAGAAACTCGCCGTCAGCCACCTCGATGAATCGAACCCGTTGGTTGAGCAATCCATTTTCAAAGCACTGGTGCGCAACGAAAGCGGGGCGAAGCTATTGTTGGAACGCCTTGAAGAAAAAGAACGCAGTCCGGCGAGTATTCCGGCTTGGGTTTGGCAAGCCCTGAGGGCCTTTCCAAGCGATGCGATCAAAAGCAGAGCCCAGCAGCTTTCGCCTGTTTCCGAGGTCCCTTGGGAGAGCATTGCCACCAAGTACCGGGACGCTTGGGAGAAACCCGGCGACGCGCAGCAGGGCGAAGTACACTTTCGCAAGCTATGTGCCAGTTGCCACCGCGTGATGGACATCGGGATTGCAATCGGTCCTTCTTTGGACTCCTACAGGGTTCGTCCCAACGAAGCGATCTCGCTGGCGATAGCCGAACCGAGTCGGGAGATGGATCCGAAGTACGAGCAGCAGCAGATTCGAACCAAGGACGGTGAGGTTGCCACAGGGATTTTGGTCAGTTCGGGCCAGGACCAAGTCACGCTGCTAAGTGCACAGAATCAAAGCGTCTCGATTGGCCGAAGCGAAATCGACGAATGGAAGAGTTCCGGTAGATCCCTCATGCCCGATGGGATGCTCAAGGAACTCGATCCG